>Ga0190265_10000040_pt1 | contig 157686 bp, 139 predicted proteins | sample Popmic124T_FD_133135 | JGI IMG/M metagenome (GOLD analysis project Ga0190265, IMG submission 133135) | Populus adjacent soil microbial communities from riparian zone of Indian Creek, Utah, USA - 124 T | ecosystem: Environmental > Terrestrial > Soil > Riparian zone | place: USA: Utah...
AATATCACCCGAGTATCTCCCCCAACCGGCAGACGCAGGGAGAATAGTAGACGAGGTTGTTCCAATATCGTCCCTCATGGTCGCATTAGTGGAATGCCAGACGATACGGGTATTAGTTGGATTACCGACTTCAGTAACCCTGACCCAGATACGGTCGAAACTCGTGCTCTCCATCTGGTATCTAGCCTGCCAATACAAGTTTATCGGTCCGGAAACACCAGTGAGGTTGATGGCCGGCGAAGTGAGATCCTGATTGGAGCTAATCTCATACGTGTTATCGAGATCGGTTTTCCAGCAACCTGTGCCGCTCGCGCAATTCGAGAAAGCAGCAATCGGAGGCGAGGTAATCGTTCCGACGGTCGCAGGCGTGCCATATTCCCACTCGTTGGCCGTGACTCCCGGTCCGAGGGTGTAAGAGCCGTTGGTGGCTTCAAAATCCTCGTTGTAGATAACGGTTCCAGTCAGTGCGGGTTCTTCGCAAACCTCCAGGCTCCAACTGTTCAGCGTTCCGCCGTCCGGCGAGGCGTCATCGCGGATATCCAGGGTCCACGTGCCGAGCGAATTTTCGCCCCTGAACCAATCGAGCCGATACTGAAGGTCCGGTTGGAAGATAGACCCGTTGAGCGCGGCGAAAAGAGCCGGTATTGCCGCATCGTCGTTGAGATTGATGTTCTGCGCGCCGGTTTGGCTCGCAGCGCCCACATCGGTAACCAGGCCGTTGTCATTCCCTGCCGGTGAGCGCAGGTGGAAGTCCAGGTCAGGGAAGAAAATATGTGAAACATCAAGAACTACCTTCATGCTCCGAATGACTTTGCTGTCCGGAATCGTGATGGTTGAGGAAGCCAGCGATATGTCAGGAATCATCAAAGGCGTGCTATTCGTGTAAGTCGTGCAGGTTCCAGCGGGCAAAGCGGGAATCGTCGTCACGTTAAAGTTATACATCGCGGTCGGACCGCCGCCGCCCGCCGTCTGGCTATCGGTGTAAACCTGATAGGTTCCGGTGGTTTCCACCGTCATCACGATCGCTTCCGAATCAATCGTATCGCCCGTTCCCGCATCTCCAGTCACAAGAAAGGTGCTCGGTGTTCCAAATAATCCGAGGCCTATGCGCCCGTTATACGTGGTGGTGTCGCGCTCGGGGTCCAAATCGATACTGACAAAAATGGTGTCGCCCGCATTGGCGGTAAACATAAATGTATCGTTATCCTCCGGAGCTGCCGGGGTAACCGCGCCGCTGACCCATTGCGAAACCGGAAGAGCCTGGGGAGCTCCATTGTTGTTCGGCTCCGTTTCGGCGGTCGGCGCGCCGCTGCGAACCGCAAAATAGAGTTCATACCCCGTAATCGCGGCGGTTGTCGAAGCATTGGTAACTCTCAAATAATACGTTCCGGGACTGCCCAGCAGCGCGCCCGCGATGCTGGAGGAATTCCCACCGAAAGTACCGTCATTGGCGTCGGATTCCAAAACGGTCGCGCCGTCGCTGCCTATCAACTCCAAAACCGTATCGGTCCCGCCACCGCTGAAACTGGTAACGGTTGCGGCGTAGATTTTGGAACCCGCCACCGTGGTGGTAAAAGAATACCAATCGTCATCGGTTCCGGCAGCAGCGAGGACGCCGGAAAGGCTATTTCCCTTGATTTTGCCTTCGGGATTCGTTCCGAGAGGGTTGGCAATTGCAAACGAACCGTTTGGCTCGCTTTCAACCCCCTGATTCGTTCCAACCAGGTTCGGCGCAGCCGGCGCCGGCCGCTGAGCATCAGTAGTGGCGGCTGGAATTTCCACCACTTGCAATTCCTCTTCACCGTCCAATTGCTTGAGCAATTCCGGCGCGAATCTTTGCGCGAGCGCGGTGACCGTTATAACAAGCGAAAGGGCGAAGGCCCATTTCGCGGCACGAACGAATTTCAGGGGGATCATAGTTTTATCTCTTGTGCGGAACCTGAGCCAACCTTACCAAGTGCGGAAGCACTCCGCCTTGGTGCGGCTGACCAGAGATCCAATCAAAAGTGGGGGATCGCGTTAAGCGGCTTTCCAGCGAAGGTTCAGCCACGGGCTACTTCGGCCCGACCGAAGATGCGTTGAAACGTCGGGTGACGTAATCGAGGCGATTATCAGGAACGCTGGTAAGCGTGTCGAGCCTAATTTTTCGGGCTGACGGTGTCGTTTACCGAATGTCCGTCTGGCGCAGATTGATTGGCATTCCCCAAAAACGCGCGGCCAATCTATTCGAAACCGCTTACGGGCTCGATCGATCTAATTGTCGATCACGATCACGAGCACGAGTGGTTCCAGATTGGCTAAGGGCACGCCGCACCGGTGATTGAGATCGTGTCAATGCGCCATCCACTGCTGCCCGTGGCGGAGTCTGTGCCCAGGCGGAACCGCAGCTTGATCGTTTGACCATTCACGTTCGGGCCGAGATTCACCACGCTGTTGATGTAGCCGCCCGAATTTCCGGACCACGCCATTCGGCCTGCAATGGGGCTGCCGAAGGCGACGCCGATCGTGTCGGTGTAACCGCCAGTAACAAAACCGCCGCCGACTGCCGGACTGGTGATTTCGGTGAACGCGCCGCCGGCGATGTTGGGCGAGGAGACTTCCAGCACGCCGCCATCGAAGGCGTCCTGGAGATTGAAGTTGTTGCGGAAGCTCAACTGCGCCGAAGCGGCAGTAATGGCGATGTTGCGTGAGTCGAGCCGCTTGTCGCTAACCTCCGGCGTATCTTTGACGACTGCGTCATTTGGAGGGGTATCGGGAGTGGTTGGCGTGGTGATCCAAGGCGGGGCTGGACCCACGGCATTTGTCGCCACCCAGCCTGCGGGCAGCGCGGGAGCGACCACTCCATCAAAGTTTTCGATGCAGGATCCCGCCGGGGGCGGGGTTGGGGTCGCGGTTGGGGCGGGTGTAGGCGACGACGGTGGGGTGGGCGATGGCGTGCAGACCGGCGGCGGTGGCAGAGGCGGCCCAGCGCTCCCGTCCCCGCGGTCGTAGACTTCAACCAGACCGAGGCCGGTGCCGTTGTTCACTCCAGCCAACAGCGCGGTATAAACGCCTGGTGGCAATGTCTCGGCTATGGCAGCCTCACGAGCATCGCCCGGCGCCAGACCCGCCGCAGTGATGATCGCAGCTTGCGCCGGGTTATCCTGCCAGTCGTTATTCGTCGATAAGAGCGCTCCATTAGAGTCGCGCAGATCCAGAGTTGGATCGGCCAGCGCGTTAGGCACTCCGGCCGCACTGAGGCTAGGCCCCAAGGCCCGGACAATCACGTTGTCATCGCCAGCGCCGTTCCCCAGCATGAAGCCCGCAATCACTATGTTGCTGCCTGTGTTGACGAAGGCGCGCGTGCTAATGTTGGCAAGTTTCGAGGCAGCTGCTGGATTTAGATCGTAGACTTCAAGCAACGCCACACCGGTATTGTTAGGCGCGTTGCCTCTAAGGATAGCGGTATACACTCCCGGATTCAGCGTCGCAAGGATCGCTGATTCGAAATCATTGGTCGGCGGGATGCCCGTGGCTTGGATCTGGGCCTCCTGGGTATCTCTCCAGTTATTGTTCGTGACAACTTCGCACGGACTGTGCAGTTCGAGCAGCGGGTCGGGCAGCGGATTGGCGATGCCAACGCGGCTCAACGAAGGCCCAATCCCGCGGATCAGCACCTGCTTCGGTGCGCTTCCCGCGCTTCCCGTAATGATGAAGCCGGCGATGCCGACACTGTCGCCCGTGCCCACTAGCATGCGCGTCGAAAGGTTGATGGCTTGTGCCGGCGGCGATGCAGTTGGCGTTGGACTAACCCCCGGCACAGACGCGGACGGCGAAGCCGTTCCTGAGGGTGATGCTGTCGGCGTAGCTGTCGGTGTGGGTGTCGCTGTTGGAGTTACAGTCGGCGTCGGAGTGGGCGTTGGCGTAGCCGTTGGTGTTGGAGTGACAGGCTGCGCATCGTCGTTCGTTATGGTGCCGGTGCCGTCGGCACTGGAAATGGTCGCGTTGCTGGGATTACTAAGATGAACCGTGAACACCTCATCCGGCTCCGCCGTCGCATCACCGTTAACAATCACCGCAATCGTCGCGGTCGGCTGGTCCGAGGCAAAGGTCAGTGTGCCGGAACTGAATTCGTAGTCGTTGTCGGCCAGTGTCGCCGTGCCGTCCTGGGTCATGAAGTCGACCGAGGTCGTCAGCGTGGTGATGCCTGTCTTCGTAACGGTGAAGACGAAGGACGTTGGGATCCCCGGGGCGCCTTCGTTTTGGGTGACGCTGTCAATCGAGAAGGCGGGCGGACATATCCGCAACAAGACCGATACGCTGTTTAAGTTCAAGTTGCTGGTGACGATATCTTGCATGCCGTCGCCGTTGAAATCGCCCACCGCCAGCGCGCTCGGACCATCTCCCACACGGAAGTCGGTGGCGGCGCTGAAACTGCCGGCGCCATTGCCCAATAAAACTGACACGGTATTGGAGCCGTTAGCTACGGCGAGGTCCTGCAGGGCGTCGCCATTGAAATCGCCCACCGCCACGGCTTGAGGAGCAGTTCCGGCAGCGAAGGGGGCGGCCGGACCGAAAGTGCCCGTCCCGGTGCCCAACAAGACCGACGCGTTGCCTGAGGCCTGGTTGGCTGTAGCGAGATCCTGGATGGCGTTGCCGTTAAAGTCGCCCACTGCCACGGAGACAGGATCATTTCCCCCAGTGGGGAAGGGAGTAGGGCCAGTGAACGCGCCCATCCCGTTGCCCAACAGGACCGAGACAGTGTTGGCCGGGCCTCGATTGGTCACCGCGAGGTCTTGCGTGCCGTCGCTGTTGAACGAGCCGACTGCCACCGCGAAAGGATTTTGGCCGGCGTTGAAATTTAAGGCGGCGGTGAAACCGCCCATGCCGTCGCCTAGCAGGATCGACACGTTGGCTGAGTTTTCGTTCGCAGCCACCAGGTCCAACATGCCATCGCCGTTGAAATCGCCCACTGCCACTGAGCGAGGCTGAGCGCCAACGTTGAAGCCGGTGGCGGGGCCGAAACCACCGGCGCCATCGCCTAACAAGATGGAGACATTAGCGGTGCCAGCATTGGCCGTCGCCAGGTCTTGCCTGCCGTCGCCGTTGAAATCTCCCACCACCACGGATTGCGGAGTATTTCCATTGACGTCGAAGGTGGCGGCCGGCCCGAAGCTGCCAGTCCCGTCGCCGAGCAAAACCGACACGTTGGCCGGGCCTGATGCGGTCACGAGGTCTTGATCGCCATCGCCATTGAAGTCGCCTATGGCCACCCCACGCGGATTCTGGCCGGCGGGGAAGTCCGCGGGAGGCGTGAAGTTGACTGGATTGCACGCGGCGGGTGTTGTTATCGTCAGGGTGAATGTCGCCGTCGATGGGATGCCGCTGGCGTCAAAGCCTGTTACCGTCGCGGGGAAGACGCCCGCGGGATGCGCGTTCGTGAGGCGCAGCACCCCGGTCGTGGGATTTCCTTCCAGTTGCCCTTTGAAATTAGTCGAAGCCGCGACGTTGATGCGCGTCGTGTTGGTCGGCGCGGCGTCGGGTGTGATCGTCGTATTCGCGCCGAGCTGCACCGTCGTGGCCGGGTAATTGCCCAGCGCGGCCGTAACGGCCCAAAGAGCGGCGGCGGCGGCGCAAAAGAGGAGCGCGAAAAAGGAGCGCGGCAGGGCGGGCGACCTGGATGCAGTGTTTACTTTCACTTAGATTCAACTTGTCCGAGGGGCTATTTGAGTCCGGCCGAAAACGCGTTGAAACATAGGGTGACGCAATCAGCGTATTTACTAATGTGACCATGGGGGCACAGTCGAGCTTTTATTTTCAGCGGCCGATGCTCTCAGTCGGACGTGCTGCACCACACGTCGAGCCGACTTCCGGTAGCGACAGGCAGGGCACGTGCCCGACCACCGAGAGCTTAGAATTCCCCGGGAGTGCGGCGTCTTATTTTCCTCCCGCCGATTTTGGTCCACTTCCCGTTCTTGTAAACGCCCACCCAGACATCACTCTTTTGAAGGCCGTGATAGAAAGCCTGGTCATTGTAGGCAAAGTTCACTGCCAACAGGCTGCCGTCGGCGATCTTATAAACGAGCAAATGGACCTGGAGCGTAGGCCGCTGCGTTCGGCTTTCCGTCGTGTCGTATCCGACCGCACCCCAGTCCTTCGCCATCTCGAGCGCGAGCTTATCAAAGCCGCCACCGGCGTCCGAGCGCACGATCTTCGGCTCGCCGCCTTCACCCGCTGGCGGATGCGCCACAACCCAGGCGGTCACGGGCGAAATCATCAATGATTTGTAGAGCTTCGAGTTGATGCTCATCTTCAAGTGCCTGAGCGGAAAGTCTGGCAGGTTTCCAATCGTGCGCGCGTTCGTCGGGGGCGCTGGAGGAGGGGCCGCGGCGACGCTGTGGAGAACAACAAAAAGGCTAAGGCAGGCAGGCAGGGTAAACTTCATGGGCGCTGACCGTAGCATAAACTTTCTTCGTCAACCAAGCCCTAATGTGGTCAATAGACTGCACCGCTTGGGCGGGCCGTTGCTCGCCCCACGGCGGATTTCCGCGCGCGAAGCCGCAAGCTTCGCTTCAGCCGATGCAATTCTGGTACACCGCTGGATCGACGTTTCCTCCGCTCACGACGCAGCAGACGTCCAGGTCGCGAAATTGATCCGGTGCGGTCAGGAGCGCTCCGATCGCGAGGGCCCCGGTCGGCTCGACCTTTAGATTGGCCAGATCGTAGAGCAGCCGGACTCCCTCGCGGATCTGCTCGTCCGAGACTTCCACGATGCCGGCCACGTGTTCGCGGATGATGGTCCAATTGTGCTGTCCGAGGCTGATGGTGCGGGCGCCGTCCGCGATAGTCTTAGGCTCCTGTTCGTTTGCGATCAGGCGTCCTTCGCGGAGCGAGCGGGCGGCGTCATTGCCAAGCGCGGGCTCGGCGCCGAAGACCCTGGTCGCGGAATTCGCCGCCGCGACGCGCTTTGTTATCCCTCCGATCAAGCCGCCTCCTCCAACCGGAACGACGATCGCGTCGAACCGCCGCCCGAGCGCGAGCAATTCCTCTCCCAGGCTGGCGTTGCCCTCGATCACGAGCGGATCGTCATAACCGCTCGCGACGTAGGCCTCGCCGCTTTCCGCGGCGAGTTGCTGGACGCGCTCGCTCCGGCTAATTTCGCGCACATTGATGAGATCGACGGTGGCGCCATAATCGCGCACGGCCTCCACCTTTACCCGCGCCGAATTGTCCGGCATGACGACGGTGCAGCGTTTCCCCGTCAACTGGCAGGCGTAAGCGAGCGCCTGGCCGAAATTTCCCGACGATGCCCCGATGATGTGCTCGTTAGGCACGTTCAGGGCCACGTTGTAAGCAGCGCGGAACTTGAAGCTGCCCGTCCATTGAAATGTCTCACTGGCAACGACGACACGCGCCCCGAGCCGTTTCGATAAACGCGGCGCTTCGATTATCGTCGTCGGCCGGATCGCTTCGTGGTGCGGACGCATGAGCGGAGGTTATAGGTTACAAGTGTTGCAACGTTACAACGATGCCAGAAGTCTGGCGTTCATTCTGTCACGTAATCAGATGGTCGCAATGATGTCATTCCGAGCGAAGTCGAGGAACCCCGTGGCGGCACTGGCGATACTTCGCATAACGGTATTGACATCTTTCGCAGCAAGCCATAATTGGGAAACCTTGGAGCCACCCTCAAACCTCCATCAAAAGCGTTCTCCCTCCCACGGAGTCGAACCGCCCGCCCTGCGCAGCCTTCGCTCCGCGGTGCGACCGCCGGACGGGATTGGCCTTTTCTTTGCTTCGTTATTCGGAATGGCCTGCCTTCTCCTGGCGGGGTGTAGCCCGTCTCAAAAGGAGAGCGCCGGGAGGGCTGCCTTTGACGTGGAGCTTGGCAAAACGGCGGTCAATGAATTATTCGCGAAAGACCAGATACTCTATCACGTTGATGTCAAAAACCGCGTAGTTTATGCGGGCGAAAACGATTATGACGCTGTCGCCGAACGTTTAAGGGTTAAGAGACGCGATGGGAAAACCTGGGAGTTGGATTTCGGATCGCTGAAAGGCGAATTTACTGTTGCGTCAAAAAACGGCGTGGATAAATCCTTAACGGTCGAAGAGAAGAGTGCGTCAGGATTAAAAGGTTACGATTGCAGAGAAAAAGGCACTGCCGATTGTATTGATTCAGCTAGTTTGAATCAAAGCTTCAAATTGGTGACGGCGGATTTCATATGCACCGGCCCGGTCGACTTAATATGTGATGTAAACTGGCAAAAAATTCCCGTAGATCTATACAATGGAAGGGGATGTCCGGGAAACCCAGTCAGAACCCAGCGGGACACCGCACTCTGCATCAAGCCATAAAGACGGTCCCGCCCGGTGCGTCTTGGCGCGGTAGTCTCCGAATTCGCCTTCCCATCTCGCGACGGCTACGGTGGCGAGACAGTTACATAGGAAGGCATCGACTCGACATCAGGTTTTTCGCCCCAGAAGTTTGAAGCCTTCGGAGCGGGCGACGTAGGTGGCGACGGTGAGGTCGCCGGTCACGTTTATTACGGTGCGACACATGTCGAGAATGCGGTCGACGCCGAGGATGATGGCAATGAGCGCTGGATTGATCCCGTAGGTTGCGAGCATGACGATGATGAAGGGAATCGAGCCGCTCGGAACGCCGGCGGTGCCGATGCCGCCAAGGATGGCGAAGTAGGCAATGCCAAGCTGTTGCCAGACGGTCAGGTCGATGCCAGCAAGCTGGGCGAGGAAAAGGACGGTCACGCCTTCATACAGCGCGGTGCCGTTTTGATTCGCGGTCGCGCCGACGGTGAGAACGAAGGCGTTGATCTCGCGCGGGACACCAAGGTTTTTCTCGGAGACGCGCAAGGCAGTGGGGAGGGTGGCGTTCGAGGAGGAAGTGGAAAGGGCGGTGAGCATCACCGTCTTGATCCGGCGGAAGAATTCGAGCGGATTGATGCGCGAGAGGAAGTAAACCGAGAGCGAGTAGACGCCGAACATGTGAATGATGAATCCGAGCATCGCGGTGACGAAGAACCAGCCGAGAGCGTTGAGGAGATCGAGACCGAAGCGGGCGGTGTTATTGAAGAGGAGACAGGCTACGGCGTAGGGAGCGACCTTCATGATGATGTCGATGATCTTGCAGGAGATCTCGAAGAGACCCTGCAAGCCGCGGAGAAAGGGCGCGGCAACCTCCGGCTTAACGAGCGTGGCGGCGACGCCGAGCAGGACGGCGAAGAGCATCAGATGAAGCATGTCCGGCGTGTCGGTCTGTTTTTCTTCACCGGCCCGGATGCCGGCGATGGAAGCGACGGGATTCGAGGGGACGAGGGTCTTGACGACCTGTGTCAGAGCGGAGTCGGACGTGGCGGGTTTTTTGGTGGCGTCGGCGACGCGTTTGGCGGCGTCGCTACCGTAGCGGGCTTCAAGGCCGTCGCGCGTTTCGGGATCAATGCGTTCGCCGGGGCGAATGGTGTTGGCGAGGGTGAGGCCGATTACGACTGAGATTGCCGAGATGACCAGGGTGTAGCTGAAAGATTTCAGGCCGACGCGGCCGAGCTTGCGCACGTCGCCGATGCCGGCCACGCCGACGACGAGCGACGAGAAGACGAGCGGAATGACGATCATCAGAAGAAGACGGAGGAAGAGTGTGCCGATTGGCTCCGTGATATTCGACACGACCCAGACAACGCGTGGATCGTCGCCGCCGAGCAGCATGTTGGCGAGGACGCCGGCGGCGACGCCGACACCGAGACCGATCAGGATGCGGGTGTGAAGGGCGAGGCCCTTGGGACGATCCGGGGTTTCGTCGTCGAGGTCGGTGGTGGTTTCGCGCTCGAAGTCGTCGGCCGGGTGGGTTGGTTTGTTTGGATCGTCCATCGAAAGCGCCGTTACTCATACGTCTGGGGAGCGCGGGCTGCCAGCCCGCAGTTTCCGGCGGGTGGATCGAGCGCTCCGTCGCTCGATGTTTCATTTAGGCGGCAGCGCCGCGATTGTTTGTCATCGAGCGACGGAGCGCTCGATCCACCTAGCGCGAACCTGATCTTGAAACTAGGCGCTTGGCACAAGCGCCTCTACACTTCGATATGTTCCTGACGCATCTCGAATGCACGTCGTGCGGGCTGCATCACGATTGGTCGCGTTTGCAAAATCTCTGCACGGCTTGCCAGAAGCCGCTCTTCCCGATCTACGATTTGGCCGCGATTGGGCGCGCGCTGGCCCGGGAAGCGCTGGCCACGCGCGAGAAATCGTTGTGGCGCTATCGCGAAGTGCTGCCGTTGCCGGCCGATGTTGAACCGATCTCGCTCGGCGAAGGCGGGACGCCGTTGCTCAGGTCGGCGCGATTTGGCCGTGAGATCGGCGTCTCGAATCTCTGGATCAAGGACGAAGCGCAAAACCCAACGCAGAGTTTCAAGGCGCGCGGCATGGCGGTCGCCGTCTCCATGGCGAAACACCTCGGCGCCACCAGGCTCGCCGTTCCCACCGCCGGAAATGCGGGAGGAGCGCTGGCGGCCTACGCCGCCCGGGCCGGGATCGAGGCGCACATCTTCATGCCGCGCGACACGCCGCGGGCCAATCTCATCGAGTGCCGCGAGCTCGGCGCGGACGTTGTCCTCATCGACGGCCTTATCACCGATTGCGGCGCGGAGATCGCGCGGCGCAAAGCGGCCGAAGGCTGGTTCGACATGTCCACCCTCAAAGAGCCCTATCGGGTCGAGGGAAAAAAGACGCTCGGTTACGAACTGGCGGAACAGCTCGGCTGGGCGCTACCCGACGTTATTCTGTATCCCACGGGCGGCGGCACGGGTCTCATCGGCATGTGGAAAGCCTTCGACGAGATGGAAGCTCTCGGATGGATCGGGCCGGCGCGGCCGCGAATGTTCTCCGTGCAAGCCAGCGGCTGCGCGCCGATTGTTCGCGCTTTCGAGGCAGAGGAGGCGAGCGCGGCTGAATTCCCCGATGCCCGCACCTGCGCTTCCGGTCTGCGCGTTCCCAAAGCCGTCGGCGATTTCCTCATGCTCAAGATTCTGCGCGAATCCAAAGGCGGCGGCGTGACGGTGGATGACGACGAGATGATTCGCGTCACTCGTGAGGTGGGAGCGGCCGAGGGCCTCTTTGTCGCGCCGGAAGGGGCCGCCTGCTTTGTCGCTTTGCGGAAACTTCTGGTCGCGGGAGAAATCGCGCCTGAAGAGAGCGTCGTCATCTTCAACACCGGCTCTGGGATCAAGTATCTCGATTGCTATGAGTGATGGATTCGGTTTCGTGATTGCCGCGGGCGCGCTGATCTCGCTAGAACCTTCGCATGCCTGACGCGACGGAAATTCCAGAAGCGAAAGACCCCTTCGACAAACGGGTCGCGCTGACCATCGCCATCCTTGCCATCTGCCTCTCCTTCGTGGCGAACCTGGGCGACAACGCCAAGACCTCCGCCATCCTCAGAACCAGCGAAGCTTCGGATCAATGGAACTATTTCCAGGCCAAGAGCACGAAAGCCCTGCTCGCCGCGATGCATGGGGACATGATCATGCGGCTCTCGAGCGAGGAACGTTTCGAAGACGCCAAAAACCGGGCCGTTCAGCTGGGGAAAGACGCGCAGCGTTACGACGTCGAGAAGGCGGAGATAAAGAAAGAGGCCGAGGCATTGGTAGCGCGAGCGAAGCATTTTTCCGCGATCAACGATCGTTGCGACCAGGCCGCTCTCTTGCTCCAGATAGCTGTGATCGTTTGCTCTGTCGCGATCCTGGGCCAATCGCACAAGTTTTGGTGGCTGGGGATGCTCTTGGGAGCCGCCGGTGTTGTTGTCGGCGCCACCGCTTATTTGTTGTAGGCGGAGGGACGCGCTTCCGCGCGTCCGGTCCCAATTCAAATCCCCATGTTCGAGAGGACGACGGCAATCTGATTGACCGTTTCGGCCAGTTTCGGATGAGAGGCTTCGAACGCCTCCACCGATGCTTTCAGTCCATTCAGCGACGCTTCGACCTGCTTTGGTTTCTTCTCGGCGCGAGTGGCTTCGTGCGCCGAGGCATCGACAAAACTGGCAATGCTTCGGGCATCTTCCTTATGACTCTCTCCCAGGGCGCCGACCTCTTCCCTCAGCGCCGTCAGCAATTTCAGGAGTTCCGCTCTGGCCGCCTCGGGAATGTTAGCGGACTCCTGGAGGCGCGTTTCGATTTTCTGAATGCGATCTTCGATCATAGCCTGCCCACAAGTTGGCGCTCGCCCGGCGATTTGCCAGCACGATTCATTTCCAGTTGCCGTCGATCTTCACCAGCTTGGTGCGTCCCGAAGCGCCGCTCTTGATTGAGACAGCCGATTTTGGGCATCCCAAATGCCGGGCAATCAATGCTATTAACTCCTTATTCGCTTTGCCGTCGACGGGAGGCGATTTCAATTGTGCCAGCCAGGGGCCATTGTCCGTCTCTTCGAGGGTGCTAACCCGCGCATTGGGTTTCACCTTTACCTGGATGATCTTCATGGTGCGATTTCGATTCTCAGGCATGCCGAATTCGAAGTAGGCCGAACGATCCGATCAAGCAAAGGGGGATTGTTCGTTTCATCCGCCGGCTCTTTGACAAAATGCCGGCCAATGCCTCTCGTAGCCGGCGGCGTTTGATGCGGATATCGGCGTCGGTGTCGGTCGATGCAAGCCGCGGAGCCCCCCGCGCTGCGAGATCTCCCGGGGAGGGAAATTGGGGCCGGGATCCCGTTCAGCTCGCGCGGGGGGAGTGCACGAGCGTTCAATAGGTGATTACGAGGTTGCCGGACCGAAGTTGAAAAGAATTTGCGATTTCTCGCAATTTCTTGGCCAGGCGGGACTTCTTAGGGGACAGAACTGGAGCGCTTGCCACGCCGGAGCTTTCAGCGTAGGCGGGTTGGACGTACGTTTTGCTCGAAAATGAAATCTCGATACGACATCGTCATCCTTGGGGCGGGTCATAATGGCCTGGTGGCGGCGGCCTACCTGGCAGGCGCGGGCTTGAGCGTCCTGCTCCTGGAAAAGAACGATTACATCGGCGGCGCCACGACCTCGCAGAAGGTGTTCCCTGACTACGACGCCCATCTGTCGCGCTATTCTTATTTGGTCAGTCTCTTCCCGGAGAAAATTATCCGCGATCTGGGGTTGAAGCTCGAGTTGCGTCGGCGTTCGACGGGGTCGTTTACACCGTACGTGAAGAACGGCCGCCACGATGGATTGCTCCTGAGCAACGTCTCGGAAGAAGCCAGCCGCCAATCGGTCTTTGAATTAACCGGAAATCAAACAGAGTTCGAGCAGCTGAAAAAGTTTTATGGTCTGTCGCGGATCTTCGCGGAAAATGTCTGGGACACGATGCTCGAGCCGCTGGTCGCGAAGGACGATTTCCGGCGTCGCTTTGACGTCGACGACGCGCATCGCGAAGCCTGGCGCAGTCTCGCGGAGGAGCCGCTAGGGCGCGCGGTCGAGCGCTATTTGCAGGACGATCTGATGCGCGGCCTGGTCTTTACGGACGCGAAGATCGGCGTCTTCACGCATCCGCATGATGAGACGCTCCTGCAAAACCGTTGTTTCCTCTACCACCTCATTGGCAACAAGACCGGCGAATGGAAAGTGCCCGTGGGCGGGATGGGCAGCGTGGCACGCGAGCTGGAACGGGCGGCCCGGCAGCGAGGCGCCGAGATGTTGACGCGCGTCAGCATCCGCGCTCTCGACCTGGCGGGGAAGAAGCGGAGTGTCGAGTTTGAGTTGGACGGGAAGAGCCAGACGGTCGAGGCGCGGTTTCTCCTGGTGAACTTTGGGTTGAACGTGCTGGCGAAGTTGCTCGGCCAACCCTATCAGCCGGACGCAACGGATGAAGGTTCCGTGTTCAAGATCAACATGCTCCTGCGGCGTTTGCCGAAGCTGAAAGCAACTCGTTACGCGGAGACGGAAGCGTTCTGCGGCACATTTCATATCGACGAGGGCTACGAGGAAATGAGCGCGAGTTACCGACAGGCCTCGGCGGGTCGGCTGCCGGAAAAATTACCCTCCGAGGTTTATTGCCACACGCTCACCGACGACAGCATTCTCTCTCCGGAACTGCGCGCGCAGGGTTTCCAAACCATGACGCTCTTCGGCCTCGATACGCCATGGCCGTTGTTCGCCGAGGATAATGAGACGATGCGGCTTCGCGCCCAGGAAAAATTTGTGAAGGGATTGAACGGCTGGCTGGCGGAGCCGCTGGAAGATTGCCTCGCGGTGGCCCGGGACGGCAGTCTCTGTATCGAAGGCAAGAGTCCCGTGGATATCGACGAAGCGCTGGGCCTTTACCACGGCAACATCTTTCAAACCGCGCCGACCTTCCCATTCGCCAACCGGAAAGAACAAGCCGGCACGTGGGGCGTCGAAACGGAATACGAGAATCTGTTCCTGTGCGGCTCGAGCGCGCAACGCGGCGGCGCCGTCAGCGGCATTCCCGGTCACAACGCCGCGAAGAAGGTGCTCGAAGCGATAAAGGTGTAGACGCTCAGCGCGGCGAGCACCTGTTGTTTGCGCGACGAAGCTGCCGGTCGGAGGGACGTGCTTCTGCACGTCCCACTTCGAGATTGGAACGCGATCACTTCGAAAGAATGGGACGGGCGGAAGCCCGTCCCTCCGAGAAATTTTGCGCGGCGCAATTAGAGTGGCTTAAGTTTTCGTGTGGCCGATCGGATGTCCCGGAGGGACGTTGGAAATTAGCCGGTGGCACCAGCCACCGGGCTCTGCCTCCAAGACGACACCGCCCCGGGAGGGGCGGCGGATCATTGCACGACACCCGTGTTCCGTCGCCCTTACCGGGGCTGGTTCCGTTTACGCGAACGATCCGGTGGTTGGGCACCACCGGCTAATGTCCGATGTCCCTCCGGGACAAATCAACGGCAATGCTTTTATTTAACCGCAATTAATCCGGGCGAATGGGATCTTTGCTTTTCGAGGGCTCGGCCGGCGAACTCTGTGCGGTCGGGGCCGCAGCGGTCTCGGGCGTTGTCGGGGCAGCCGGCGGGAAAAAGATCCAATAGCCGATGGCCAGCGCCACCACCGAAAAGAAAACGACGGTGAGCAACGTACTGCGGGGTTGCACTGGGGTCAGCCGAACATCTTCGCCGGCCATCCGCCCTCTCGGGATTTTGAGATCGGTTTTGGGTTCAGAAAACATGGGGCTGCGGCACATCGTTTTCGATGTGAAAAAGTCGCATGCCTCCAAGGGAAGCTGCTGCCGCGCCAAACCCAGATTTTTTCTGGGCAGGCGCGATTACAGTTGCGGTTCGCAACGCTCGCGCTCCAATGAGAAACGTGGTCGCCGCCGACCGGGGTCGACGATCCCGCCCTACAGAAGGGAGCTTACTCCGTGCGCTAGGGTCCGCCGCTGTAAACTTCAACTACGCCAACGCCAGTGCTGTTGTTTCGTCCCGCGAGTAGCACGGTATAAAGGCCCGGCGGTAGGGCTGTGGCTATGCCGGCTTCCAATTGGCTTGTTGGTGCGAGACCCGCATCAGTTAGGTCCGTCGCTTGAGTGGGATCATCCTGCCAGTCGTTGTTCGAGATGAGAAGCGCTGCGTTACCATCGCGCAACTCCAGCGTTGGATCAGCCAGCGCATTGGGCACACCAAGGGCGGTTAGGCTGGGGCCGATTCCGCGCACCACGATACCGCCATCGCCGCCGTGGCTGCCCATGATAAAGCCGGCGATGACGATGTTGTCACCCGTGCCGACAAGAGCTCGCGTACTAATGTTGGCCAGTTTTGAGTCTGCTCCGGGATTGAGGTCGTAGACTTCTACCAAGGCGACCCCGGTGTTGTTGTTGCTGCCTCGAATGATGGCCGTATACGCTCCGGGAGGTAATGTGGCATCGATCGCTGATTCGAGATTGTTGGTCGGCGCGAGGCCAGTGGCGATGATCGCCGCCTCCTGCGCCGGGTCGTCTCTCCAGTTGTCGTTGGTGATCGTGCCAAATGGGGACGGACTGTGCAGTTCCAACACTGGGTCAGCCAGGGCATTCGGGACACCGAGTTGGCTCAACGAGGGTCCGATGGCTCGAATGACCACGTGTTTGGGCGCCGTTCCCGTGATGATAAATCCGCCGATTCCCACATTGTCACCGGTCTGCGTAAGCACACGAGTTGAGATATTCTGCGGTTCGGCGGTATCGATCGATGCATCAAGTGCGATCTCGAAGGTCTCCGGATCTCCCTGGACAGTCCAGGCCAGGGGCTCGGTAAACTGGAATGAAACGACGCCGTTTGGATGTGTCACGAGCTTAAATTGTTTGCCTGCGAAGATACCGGTGAGATGCGCGTTAATTTGAGGCTCCTGATCTCCGTTCCGAAGTCCCGAGAGTTCGACTGTTCCGGTCAGGCCGCCGTCCGCCGTGAGGCTCGCCGCCAGCACGGTGGGGAGACCGGGAGCTATCTCCGAGGGATCGACTTGGAGGAAACTGTCCGGAGTCCACCTGACCTCAACGTCGCCGGCCACGGAAGTGGGCAGCCAGGTCTGGTTAACGTAATATGATGTGCCCGGCTCGCCCGGCACGGGCGGTGGCGTTGGGGTCGGGGTCCCTTGAGGACTCGAATTATCTTGCTCGCCACGAGCGGCCGGCCGGTCGCGCCCGCTGTGGTGGTGAGCATGCCCATCACCGGCGTTGCACCGCACGTAATTGTTTCCAAACTGCTCATGTGCGATGCAATACTTGTTATTCCTGCGTCGTTCGACATGCGCAACTCCGCCGTGCCCAGTAGAACTCGACGATAGTCCGGGGTAAAGGTAGACCCGGGCGTGCATGTCGCCAGCCTGGGTAGATGATACGTTACCAAACACGAGCGCGCCGAGAAGGACGAGCAAGGCCAGGCACTTTACCCATGAGGCAACCGAACGCGCATAGGCATGGGAGAGTTTTTTCGCATTTGTTTTCGCGGTTGAAATTTCGCGAGGTGCGACATCCATGTCGGTGAACGTTGAATAGTGAATTGGTTCGAATATCAGGATTTTCATGGTTGCCTTGTTGGTCAGGGGGTGGCTCTAAGGGTTGACGGTATGTCTGCGGGGTCCTTTTTCGGGCAAACCAGATCGCGGAACAACGGGCCAAAAGTTTGGAATTTGCGCTGTTTATTGTGTTCCTGGTCCGTCTCCTATGCCTGCAAGCTGCTCCGCCAGGTAACCGGTGCGAGACCTGTCGCCGCTTTGAATGCAAGACGAAACCTGTCTGCGCTCGTATACCCTACGGCATAGGCAACATCGGATACGCGACGGGTCGGGTCGCTTAAAAGCTCTCTTGCTTTTTCGAGCCGTAGCCGAGTGAGGTAACTCTTAAAAGGAATGCCGATTGTGCGCGAGAACAGGGCACAAAGGTAGGCCGCGTTGAATTCCAGATTGCAGGCGCATTCTTTCAAAGTGATCGGACGTGTGTACTCCTTTTCGATGTAGTCCAGCATGCGGTGAACGAGTTGCTCGGTGTGAGACTCATCTTTCGACCTGCTGGCTGCTCTCAGGATTCCAGGCAGTTTCCGATTTAGTTCCGATCGTAGCCTCGTTTCTTCGTGGGCGTGTTCCGCCGCCTGTTGGTGTGTTTTCGTCAGGTCCATGTTTCGGAGTTCCAACGCAGTGGCAGTGGCCACACACCTAACGAATAAGCGCAATAGCGTCGCCGCCGTGCTAAATTGTGCGCGGGACGACTTCCTCATGGACTTGCTGCTCCTCAACAGAAGCGCGAAGCCGATGATCATATCGTCGACGACGATCGGTAATCGAAACTCGAACGCATATCCGGGCGGCGTCCTAGCGGACGTCCACACGACGTGACAACGTAAATTTGCCGTCTTGGGCACCAACGTTCGAGGCAAGGTCTGCCAATGCTTGTGGGCAAGTCGTCGGTACTTGTTTACCCGGATCGCATCTTCCGGCGACGCTTCGGTGCGCGCGGAACCTAACGGAAGTCGATGCCGCCTGGCTTTGGCGCCGGACCTGGCATTCATCAGCGGGTGCCTTAATCTTCTACCGTGGAAATGCCCTGCGTCGGCTTCAACGATGAGACTCCTGCCGGCGCTGATCCGGGGGTAATTCCATGGGGGGGGAGGCAGCTGCATTACAGCCTAAGTGGCCGTGCTCTGCAACCGGAAAGCGGTCAACCGGGTAAGCGCGTTACTCGTGGTCTCCGCCGACACCGGAAGTTTAACCTGCCGCAGCAGGCGCCGAGAAGATATCCCTTGCAATCGTAAGTCACTGGTCATCCAACGGCCTAACCAGGCAGTGCATCCGACCGCCAGCAAACGTGCCGTCTACGCGTCGCGGTTTTGCCATACCGTCATTGGTCGCATGGCTTTCTTCTCAGGATTCGCGGCGGTTGATCTTGCGTCTCCTTAGATGTAAGCGCATGCATCATCCTACTGCCATTTCTTATCCTCACTGCATGTGTTGCTATCTGGTTCCCTCTCGTGGCCCGCCTCGAACGGCTCCTGCGCACGCGACAGCCCGAGGTCTATCATTCGCTGGGCCGTCCGGCATTGATTCTTAACAACACGGTCAAGAACGGCTGGGCCTTCTTGCGCTTTCTCCTCGGCGGACATTTCCAGGAAATCGACGACCCTGAAATCGTGCGGTTGTGCCGTCTCATGCGCGTTTTCGCCATCTGCTATCTCGTGTTTTTTATCGTCGTCGTCGTTTTTGGATTCGCTTCCGGCACTTTTTCTTCGTCACCTTGACGCCATCATGAACCGTTCATGCCGCAACTGTTCAGTCATTGTTTTCGCGATCGCCGTCTTCATCACTGCCTCAGCCGTGGCCGAGACGCCGGGATCCGGAAAATCATCCGGCGGAAAGCTTCGCCGTTGGACGAACCTGCCTTGGAATCATGTGGATTTCCCGCTGTTCTCGCTTTTTGGTCCTTTCGAGCACAAACCTGACGTCCTGGCCGTTGCGAAGGCGATCCGGAGCAAGAGCGCTTTTGATGTCTATGGCTTCCGCGAGGTGATTTTGGCCGACGATGACAAAGGGATCACGATCGGGCTGGACGATCAGGATCGCCGGCAATTGAAGACCTTGGCGCAGAAGGACAAACGGCGATGGTTTGTCGCGGCCGCTCCGCCAAAGGATTTCTTCGTCGGTGAGTTTGCTGTTGCAGTTGTCTACATGACTCCTTCCATGGCGGACGGACAGATCACCTTTAAGCATCCGGAATGCGGTTCCATCGCCCGGAGTCTTCGGCGGCGATTTCGCATTGAGGAGTTCCGGTTAACCCCCCGGTGATATCATGGATTATCCAAAAGAAGGCTCCAGCTCGCTCGACGATTACTCGGACAAGAGCATTCCACACGCCGAGCGGGCTCGGCGTTCTGAAGGGACCTGATCGATGACGCTTCGCTACCGGTCAGCGCGTCGTCTGACAGTCGTGTTGCAAATCATCGCTTCGTTGATCGCACTGGTTCTCACCCTTCCGTCCTTCATTCTCATTGTATTATTCCACACGCCGTCGCGGGACCTCATTCCATCAGACACTTTCCACGCCTTCCGGCGGTTCTTCTTTGCCGGACACACGCTTCGGCCATTTATCTTGCGCTCCTCTCTCCCGGCCGGCACCAGCATCCGCGAGGACCGTGACCTAAACATTTAACCAGGCGACGCTGCCATGAATCGTGTGCTGATCATTTTGTGGGTGGCTGCGGTCTTCGGCTATGCCGGGTTCGCGATCATTCAGCGAATTAGGAAAAGAGATTCTTTCCGCCAGGTGGGTTCTGACGGTGCGGCAAGCCCTCACGGTGAATCGAGAAGGTGTGATGACCTGGCTGCTCTGGATGGCGATGGCGGCAATGGCGGAGATGGTGGAGGCGGCGACGGCGGTGGAGGAGATGGCGGTGGCGGAGATTGAAGAACCACGATTTTAAAGCGGGTTAAGTAAAGGTTTAACCGTTATGTGGGAGGAAGTTTCTGGGGTAGGGTGGGCATCTTGCCCGCCGAGCGCGGCATCCTGCCGCGGTGGCTTTGGATTTCGCCTTGGAAGTTCGTTCCGGCGAGACGCCCGCCCTACCCGAGACCGAACTGATCGCTGCGCCGCCCATGTTTGCGGTTGCACACCCGACCCGTTTTGCGGACGCTCGCGGTCATGAAGGAAGTTCCGATGAGCGACGCCGCGGTGCCGGACCCGAAGACGCCGATTCCCCGGCAGATCCGTTACATCATCGGCAACGAGGGTTGCGAGCGCTTCAGCTTCTACGGCATGCGCAACATCCTGACGGTGTTCCTCGTTACGTCGCTGCTCACGTACCTGCCGGAGGGGGACCGCCCGGGCGCGGCGAAGGATGTCTTCCACACCTTCGTCATCGGCGTTTACTTTTTCCCGCTGCTGGGCGGCTGGCTGGCCGACCGTTTCTTTGGCAAATACAACACGATCTTCTGGCTGAGCCTCGTTTACTGCCTCGGCCACCTTTGCCTCGCGCTCTTCGACGACAACCGCACCGGCTTCTACACGGGCCTCGCGCTCATTGCCCTCGGCTCGGGCGGCATCAAGCCGTGCGTGGCCGCGTTTGTCGGCGACCAGTTCGACCAGACCAACAAGCACCGCGCCAAGGTGGTGTTCGATGCGTTCTACTGGATCATCAATTTCGGCTCGTTCTTCGCCTCGCTCCTCATGCCGATTTTCCTGCGGAGCTACGGCGCAAGCGTGGCCTTCGGCATTCCCGGTGCGCTCATGTTCATCGCCACCGTGATTTTCTGGATCGGCCGCAAGCAGTATATCCTGGTGCCGCCGGCGCCGCCGAATCAGCATTCGTTTCTCAACGTCTCCCGCACGGCGCTAGCCTCCGGCACGAGCGGCCGCGTCCTCGCGATCGCGGGCGCGGCAGGGGCGATCGTCTCTTTCCTGCTCATCCCGAAGTTTGGTTTCGTTATCGCGGCCTGCCTGGCGCTGGTGTCGGTGATCGCGTTCGGCGGGCTCGGCGTCTGGCTGCAGCTCGAGGCGGCGCGAAGCAGGCATCCCGACGAAGCCATCGAAGGCGTGCGCGCGGTCTTGCGCGTCCTGGTGCTCTTCGCGCTCGTCACGCCATTCTGGTCGCTCTTCGACCAAAAAGCTTCGACCTGGGTGTTGCAGGCGGACGCGATGACGAAGCCGGCCTGGTTTCAGTCGTCGCAAATGCAGGCGCTCAATCCGCTGCTCGTCATGTTGCTCATTCCGTTCAACAACCTCGTCCTTTATCCGGCCCTGAAACGGTTCGGCTACGAGATGACGGCGTTGCGGCGGATGACGGCCGGCATCGCTTTTTCCGGACTCTCATGGGTCGTGGTGGGCGGCATGCAAGTGGTGCTCGATGGCGGCAGCTTGTTCTCCATTACCTGGCAGGTGCTGCCATACGCGTTGCTCACCTTCGGCGAGGTGCTGGTCTCCGCCACGGGCCTTGAGTTTGCCTACAGCCAGGCGCCGCCGGCGATGAAGGGTGTGCTGATGGCCTTCTGGAATCTCTCCGTCACGATCGGCAATCTCTGGGTGCTCGTCGTGAATGCCGGCGTGAAGAACGACACCGTCATCGACTTCATCAAATCGAGCGGATTCGGGCTGACCGCGTTTCAGATGTTCTTCTTCGCCGCGTTTGCGTTCGCGGCCGCCCTCGTTTTCGGTCTTGTCGCCCGCACCTACCGGGTAGCGGACCATTACCGGAAAGCGTAACTCGAATGGAACGGGTGAGACGCCCGCCTGCAGCGCTATGCGCAGCATTGGAGTGACATAGACGGCACAGCCGCGAGGGTAGCGGAGAGCATTCGCTCGCTTGCGCGCATTCGATCGAACGGATTAGGCTTGCCGTGCCCGGTCCGCGTTGATAAAGGGGAGCGCAAATGTTCCTTTCACCCCCACCATGCCTCACCAAGTCGTGATAGACGAAAGAATGTTCGCCTAATTCTCGTTAGGCCCGCACCACCGGTGATAACCATGGATGGCAAGTCGCAAACTCCCGTCGATCCAGACAAGATCAGTGATCGAAGTCGAGCTTCTGGGTTTGATCTTCTCAAGAGCTTGGTAGCTCTCAGTACGGGGAGTGTCGGCGCATTCTTCTTCGCACTTACCAGGCGGCTCGATCCCGAGTTGTCCAGGGCTGAGAAATGGACCCTTATCATCGCAATTTGCCTCATGGTCGCCGCGGTCGCTGCGGGATTGGTCGCTTGGGCCGCCGACGCGCTCTTCTACAAACACTGGGCAGACGTACTCCGCGGGAAAGAGGGTTCATCCAGCGATCGGCGGGAGCGGATGAAGAAGCGGCGGCAAAAGCTCATTGTTGTGCTGGCGACGTGCTTTTTCGGTGGCGTGCTCGCCGCTGGAGCATTCGGCGTCCTGCGTGTCCTGCACCGGCCTAACCGGGCGATGCAGCGAACCGCGAGCAAGCCTGCGACTGACGCTTCGGGTGTTTGCCATCCACACTTTGGCTGCGTGGTACGCTTTAGCGGGCTCGCGGTCGCTGATCTTGTGTCTCGTTAGACTTCCATATCGCGCTGACTCCGTTCCATTCAACACACTAATCATCACAAAAATGGGAAACGCATATCTCCAACTTTTCACTGTCCCAGTCCGTTACCTGAATGGCACACAAGGTCAGGCGCGAGCGGAAGGCAATAACGCGACTTGGATGTGTCCATGCGGAGACCCTATTCCGATTATTGGGCGCTGCTATTACGCATACGGCCACATTCCACACACTATTCATGATGTGCCCGGATGCGGACGCCGGTATCGGGTGTTTCCGAACGCCAACAGGCAGACTGACCGCGTTGAAGAATACTGAACCCACGCGATGAAGCGAACGGCCGACCGCTGCACGCAACACTTTCACTCCCAGCGACGCGCGGTCCCACGCCCGCAGCGCTACCGCGCAGCGGTTGCGGGCAGGTCGTCCGCCGTCGCTCATCTTGTTCGTTAGATTTCTCCCTCACCCGAATACAAACAACGCGTTTAAGTACAATCATGAGCCCAAAGTCATCAAAGCCTGTCCTCATTTGCGCATTTGGAATACTCGCCGCGTTCTTCATGCCGTGGTTACAGTTCCTCGGCGCAGGCATGTCAGGGTATCAGCTCGGCCAGCTGGGCTCCTACGGCAATTGCGCATGGGCGATTCCGCTTCTCGCCGGTGCTGCAATCTTGATCAGCTTTGCCGGCGGCAACAACAGAGGTATCGGCGCTATAGCTGGCATTGTGCCGCTAGCAGGTTTTGTTTATATGCTAATTAGTTTGACCGTCGATTCCAGCTCCGGTATTAGCATGTTCTTATTCGGTAGGAGAGGTGCCGCAAGCTTCGGCGACGTACTGGGAGCCGTAGGGCAGTTTTGTTCCATCGGAGTCTTTCTTACTCTCCTCTTCAGCATTGCCATTATCGTTGCATCGGCTACGCCGTCGCATGGAGTCACGTCGGATTCCAACCCGGCGGTATAACCAACACTAAAAGGTATGAACACAACCCGACTTAAAGTTCTCTTCATAATACTCGCCGTCACCATAAGCAGATTTGCCGCGACCTATGCCGAGGACGCGCAGCAATCATCAACCCCCGCGAAGACGGGTGCGGAGACCTACAAGAGACTTAAGGATACTCTCAAGCCAACGGATTTCCGAACGGTCAAAGAATGGCAGAAGGGTCAAAACTATGAGTTTCGTGGCTTTCGAGTAGATGTATCAGGCGACTCCAACGGTGCTATGTCTGTCGCCGATCCAAAAACGGGAAAACCCCTAGCCGTCCTTACGCCTGCTCGTGCGCGGTGGCTTGGGCACGCAACGGTACGAAGAGGGATGGAGATTCAAGCGATTGGGACATTTGATTTCGAAGCCGATATACCCCTCACGAAGGGGGGCAACATAAAACTGCCCATTTTTGAGTGCAGCGGTTTCATTATTGATGGTATTTTTTATCTCACTGACCCCGATGTCTTTTCTGCTGACTTCGTCGGCCAGTATGCGCGCGAGCCTCAAGGCGAGGCTACGCTACGAATCACGAAGGAGGATGGGAAGCTTTTTCTGTCTCTGCGGGAGAAAGGGCAGTGGCAAGAACTACATGAACTCGAACCGACCTCCCCGCAGGAAGCAGAAGAAGCTTTTGGGCCCCAAGCGAAGGACGTTGTGTACGCCGGTTTTCGAAAGGGCGCGTTGGGGATTTTTCATGTTAAGAAAGGAGCAGTTCTAGGAGACGAAGAGCTGCTATCGGATTATCTGAAGATGGCCTTGTTTCACGAACCGCTTTATAAGTTACCATAACTAGCAGTGCGTTTCACCATGCGATGCGGTGGTTCTCGTTAGACCGCAGCAGAGGCATTATGCCATCGAAAGATTTCCTACGAATATTGATTGTCGCGGAGGTTGCTCTTGTGATCGTCGGCGCTGTGGTTTCGTTACTCACCGAGTCCGCGCTGCCTGAGCCACTGCGCGCTTTTTTGAAGGCTGAATCCGAGGCGGAGGTGACAGTCCGGGAAATGATAATGTTCGCTGCCGCCATTCCGCTGCTCATTCTTTTGCTCGTATCGAGCATCGGCCTTTTCTTCTTCTGGCGTCCCGCTCGCATCCTCTACCTGATTACCAGTGTAGCCGGGTTGCTTGTGACACCGTTCTTCGGCCCGTATGTGGATGCTGGATGGGGGACGACATTTGATGAAGCGGCGACGATTGTTTCCGGAGTTATTCTCGCTTTGATTTACTTTTCGTCCCTGAAGGAGTTGTATGAGAAGCCGAAGGTTGTCGGCTAACAATGCGCTTCAGCGAACCCGACTGTTCTGCGGCAAGACTGAAGGACGGTCTCTTTCGAAATTGAGCGTTGGACGTTGAATGTTGGACGTTCATCTTCGTCCCGTTGCTCGGTCGCCCGCCCGATTCTGCAAAATTGGGCTTGCCGTACGTGGTTCGCCTTGATAAGAGGGGCACGATTTCCCTTTTTACCCCAGCCATGCCCCTATACCAACGCCGAAATAGGCGAACAACGAAAGCCTTAAAGAGGACTTACACCCAACTGCGTTGGGCCATTCTCCGCCTCACCTTTAAGCGATGTCCTTAAACCTACTATGTCCGAAGATTCCGGCATAATTAGACAACTAGAAGACAACCTGGCAAAGCTCAGAGCTGAGTATGCTGGTTCGTGGGCGTTGCACACCAAGGACGATTTTGAACTGGGTTTCGCTAGGGAGATCAAGACCGACCTTCAAAGCACACTCATGAAATGGGCCGTCGGGGCCGTCGTTTTGCTTTTTGGCGCCGGCGCCGTTTTCATTAAATATTCCGTCAGTCAAACATTCCAGGCGGAGAACGAAAGGCTTGTTAAGGAATTTTACCGTAAGTATGAGGCTCAATTAGACCTTCTACGTGATAACTTCGAGTGGCGGCGATTTCATGATTATGGAAAGGATTATGTCTATTTGGCGCAGCTCTATTTTGATTCGCCTGTCGAGTCGCCTTTAAAGGCTAAGAAAGTGACCGAAAACCTTGTAGAAGCGGAAAAATATTTCAGAAGCGCGCTTCAGCACGGGGACATGCACGCGTCGACGTACTGGGAATTGGCGGAACTGCTGTTTACGTATCCTCAGCAGTACCAGGTCTCGTCACGTATCGACGCCATCCGGGCGATTTCTCAATACGAACAGGCGGGCTTGCGTTATACGAAGGTGGAAATCGACAAGGGCTGGAGAGCCGAAGTGTATCTTCGATCGGCAGAAGCGTGTCTGTATCTAGCAGACGCGAATCACTCACCCGCCGATAACCGTGCGAGGGCCAAGGAGTTCTTGCTGAAGGCGAATACTGACTACGCGAATCTTAAGGACCAGACAGCCACGCGAGATCGAAAGAATATTGATCGCGTGAACGAACTGTTATCCGCACTGCGATGACTGGGCCAAACCAGATTTAGATGAGAACGCGGAGAGATGCGGCATTCGGGATTCGAAGTCTGTCCCCGGCGGGAATCGAACCCGCATTTAAGGTTTAGGAAACCCTCGTTCTATCCGTTGAACTACGGGGACGGGACGAGGACGAACGTCGAACGTCGAACGCCGAACGTCCAACGCTGAATTTCAGAAAAGAGATGGACTCAGGACGTTGCGTGGAGTGAAATTCGCCGATCATGGACGAAGTGTTGAAGCAAAGACACCTGGAGACGTTGGGAGGCAAGCGATCGTGGAACGCGATGGATGATGCCGGTGGCGATTTCGACCGCTTCTACCGCGATTTCATCGTGCCGTTGAGAAAGCTGATGAAGGCGGGCTTTTTCAAACGCCTGACCGAACACGAATCCTACTACGGGGGCGCACGGAGGTTTGATCGCGCGGATATTATTGGCGCGGTCAACATCAAGGCGAAGATGGAAGGGTGATCGGATTGCAGATTGCCGATTGCAGATTTCGGGGAGTGCCGCGCGAAGGCAGTTTGGGTTGAGAAAATATGGCGGACGCCCGGTCGATGTCGGTCTATCTTGGTTGGTGCTCACGTGCAGCCCGAGATGTTTTGAAGTGAGAAAGGCGAGCTTCTTCACCTGTCTGGTTTTGCTCGTGGCGACTCTCGCTTCAACTCAGGCAGCGCCGCAGAGGCTACTCCTGAACGAGCCGCTCGAAAAATATGGTGACCCGCCGGCGCCGTTCCCGTTGTGGGGAACAGGGGTTTCGCCGGGAATGGTTTTGCAGGAAGGGCCGTTTACGAGCCGTCAGGTTAACGTCAACGGGACAGGCCAGAACATCACGGGCGACGCGGCGAACGAACCCTCCATTGCGGTGGACCCTACGAACCACAACTGGATGGTCATCGGCTGGCGACAGTTTAACAGCGTTACTTCCAACTTCCGGCAGGCCGGCTGGAGTTGGACGAACAATGGCGGCACGACCTGGACCTTCCCCGGCGTGCTCGAGAACAACGTTTTCCGCAGCGACCCGGTGTTGGCCTCCGATGACACGGGACGTTTTTACTGGCTCAGCCTCCTGGAGACATATGACGTTACCCTGTGGCGCTCGCTCAACGGCGGCCAGAATTTCACGAACATCGGACCTGCGAAGGGGGGCGACAAGCAGTGGTTCGTGGTGGATAACACGAACAGCAGCGGTCACGGATTCCTTTACCAGTTTTGGGATTACGCGAGCCCTTTCGCCCCCAGGGAATTCAGCCGTTCCACCGACGGCGGGTTCACCTGGATGGACCCGATCGACGTTCCCAATGCTCCCCAATGGGGAACGCCCGACGTGGACTCGAACGGCACCCTCTTTTTCGGCGGCGTAACTCAATCCTTGACCCAGTTTTGGTGCATCCGTTCGACCGATGCAAAGAACGGCGCCGTCATCCCAACCTTCGACCAAGTCACCGAAGTCAACATGGGCGGCGTCATCTCTTACTTTGACACGGTGAATCCGGAAGGACTGATCGGGCAGGTTTTCCTCGCGGTGGACCGTTCGGGCACCAGCTCTAATAACAATGTTTACATGCTGGCGAGCGTGCAACCGACCGGCTTCAGCACCGGGAGCGACGTGATGTTCGTCCGCAGCACGGACAGCGGACTAACCTTCAGCGCGCCTAAGCGGGTCAACGACGATCCGATCAATCACAGCAAATGGCATTGGTTCGGGACGCTAGCGGTCGCGCCGAATGGGCGCATCGACTCCGTTTGGCTTGACACGCGCAACGCAGCGAACAACACCGATTCGCAGCTCTTCTATTCCTACAGCCTGGACGCGGGCAATACCTGGTCGCCCAATGTCGCGGTAAGCGTCCCGTTCAATCCGTTCCTCGGTTATCCGAATCAGAATAAGCTGGGGGATTATATGACAATCGTTTCGGACAATACCGGAGGCGATGTCGCGTATGCCGCCACGTTTAATTCCGAGCAAGACGTTTACTACGTGCGCGTCGCCCCGGGTGTAGGACCGACACCTCCCTGCACCAATGATACCTGGACCGCCACCAATACCAGTAGCGCGCCCAGTGCTCGGGCCGGACACACCTCAGTCTGGACCGGCAGCGAAATGATCGTATGGGGTGGGCAGGGGAACCTTGGTGTCTACGCAAACACCGGCGGGAGATACAATCCAGCCACCGATAGCTGGGCACCCACCGGCATTACCGAAGCGCCCAGTGCTCGAGCCTGGCACACGGCAGTCTGGACCGGCAGCGAAATGATTATTTGGGGTAGCTATCCAGGCGCCGCAAACACCGGTGGGAGGTACAATCCAGCTACCGATAGTTGGACTGCAACGAGTCTTACCAATGCCCCGGCTGGCCGGTCCGGGCACACGGCAGTGTGGACTGGCAGCGAAATGATTGTCTGGGGCGGACTTGATGGAAGTGGCACGTATTTAAACACGGGAGGACGGTACAACCCCGTCACGGATAGCTGGACAGCAATGAGTACAACCGCCGCCCCCACCGGCCGAGACGCTCACAGCACGGTCTGGACTGGCAGCGAGATGATCGTGTGGGGCGGAACGAGCAATATCACCTTTAATACGAACACCGGCGGTCGTTATAATCCGAGCACGGATAGCTGGACGGCAACGAGCACTGTCAACGCCCCCAGTGCCCGGCTCAGACACGGAGCCGTCTGGACCGGCAGTGAAATGATCCTATGGGGTGGGACGCACAACGATGGCGGTTTCGAAAATACTGGAGGGAATTACGATCCTGGCACGGATAGCTGGACGCCAACAAGTACGACCAACGCGCCCAGTGCTCGATCCGGGCACACTGCAGTCTGGATCGGCAGCGAAATGATCATGTGGGGAGGAGGCGCCTCAGGCGACACCGGAGGGAGGTACTATCGCGCCGTCGATAGTTGGACACCGACCGCCACCACCGGTGAGCCCATTAGCCGGGGCGGGCAAACTGCAATCTGGAGCGGTAGTGAAATGATCGTGTGGGGTGGATCACGGAGTGACGTCCCACGACCTTCTGGTTTGATTCCTCCGGCGCTCCCGAACTACCTTAATAGCGGCGGGAGGTACTGCGCACAACAACCGCCACCGACTGTGTCGCCGACGCCTACTCCAGCGACACCTACACCTTCACCAACTCCTGGGACACCAACACCAACACCGACCCCAGGGACGCCGACACCTTCTCCAACGCCGACAGCAACCCCAAGTCCCACACCGGCGGCGCAGGCCCTTAACCTTTCGACCCGGATGCGCGTTCAGACGGGCGACAATGTAGGCATCGGAGGTTTCATCGTTACAGGAACCAATACTAAACATGTCCTTATCCGGGCCATCGGACCTTCCTTGACTGACTTCGGTGTCCCGAATGCCCTGGCCGATCCTGTGCTCGAGCTGCACGGCCCCGAGGCATTTGTCACCATCACAAACGACAACTGGAGAGACGACCCGGTACAGGAGGCTCTGATCAAGGCCACTGGCATTCCACCCACGAACGATTTTGAAGCGGCGATCGAGGCAAGACTGGTGCCAGGAGCTTACACCGCGATTGTCAGCGGCAATGGCAACACCTCAGGCGCGGCCCTGGTGGAAGCGTACGACCTTAACCCGGAAGCAAACTCGAAGCTGGCCAATATTAGCACGCGGGCCCTGGTCGGCACCGGTGACAACATTGTCATCGCGGGTTTCGTGCTGGGCGGCAACATCGGCGCTGACAGAGTCGTCGTCCGCGGTATCGGCCCCAGCCTGTCGGCGACAGGTGTGCCTAACGCACTGGCCAATCCGACGCTGGAGCTACGGGACAATAACGGAGCGCTCGTGGTCGCAAATAACGACTGGCAGGATGATCCGGCTCAAGCGGCGGAACTCATCGCCGCCGGCCTGGCGCCGACAGACAACCTCGAGTCTGGCATAGCGGCAACGCTGTCACCAGGCCTTTACACGGCGCTGCTGGCGGGGCTGAACAACGGCGCCGGCATTGGAGTAGTCGAAGTCTACGACCGCGGCGCGCCATAGCGAAACCGGAAACCGGAAAGATTCGCTGCCACGATCTTTCCCATATCCGCAATCCGCTTTCCGGTTTCGGAATGCTCTTGTGATTGGAGAAGCGGAGGATACCTTTCGCGATTGTGATTTCCTCCCGGGACGGCCAACAGAAAAACCCGATTCCAATGAAAAACAAATTGCTGCTCGTCATTCTCCTTTCTCTCGTTTACCACCCGTCGATCGTGGATGCGAAAAAAGCTGACGCAAACTCATCTCCGGAACCGAGTCCCAGACGGACTCGCGTCGTGAAGCAATACACGATCGAGCAGTTCATGGGAACGACGCGCCTCGGCGGGAGCTCGTTTTCGGCCGATGAGAAATCGATTCTTTTTCACAGCAACAAGACCGGCATCTTCAACGTTTACGCCCAGCCCGTAGTGGGCGGGGCGCCGACGCAGCTGACCAATTCGACCAAGGAAAGCACTTATGCGGTCTCTTACTTTCCCGCGGATGCGCGGTTCCTTTATCGATACGACAAAGGCGGGAACGAGAACGAGCACCTTTACCTGCGGGAACTGGATGGGACCGAGCGCGACCTGACCCCGGGCGATAAGACCAAGGCCCGCTTCCTCGATTGGAGCCACGATCGGAAGTCGTTCTTTTTCTCCACGAATGCGCGGGACGCGCGTTACTTCGATATCTTCGAAATGAACATCGCCGACCTGAAACCGGCGCTCCTTTACAAGGACGAGACGGGCTACGAGTTCGGCGCGATCTCGAGCGACAAGCAGTTTATCGCTTTCGAAAAGACGGGCGGCTCGCAGGCGGATTCGGATGTTTATCTCTACGATACGGCGACAAAAAAGATGAAGCATCTGACGCCGCATAAAGGTGACGTGGCCAACGCGCCGGCAGCGTTCGACCCGAAATCAAAATACCTTTATTTCCTCACCAACGAAGGCGGTGAGTTCATGTATATCGCGCGTTACGACTTGAAAACGGGCAAGCGCGAGGTGGTGGAGAAAGCGCCGTGGGACGTGGCCTACACCTTCTTTTCGCAAAACGGCAAGTATCGTGTCGTGGCCACGAACGAGGACGCGCGGACGAAGATCAAGATTTACGAGGAGGCCACCAAGGCACTCGTCCCGCTGCCGGTTCTCCCGGATGGCGATATCACCGGGGTCAAGATCTCGCCGAGCGAAACCAAGATGGCCTTCTACCACGATGGCCCGCGCTCGCCTGCGAGCCTGTTTGTTCATGACTTTGTCAGCAAGGAAACGACGAAACTGATGGAAGGCCTGAACCCGGAAATCAACCCGGCCGATCTCGTCGTATCGCGCGTAGTCCGCTACAAGTCTTTCGATGGGCTGGAGATTCCCGCCATTCTCTACACACCGAATGGAGCCAGCGCGGAAAAGAAATTGCCCGCGATCGTTCGGGTGCACGGCGGCCCCGGCGGTCAGGCGCGGATGCCTTACAGCGCGGCCGTGCAATTCCTGGTCAACCACGGCTACGTGGTCCTGGACGTGAACAACCGTGGCTCGAGCGGTTACGGCAAGACGTTCTTCACCGCGGACGATGGCAAACACGGACGGGAACCGTTGTGGGACTGCATCGAGGCAAAAAAGTATCTGGCGTCGCTCGAATATGTGGACCCGGCCAAGATCGGCATAATGGGCGGCTCCTACGGCGGCTACATGGTCCTGGCGGCGCTCGCGTTCAAGCCCGAGGAGTTTGGCGCCGGGGTGGACATCTTCGGGGTGTCGAACTGGGTGCGAACGCTGCAAAGCATCCCGCCCTATTGGGAAGCACAACGCAAGTCTCTCTACAAGGAGTTGGGCGACCCGACCAAGCAGGAGGCGATGTTGAAGGAGATATCGCCTTTGTTTCATGCCGACAAGATCACCAAGCCGCTCATTGTCTTGCAGGGCGCGAACGATCCGCGCGTGATCAAGCCTGAGTCTGATGAAATAGTCGAAGCCATCAAGAAGAAGAACGGCGTCGTGGAATACGTTGTCTTCGATGATGAAGGCCACGGGTTCACGAAGAAGGCGAATGAGATTCGCGCCCAAAAAAGCATTCTGGATTTTCTCGACAAGCACTTGAAGGGAACCGGAGCCAAGACGCCCGCACCGGCGCCGGTAGCCAACTGAAAATTGCGCGGCGAGGCAGTAACTCTATTTCTGGTCTCTTCCTGGTAAGAAGAGGAAGAGGGAGAGGGAGAGGATGAGCCGGAGGTCCCGAAAGAAAGTTCGGCTTGCGAAGCCCGCGGAGCATCGCGTCGCGTCGCTCCAGGGGGGTGGAACGGAGGAGAATTGGGTTTGGGGCCTGCTCCTGGCGGCCGCGACCATCCTTGTCTACCAGCAGGCATGGCATGCCGGTTTCATCTGGGACGACGACGTTTATGTCACGGAGAACAAGTTACTGACGGCGCCGGACGGTCTGAAGCGCATCTGGTTTTCTCTCGATTCGCCGTCGCAGTATTTTCCGCTGGTTTATACGACCTTCCGTCTCGAGCACGCGCTTTGGGGACTGCATCCGGCGGGCTATCATTGGGTCAACATTCTGCTTCACGCCGCCAATGCGGTCCTCGCCTGGCGGTTACTCAGGATGCTGCGCGTGCCCGGCGCGTGGCTGGCGGCGGCCCTGTTCGCGTTGCATCCGGTTCACGTGGAGTCGGTCGCCTGGATTACGGAACGAAAGAACGTTCTCATGGGGCTTTTCTTTCTGCTCTCCCTCCTGGTGTGGGTGAAGTTCGTGGAAGCTTCGGACGCGTCCCGAGCGAGGTGGAAGTATTATGGCCTCGCGTTATTTTTCTACGCCCTCGCGCTTTTCAGCAAGACCACGGCCTGCACCCTTCCCGCCGCGTTGCTCCTGATTTTCTGGCTGAAGGGTATGCGGATCGATTGGCGCCGGCTCGCGCAGATCGCGCCGTTTGTCGCGCTGGGCCTCGGCATGGGCCTGGTGACGGTGTGGTGGGAACGTCATCACCAGGGCACTCAGGGCGAACTTTTCCAGATTGGGCTGCCTGAGCGATTTCTCGTAGCCAGCCGGGCCGTCTGGTTCTATGCGGGGAAGCTCTTGTGGCCGGCGAACCTGGTCTTCAGCTATCCCCGCTGGACGATTTCCGCGGGCAACCCACTTGATTACCTTTGGCTCCTGGCGACGGCGGCGGCGGTGGCGGTGATTTGCTTTGCGAGACGTTATCTTGGCCGGGGCCCCGAGGTGGCCGCGCTGTTCTTTGCGGCGATGCTCAGCCCGATGCTGGGATTCATCATGCTTTACACCTTTCGTTATTCTTTCGTGGCGGATCATTATCAATATCTCGCCAGTATCGGGCCCCTGGCCCTGGCCGCGGCCGGAATCACGAGGGCGCTCGATGCCCTGATGAAAACGAAGCGGTTCCTAAAAAGCTTTCTCTACGGAGCTTTGTTGATGCCGCTGGGACTTCTGAGCTGGAGGCAGTGCGCGATGTACGCCGACTCGGATTCGCTTTGGTCGGCTACCCTCGCCCGGAACCCCGAGAGCTGGATGGCTCACAATAACATAGCGATCAGTCTCGTGGGCAAAGGAAAGGTGGATGAAGCCATCATTCACTACAACAAAGCCCTGGAACTGGATCCCAACTACAGCGAGGCGCACTACAACCTTGGCAACGCACTGTTGCGCCTTGGACGCGTGGACGAGGCCATCGCTCATTACCAGAAGGCTTTGCAAACCAACCCAAACAATCTTCCGGCCCACTACAATTTGGCTGGTGTCCTTGGGCAAAGCGGGCGGATGGACGCGGCGATCGATCATTACAACAAGATCCTGGAAAGAGATCCGAACCACGCCGCCGCTCATAACAATCTGGGCGTCGCGTTGGGGCGGGTCGGTCGGGTGGATGAGGCGGTGGCTCATTACCTCAAAGCCCTGGAACTCAATCCCAACAACGCGGAAGCGCACTACAACCTGGGTAACACGCTGCTGCAAACGGGACAGGTGGATGAGGCCATGGCTCGTTACCGCAAGTCCCTGGAACTCAATCCCAATAACGCCGCCGCCCACAACAAACTGGCGGGCATCTTGCGGCAAAGGGGGCGGACCGATGAGGCCGATGCGTATTCGCAGAAAGCCCTGGAAATCGAACGCCGGCGGCGCCCTTGAATCTCGCCCGCGGACCGATAGCGGACCTTCGCTGTTTTCGCAACGATCAGAAGCCTGAATTTTCGTCTTCGCGCCGGTAATTCAGCGGCTACTCTTGGCCACGCAACATGCACGCTCGAATTTTTCTCATCCGGCACGGGGCCACCGTTCTCACGGCGGAAGATCGCTTCGCCGGGGCGACGAATGTCCAACTCTCGGACGAAGGGCGTGAACAAGTGCGCCGGCTCGCCGGGCGTCTGGAAGGAGAAAACATCGCGGCCATTTACGCATCACCGCTGGACCGAACGGTGGAGACCGCCCGGATTCTGGCCAAACCGCACGGAATTGAAGTCCAAACACGCGATGGCTTGCGCGAGATTTCCCACGGCCGGTGGGAACAGATGACGCGGAAGGAAGTCGAGGAGGCGTTTCCGGATGAAGCGGCCGCGTGGGAGAAGGACCCGTACACTTTTGCGCCGGTCGGCGGTGAGAGTGGCTTGGCGGTGACAGCGCGGGCGTTACCGGTCCTGATGGATATTGTCCGGGAGCATCCCGCTTCCAATGTGCTGGTTGTTTCGCACAAGGCGACGATTCGGTTGCTGCTCAGCTCGTTGCTTGGATTCGACCCGCGCCGTTACCGCGATAACCTCGATCAAAATCCGGCCGCGCTCAATATCGTCGACTTTAAGGACGCGGTCAGCGCGCGGCTGACGCTCTTTAACGATACGTCGCACTATGCCGCGGCCGGCCTGGCGATTCCGGCGGTCCCGACGTCGCGGCTGTCGAAGGCGTGGGACGACGAGAAAAAGGGCTAAAGGAAGTACCTCCCTGGCAATTAACGAGGCTGTCATCCTGAGCGAAGCGAGGCGGAGTCGAAGGACCTCGTATTTCTGCGAGGGCGCGCCGGCGCCCGAGGTCCTCGCTGACGCTCGCGAGAGTAAGAGGTCCCTCGACTACGCTCGGGATGACAAGTAGGCGTGGCGCCCACTCGCGCTCCCCCCAAAGAAAATATATTGACTATTCTATACTTTCAGAAAAGACTGAAAGTAGATGAAGAAACAGTTGGAGAGCGATCAAAATACGCTGAATCAAACCCGCGATGGGTTCGTGACCCAGTGGGGGACAATTGGAACCGCCTGGGGAATCAACCGGACCATGGCGCAGGTCCATGCCCTTCTCATCACCTCGGCCCATTTGCTTAGCACCGATGAAATCATGGAGGACCTGAAGATCAGCCGGGGGAACGCGCATAAAAATCTGCGGGATCTGGTGAGTTGGGGGCTGGTGCGAAGCGTCGTCCGGAAGGGGGAACGCAAGGAATACTTCGAGGCGGAAAAAGATGTTTGGAAGATGTTTTGCATCATCCTGCGGGAACGGCGGCGGCGTGAAATGCGGCCGGCCCAGGCCGCCCTGCAGGAGTGCGCGACGCGCACGAAGGACCTGAAAGGCGATGAAGCCGCCGCCTTCAACAAGCAGATTCATGCGCTCAGTGATTTTCTCCAGCTCGCCGACAACGTCATCACCAAGATTTCCCGCTCGGAACAGAGCAGCATGGTGCCCTGGGCCCTGAAATTCCTGAAATGAAACGAACCCTTTTTTACGACCGGGTTTCAGCAGCTCCTGAAACCCAATGGGAGAAAAACAGCCAGCCAGCAGAAAGAAGATAAATATGACACCGATCGTTTGGACCTATTTCAGCTACCTCGTAATCAGCGTCTCGCTCACCGTTTGGGTCGCGAAAACGCTGCACAAGAACGGCAGAATTTTTCTGGTCGATGCGTTTCTCGGCAACGAGCGGCTGGCTGACTCGATCAACCACCTTCTCGTGGTGGGATTTTATCTGATCAACATCGGTTACGTGAGTCTCGCTTTGAGAGAGGGCAAAATGCCCCTCGATCTGCAAGGCGTGCTGGAAACTCTCAGCCGAAAAGTTGGCGTTGTGCTCCTCGTGCTCGGCGGCATGCACTTCTTCAACCTGCTCGTGTTTTCGAAAATGCGAAAACGCGCGCTGCTGCACCGTGCGCCACCTCCGCTGCCACCGCAGACGCAAATTCCGGTCGCCCCACAGTGAAGCGGCTCTACGTCCTGTTCGATGGCGAGTGCTCGTTGTGCGGGCGGTGCCAGGCGTGGCTTGCCCGCCAGCCGGCCTTTCTGGAGTTGCACTTCCTGCCGTTCCAGTCGCCGGAAGCGCTCCGACGGTTTCCTGGGGTCGAAGCGCTTCATCCCGAGGAACAGCTACTCGTGATCAGCGATGAAGGCGGCGTTTATCGCGGTCCGCAGGCGTGGATCATGTGTCTGTACGCGTTGCGCGAATATCGTGAGTGGTCGCGCCGGCTCGCGCATCCCGCGCTGCTGCCTTGGGCCCGCCGGTTCTGTGAGCTGCTAAGCGAGAACCGCTTCCAGGTGTCTCGATGGCTGGACGCGCTTCGCTCGCCGCCTTCACGCCAATGTGGACGAGCGGAAGCTCGGGCCAGGTAGAGGCGTCGCTTGTGAGGGGCCTCTTGATCGTTGTGTCGTTGCCAGAACGGTGGTCCCCCGGGGAATATCGATTGCGCCAGAAACGAAGAAACGCCTATCTTCGCCGGTGAAATATCCAAAGTGGCATCCACTTTTCTCCCTCGTGGCCGTGCTTGGTTGCGGCGCGGCCGCGGGAGCGAACGCCCAATGGATCGCACCCGAGGCCCAGCCAGACGCAGTGGTGGCCGCGGACGGCAGTGGCACACATAAGACCATTCAGCAGGCTGTTGACGCAGCACCCGAGAAAGGCGGGTCGCGTTTTTTCATCCGGATCAAGCCGGGCAGTTATTACGAGAAGCTGGTCGTCCCCGCGAACAAAGGACCGATCACGTTGTTCGGCGACGAGGCAAGGACCACGATCCTGACTTATGACGACTTCGCCGCGAAGCGGAACGCACAGGGACAATATCTCGGCGGGGCGAACAGCTACACCGCGAAAGTCGACGCCGGCGGTTTCGCGGCGGAGAAAATTACCTTCGCCAACACACATTGGCGCGGCGGCGGCTCCGGCAACCAGGCCATCGCGCTCAGCCTCAACGCCGACCGCGCGAGTTTCCGCAACTGCCGCCTGATCGGGAAACAGGACACGCTGTATCTGAGCGGCGGGCGGCAATATTTTGAGGATTGCTACATCGAGGGTGAGGTCGATTACATCTTTGGAGATGCGACCGCTTTTTTCGAGCGGTGCGAGCTGCACTGCGTCGGAAAATGCACCTTCATTACCGCGGCCTCGACGCCGCGGGACAAACCGGTCGGATTTGTCTTTTCGAACTGCAAGATCACAGCCAAAACGCCGGAGAAGGGAATAACCTACCTCGGCCGGACGTGGAGCCCGTTTGCCAGCGTCACATTTCTAAATACGGAGATGTCCGAGGCGATTGCGCCGAAGGGTTGGGATAATTGGGCGAACGCCGAGAACGAAAAGACCGCCCGTTTTGCCGAATACAAGAGCAAAGGGCCAGGTGCGGCGGTTAAGGAACGGGCGCCATGGTCGCGACAACTCAACGATCAGGAAGCTGCTGCCCTTACCAAGGAGAAGGTGCTCGGTTTGGAATGAAACAGCGCGCGGCCTCTCCATCCTTGCGTCTCGGGGCGGATTCGCGACATTCGCCGCCGCTTCATGCTCACGATTTCACAAGTCACCAAAGCCTATGCCGGCCGCACGCTCTTTGAAGACGCGTCGCTCCAGGTAAACCGCGGCGACCGCGTGGGCCTGGTGGGACCGAACGGCGCCGGAAAATCGACGCTGTTCTCCCTTATTCTGGGCGACGCTTTGCCGGATGAAGGACGGGTCTCACTGGAAAAATCGGCCACGGTCGGATTTCTCCCACAGGAACATGCGCCCGCGGGCGAAGAAACGGTCCTGGAACTGGCCTGCGCCGTTTCACCGGAGGTGACGAAGGCCCAGCGCATTATGAAAACCACGCCGGAAGATTCGGCCGAACACCATGAGGCGTTGCACTTATTCGACGAACATGGCGGCTGGCAGCTCGAGCCGAAGGCCAAGCGGATCCTGGCGGGTCTGGCGTTTCGCGAAGCTGATTTTGACCGGCCGGCGAAGACTTTGAGCGGCGGTTGGGTCATGCGTGCGCATCTGGCGCGCTTGCTCGTGCAGGAGCCTGAGCTGTTGCTCCTCGACGAGCCGACGAACCACCTCGATCTCGAATCGCTGGTTTGGTTCCAGGAATACCTGGCGAACTATCCCGGGGCCATCCTCATGATCTCGCACGACCGCGAGTTCTTGAATCAACTGGTCGGCTCGATTATCGAGATCGCGCATCGCCGGTTGAATCGTTATCGGGGGAATTGGGACAGCTACGTCGAGCAAAAAGCGGCTCGCGAAGAACAACAACTGTCGACCTACAAGAACCAGCAGAAGGAGATCGCATCGCTGCAACTATTTGCCGACCGGTTCCGGGCCAAGGCGAGCAAGGCTTCACAGGCGCAGAGCAAGTTGAAGCAAATCGATCGGATGGAGAAAATCGAGGCGCCGGTCGCGCGTGAGAAAACGGTCCACTTTCGTTTTCCGCAGCCGCCGCGCAGCGGGCACCGCGTCATTACGCTAAAGGAGGTCGATCACGCCTACGGCGATCTCGTGGTCTATCGCGGTTTGGATTTCGAAGCGGAGAGGGAACAGCGAACAGTTCTGGTGGGACCGAATGGCGCCGGAAAGTCGACGCTGCTCAAGTTGCTCGCGGGGATTCTCCCGGTCCAGGGCGGTGCCCGGGAGATCGGGCACAATGTGAAGATCGGATATTTTTCTCAGTATCGCGTCGAGATGCTCGACCCGAAACAAACGGTGCTGGAAACGGCGCGCGACATGCCGGACCCGGTCTCGGAGCAAACGGCCCGCACCGTCCTGGGCTCGTTCCTTTTCCGGGGGGACGACGTTTTCAAAACCACGGGCGTGCTGAGTGGCGGGGAAAAAACGCGCCTTGCCCTCGTTAGGCTGCTTCTCGATCCGCCGAACCTTCTTCTGATGGATGAACCGACCACGCATCTGGATGTGGGAAGCATCGATGCGCTGGTCGGCGCGCTCGCGCAGTACGAGGGTACGCTGATTTTCATCAGCCATGACGTTTACTTCATCCGGGCCGTCGCGAAGACGGTCCTGCACATCAATGCCGGAAAGCTGACGCCGTATGCTGGGGATTACGATTACTACCTGGATAAATCGCGAGCGACTTCCGCGCGCGCCGCGTTGACGAGCGGCGAAAAACTCCAAAACTTGCAGCCGTCCGCTCCCAAACAGGAAATCCCGGCAGGCGGGGCGCCCAAAACCGGGATGCGCGAGACGCGGGAGCAGCGCCGACTCGCCGCGGAGGACCGAAAGGCCGAAGCAAAGGTGAAGCGCGACCACGAAAAGCGGGTGCGCGACTTGGAGATGCAGATCTTGAAACTCGAAGGCCGGCAGAAAGAGCTGACGGCTGAGTTGGAAAAGCCCGAGACCTACGAGCGCGGTGGCGCCGCGACGCAATTAAACCGCGAGCTCCAGGCAATCACGACTGACATGGAACGGCTGACTGCGGAGTGGGAGCGATTGGCGGAGACCCCGGGACGCAGTGCGAATTCAAACTCGGTCGGGTAGCTTTTCTCGCTTGGCATCGATGCTGCTTTAGCAAGATCCGCAAGCTAGGAAGACAACTACCAAATATTACTTTCCTCAGCTTCAACCGCGCGGCCAGAAATGGCCGCGTCTTTTTTGCCAATCAATCGTTCTTGGCCGCGCCTCGAATATTCAAAGCGGCGAGGCCGACCTGGAGAACAATGAGAGCGTAGGCGCTGGCATACCAGCCCCAGGCCGCCCAGAGAACGTTGCTAAGCAGAAAAAACCAGAATCCCCATTGGCGCCATTTCTTCGACTGCGCCGCCACGAGCCAGGCCGATAAGAGCGTAACCGCCATCGCCGGCCACTGTAGATAATTCATCCATTCCACAGCAGGTAAACGCGGGAGCGCGGCCACTCGGTTGCCTGGTGGATCGAGCCCCGCAGCCGCGGGACCGCTCGATGATTGATCGTCGCGGCTTCGCCGTCATCTTTTTTGGCATCGCGCGGCGGAGCGCACGATCCACCGATGTCTCCCGTCCTGACGCGACGCGCGCCGGAAGTTGGTAGGGCGAGACTCAGTCGAGCCGTCCGGGAAGAAGGTGCAATTTCAGGAGACGCGTGGCTCGACTGAGTCTCGCCCCCTACCAATGAAGATGAAGCGCGCGAGAAAAAAATCCGCCTGCTTCCGGGAGCTGAGCCGATTGTTTCTCGGAGGCACAAGCCATGGCGAGACAGCGAAAATCTTTTTTCCAAAATGCCTTCCAGCTAGTGAAGCAAACGGCCGTGGAATGGATGGATGACAAGGCGCCCCAACTCGGTGCTGCCCTGGCCTACTACACGGTTTTTTCGCTGGCCCCGCTCGTTCTCGTTTTGCTCGCGATTATCGGGTTCCTCTTCCGCGACGATCCCGCGGGCGCGTGGAGCAAGGTGACCGAGCAGATGAGTTATTTCCTCGATAAAAGCGCCGTGCAAGTGGTGCAGGACATTGCGAAAACAGCCGCGGAGCCGGACAAGAGTGCGATCGCGACGCTGATCGGAATCGCTCTCGCTCTTTTTGGGGCGAGCGGTGTCTTCGGACAGTTGCAGGATGCGCTCAATACCATTTGGGGCGTAAAGGCGAAACCGAACCTTGGCCTTTGGGGATTTTTGCGGGCGCGTTTTGTCTCCTTTGGCATGGTCGGCGGCGTTTGTTTTCTTCTTCTCGTCTCGCTCACGGTCCAATCGATTCTCAAAGTATTCAGCCATTATGTGCAGGCGGCGCTGCCAGGCGGGCTTGCGATCGCGATCACGGTCTATCTCATTTTCGATTTCGCGGTCGTGGTGCTGCTCTTCGCCATGATCTTCAAGTTTCTTCCGGACGCAAAAGTCCAATGGCGTGATGTATGGATCGGCGCTGCGATGACCGCGCTCCTTTTCGGCCTCGGCAAGTGGGCGCTGGGGTTTTATCTTGGAAGTGGGTCGGCGGCATCCGCCTACGGCGCGGCGAGCTCGCTGATTACGCTGCTGCTTTGGATTTATTATTCGTCGCAAATTCTGCTCTTCGGCGCGGAGTTCACCCAGGTCTATGCGAACCAGGCGGGCCGGCGCGTCCAACCGAGCGAATACGCTGTGCCGATCGAAGAGATGGAAGTCGAGCGACCTCGCGGAACGAAACGTTAGGTGCGCTGGGGATCAGCCACGGCGCGGTCACCAATCTGGGGAGCGCACGCGCCCTCGCGTGCTGGTTGCGGCGCCTCGCCGCAACCAGCTTTCGGGGCCCCGCGAGCCTCGCGGTGGTTTGGGCGCCGGCTCCCTCCGCAGCGGTCCGGAAAAGTTCGCGCTGGCGGGGCGCCAGCGCCAGCACGCGAGGCGCGTGCGCTCCCCAGAACTTCAACTCCGCCGCGGACCTGCGTCCGATTCAACAGTTGCGTCGCTCCAGAGGGAAGTTTTACGCCGGGCTCCAGCGGCCGTTGCCATCTCGCGCGAGCGCGGGCTCTGGCAGTTCGGGCGCGAGGTCGGATTCGAGGCTGCCATCGGAGTCGAGGCTCTCCTGGTCCTCGTCGCGGCCTTCGTGATGGGTCTTCGCGATCAAGACATAGAGCGAGGGCACTATGAAAAGCGTGAAGAGGGTCCCGATGGTCATTCCGCCGACGAGCACCAGGCCGATCGAATTACGCGCCTCCGCCCCCGCGCCGGTCACGAGCGTAAGCGGGAAGTGACCGCACACGGTTGCGATCGTCGTCATTAAAACCGGGCGAAAACGGGTCTTCGCCGCTTCGGCGGCCGCGCTCACTTTGTCGAGCCCCTGCTGTTGCAAATGATTCGCGAATTCCACAATGAGAATGCCGTTTTTCGAGATCAATCCGATGAGCGTGACCAGGCCGACTTGCGAATAAATGTTGAACGAAGTGGTCCATTCGTCGGTGAAAAAGGGAATGGGCGCGGGGATTTTGAGGAAGACAAAAATCATCGCGCCGAACATCGCCAGCGGGACCGAGCCCGCCAGGATGACAAACGGATCGCGAAAACTGTTAAATTGCGCGGCGAGGACGAGGAAAATCAGCGCGACGGCGAGAAGGAAGGCCCCGGCAAATTTATTGCCTTCGGTGCGGAGCTGGCGCGAGGTGCCGGTGTAATCGATGGAATAGCCCGCGGGCAAAATCTTCCGGGCCTCCGTTTCGAGGAATTTCAGGGCCTGATCGAGCGGCCGAATGGCCACACCGCTGATTTTCACCGCGTTTTGCTGCTGCATGCGGTTCAAGGTCCGCGGCACGGTGCGCGTCTTCAGGGTCGCGATGGTGCTCAACTGAATGAGCTTGTCGTTCGGGCCGGTGACATAGACATCGGCGAGCTGCTCCGGGGTAAGACGGTCCATGCGCTGGACTTGCGGAATCACTTTGTAGCTCCGTCCCGCCATGTTGAAGCGGTTGACAAAATTCCCGCCAAACATCGCGGACAGGTCCGCGCCGACCTCCTGCAAATTGAGCCCGAGCGACGCGACCTTTTCATGGTCGAACACCACTTCGGTTTCCGGTTTGTCGATCTTCGTATCGATGATCGGTGGAAAAGCGAACATGCCGCTCTGCATCGCCTTCATCTGGAGCTGGCGCGCAAAATCGAGCATGCGCTCCGGTTCTTGCGTCGAGAGCATCACGATCTCGACGGGAAAATCGCTTCCGCCAGGCAACGCGTCCGGCATGACTGGAAACATTTGGATGCCGGGGATGGCCGAAAGCCTTTGTTGGACCTCCGGCACAAGCTCGAAAGCGGTCTTGTCGCGCTTGTCCCAGGGTTTCAACACCATCCCTCCGAAGCCGAAGGTCGGAAACGTAATCTGGAAGCTGAAATTCGTTTCCGGGAAGCTGTGGAAGATCTTACCCGCTTCATCGGCGTTCCTGATCGTCTGGTCGATCGTCGAATTGGCCGGCGATTGGATGATGCCGAAGATAATTCCCTGATCTTCCGTGGGAGCGAGTTCCACCGAAGCGATCATGTCTTTTCCGACGAACATCAGCACCGCCAGAGCGGAGACCGCTCCCCAGACCGCATAGACGAGTCCTCTTTTTTGCAGGGTGCGGTTGAGCTGTAGCACGTAAAAATTGCGCACGCGCTCGAAGACGCGATTGACCTTCGCGCTGAAGCCGCGCTCCGCGCCGCCCGGCTTCAAGAGCTTGGCCGCCATCACCGGCGACAGAGTCAACGCGACCACGCCGGAGATGAGAACCGCCCCGGCCAGGGTAAAGGCGAATTCGCGGAAAAGCGCGCCGGTTAATCCACCCTGGAATCCGATCGGCGTGTAAACGGCCGCGAGCGTGATCGTCATCGCGATGATCGGGCCGACCAGCTCCCGCGCTCCCACCAGGGCAGCCTGCATCGGCGCCAATCCTTCACGGATGTGGCGCTCGATATTCTCGACCATCACGATGGCATCGTCGACCACGAGGCCGACCGAGAGCACGACGGCCAGAAGCGTGAGCAAATTGATCGTGAACCCAAAAATCTGCATCAGGAAAACCGCGCCAACGAGCGAAATGGGGATGGCCACGATCGGCACCAGGACCGTTCGCCACGAACCGAGAAAGAGGAAGATGACGACGACCACAATCAAAAGCGTCTCGGAGAGAGTCACCTTCACCTCGCTGATCGCGGCGTTAATGTATCGCGTGCCGTCGTAGGCGATGCCGCCTTGCAAACCGCTTGGCAGCTCGCGTTGGATCGATTCCATCTCGGCCCGGGCCCGGGCGATCACGTCGATCGAGTTTGCGTTCGGCAAAACCCAGATGCCCATGAAGACCGCGCGTTGTTGCGAGAAACGCACCTCCTCATCGTAGCTTTCAGCGCCCAGGACCACGTCCGCGACGTCGCCGAGACGCACGAGCGTCCCGTTCTCCTCGCGAATAACCAGGCGCTTGAAATCCTCCGCGGTATGAAGGTCGGTATTCGCCTTCAGGTTCACCTGCACCAGCGCCCCCTTGGTGCTTCCGAGCGCGCTCAGGAAGTTGTTTTCCGCCAGGGCCTCCCGCACTTGCGACGGGCTGACATTGAGCGCAGCCATGCGGTCCGGTTTTAACCAGGCCCGCATCGCGAAGGTGCGGCCACCGAGAATGTCCGCGCGCTGCACTCCTTCCACCGCGGTGAGCCGCGGCTGAATGACGCGATTGAGATAATCGGTGATCTCGTTCGCCTCGAGAATATCGGAACTGAAACTCAGATAGGCGGAAGCGAATTGCGAATCGGCCGATTCGAGGTTGATGATCGGCACCTCCGCTTCCGGCGGCAAATCACCGCGGACCTGGTCGATCTTCGAGCTGATTTCCGCGAGCGCCTTGTGGGAATCGTAATTCAGCTTTAGCCGCGCGGTGATCGTGGACATGCCCTGCGCGCTCTCCGAACTGAGGAAATCAATGCCATCGGCGCCAGCCATCGAGCGCTCGATCGGGGTGGTGATGAAGCCGCGCACCAGTTCGGCGCTCGCGCCCACGTAAACGGTCCGGACGGTAATGGAGGCGTTCTCGCTCCTTGGATACTGCCGGACGGTGAGGGTGCGCCAGGCCTGCGCCCCTGCGATCAGGATGACGAGGCTAACCACAAACGCGAGCACGGGCCGGCGAATGAATATGTCGGTGAATTTCATCGCCGGGGAGCGCACGCGCCTCGCGTGCTGGTGATGGCGCCCTCGCCATCACGAACTTTTCTTTTCTCTCGGCGCGGAGCCCGTTCACAATATTTCGGCGAGGGCGCCGAAATCAGCACGCGTGGGCGCGTGCGCTCCCCGAAAAGGATGACAAAATTCGCGCGTCTATCCATTTTCACGCGTCAGCCGGCCGCGGGTTTTCCTCGGGCTTCGGGGCGACGTCTTCCTTGATTTGCACGGCCATGCCATTTCGAAGTTTGAAAACGCCGGCGCTCACCACTTTCTCCCCCGGTTTCAATCCGGTCGTCACTCCCACGAAATCGCCCCGCGTTTCGCCGATGCGAATGAACTGCTGCCGCACCGTGGTCGTTTCCTTGTTGGTCTTAGGATCCGGCTTGTTTTCGATCACATAAACGGAATCGCCGAACGGCGCATAGGAAACCGCGGTCGCCGGAATCACGAGAGTCGGATTTTTTTGCGGCAGCAGGACCTCCACCTTCGCAAACATGCCGGGCTTCAGAAGTTGTTCCGGGTTCGCGAGCGTGGCCTGCAAGGTCACGTTCCGCGTCACCGGATCGATCATCGAATTCAACGCGGTCAATTTCCCCGCGAACTGCCGGTCAGGATAGGCATCGGTGCGAACGACCACATCCAGGTCTTCTCGCAACTCGCTTAACCGCTGTTGAGGCAAGGTAAAATCGGCATAAACCGGGTCGATCGCCTGCAACGCCACGATAGGGGAACCGGCGTTGACGGTTTGGCCCACGTTGACCAGGCGAATCCCGGCCTTGCCATCGAAAGGCGCGCGGATCGTCAGCTTTTCCATCCGGCCCTTCATATTGTCCACCGCGGCGATTTGCTGTTTGAACCTTGCTTCCGCACCGTCGAATTCCGCCTGTGAAACGACGTTCCGGACCCGGAGGTCGCGAGCGCGCTCGAGACCCGATTTCGCCAATTCTGCCTCCGCCTCCGCCGAGCGCAGTTGGGCCTCCTCCTGAGAGCTGGCGAGGCGAACCATCAGGTCGCCTTTCTTAACGTCGGCGCCATTCTTGAAGGCGATCTCAGCGACAATGCCCGGAAGCTCGGCGCCAAGCATCGCGCCCTGGACAGGCGAAATGCTCCCGACCGAGCGGATGACGGGCTGCCAGTCTTTTTGCACTACGTCCGTGGCCGCAACTGATTCTGGCGGCGGTCCGCCCGCCGCGCCGCTAGCCACCATCGCCCGGATTTGCAGCGCCTTAATGCCCCCGATCACGAGCACCACGGCGAGGATCCCGAGGACGACCTTGAAGACCGGGCCGCGAGATTTCCATTTTGGCCTTTTTGGATTCATAAAGTCTTACGCACAGACTGCTTCAGGCTTCCCGCTAAAGAGCAGCCGCCACAGGTTGCGCGCGAATTGCGTTTGGCGTTCCCGCCGTTCCGCGCTGGTTCGATTCGGCGTAAGCACGTCGCGCATCAGCATGCCGTCATTCACGGCGAAAATCATTTCGGCGATCTCGCGTGGCTGAAGATCATAGGGCAGGTGGTTCGCTTCAGGAGAGCGCGCAATCAGATCGGTCACGCCGTCCATCGCGGTCCGGGCGACGTCTCGCACGAGATCGGCCACACCCGGGTTGCGTCCGGCTTCCGCAAAAAGATCGACGACGAAAGCCGAGACAACGTGCGGCGCGTTATCGCAGCAGTCCCAGGTGAAAATAATTTCGAAGGCTTCGAGCAGGCTGGGAGCCAGGCGCGCCCGTTCGAGCACCTCGTGGATTTCGCGCTTGTGCTCTTCCGCCATCGCGGAGATCACGGCATCTTTGTTCTCAAAATACCTGTAGATGAGCCCCACGCTGATCCCGGCCTCCGCGCTGATATCGTGCATGCTGGTCTGATGAAAGCCTCGCTTGGCGAAGCAAATCATCGCGGCCCGAAGGATTTGCTCGCGGCGTTCGAGGGCAGGGTCTAAAGAACTGACAGGCATTAGGCTGCACTAATGAATGAACGTTCATTCATTGTCAAATCCTCATTATTTATCTCGCCCCACGCCACGATCAGCGCTGCACCCTCGGTCCCAAGTTGCACTTGGGAACGAGAGAGAATGGTAGAGGCGCTCGCCGCGGCAGCGCCTGTTTGTTGGCTGGGCGCTCGTCACGAGTGCCTCTACATTCGGACAATGCCGCAGAGCCGAACCAAAGACCCTGGTTTTCAACTGAAGATTCTCGAGCAGTTTCCGCCGGACCAAGCATACCTTATCGGCGTCTCCGGCGGGCGTGATTCGGTCGCGCTTCTGCATCAGCTCAACGCTCTTGGCTATCGCCGGCTCATTGTCTGCCATCTCGATCATCAATTGCGCGGACGTTCCAGCAAGGCCGATGCGAAATTCGTCGAACGCCTGGCCGCGAAGCTCCAGTGCAAGTTTGAGCCTGGCCGAACCGATGTTGGCGCGCTTGCCCGCAAGTCCAGGCTGTCGTTGGAAACGGCGGGACGCATGGCGCGTTACGAGTTCTTTGCGAAAATCGCGCGTCGCCGCCGATGCTACACAATCTTTCTCGGGCATCACGCGGATGATCTTGTTGAGACTTTTTTGATGAACTTATTTCGCGGCGCCGGCCCGGCGGGTTTCAGCGGGATGCGCGAGATCACTTCGCGCCGAATTTCCGGAACGGAACTCAGGATCGTCCGGCCGTTCCTGGGGGTCTGGCGCGAAGAAATCGATCGCTACGTCAAAGCGTATCGACTCGAGTTTCGGGAGGATGCCACCAACGAAACTCTGGCGCCCGTGCGGAATCGCGTGCGCCGCCGGCTCATCCCCTACATCGAGAAACAACTGGGCCGGAAAGTGCGCTCCACCATTTGGCGGGCGGCGACTATCGTCGCGGATGAGGCCGAGTGGCTCGAGGGCCTGGTGGGGGTAAAAGAGTCCAAATCCGGGCAGTTGGACACGCACGAACTCCGGGCGCGCCCGCGGGCCTTGCAACGGCGCATCATTCACAAATGGCTCCAGTCCCACGGAATCGGCGACCTCGATTTCGAATTGATCGAACGGATTCGAGCGTTGCTCGATCCTGAAGCAACGACGGCAAAAACGAACCTTCCGCGGGGCCGGCACGTGCGCCGCCGCGCGAAGACGCTTTTTATTGAATGAATACCGCCTGAGCGCCGCGCAAAAACGTAGTCATTGCGTGAATACCACTCCGTATTGGCTCGACACCGCGACGATCAGGAAATTCCCAGCTCTGTCCGGGGACATCACCGTCGACGTGCTCGTAGTCGGAGGCGGCCTCACCGGCCTAACGACTGCTTATCTGTTGAAAGAAGCCGGAATGACGGTCGCCGTGGTCGAGCGGATGAGACTGGCAACGATCGATACCGGCCACACCACCGCGCATCTCACGCATGTCACCGACCTGCGCTTCAGCGAGATGGTAAAGAACTTCGGCCGGGATCACGCCCAGGCGGCTTGGGACGCGGGCGCGGCGGCGATCGATCAAATCGAAGAGCTGGTGCGGAAGGAAGGGATCGAATGTGAGTTCACCCGTGTCCCCGGCTATCTCCACGCGCCGGTCAACGGCGGTACGAAGGACGAACGCGAAAGCTTCCGCGAGGATGCGAAGCTCGCCAGCGAACTCGGTTTTGACGCGACCTATCTCGACAGCGTCCCAAAGATGCAAACGCCCGGCGTGCGTTTCGCGAACCAGGCAAAATTTCACCCGCGAAAATATCTCGCCGCGCTCGCGGCGGTGATTCCCGGGAAAGGGAGTCATGTTTTCGAGGAGACGGCCGTCGCAAAATTCGACGACGAAAAGCACCGCGCGAAAGCGAATGGGTCTTGGATCAATTACAGCCGGGTCGTGCTCGCGACGCACAATCCGCTGGTGGGCGAAGCAGGCGTGGCCAGCGCCACGTTACTCCAGACGAAACTGGCGCTCTACACCAGCTACGTGATCGGAGCGAAATTGCCGCGCGGCGGGGTGCCGATCGCGTCATTCTGGGACACGAACGATCCCTACAATTATTTGCGGCTCGATCGCCATGATGACTTCGACTACGCCATCTTCGGCGGCGAAGATCATAAGACGGGACAGGCGGCGAATACCGAGACCTGTTATCGCCGGCTGGAGGATTCGTTGAAGGAATTGCTGCCCAAGGCCGAGATCGACCATCGCTGGTCCGGCCAGGTGATCGAAACCAATGACGGGCTTCCCTTCATCGGTGAAAACGCGGAAGGCCAATTTCTCGGCACCGGTTTTTCCGGCAACGGAATGACCTACGGGACCGCCACGGCGATGATGGCGCGCGATTGGGCGGCGGGTGCGAAGAATCCCTGGGCCGAGCTGTTCGATGTCGACCGCAAGAAGATCAAGGGCGGCGCCTGGGATTATCTGCGCGAGAACAAGGATTTCCCCTATTACCTGATCAAGAGCCGCTTCTCGGAACCGGAAGGCGAATCGGTTCGAGCGTTGAAGCCGGGCGAGGGGAAGATCCTGAAATTGAATGGCGAGAAGGTCGCCGCTTATCGCGATGGCGGCGGCAAGGTCACGAAGCATTCGGCCGTGTGCACGCACATGGGTTGCATCGTGCGATGGAACCAGGCCGAAGAGACGTGGGATTGTCCGTGCCACGGTTCGCGGTTCGATCCGGCGGGCAAGGTGATCGCCGGCCCCGCCGAAGCGCCGCTGAAAAGCGTCTAGGTGGATCGTGCGCTCCGCGCGCGGTGCCGAGAATAATGCGCCTGCGGCGCCACTATTGACATCCTGCGACGGAGCGCCCGATCCACCAATCCGTGTTTCATCTGGGTCGATCCGTGACTACAATGCGCTCCCATGCCTTCCGCTGTCCGCGTTCGCTTCGCTCCATCTCCGACGGGTTATCTTCATATCGGCGGCGCACGCACGGCGTTGTTCAACTGGATCTACGCCAAACACACGGGCGGCACGCTGGTTCTGCGAATCGAGGACACGGATCGTGCCCGCAACACGGAGGAAGCCGCGCGCGCCATTTACGATGGGCTGCGCTGGCTGGGACTGGATTGGCATGAAGGACCGCAAGCCGGCGGAGACTTCGGCCCGTACTTCCAAAGCGAGCGCGAAGAAATCTATCAAAGTTACCTGGAAAAACTCCGGGCGGCCGACCGCGTTTACGACGACGCGGGTTCCACCCGCTTTCGTTTCGCGCGCGAAAAAGTTGTCGTCGACGACGTCATCTGTGGCCGCATTGAGTTCGACATGGCCAGCGCCGAGACGAATCCCGACATGACCATTCGCCGCCCCGACGGCTCGTGGATCTTCCATTTCGTGAACGTCGTGGATGACATTGAGATGCGGATCTCGCACGTCATTCGCGGTGAGGATCATCTCTCAAATACGCCGAAGCATGTGCAGCTCTATCGTGCCTTTGGCGCAGCGCTGCCGCGTTTCGGCCATATCCCACTCATTCTAAACAAGGACGGCTCCAAGATGAGCAAGCGCGACCAGGGCGCGAGCCTCAACACCTACATCGAAGGAGGCTATCTTCCAGAGGCGGTGCGCAATTATCTCTGCCTGCTCGGCTGGTCGCCGAAAGACAACCGCGAAAAACTGGAGATCGGCGAAGTCGTGCGTCTGTTCGATCTCGAGAAAATCCACCGCAAGAACGCTTCATTCGACCTCGACAAATGCACCTGGCTCAACGGCGAATATGTCCGCGAGTTAAGTGACGATCGCTTCCATGATCTGGCGCGGCTGGCTTTGGAAAGAGCGGGCGTCAACCTCTCTGGATTCTCCGCTGACTACATCCACGCCGCGCTCGAGACCTGCAAAGGAAAGTTCAAAATCTTCAGCGAGCTTCCTGGCTATTGCGGGTTCTATTTCAACGACGATTTCGAATACAATCTCGACGGTGTCGCAAAACATTTCGTGCCGGAGAATAAGCCGCGCCTTCTCGCCGTCCGGGAAGCCTTTGCCGCGCTGGAAAACTTTCACGCGACAAGTTTGGAAGCGGCTTTGAAGGCAACCGCCTCACAACTCGAAATAAAAGTCGGAGCGCTGGTGCATCCCACGCGTCTCGCCGTCACCGGCAGCAATGCCGGGCCCAGCCTCTACCACCTGCTGGAAATTTTGCGGAAGGAAAGAGTGCTCGCACGCCTCGATCGAGCGCTCGCTCTGCTGCCTGGGTAGCGCACGCGTCTCGCGTGTCGGGTTTCGGCGTCTCGCCGAAACGAACTTTCCTGCCGCATGTTGCGCCCATGAAGTTCGCAATGGCGAGACGCCATTGCCAGACACGCGAGACGCGTGCGCTACCCAGAGTTTCCTTGCGGACGCTACCGCTTCTTCACTTCCTTCGCCCACGTATCTTTCAACGTGATCGTGCGGTTGAAGACCAGCTTGCCCGGCTGCGAGTCGGGATCGAGCGCGAAATAGGCCAGCCGCTCGAACTGGTAGCGCACTCCTGGATCAGCCTCCGCCAGCGACGGTTCGCATTTGGCAGCCACCACTTCCAGGGAGTTCGGATTCAAAAAGGACTTGAAGTCGCCATCGGCGTCCGGCTCGGGAACGGTGAAAAGCCGATCGTAAAGGCGCACTTCGGCGTCGATCGCGTGCGGGGCGCTCACCCAGTGAATCGTGCCCTTGATCTTGCGGCTCGAAGTCGCGCCGCCGGATTTGCTCTCGAGATCAGCCGTGCAACGCAGCTCGATTACTTTGCCGGCGCCATCTTTTACCACCTCGTCGCATTTGATAATGAAGGCGTATTTGAGCCGCACTTCGCCGCCCGGTTTCAGACGAAAATATTTCGGCGGCGGCGCTTCCATGAAATCGGCGCTCTCGATGAATAACTCGCGGCTGAACGGAATCTTGCGCGAACCGGCACTGGGATCCTCCGGATTGTTCACCGCCTCGAGTTCTTCGACCTGGTTTTCAGGGTAATTCGTGATCACGACCTTAATCGGTCGAAGCACGGCCAGGCGCCGGGGCGCCGTCCGGTTGAACTCCTCACGCACGGTATGCTCGAGCACGGCAACATCGGTGATGCTCGGATATTTTGTGATGCCGATGTTGTAGGCAAAAGTGCGCAACGCGCTCGCGGTCATGCCCCGGCGTCGCAGTCCGGAAATGGTCGGCATGCGTGGATCGTCCCAGCCGTTTACGAGTCCGTCGTTCACGAGCTGGAGGAGCTTGCGCTTGCTCATGACGGTGTAGTTGAGGTTGAGCCGCGCGAACTCGTATTGGTGCGGAAGAGGGTGGGGGAGATCGAGCGATTGCAGGAACCAATCGTAGAGCGGCCGATGCACTTCGAATTCCAGGGTGCAAACGGAATGCGTGATTCCTTCGATGTAATCGCTCAGGGTATGGGCCCAATCGTACATCGGATAAATGCACCACTTGTTGCCGGTCTGATGGTGCTCGGCGTGCCGGATGCGGTAGAGCACGGGGTCGCGCAGCCACATGTTCGGCGCGCTCATGTCGATTTTCGCCCGCAAGGTGCGCGCGCCATCGGGAAATTCCCCGGCTTTCATCCGCGTGAGCAGATCGAGATTCTCATCGGTGGAGCGGTTCCGGAACGGGCTTTCCTTACCGATTCGCCGATACTCGTCGGTCTCTTCGGGCGTCATATCGCAGACGTAAGCCTTGCCCTTTCGCACGAGCTCGACGGCATATTCGTAAAGCTGGTCGAAATAATCGGAGGCGTAGCCTGGAGCCCGGCCCAGGCGCTCGCTCGCCCATCCATCGATGAGCCATTTCACGTCGAACATGATGGAATCGACGTATTCGGCTTCTTCCTTGGTCGGGTTGGTGTCGTCCATCCGGACGTTGCAAGTCCCGCCAAACTCCCGTGCGATGCCGAAATTCAGACAGATCGATTTCGCATGTCCGATGTGGAGATAACCGTTCGGTTCCGGCGGAAACCGGGTGCAAATCTTCTTATGCTTTCCGGACCGAAGATCATCCGCCACGACGTCCCGAATGAAATCGGAGGGAGGGGCGGGCGTGTTCTCGTTCGGCGTCGTCATTCTCGTGCGCGACAGTAGCAGACGAATGCGGAGGGCGACAACTAGTGCCGCGGCAGGACCAGGAGCGTGAGGCGTTCTTCGCCCGGTGGATCGTGCGCTCCGTCGCGCGATGTTTCGATTTGCGGCTTCGCCGCCATTATTTGGCATCGAGCGCGGAGCGCTCGATCCACTTCCCAAGGAGCGGCGGTTTGCAACCGCCGGCCGAAAAAACCGGCGGTTTCAAACCGACGCTCCTTGAGGCACTGTCTCGGAACGGAATGAAAGAAGTTTACACGCTGGCCGATCTGAAAAACTGGGACGGGAAGGGGAAAGCGCCCGTTCGCCTCGGCGTCCTGGGCGATCCCGTGGCGCATTCGCTTTCGCCGCAAATGCAAAATGCCGCGCTGGAGAGCCTGGGGCTGAGCGAATGTTACGGGCGGTTCCAAATCGCCGCGGAAGAGCTGGCGACGGCCCTGGACATGATTCGCCGCCTGAACTTTGTCGGAATCAACCTGACGCTCCCGCACAAGACAGCCGCGCTCTCTTTGGTGGACGAGGTGGACGACGCCGCGCGCAAGAGCGGGGCCATCAATACCCTGCTGGTCGATGGGGGAAAGCTGCTCGGTTCCAGTACCGACGGCCCCGGTTTCCTCCACGCCATTCGGAGCGAATTCTCCGTCGATCTTCGTGACCTTCGCGTCCTGCTTCTGGGAGCGGGCGGCGGAGCAGGCCGCGCCATTGCCGTGCAATGCGCCCTGGAAAATTGCGAACGCCTGGTCCTGGTGAACCGGACGCGCGAGAAAGCGCAGGAATTGGCGAGCGAACTGGCGCCTTACTTTGCGGGCTCGCGTGTGCTGGGTCCGGTCGCGCGCTTGCAGGCGGTGCCGTGGGATGAAACCTCCCTCCGTTTTCAACTGGCCAATACCGATCTTGTCGTCAACGCCACCTCGGTGGGAATGAAGCGATCGGACCCCCCGTTATTGCCTGCGTCTTTGCTTGCGCCGCATTTGATGGTTTACGACACGATCTACACGCCAACGCGAACGCCGCTGCTGGCGGCGGCGGCCGACGCGGGGGCATTGGCAGCGAACGGCCTTTCCATGCTCCTGCATCAAGGCGCGCTCTCGTTCGAAATCTGGTTCGGACGCAAAGCGCCGCTCGATGTGATGCGCGCAGCGCTCCTGCTGTAGGCGGATCGTTGCCCCGCTGAGTCATCGCGAGTCGGGCAGACGGTGCGGGACCCGTCAATTCGGATCTGCCTTAAAAAATCTCCCTTGAAAAAGATTCGTGACAACAGCAACGACGTTTGTCATACACATCGGTCGCCCCAAAATGGCAAAGACCAGGAGTCGAAATTCAGGCAGGCGCAAAAGCAGGTTGGCGCAGTCTACCCGTAGTTCCCGTTTGTTCGGCGCCATGGATAGAGCGTTGAACAGTCGCCCGAGATGGTCTTCGTCGCAGCTAGAAGATCGAAGACGTAACTCATGAAAGAAGGTAATAATATGGCAGATGACCAAGCCGCCGCTCAATCCAGCACCGATGCCATCTTTCGCAGTCGGCTGGCGCAGAGGGTAACTACCGTAGCGCTTATTTTTGTTGGTGCCGTGGCCGCGATCACGCTTCTCTTTGCCGGTTTTAACGCGCTGAGAAGCCCGGAAAATGGCATAGCGCTTTTCTTTGATATCGCGAAATACCTACTCGCCACCCTTCTGCCGGTCGTGGCCGGCTGGGTCGGCACGGTTCTCGCCTTTTACTTTGGCAAGGACAACTTCGAAGCGGCCACTCGTAGCGTAGCCAGCGCAGCCAAAGCCCTGACTTCAAAGGATAAGTTGAACGCCACCATGGTTAGCGCCTTGGGCATACCAAGGGCGGAGTTCAAGGCGCTGGTCCTTGATGCCGAGCAGAGCAAAAACCCAGGAGATGTCACGCTCGATATAGTTGATGCGGGATTCACCGAGGAAAGCAAGAAGGACAAGCAGTATGAGCGGCTTCCAGTATTACTTGCCGGCGATCTCCCCTATATGGTTTTGCATCGAAGCACCTTCAACGCCTTTTTAGTTGAGAAGAAAGACGAGAAGAAGGAAACGAAAGAATACACGCTCAAAGATCTGTTCGGGAAGGTAGCGTATCTTCCCAAAAATAGTTTCGTCACGGTCGGCCCCGACGCTACTGCCGGACAAGCCAAAACCGACATGGAGGGCATTCCGAATTGCAGCGACGTCTTTGTCACGGCGACCGGCAGGCCTGACGGCGCAGTCACACGCTGGATCACGAACGTGGATCTGCTCAAAGCGTCGCAAATCTAGCGCACATTATCGGCTGCGGCAGCCGGTGAATACGTTCGAGGCGATGCGCGCGGCATTTTCTTTGGCCGAGCGCTGAATATTGTCTGGCCCGTTTCCGGCTCTTGGTTACGCTCCCTCCCAGCCGGAATATGGAATGGTACTACGCGGAAAATAACGAACGCCGGGGACCGGTTAGCGAAGCGGAATTCAACGAGCTGATTCGCGCCGGCCGCATCACCGCCGACACGCAAGTCTGGCGGGACGGATGGGAAAACTGGGCGCCGCTGGGCGAGGCGGGCGCGCAGGCGACGGGCGAGGGCGCCGGGTCGGCGCGCTGCGTTGAATGCGGCCAGACCTTTTCCACGAGCGAAATGGTGCGATACGAGGGCGTCTGGGTTTGTCCGAATTGCAAGCCCCTCTTCTTTCAGAAAGTGAAGGAGGGAATCGAGCCGCGAGGCGAAATGGAGTACGCCGGATTTTGGATCCGGTTTCTCGCGAAGTTCGTGGACGGCGTCATTGTGAGCGTTCCGAGTTATGGGTTGCAATATGGCGGGGCGGCCTTGTCCCAGGATCCCGAGACGTCGATGATCCTTTTCTTGGTCGGCTGGTTCGTCGGCTTCGTTTTGCAACTCGGTTACACGGTCTGGCTCCTGGGCAAGTACGGCGCGACCGTCGGCAAAATGGCGTGCGGCTTGCGGGTGGTGACTCCCACCGGGGGGAAGATTGGCTACGGTGTGGCCTGCGGGCGGTTCTTCGCGGAGATCCTCAGCGGCATCATTGTCTATATCGGTTACATCATGGCTGCCTTCGACGAGGAAAAACGCGCGCTGCACGATCGCATTTGTAACACGCGCGTCATCCGGCGCCGCGCATGAGCGCCGGGCAGGTGGCCTGTTCCGGCTGCGGACGGAATCTTCCCTCGGACTTTGCCCGCGCGGCAGTATTTCTTGACTGCCCGAGCTGTCTGGAATCACAGCGCGTCTTTGTCTTTCCCGCGCTCAACCGGGTGACCACATCCAACGCGGCTTTGCCTGCCCTCGAGAGCAACGATGCGAGTTGCTTCTATCATCCCTTGAAGCAGGCCGTCGTCGCCTGCGACAATTGCGGGAGATTCTTGTGCGCCCTCTGCGACGTGGAAATGGCCGGCAGCCATCGCTGTCCCGCCTGTCTTGAAATCGGGAAACGGAAACGGAAACTCGAGAACATTGAGAACCGGCGCATCCTTTTTGACAGTCTTGCGCTCACACTTTCCATCGTTCCCATCTTGATGTGGCCGGTGACTATTCTGACCGCGCCCGCGACTCTCTTTGTTGTCATCAGATACTGGCGGCGACCGCTCAGCATCCTGCCCCGCACCAGGATCCGCTTCGTTTTCGCGTTTCTCATTGCGCTTGGGCAACTGTGCGGCTGGGCTTTGCTGGTCTATTTTATTTTTGCCCGGGCAAGGAGCGCGGCGTGAAATGAAACCGCCCCGTCTGTATCGGCGACTGGCCTCGGGCCATAAATTTGGTTTCGTGAGCGGAGGACGGATTTCACTCCATGCCGCGGCCGATCACCTGCTCCTGCGTTCTTCCACCGTATTCATGGAGAACTACCACCGATTTTATTTTGCCGACATCGAGGCGATCACGGTCCGCCAGACCACTCGCGGCATCTTCTGGAACGTAGCGCTCGGCCTGGGACTTTTCGTTTGCCTGGCCGTCATCCGCGTGAAACCGGGACTCCATTGGTTTTCGGGTATCTTTGCTGGAATCTTTGCCCTGCTCCTGATCTTGAATATTTCGCTCGGGACGACCTGCGTAACGCAATTGCAAACCCGGGTCCAAACCCGGGCACTCCCGATTCGGCGAGTGCGAAAAGCTCTTCGCGTGGTGGATCGACTATTCCAAAACATCGCAGCTGCGCAGGCGCAAATCGCCCTGGCCGCCCCGCTCGAAACCCAGGTTCAGCCTCTGGCTCCAGTCATTCAGCCGCCCAGGTCCTCGGTCCCGCCCCCGCTCCCCGGCGAGAAACCGGTCACCCGCGGCCGCTGGCTCCACGCCGCCGTCTTTGCCATATTGGCGCTCAGCGGCGCCGTCGCGATCTGGGCCGGGCTCCAGCCTTCCGCGCCGCTGAGATATGCCGCTTGTGCGGCTCTCCTGGCTAACTTGCCGGTGGGGATTGTCGTCCTCGTGCTACAGCGCCGCTATCGTTTGCCGGCTCGGCCCGGTGTCTTCGTTTGGATTTCGGTCATAGGACATTCGATCGTTTTGCCTATCGCCTACTTCGTGTTCTCCACCATCCATACAGTCCAAACGACCAGGAAGGATGGCCCGCCGCCGAACCCGTTTGCGACGCAGGTGGTTCCCTTGGGCGCGTTCGGGGACCTACCGGGCTTTAATGCCATGCTTTGGATCTGCGGCGCCTTTTGCGCCGCGGTCGCTTTGCTCGGATGCTTTGCGATCCTTACCCAGCGAGGGCGAATGGAAGCGGCGGGGGCGGCATGAAAGTCTCCCGCGCTCAACGCTGCGTTCACCATCCTGACCGGGAAGCGGCGGCGCGATGCCCGGAGTGCAGCCGTTTTTTCTGCCGCGAATGCGTCTCGGAGCACGATGATCGCGTTCTCTGTGCCAGTTGCCTGGCGGCCGGGCTGCGGGTGCGGGCGCCGGGCCGTTCGCGCTTCAGTCCTCTCGGCCGCGCGCTTGCCGCCGTGCTCGGCCTGTGTCTGGCGTGGTGGTTCTTCGATCTCGTCGCCCAGGGGTTGATGCGGTTGCCGGCCTCCGTGCACGAAGGCAGCATCTGGGAAAATATTTCCATCGAATGAAACGGCGCGGGCAGGAGCGGCCCACGCTCGACTTGATGGAGGAAGCGGTCGAATTGCTCCGCTCGACCCCGCTGGATGTTTTTGCCTGGTATCTGCTCGGCACCCTGCCCTTCCTCTTCGGGCTCCTTTATTTCTGGACGGACATGAGCTGGAATGCGCTCGCTTATCAACACCGCGCCGAAGCCTCGTTAGGCGTGGCGCTGCTTTTTGTTTGGATGAAATGCGGCCAGGCTGTCTTTGCCCGGAAACTGCGCGTGGGACTGGCGCGGGTCCCGGACGATCGCCTGACGGCATCGCGTTTGATCTCGATTGCGCTCTACCAGGCGATCGTGCAACCGAGTAAATTGTTTGTCCTGCCCCTGGCCGCACTCGCCACCATCCCTTTTGGCTGGGTCTGGGCCTTCTATGAAAACGCGACCGTGCTGGGGCGCGATGAGGCGCTGCGCAAATTCATCGCCAAAGCGTGGGGGCAAGCCCGCTTCTGGCCGCGGCAGAATCACTGTGCCTTGTCGATTTATCTATTGCTTGTCGGGGTCGTCTTTCTCAACGTCGCCATTGTTGTGGCGCTCGTGCCGCAGTTGCTCAAGATGTTTCTCGGAGTTGAAACCCTCCTTACCCGAAGCACGGGCAGCATCTTCAATACGACCTTCTTCGCCGTCATTTCCGTCCTGACCTATCTGGTTTGCGACCCATTCCGGAAGGCGATCTACACCTTGCGTTGCTTCCATGGCGAATCGCTGCGCTCAGGCGAGGATCTCGCGGCCGAGCTGCACGCCCTTCCGCGCCTCAAGGCCGCGGTCACCACCTTCCTGCTCGCCGCCCTCCTGTCGACTTCACCAGTCTGCGCCGCGCCGGGCGCGCCTCCCGCCGCGCTCTATGCCGCGGAGTTGAACCAATCGATCGATGAGACGGTAAAACGGCCCGAGTTCAGTTGGAAACTTCCACGCCAGACGGAGAAAGCTGAGGCAAAAGGCAAGTGGCCTTTCGTCGACGCGATCGGCCGTTTTCTGAAGGCGACGGGTCGAGTAATCAAACGCATTTTCAAGGCGATCGGCGAATGGATGGACCGGCAATTCGCTCCGCGCAATTTGTCACCGGACAGTGGGGGGACGCGCGGGTGGTACACGTCGTCGCGGTTCTGGATGACGGCGCTGCTCGTGTTTCTCGCCATCGCGGCCCTGGCCCTTCTCGTGCAAGCCGTTCGGCAACGGCGCCGGCGCCGGATCGTCCTTTCACTCTCCCCGGCCGCAATGCCAGGGCCTGACTTGACCGATGAGAGCGTGACCGCGGATTTGCTGCCCGAGGATGAATGGCTCGCCCTCGCCCGCACCCATCTTGCGCTCGGGGAGTTGCGCCTTGCCCTGCGGGCTTTCTTCCTCGCCGGACTGGCGCACCTCGCGCGGCGGGAAATTCTGGTTCTCGCGCGGCACAAGTCGAATCGGGATTACCAGGCCGAACTGCGGCGCAAAGCGCGGGACCGGCCGCCTTTGCTGGAAGCGTTCGGCCAGAATATCGCGATCGTGGAACGCGTTTGGTATGGCCGGCATGAAATCGATCGCGAAGGCCTGGCGCGCTTCGAAAACAACCTCGAGCAAATTCGCGCATGCTGAGCGGCCGCCGCTTTTCCCAACTCGCCGCGGTCCTCCTCCTGGCGGGCTTTTGCTTTGGACTCGTTAGGCTGATTCAGCTTCGCTTCTCCGTCGGCGACGTCTTTCCACCCTACTCATCCCTGCGGGCCGATCCGCTTGGGGCAAAGGTTTTTTATGAGAGCCTGCGCGCTTTGCCGGCGTTCACCACCGTCCGGAACGAACGCAAGCTCGACCATCTCGGCCGGGGCGAAGGGACTGTCCTTTTTTTCCTGGGCGCGAAGGGCGTGGATTTCTCGAAAAAGGAATGGGAAAGGCTGGATCATTTTCTTCAAACAGGCGGGCGGCTCGTGCTCACGTTTTTCCCGGGCTACGAGGCGCCGCCGAAACAGAAGGCTGCGACCGCAACACCCCCTCCGAGTCCAAGCGCGACGGCGGAGCCGACGCCAAGGCGCGTTTCCCTCAAGGATGCTCTCCTGCAATGGGAGGTGGAGACGGGAACAGATCGCAATGACGAAGATGATTTAGCTGCGAATCAAAGCTCGCTCCCGCTGGAAAAAGAGCTGAGCTGGCATTCCGGGATTTTTTTCCGGCCGAAAAGTGACGCCTGGCGCACGATTTACCAATGTGAGCGGGGTCCGGTCGTGCTCGAGCGATCGCTCGGCGCCGGCTCCATCGTCCTCGCGAGCGATTCCTATTTCGTGAGCAACGAAGCTCTCCTCCTCGAGCGGGCTCCGGCCTTGCTGGCGTGGCTGGTTGGTTCGGCTCGCCACATTATTTTCGACGAGTCGCACTTGAATATCCGCGAGCGGCCCGGTGTGGCGACGCTGCTGCGCCGGCACGGCCTGGGCGGATTTGCCACCGGGTTCCTCATTCTCGTAGTGCTTTGGCTCTGGCGGAACACCACCTTCACCCTGGCTCCGCGCAGCAGCGCCCGCCGCGCGGATGAAATCGTCAGCGGCCGGGATTCTTTCTCCGGTTTCGTGCATCTCCTCCGCCGCGGTCCGGCGCCCAAAGAGCTTCTCCGCGTCTGCCTCGACGAATGGACAAAATCCGCGCGTTCTTCGAAGGGAAATCGCGCGCCAGACCTCGGCGCCCTTTCCGCCGCGATCGAGAATGATCATCCTGTCACAGCCTACAACAAAATCACCGAGCTCCTGCGCCCCAAGAAATGGAAACCAACACACTAAACGCCACCCTGGTCCGCGCCCGCCACGAGATCGCGAAAGTGATCATCGGCCAGAAAGAGGTCATCGATCACGCTCTCATGGCCATCTTCACCAACCAGCACGCCCTGATCGAAGGCGTCCCCGGCGTGGCAAAAACGCTTCTCGTTCGCACCCTCGCCCGTGTCCTGGGCGGCGAGTTCAATCGCATTCAATTCACGCCGGACTTGATGCCCGCGGACATTACCGGAACCAGCATCTTCAATCTCCAGCGCAACGAGTTCTCCCTCGTGCCGGGACCGATTTTTACCACCTTCCTCCTCGCGGACGAAATCAATCGCGCGCCGGCCAAAACACAGTCGGCCCTGCTTCAGGCGATGCAGGAACGGCACGTCACGATCGATCGCGAGACGCACGCGCTTTCGCCGAACTTCACCGTCTTTGCCACGCAGAACCCACTCGAATTCGAAGGGACTTATCCGCTGCCGGAGGCGCAAAAAGATCGCTTCATGCTCAAGATCGCGATGACCGTTCCCTCGGCCGAGGAGGAGCGGCAATTAGCCGAACGGATGCTGGTGCAGGCGGACTCGCCCGAGGCGATCCTGGAAAGCGGCGCCGTCGAAGCTGTCGTCCACCAGGAAGAGTTGAGCGAGCTGCGGGGCGAGCTCGATCGCATCACGGTGCGGCCGGAGCTGCTCGACTATTTGGTGGGAATCGTGCGGGCCACCCGGGCGCACGAGAGTGTGCTGGTCGGTGCGGGGCCGCGCGCGACGCAAGCCTTGCTCCTCGGCAGCCGGGTGCGCGCGGCGATTGAAGGCCGGGATTTTGTCACGCCGGATGATATCAAGGCGCTGGCGGGTCCGATTCTCGATCATCGTCTGGTTTTGCGGCCGGAATTTGAGATCGAAGGGTTGGGCGTGAGCGAAGTCATCACGAAAGTTCTCGCCGAAGTCAGCGTGCCGCGATGATTGCGCCGCGCGCACGATTGCTCTGGGTCTTCGCGATCGTCGCCTGGCCGGCGATGACGCTTCTGGTTCTTTACCCGGGCGCGGCTCTTGCATGTGCCTGCCTGCTGGTTGCGTTCGTCCTCGCCGCCTCCGCGGACGCGGTCTTTTCGCGCGAGCGCTTGAGCCACTTAAGCGTGCAATTTCCCGAGCTGCTTCGTTTGGCGAAGGGGCGGGAGGGATCGCTCGAGATTCGGACGGAGAACCGGGGCGAGCAAAGCCTGGCGCTTCGTCTGGCGATCGAGTTTCTTCCCGAAATCGTCGCGCCGGAGGAGGAATGGTGCGTTCGGCTCCCGCCCAAAACCGCCGCGAGCGTCTCGATCGCGCTTACGCCTTCGCAGCGCGGCCGGTTCGTCCTCGAGCGCGTGGCCGTGGAAACACCTTCCGCTCTTGGCCTTTGGAACATCCGGCAAACGTTGCCCGTGGCCGCGGAGCTGCGCGTTTATCCTGATCTTCTTTCCGAGCGTCAAAACCTGGCCGCCATTTTCCTCCATCGCGGCAATCCCGGCGCCCGGCCGGTCCGGCAAGTGGGGAAAGGGCGGGACTTCGAGCAACTGCGCGATTACATCACGGGCGACAGCGTGGACGACGTGCACTGGAAGGCGACGGCCAAGCGTGGCCGGCCGGTCACGAAGGTTTTTCAGGTCGAGCGCACGCAGGAAGTCTACGTCGTGCTGGATGCTTCCCGTCTCAGCGCGCGTCTGGCCGGCGGTGTGCCGATCCTGGAACACTTCATCAATTGCGCCCTCATTCTTTGCCTGGCCTCCGGGCAGCGAAGCGATTTGTTCGGCCTGACGATTTTCACCGACAAGGTGCAAAGTTTCGTCCGTGCGAAAAATGGCAAGGCCCATTACGATCTCTGTCGCGACACGCTCTACCGCTTGCAGCCCGCCCAGGTCACGCCTGATTTCAGCGACCTTTTCACCTTTCTCCGGCTGCGTTTGCGCCGGCGCGCCTTGCTCGTCTTTCTGACCGCGCTGGACGATCCGGCGCTGGCCGCCGGGTTCATGGAAAGTATCGATCTGCTCGCGCGTCAGCATCTGGTCATGGTCAACATGCTGCGGCCGCCGGAAGCGAATCCGCTCTTTGCCGGTGAGGGCGTCGAGAACGTCGCGCAAATTTACCGCCGGCTCGGCGGCCATCTCGTCTGGCACGAATTGAGCGAGCTCGGAAAACGCCTCCATCATCACGGCGTGCGGCTCTCGCTCGTCGATCATTCGAGCCTCACCCCCGAGGTGGTGGCGCAGTATCTCCAGGTGAAACAGCGTCAGCTCATATGATCATCGACGTGGCGAAATTCGTCGCGCAGGAACGCGAGGTTTGGCGCGAGCTGGAGGCGATTCTCCAAAGGATGGAGAACGACCCGTATCGCCGCATGACTTTGCCGGAAGCGCGGCGCTTTCATTTCCTTTATGAAAAGACTTCCGCCGATCTGGCCAGGCTTTCGACCTTCGCCTTTTCGCCGGAGATCTGCGGTTATCTCGAGTCGCTCGTGGGTCGCGCCCACGGCGAGATTCACGAATCGCGCGAAGGCGGACGGAGCCGCTCGTTTCGCCGGTGGTTTTTCTCCGGCTTCCCCAATGCTTTTCGGCGCCATCTCCGGGCCTTTGCGCTTTCGCTGGCGATCATGCTGACGGGGGCCGGCTTCGGTGCGGCCGCGTTGCGTTTCGATCCGGATGCGCGTGACGTTCTCCTCCCGTTCGATCTTCCACACGAAACGCCGGGCGAGCGCGTCGCGCGGGAGGAAACCGCTAAAAAAGACCGGCTCGGCGGCCAGCACTCCACTTTCTCGGCTTTCCTGATGACGCATAATATTCGCGTCTCGCTTTTGACGCTCGCGCTGGGAATGACCGCGGGCCTCGGCACCGCCCTCCTCCTTTTTTACAACGGGATCATCCTCGGCGCGGTTGCGGCCGATTACGTTCTGGCCGGCCAGACGAAGTTTCTTCTCGGCTGGCTGCTGCCGCACGGCTCGATTGAGATACCGGCCATCCTGGTGGCGGGCCAGGCCGGGTTTGTCCTGGGCGCGGCTTTGTTAGGATGGCGCAGCCGGGCTCCGTTGCGCGCGCGCCTGCGTTCGATTTCGCAGGATTTGTTGACGCTCATCAGCGGGCTCGGACTCATGCTGGTGTGGGCCGGGGTGGTGGAAGCCTTCTTTTCGCAATTTCATGAGCCGATCCTGCCCTATGAGTTGAAAATTACCTTCGGTCTGATCGAGCTGGCGTTGTTGTCGTTGTATCTCGGCTGGGCCGGCCGGCCGCGTCTCGATGCTCCTCTCCCGCCATAACACGCTCCGCGTGCACACGCCCGAGGGAATCACCTTCTCCCTTTTGCTGGCCAGTCCGCTGACGCGTTTTCTGGCCTGCGCGGTCGATCTTGGCTGCATCATTGTTCTGACGAGCGCACTCGCTTATCTCACGCGCGGTCTCGGTTTGCTCAACGCCGACCTCGCGCTCGCGGCGGAATTGGCCGGCTACTTTGTGATCTCGGTTGGGTACGGAATGTTCACCGAATGGTATTGGCGCGGGCAAACGATCGGCAAACGTCTGCTCCGCCTGCGGGTCGTGGACGCGCAGGGACTGAAGCTAAACTTCAACCAGATCGCGCTGCGCAATTTGCTGCGCTGCATTGATATGGTACCCGGATTCTACGCCGTGGGCGGCGCGATCTGCCTTTGCACGCGCTACAGCCAGCGCCTGGGGGACATCGCCGCAGGCACCATCGTGATCCGCACTCCCGTGCTCTCCGCCCCCGACCTCGACCAGCTCGCCACGGATAAATGGAATTCCTTGCGCGAGTACCCGCATTTGTCCGCGCGGCTCCGGCAGCGCGTTTCGCCGAGGACCGCCTCTTTGACCGTGGAGGCGATCATGCGCCGGCAGGACCTGGAGCCGGCGCAACGGGTCGCGCTTTTTCGAGATTTGGCCTCCTATTTCAAGGAGATCACTCCGTTCCCACCAGAGGCGACGGAAGGCGTGAGCGACGAGCAATATGTCCGCAACGTCGCCGATATTTTGTTCCATAAGTTCTGTGGCGTGGGGAATGTCGTCCCGGCGACTCGGGGTGGAGGCGGCGGCACCGAGCGATGTTAAGAGGCGCGGCATCGAGCGATGTCATCCCGAGCCGCGCAGACGGCGAGGGACCTCCCAGTCGCACTGGAGATCACACTAGTAAATCGCGACGACCTTCGCCACGTTGATCTTCGTGGATCGCGAAAGCGCGTTGGCGTAATTTGCCCTTCGACTGTGAGGTCCCTCGCCGTCTGCGCGGCTCGGGATGACAGGAAAACGCTCGGCTTATGCCGAAAACTCCTTCGCCATTTCGCGGCCGCGCTCCGTCGCGGCCGCGACCGCGGCGGAAATGGCCTCGGACCCATTCAATTTTTCCATCGCCGCCAGGCCGGCGGCGGTGGTGCCCCCAGGCGTGACCACCATCCTGCGCAAGTCTTCCGGGGACAGACCGGTTTCGCTGGCGAGCTGTGCCGCGCCAAGCACTGTCTGGGTGGCGAGCCGGAGCGCTGCTTCGCCGGGTAACCCGCGTTGTTGCGCGCCTTCCGCCAGGGCCTCAATCACCGTGTAAACGAACGCCGGCCCGCTCCCAGCCAGCGCGGTCACCGCATCGATATGTTGTTCTTCAATCCGCACGACGATTCCCACCGCTGTGAAAATTTCTTCTGCGTCGGTCAAATTTTGCATGGTCGTACGAATGCCGGGAGCGATCGCGCTGGCGCCGCGGCAGATGGCCGATGGAGTGTTCGTCATCACCCGCATGAATCTCGCCGGAGCGACGGCTTCCATGCTCTCGAGCCGCACGCCCGCCGCGAGCGACATAACGAGCTTGCCTTCGAGCGCGGCGGCAATTTCACGCACGACCGGCAGCACGACGGCAGGCTTTACGCAGATGAGAATTGTCTCCGCCGAGCGCGCGACTTCGAGATTATCCGCCGTGACCGTGATGCCGGTTTCTGTTTGCAGAGTGCCGCGCAACTGATCGTTCGGTTCGCCCGCGATGATTTCTCCCGGCGCGCAGAATTTGGCGCGAAGCAGCCCCCGGATAACCGAGCCCGCCAGTTTCCCGGCGCCGATGAAACCGAGGCGAAAGCTTCGGACGGGTGTTTGTAAATCAGGTTTGATCCGGCGATATTAACCGATGGTCAGCAGCGGTGTAAACTTTGGTCTCGATCTCGCGGAGGAAATCGCCGAGCTCAAACGGGAGCGAAACGCTGTCATCCTCGCGCACAACTATCAGGTGCCCGAGCTCCAGGACATCGCGGATTACGTGGGGGACTCGCTGGGCTTGAGCTATCAAGCCGCCAAAACCGAAGCTGAGGTCATCCTGTTTTGCGGAGTCCACTTCATGGCGGAAACCGCGAAAATCATCAATCCGTCCAAGCGTGTTTTGCTTCCCGATCTCGAGGCCGGCTGCTCGCTTTCGGAATCGTGTCCGCCGGAAAAACTGAAGGCGTTCCTGGATGCGCACGCGGACAAAAACTATTACGTCATCGCCTACATCAATTGCAGCGCGGGAGTGAAGGCGCTCTCCGATGTGATTTGCACCAGCGGCAACGCGGAAAAAATCGTTCGGAGCGCCCCGCCCGATCGAAATATTCTTTTCGTGCCCGATCAGAACCTGGGCGCATGGGTCATCGAACGCACCGGCCGCAAAATGGATCTCTGGCAGGGGAATTGTTACATCCACGTGGAGTTCACCGAGCGCAGCATAAACAAAATCCGCGAGGAATTTCCGAACGCTCCCGTGGTCGCGCATCCCGAGTGCACTTACGCGGTGCGCCTCCTGGCCGACGAAGTCTGCTCGACGGAAAAAATGGTGGCGTTTTGCCGGCAATCACCTGCGAAGGAAATTATCGTCGTGACCGAGGCTGGAATGCTGCACCGATTGAAAAAGGAAATTCCGGGCAAGATTTTCATCCCCGGGCCAACCGAGAATTGTTTTTGCGGCGAATGCCGGTTCATGAAAATGAACACGCTCGAGAAAGCCCACGCCGCGCTGCTCAACATGGAGCCGGAGATCATTCTGCCCGAGCCGCTGCGCAAACGCGCGGAGGCGCCGATTCTGCGCATGCTTGAGCTCAGCAGGTAGGAGGGCACACAGGGATCTTCCTCTTCCGCTTCCTCTGCTTCTTCTGTCTGGCGTGAGCCGGAAGAACACAAGCAGAGTCAGAGGAAGAGGAAAAGGAAGAGGAAGAGGAAGGAAAATCGCTGAGCAGTCGCGGCCTGGAATCTTGCCGCTTGTCACTGGGCGCTTTTCCCTTTTCACTTCTGCCGCGATGCAGAGACCTGTCATTTGGTTCATCCTTGTGGTCCTGTTGCTCGGAGTGCTCTCCTTCCGCGAGCCACGGCTCGAGAAAGCCGAGGAGACGTTCTTGCAGTGGCTCTTGCGCAACTCCGAGCCGCACGGGCCAATGGCCCCGCTCACGGTGGTGGAGATTGGCCAGGATGCGGCCCTGGATCGAGATCCGCTGAAAGAGCCCGCAGGAGCGCAGCCCCAGGGCAGCAGAAGCGCGGGATCACCTCTCGAATTGGCGCTGTTTCTTCAATCGGTCCTTGAGTTTCAGCCCACGGTGGTGGCATTCGAAAATATTTTGAAATGGCGCGAGCGCGACAAGGATCAGGAGCAGGTTTTTATCGATCAAGCCATGCGCGTTCCGCGGTTGCTTCTGGCGGCGGAATTGACCACCACGCCCGATCCGGATGCGCCGGGCGCGGAAATTCAGGGCTTCACCCAGATAACCGGAAAGCGCGGCGACCTGGTGGAGTTTCCCGGAATTGGGCGCCAGCCCAATGAAGAAATGCGGCTCATCGCCACCGCGGGCTTTATCAACCTCCCGGACGAAATCGCGGACAGAATTCATGTTCCACTCCTTTTCCGCTATCGCGGTGAAGTCATTCCCTCCTTTTCGCTCCAGGCGATCCTGCTCTGGCTCCGGGTGACGCCGGCCGAAGTGGCGATCGATCTCGGCTCGCATATTTCCCTGCCGCAAGGGCGAAAGATCCCCATTCGCGCGGATGGCACACTCCTGATCTCACCGGCCGCGGGAAAAAAGGCGCGGCACCTTACCTTGAACGAGCTGCTGCTGGCGACCCAGCAACGCGAGGCGGGAAAGAGGACGGAGCTGGAAGCGATGCGCGACCAGATCGTGCTGGCGCGAATGCCGGCCAACCCGTTTTCACCGCCGGATGTTTTTGCCGCCACCCTGGCCACGATTCAAACGAACAGTTACCTCCGCCGCATCAGCTGGATTTTTGACTGGGCGATCCTCCTCCTCGCGGCTGTCGTTCTGGGGAGACTTTGCCATATTTCCCGGGTCAATCTGGTGCTGGGCGCAATCGCGTTCAGCGCCGCGTATTGCTTGATTGCCCTCGCGGCGGTTTCTCAATGGCTGATCTGGCTGCCAGGTTGTCTGCCGCTGGGCGCGGTTTGGTTGCTCGTTTTGGTTTCAATCGCGCTCCCGCACCGCTATCGCGCGAAGAGGCCCGACGCGACCACGATTCCTTCGCCCATCCCCTGATTCGGTCCGTGGGAAATCTGTGAAGCCATGATGACCGCTACGGGCACGCAAGTGGAAGACCGGATTGACCGGCTGCACGCGCATGGGCTGGTCGATCTTCACTTCGACCTGTTGATGGATTTGTACGAAAAACGCGGCCGCGCGGGTGTGCTCGCCGAAGAATTCCTGCCCGAATTCGAGGCGGGCAATATTGGAGTGCTCGGCGCCGCCATTTACATCGAAGACCGATACCTGCCGGAAATGGGTTTGCGGGTGGCGCTCGATCAGATTGCCCGGCTTTACGCCGAGGTGGACCTGTCCGATCGCTTCGCCATCTGCAAAAGTTGCCCGGAAATTCTGCGGGCCCGCGAGGCGGGCAAGATTGCGCTGCTGATCACGATGGAAGGAGTGGAGCCGCTCGGCGCGGACCTGAATTTGCTGCGCGTCTTTTTTGAGCTGGGCGTGCGCGTGATCGGGCTCACGCACGCGCGCCGCAATCTTGCGGGCAGCGGCGGCATCTTCGCCGCGAGCGGTTCGCCGCGCGATGGGTTGACCAACTTCGGCCGCGACGCGGTGCGAACCTGTGAAGCCCTCGGCATCATCGTCGATCTGGCCCACATCAATCCGGCGGGATTCGAAGACGTTTTCGCGCACACGACCAGGCCGCTCATCGTCTCGCACACAAACGCGCGCCGTTTCCATGACATCGAGCGGAACATTAGCGACGAACAGATCAGGATGGTGGGGGAGCGCCGCGGCGTCATTGGGGTCAATTCCGTGCTCGTCAGCCCGCGGAAAGACGAGGCGACGCTCGATCGTTACGTCGATCACATCGAACACATCGCGAGTTTGATCGGAATTGATTGCGTCGGAATCGGCTTCGATTTCTTCGAGTTTCTCTATCGCAGCTGGACCGAGGCGGAGAAACAGGATTTGGAGGCGAAATTCACCGTCCCTCATTTTCCGCCCGACCTCAGCAACCATTCGCATGCCCGGAACCTGACCCGGAAGCTGATCGAGCGCGGATTTAACGACGACCAGATCAAAAAAATTCTTTACCGGAATTGGATGCGGATTTTCGAGGAATTGTTATGAGGTAGGGACGCCGCGCTGCGGCGTCCGAACGTTCATGTGTAGCATGCTAAAACTCAGCGGACGCCGCAGCGCGGCGCCCCTGCCATTGCTGTCGTGCTTCGCAGGCTGAAATTCCAGCTTGCTCTTGTTAGGCGGGAACGCCATTTCTTCACTCCTTGAAGTTCACCAATCTCACCCGCCGGACCGAGATCGGCGCCAATTGCTATTACCTCGAGGCCGCCGGCCAGCGGCTCGTCCTCGATTGCGGAATGCATCCGAAGGAGGAAGGCGAGGACGCCCTGCCCAACTTTCGGGTGCTCGGCGATCGCCCGCTTGATGGCATCATCATCTCGCATTCACACCTCGATCACATCGGAACTTTGCCGGTGCTGATGCGGCGCCAGCCCGATGCGCGCATCTTCATGACCGAAGCGACCGCGGAGATTGGTAGCGCTTTGCTGCACAACTCGGTCAGCGTCATGACGCGGCAGCGCGAAGAGATTGGCGTCGCGATTTATCCGCTCTTCACCCACAAGGAAACCAATCGGGCGACGGATCGATGGCGCTGGGGCCCGCTCGGCCAGCCCTTCACCCTGGCGGGCGAGCGCGCGAAGCCGCACGAGGCCGGCGCCCTCACCGTTGAGTTTGTCGACGCCGGCCACGTTCTGGGCGCGGCCGGTGTGATCCTGCGCGCGGAGGGCCGCACGATTTTCTACACCGGCGATGTCAACTTCGACGACCAGACGATCACGAAAGGCGCCGTTTTTCCGGAATCGGGCGTGGACGTTCTGATCATCGAGACGACCCGCGGCGACAGCCCGTTGCCGGCGGGTTTCACGCGCGCCGCCGAGGAGCGGCGCCTGGCTGAAGCCATCGATCGTGCTTTCAGCCGCGGCGGTTGCATCCTGATGCCGGTGTTTGCGCTGGGCAAAACGCAGGAAGCGCTGGCCATGATCTACAAATTTCGCCGGGAAAAATTGCTCGGCGAATTTCCGGTCTACATCGGCGGTCTCAGCGTGAAGATGACCGAAATTTACGATCGTCGTGCGTTCTCGACCCGCCGGCTGCTGCCGCGGCTGCAACTGATCGAGGAGGTCAAGCCCCAGGTCCTGAATGGACAGACCATCCACAAGTCGCCCGCGCGGCCCGGCCGAATCTACGCGCTCTCCAGTGGCATGATGACGCCAAAGACGCTCTCGAATACCTTTGCCCGGAGCGTCATCGAGAGTCCGCGGCACTCGATTTTCTTTGTCGGTTTCGCGGATCCGCAGTCGCCCGCGGGAATTCTGAAGACGGCCCGGCCGGGAGACCTTGTTTCGCTCGATCCGGATGAGCCCGCGCAACCGTTGCGCTGCCACATTGAACAGTTCCAATTCAGCGCCCATGCGTCGCGCGAATCGATCGTCCGATATGTAAAGCAGCTCGCTCCAAAAAAGATCGTGCTCGTGCACGGCGACGCGCCCGCCGTGGAGTGGACTCGCGCCACCCTGGCGGTGGAGCTGCCAGGTTCGGAAGTGATCGTGCCGCTGCCCGGGGTGGAATTGGATTTGTGAATGGTGAGACTCGGAGGGACGTGCTTCCGCACGTCCCCAATTGGAGATGCTAGCTTGGTCCTCAATTCGAGATGAATGGGACGTGCAGAAGCACGTCCCTCCGAGTTAGCGCGATGAGAATCGTCTCCTGGAACATCAATTCGCTGCGCAAACGACAGGAGCGTCTCCTCTCGTGGCTCGGCGCCACGCAGCCCGACGTCGTTTGCCTTCAGGAAACGAAGTGCACTGACGAGCAGTTCCCCGAGCTGGCCTTGCGCGCGGCCGGATATCATTCCGCCTTCCATGGCCAAAAATCTTACAACGGCGTCGCGATCCTTTCTCGAGCCGCGCCGCACGATGTGCGTGCGTCGCTTTGCGATGAGGAAGACGATCCCCAGGCGCGGGTCATCGCCGCCACCATCGGATCGGTGCGCATCTATTCTATCTACGCGCCGAACGGGCAGGCCGTCGGATCGCCGGCGTATGATTACAAGCTGAAATGGTTCGCGCGTCTGCGGAGCTGCTTGCGAAATGAAGGCGTTCAGCAGCACCTCGCCGTGTGTGGCGATTTCAACGTCGCGCCGAAAGATGAAGATGTTTACGACCCGGAGCTGTGGCGTGGCGCGATCATGTGCTCGGACGGCGAGCGCGCCGCTTTCGAGCAGTTGCGCGAAGCGGGTTTGACGGACACACTTCGAATCCATCATCCCGAACCCGGGCTTTTCAGCTGGTGGGATTATCGCATGCTCGCCTTCCCGAAAAATCGCGGGCTGCGCATCGATGCAATTCTCGCCAGCAAATCGCTGGCGGAACGGTGCACGGAAGCAGGCATCGAGCGCGAGATGCGCAAAGGCAAGGAGCCGTCGGATCACGCTCCGGTCTGGGCGGAGTTTGCACTGTAATCAAGGGATCAAGGAGCGGCGGTCTGAAACCGCCATTTTAATAGGTCGGCGGTTGAAAACCGCCGCTCCTTGATGCGGATTGGACGTTCCATCCCGGACATTGCACCTTGGGCTTAATGTCTCCGGCGCCTCATCTTACTGTGCGCAACGCTCCACCGAAACCGCTCCTCATCTTTGACGGTGACTGCCACTTCTGCCGCCGCTGGATCGAGCGCTGGCGCGAGCTCACTGCTGGCGCGGTCGAATACGCCCCGTTCCAGGAAGTCGCCGAGCGTTTTCCAGAAATACCACGCGAGGCTTTCGACCGGTCCGTTCAGTTTATCGAGACCGATGGCACTGTCTTCAGCGGGGCGGAGGCAGTCTTTCGCTCGTTAGGCCATAAGCGAAGGCGCCGATGGCTGATCTGGTGTTACGAACGCGTGCCGGGATTCGCTGCCATTACCGAAACGGCCTATCGCCTGGTGGCCCGGAATCGCCGGGCGGCCTCGTTCTTCACCCGTCTGCTCTGGGGCCAGGATGTCCGGCAGCCGGCTTACTTCGAATCCCGCCGCTGGTTTCTCCGCTCGCTCGGCTGCGTTTACCTGATCGCGTTCCTCTCGCTCTGGATGCAGGTGGATGGGTTGATCGGTGAAAAAGGGATCCTGCCCGTCGCGGAATTTCTCCCGGCCGCGCGCGCTCACCTCGGCGGCAATGCTCCGTTCGTTCTGCCAACGCTCTGCTGGCTCAACGCGAGTAATGCTTTCCTGCATTTCCTCTGCGGGGCAGGGGCAGTTCTTTCGGTTCTTTTGATTGCCGGATTCCTGCCAGTCATCTCGCTCGTTCTCCTCTTCGTTTCCTACCTGTCGCTCACGATCGCCGGCCAGACGTTTCTCAGTTTTCAATGGGACATCCTGCTGCTCGAAACTGGCTTTCTGGCCATTTTCTTCGCGCCCTTTCGCTGGCGACCAGGCGAGAAGCGCGACAAGCCTTTCTCACCGCTCGGTCATTTCCTCCTGAAGCTGCTGCTCTTCAAATTGATGCTCATGTCGGGTGTGGTGAAACTGACGAGCGGGGACGATTCCTGGTGGAACCTGACCGCGCTCGATTATCACTATTGGACGCAACCGCTCCCGACCGTCTTTGGCTGGTGGGCGCATCAAGCCCCGGCATCGTTCGGTAAGCTTTCCACGTTCTTTGTCCTCTTCGTCGAGTGCGTCGTCCCGTTTTTTATCTGGGCCCCCCGGCGGGTCCGGCATCTCGCCTGCGCGCTGTTCGTTATGCTCCAGCTCTTGATCGCGCTCACGGGCAACTACTGCTTCTTCAATCTGCTCACGATCGCGCTCTGCTTGTTGCTTATCGATGACGCCGCCTGGCCTCGCAAACGCTCCTCGGTAGGGCGAGACTCAGTCGAGCCGTCTTATTTGGCGCTGAGCGGAAGCTCCGGCTCGACAGAGTCTCGCCCTACCGTTTGGGCCTATGGTCGCCGCATCTGTGCAATCAGCGTACTCCTCGTTCTTCTACCTCTGAACGCGATGCTGATTTTTTCCGCATTCAAACCGCGAACCGCCTGGCCCCGTCCGATTGCAATGCTTGGTGGGTGGGTGGCGCCCTTTCATATCGTAAACGGCTACGGTTTGTTCCGCGTCATGACCAAATCGCGGCCCGAGATCATCCTCGAAGGCAGCGCGGACGGCATCGACTGGCTCCCGTACGAATTTCGCTGGAAACCCGGCGACCTGAATCAACCGCCCCATTGGGTCGCGCCCCACCAGCCCCGGCTCGACTGGCAGATGTGGTTCGCCGCGCTCGGGACCTACCGGCAAAATCCCTGGTTCGTCGGCCTCACGAGACAGTTGCTCGGGAACAACCCCGAGGTCACCCGGTTACTCGGGCACAATCCATTTCCGGACAAACCGCCGCTTTACGTCCGGTCCACGGTCTACGATTACCATTTCACCACCCTGACCGAGCACCGCGCGACCGGCGCGTGGTGGAAACGCGAGATTCGACGCGAATATCTTCCGCCCGTCTCGCTCGGGGATTTTCGAAACGATTAGATTCGTCGCGAAGGCAATTAAGGACGCGAGCAGCGGTTCGGGCGCAAGATATTGAGCGTGACATTCGTTTCCGCTAACCTGCTTCTCGTGAGCCAACCGCGAAGCATTCTGATGATGAACCGAGCAATCGCGGTAGTTGGCGCGTTGCTCTGGCTCTGCTGGCCGCTCGCGCCGGTTTCACTGGCAAATCCCACCGTGGACGAGCAGGTCAAAACAATCCGAAGCCGTTACGAGGCTGTAAACAAGGGATTGAGCCGCTGTAAGCAGGTCAAACGCGATCTCCCGGACGAGTCGGCAGAAGGCGGAGAGCTAACCGCCTATTTCACGGATCAATCGCTGCGCAAGCTGACGGCGAAGTTTTATGGGGAGAGCGGTCAGGCTCTCGAGGAATATTACTTCTGGGAGGACCGCTTGTTTTTCGTCCTGCGGGTCGAATCGCGCTATGACAAGCCGATCTCCGGGAAGGTGAAAAGCAAATCAGAAGAGCGTTTTTACTTTGCCGATGACGCGCTGATCCGATGGCTGGATCCGGGGAAGAAGCAGATTCCAGCCGGGCCGGAATTGCAGCAGCGCGGAGGGGACTTGCTTGCCCAAGCGAAGAAATATTCGGGCCTGGTCAGGAAGTGAGACACTGAGCCTCAGTTCTCGCGCACAATCCATTTCCCGATCAGCCGCCGCTTTAGTCTTGTCCAGCTCCACGATTATCATTTACCCCACTGACGGAGCAGCGCGCCTCGCGTGCCTAATGGGAACGCGACGAGCGGACAGAATATTTGCCGGCAATATCGCTGAGACTGCCAGCGCGTTTAGATGCGTGGCACTCGTGAGTAAACATGCGACACCGCAGCGGTGTTTCTCAAGCAAAAAACCGAATGACTGGCTGAGGAGGATACGATCGGATTAATTCCGCCGCACGTTTCGTCGTAGAGGCCGAAATAATGGACTCCTGAATTAGTAAGCTGTTAATAGAACTTTCGAATTGCTGCATGGAACGAATCTGCGACATTTGTTTGAAAGAAAGGTTCAACCGTCGAGCCGTTGGGTCAGAAAGTAATTCGGTCGCAGCCGCTATGACGGGTGGGAGGTATTTTTTTAGTGCTTGAGCGGAAAACATCCGATAGGTAAGTGCTCGTACTTCCAACTTGAGCTTTTCGTCGAAAAGCTTGAAGGCTTCGTGGCCAGTTTCAAAACACGCCTTCGTTTTCGTAGCATTCGCCTTTTTATCCGATTCCGACTCGACAACCACATCCTTCGTTAGCTGTAGTGGCAATGTTTCCAAGAGCAACGCCTGGTCCAAGCGCCTGACTGTTGCGTGTGACAGGATGTGTAGGGCCTTAGTTGAATCATCCTTTAATGATTCATGGAGGGCAGTGCCATTTCGAAACTGTGCCAGCAGCGCGGCAAATAAATCCCAGTGGTCCTTGGGAGCGCATTCGAAGAATGGCGTAATGTTTGAAAAAAGCTGTAATTGCTGCGATGCCGCAAAGGACAGTTGCACAAACATGTCAGAATGGGTGACTAACCTGTCCCAATCGTCGCAAAGCAATTTGGGGCAACACTCTAGGGCGTATTGCACAAGTACGGCGCGGATAGTCGGTACAGGTGTATTCCGTGCGGCCTTGCTGAGACGCTCGCTTAGGAAATGACGCTCCCATTGTAATAAAATAGCGCAGGCCAACGACAACCTCTTCGGTTGTCCTTGAGTAACAGCTTCATCGAAGGCGTTAGTGGCGCTTTCAATCAACCAGTTGGGCGGTCGTTGGTCCGGAAGCAAGTCGGAAGAGGTAATAAAGTGAGGTTCATTGCGCGAGAGTTGATCTCTCAAGAAATTAACAACGATAGAAGCTGGATCGTAATTATCTGGCTTAGATGTTATGAACTCCCTTGCGCAATTAATTCGGCGCGCGTCTGAGTAGGTGTTGGTGGAAGCGTAGTCGAGGATAACTCGAAGTGAAGCATCTTGGAAGGTGTCGCAAGCGAAGTGGGGCATGTTTCGGAGGACCTTAATCAGGGACGGAAATTGTGGACGATCTGATTGCTCTAGCAATTCGAGATACCTCTCTGCAGTCGATATATACTGTGCAGCGAGAACTTCTCGAAAATGTTGGTGCAAGAAGTCGTATCGTTGTCTTCCTGTCGTCGGCGCGGATAATCGAAACAAGTCGGAATTAATTAACTGTCTTGCAAAACCTCCTCGCGAATCAAGGTTTGCAAGGATCGCTTCCGTGTTCGGTGACCGTGATTCATGCCGGAAGAACTCCCTGGCCCTTTCCTTCAATACTGACTCGATAAATAGGGGAAGACCCGTCTTGAATAAGGTGAATGCAAAAAACGGTAAGAACTCTCTTTTTTCGTCGAAATATTCGTTGCGCCTCGTCGCGAAGGCATTCTTGGCGGCGCCTCGAAGATGAGTGGCCTTACCGAGATCCAATTCCCGCAATAAGAGACTGACACATTCATTGATTAGATCATGAAATGTGTCCAGCCAGGGTACCTGGGGAGTCCCCGACCTTTGTGCTCGCTCCGCATATACATAACACATCACCATTAGGAATAGCGGATTCCACGACAATTCTCGCACCTCGTTATCGCGAGCGTTATCCAAGACGAATAGGAAATACTCTTCGTTTAACAATTCATCCCAATTTTGATCTTTAACACGAAATTTTTCGAATATCGTTTGGACCAACGTCGCCCTCTCCTTAATTCCCGAGATCTGAAGGACGCTTACGGGGTGTAAACCCTGCGGAAGTCCGATGCCGGCGAACTTGTTTTTCATGAAAAAATCCAATCGGCTTGATACCCATACGCGGCATCTACTGAGGGAGCGGTAGATAGCCGGGGCCTTCCGGTCACGATCGGGCAAGAATAGCCAATCTAGTTCTTGTCGAATGAAATCTTCGGAACCGGGGAGTGGCATCTCGTCAAAACCGTCGAGAAATAGGAAGAGCTTGCCAGATTCTGCTAATCGACGAAGAGCAGCGAGGGCACTTCGTTTGGTTTTGCCCTTGAACAAAAGGACGTTATCGAAAATGTAGCGGAGTATTGGATGCCTCCTGTAGTTATCAACCGCGTTCAAGGGCACAAAGACGGGTATCGAATCCTCGGCTCTGTTCGTGAAGTTCCCGCCCGCGTGCTTATCAATCAATCCGAGAATAGCGTGGCGCTGAAAGGTCGTCTTGCCAACGCCTGCAGAACCCAAGATAAGAATCTTGCGGAAACGACGGAGTCGTTCGTTTAGAGGCAATTCGTCGTGAAGTGGTTCCGTTGGGTGCGGACGGCCGGTGGGGGATCCGGCGGGTTGAGGTGCGGTCAAGGTCTGAGGATCCAAGATGGTTACACTTGGATCAACGAAGTCGTGTGATATATCTCCCTTTAAATCCTTATATATGAATGGGAGTTCTTCAGCTGAAGCTCTTAATTGTGCGAGGTGGTTGCGCGTTCTAAAGAACCGTGGCCGAATTGCTGGGAGATGATTTTTGATTAGCTTGGCGGCGGTATCCGTCAGCAGTTCTCTTCCAAGAGCGAATACAACGCCCCCAATGGCAGTCAGTAACGCCGCGATCCCCCAACCGATGATATCTGCGAGTATCATGATGTACGAGACGAGCGACGAAACTCTGCAAAAAATTGATTTGACGTTCTCATATGGGGGATCGCGGCTTCCCAAACCGACCGCGCTGTATTTTTAATGAACCCGTCGCGCCCCGTCACGACTAATCATATGGAGAATGTCCAAGCGTTTAGGTGCGCCGCTTCAGAGAATTCTTGACGCTAGAGATCCTCCGTTTTTTGCGAAATCCAGCATATGGATTGCCGAGAGTGCTTCCTAGCGGCGAAATCGTTGGTCGGCGTGCACAAACGGCTAGCGGTTGAGAAGACGCACAGTGTGGATATGTTTCCACCCGATGCCGAAGGAAGAGCAGATCGTGACGGAAGGGACGGTGACGCAGGTGTTGCCGGGCACGATGTTTCGGGTGCAATTGCCCGGGCAGCGGACCGTTCTCGCCCATATTTCGGGCAAAATGCGCAAGCATTTCATCCGGATCGTCCCGGGCGACAAGGTGGAAGTGGAGCTTTCGCCCTACGATTTAACGAAGGCGCGGATCATTTTCCGCGAGAAATGATGGAAGATCGTGGAAGCGTTAAACGGGTAAAAACGTTAAAGACGTAAGCGCAACCAAGAGAGCAGTTTCGTTTCTGCTGAGAAGACTTATCATTACGCATGCGTTCAGAGAAAAAGGCGCAGCGGGGCAAGAGGCCCAAAAAGAAGCGACAGGAGAATATCATGGCTGAAGAAAACAAAACTACGACCCAGGACAGCGGCGCCATCCCGGCAGCCGCTCAGAACAAATTCGAGAGCAGCAAGACACACGTGCGCAAGGCAGCGGAGGATTTGAAGTCCGCCGCCGGCGTGATGGCGGATGACTTGAAGTCTGCCGCCACCGAAATGGCGGGGGAATACCGCGATAAAGCCGAACAAGTGTGGGTGGATGCCCGCGACCGGGCCCGCACCTTGCAAGAGGATGGCGAGCAGTACGTGCGCGAGAATCCGACTAAGGCAGTCTTTACGGCGCTCGGCATCGGGTTCGTCCTCGGGCTGATTTTCCGCCGCTAACGATCGGGCCGCATGGCTGGCGAAACGATGCGGTTCCGCAACCCCGCGGGACACGCCGGCTTGCTCCATAATCTGCTCGCGCTGGTCACCGACCTGGCGGGCTTTTTGGAGAGCCGGATTGGTCTCTTCGCGAAGGAGTCCAAGACGGCGCTGGTGCACGTCATCGTGCTCCTGGCCTGCCTCGTGGGGGCTGCGGTGCTCGCGCTTTTCGGGTACGTTTTCCTCATTGCGAGCGCGATCGCGGGGCTGGCGCAGGGTTTGGAGATTTCATGGATTTGGATCTCGCTGGCGGCGGCCGGCCTCCATTTCGTGCTGGCGCTCGTCTGCGTGCTGATCGCTCGCGCGCGGATGAAAAAGGCGATGTTTGAAGCGACCGCCGCGGAATTGAAGAAGGATCGCGAATGGCTAAAGAACCTGGACAAGAAAAATCTCTCCACCAATTAAGACAGGAGATCGCGCATTCACGCGACCGTCTGGCGCGCGATCTCAGCGGGCTGCGTTACGAGCTCGATTTCCCGCTCAAGTTTCGGAAGTCCTTCCAGCGCCAGACCGTGCTTTGGATCACCGCGGCCATCGTGGTGGGCGTGGTCTTCGCCGTGATGCCGGCCCGGACGAAAAAGGTTTACGTAAAGGGGAAGACGAACGGCAAGGGGAAGGGCGAAGAGCAGAAGAAAGGGCTCATTGGAGCGGGCCTGGCCGTCGGGGCGCTCAGACTCGCGGCGACTTTGCTCAAGCCCGCGCTCATGAATTTCGCCGCCAAGAAAATGGGCGGTTACGCGGCGGGCATGGGTCGCAGGCCCTGAGGTTCTCAGTCCGCCCAGGTAGGGACGCCTTTCCGAGGCGTCCGTGATTTCTGGTTGGACCGTGCCGCTACCAAGAGTCGGACGCCTCGGAAAGGCGTCCCTACCTGAGCATATGCGCTCGTTGACAGGAAAAATGCCGGGTGATAACGTCGCGCGACTTTGGACGGAATCCAGCTTCGCCTCCGGGGCGAGGCGGGCGTGAGAATGCATACGTTACTAAACAGTCAGGTGCTGGTGCTGAACCGCCTGTGGCAGGCGGTCAACATCTGTTCAGCGCGCCGTGCTTTCACGCTGCTTTACCAGGGCCACGCGCAGGTGGTCTCTTCGGATCCGGGTAATAATTTTCTGACGCACGATTTTGCCGGCTGGCGCGATTTTTCAGCCACCGCGCCGGACCATGAGGTCGTTACGACGATCTCGTGGAAGATCCGCGTGCCGCGAGTCATCGTGCTGCTGCTATTCGATCGGCTGCCGAAAAAGGAAGTGAAGTTCACCCGGCACAATGTTTTCGAGCGGGACAAGAATACCTGCCAGTACTGCGGCGATGTGTTCGACCGGACCGACCTGAATCTCGATCACGTTTTGCCGCGGGACAAAGGCGGACTGACCACCTGGGAAAACGTGGTTTGCTCGTGCATCCCGTGTAACACCCGAAAGGGAAATCGCCTTCCGCATGACGCGCACATGACGCTGATTCGCAAACCGAAACGTCCGAAGTGGCGGCCTTTTGTGCATGTGACCTTTACTTCGGCGCACCACGAGAGCTGGCGGCACTTTGTCGATCTGGCGTACTGGAACGTCGAGCTGAGCGATTAGGATCTAAGAGGTTACAGAAGTTATAAAGTTAAAAACGTTACAACGAAGAAGCGCTCCCTTGGGGCGAGGTCATCCGTTGGAACGATGTAACCCTTGTAACTTTTTTAACGATTCAACGCGTTCAAGATCGGCTGCGGATAGACGCCGAGGAAGATGATCCCGGCGATCATCGCAGCCATGGTCAACCGCGACAACCCGCTCACCGGCACCGGAGCGTCGTTTGCGGAAACCTCCCAATACATCGCGCGCACCACTTTCAGGTAATAGTAGAATCCGCAGGCGACCGTAATCACGCCCGCCACCACGAGCGCGGTTTGATGATGCCGAAGCGCGGCGTCGAAGATAAAGAACTTGCCCAGAAACCCCGCGGTGAATGGCACGCCGGCGAGGGAGGCCATCGCGATCAACATGGCGAAAGCGAGAAAAGGCGAGCGTTTCGCGAGCCCATTGAAGTCTTCGATGTTTTCCCCCGTTTGCTGCGCGATGACGATAAGAACGGCGAAACTCAGCAGCGTCATGAGCAAATAGGCGACGAGATAAAACGAGATCGCCTCTCCCGCGAGACAGACGACGCCGATGAGCAGGTAGCCGGCGTGCGCAATGCTCGAGTAAGCGAGCAGCCGTTTCAGATTGGTCTGCGGCAGCGCGGCCAGATTCCCGTAGATCAAGGTGAGCAGCGCCATCACCGTAAGCAAACGGTCCATTTGCGGCAGAATGAAGAATGGCTGCAACACGCGCAGAAGGACGACGAATCCAGCCGCCTTCGAGCCGACGGAAAGAAACGCGGTCACCGGGGTCGGAGCGCCTTGATAGACATCCGGCACCCACATCTGGAACGGCACCGCCGCGATCTTGAACCCAAGCGCGACCAGCACCAGGACCATGCCGAAAAGGGCCGGGCCGGTTTCGACCGCCGGATTAGCCAGCGCGACCGTGAGGCGCGAGAGGTTCGTTTCGCCGGTCACACCGAAAATCCAGGTGATGCCATAGACCAGGAAACCGGTCGAGAGCGCGCTCAGGATTAAATATTTTACTCCCGCTTCCAGCGTGGCGGGATTGCGGCGAGTGAAGCTGACCAGCACGTAAAAGGACATCGTCACCAGTTCGAGGGAGACAAAGATCATCACGAAGTCGACGGCGGAAGCCATCCACATCAGCCCCGCGCAGGTGAAGACCGGCAGCGCAAAAAATTCTCCAAGCCCGGATTGATGGGTCGTGCCGTGGATCGATTGCCGAACGATGGGCGCGTAGTCGATCATCATGACCAGGACGAGAATGGTGGTGACGAGAGCGAAACGCTTGAAGAAGATCGCGAGCGGATCGGCGGTGTAGAAATTCCAGAAGCCGGCGCTCGCGACTTCCGCGGGCGAGGGAGCGAGAAAGAAGCTGGCGGCGAACACCGTGGCGAGACCGAGAATGGCGGCGTAAGCCAGCGAGCGTTTGTCGATTTGTTCGAAGAACGCCTCGACCATGAGGATAAACAGGCCCAGGACGAGCACCGCAATTTCGAGACTGGGCGCGTCGACTGTCATCGCTTCGGAGTGAAATAGCTTTTGAAGGTGGGCGAAACGATCCGGACGAAGGACTGCGGGAAGAAACCGAACCAGAGCGACATCGCGACCAGGATTCCGATCGGGACTCGCAAGCTTCGGCGAAGATCGCTGAGGCCGGTCCAGGATTCGCGGACGGCGCCCATGAAAACACTCCGGTAAGCGCGAAGCATATACACCGCCGAAATCACCACTCCCCAAAGCGCGAGGATGGTCGCGATCTGGTAGATGTTGAAGCGTTCCGGGCTGGCGCCATTGCGGAACGTCCCGAAGAGGACCATCACTTCACCGGCGAAGTTCGCGAACCCCGGCAATCCGATTGAAGCGAAGGCCGCCAGACCAAACGCGAGGCCGGCGCGCGGCATCACTTTGCCGAGCCCGCCGAGATCCGCGAGCACTAGCGTGCCTGTCCGTTGCCGAATTTCGCCGGCCAAGGCAAAGAGCAATGCGATCGAAACGCCGTGCGCAAAAATCAAAACGGCCGCGCCGTTCGTTCCCAACAAAGTGCCACTGGCGATGCCGAGGAAAATATAACCCATGTGCATGACGCTCGAGTAGCCCAGCATCCAATCGAGACGCTTTTGCGCGATCGTGACCAAACCGACATAGATGATGTTGCCCAGCAGGAGCACGAGCAAAAGCGTGCTCCACTGCTCGGCGCCCTCGGGCAGGAGCGGAAGCGCCAGGCGAAGCAGACCGTAAAGCCCGAATTTTTTGAGGACGCCCGCGTGCAGCATGGCCGCCGGTGCGGGGGCGGACGCGTACGCCTCCGGAGCCCAGGTGTGAAAGGGGAAAAGAGAGACGAGGATTCCGAAACCGATCAGGAGCAGCAAATAGATGTTGCCCTGCGTGTCGGCGGGGATCATCCCGAGCGAGGCCGCTTTTTGCAATTCTCGGAAGTCAAAGCTTCGCGCAGCCTCTGGCACGCTCCGGTAAAGCATGATCAGTCCAAGCAGAAGAATGAAACTCCCGGTCGCGAGGTAGATCGTGATCTTCCAGGCGGCTGCCTGGCGATTGCCGCTGCCCCAGATTCCGATGAGGAGAAAGGTTGGGATGAGCGCCAGCTCATGGAAGGCGTAGAAAAAGAAAAGATCCAGCGACGCGAAGGCTCCAAAGGCGCCGCCGGCAATGAAGAGGAGGCAGGCGTAAAACGCATTCTCGTGCCGGGTGATTTCGCCCGTGAACCAGATCGCCGCGAATGTCACGACCGCGGTCAGCAGCACCATCATCAGGCTCAAGCCATCGAGCCCGAGCGTGAAATTGATCCGCCAATCGCTGCTCACCGCGCAGGAGGTGACAAATTGAAATCCGCGCCGGCCGGTCTCGAATGCGAGATAAGCCAAAGCGGTCGCCGCAAGGGTCGACCCGGCGCCCCAGAGCGCGGTACGCCGGGCGGGCGCTCCGGCAAGGATGGCGAGCGCGGCGGCAATCGGAAGAAAAACGATGAGAAGCAGGATCACCGGAAAAGCGTGAAGTAGATGAGGCCCACGATGCCCAGGCCGAAGAGGAAGGAGTAGGCCTGGAGATTGCCGACTTGCAGCAGCCTGAGCAATGAGCCGAAGCCCCAGGTTGCGCCGCTGGCGCCCCGAATCAGGCCAAGATCGAGAATCCAGCGGTCGAGGAAAGCCGAGAGACGCGCCAGAACTCCCTGGGTGGCGTTGATCAAAAAACCGTAAATTTCGTCAAAGTAAAAACGTTCCCGAACCAAGGCGAAATCGATTGGATCGCTCTCGCGCCGCCGATAAAGCAGGACAGCCAGGGTGATGCCAGCCAGCGTCGCGGCCAGCGCCAGGCCTGGGACCAGCCAGCCGTGCTCGTCCTGACCGGGCAAGCGAAGAAAAAGCTTCGCGACGAAGCCAAAACCGGAGGCGAAAGCAGGTATGGCGAGAATCATCAGCGGGACAATCATGACCCACGGCGCCTCGCGGCCCGCGCGCGCGTGATCGCTCCGCGGCTTGCCGAAGAACACGACCACAATCAGCCGCACCATGTAGAACGCGGTCAGAAAGGCCGTGAAAAGCGCGAGCCAAAAAATCGCCGGATTTTTTTCGTAAGCGAGAGCGAGGATAAGGTCCTTGCTGAAGAATCCGCTGAATGGCGGAAAGCCGATAAGCGCCAGGGTGCCGACCATGAAGGTGAGAAAGGTGATTCCCAACCGGCCGGCGAGACCGCCCATCTTCCAGATGTTTTGCTCGTGATGGAGCATGACGATGATCGACCCCGCGCCGAGGAAGAGCAGCGCCTTGAAAAACGCGTGCGTGAACAGGTGGAACATCGCGGCTTCGCCCGAGGCGAGGCCCACGGCCATGACCATGTAGCCGAGCTGCGAGAGAGTGGAATAAGCCAGAATGCGCTTGATGTCGTTTTGCTGCGTCGCGATGAGCGCAGCCATGACGGCGGTGACGGTGCCGATCCACGCGATAACCGAGAGTGCCGTCGCTGACGCCTGAATGAGAAAGCCCACGCGCACCAGCATGTAGACGCCGGCGGCCACCATCGTCGCGGCGTGGATCAATGCGGAGATCGGGGTCGGACCTTCCATGGCGTCCGGGAGCCAGACATGCAGCGGAAATTGCGCCGATTTCCCGACGGCTCCGCAAAAGATCAAGAGCGCCGCGACCGTGAGATACTCCGGATAACTGGTAATACGGCCGAGCTCCGCAGCCATGTCTTGAAAGACAACGGACCCGGTCGCGGTCCAGGCCATCAGGATCCCGAGCATGAATCCGAAATCGCCGAGCCGATTGGTCAGGAACGCTTTCTTGGCGGCCTCGGCCGCGGCCTCGCGCTCGAACCAATGGCCGATCAGCAAATACGAACTGACGCCGACCAGTTCCCAAAAAATGAACATCATGACGAAATTGTTAGAGAGAACGATTCCGAGCATGGAGAACATGAAAAAGGAGAGGGAGGCGAAGTAACGGGATTTGCCGGCGTCGTCCTTCATGTAGCCGAGCGAATAGATGTGGATGAGCGCGCCGATGCCGGTGACGAGTACGAGCATCGTCTTGCTCAAATCGTCGAGAACAAATCCCAGGGGCACGTAGAGAACGGGCCGGAGATCGATCCAGGTGAGCTCAATCGACCGGATATTCTCGGTCGTAAAAACAAGGCAGCTGCAAGCGAAGCTTCCCAGAACCGCGGCTACGGAAATGAAGCTGCTCAGGCCGCGATATGATTTCGTGAGCAGGACGATGAGGACCGCCGCGAGAAACGGCAGGAGCAAAATGAACCAGGGTAATGCGCTGCTCATCGGGCCGGTCAAAACTTCAGAGTGCTAACATCTTCAACATGGGTCGTTTGCCGCGCGCGATAGAGAGCGACGATGATGGCGAGACCCACGGCGACCTCGGCTGCCGCCACGGTGATTATGAAAAAGACGAAGACTTGCCCGTTGTAATCAGGCATTCCGGCGGAGTCCACGCGGAAACGCGAAAACGCGACGAGCGAAAGGTTGGCCGCGTTCAACATCAGCTCCAGGGACATGAAAATGATGATGATATTTCGGCGCAAAAGCACCCCGGCGAAACCAATGGTGAAAAGCAAGCCGCTGACGATCAGATAGTGGCCCAGGGTAATCATGCTCAACGAAGCTCCCGTTTGCTGAGCACAATCACCCCAATCGTCGCGACGAGGACCAGCACGCCGATGATTTGGAAGGGCAGGTTGTAATTGGTGAAGAGGAGAAGGCCGACGTTGTGAACGTCGTCCGTCTTCGCAGAGCCGAGGGCCGGGAAGGGCTGTTTCGCGGCACTTAACTGCCCGACGACGGAATAGACCTGGAGAAAGAAAACCAGGGCGACGACCGAGCCGCCGACGACCGCGACCACGTTTATCTTCCGCCGCTCTTCGACGCGGAGATCGAGCAGCATAATGATGAAAAGGAAGAGCACGATGACCGCGCCGGCATAAACGAGCACCTGGATGATGCCGATGAAGAAGGCGTCGAGCGACATGAACAAGGCCGAGAGGCCCATGAAGCAAAGGACCAGGCTAAGCGCGCTCGCGATCGGGTTGCGATTGATCACGACCGCGGCGCCGAACCCGAGCATGACGAGCGCAAAGAGCCAAAAGAGAAACGCAGACATTGGGGCTAATGGAGTGGGGGAGTGATGGAGTAATGAGGTCCGGAGCGCTTCCAATACTCCATTGCGCCATCACTCCAGTGCTCCATCGTTTTCATTTCTTCTCGTTCCATTTCAAAACCACGCCGTGCATGACGCCGCCGATTTCCAGGAGCTTTTCCTTGTTGTGCACCATGTCGGCGCGGGTGAACCCGGTGATGGCGTAATCTTTTCGCAGGTAAATGGCCTGCTCGGGGCAAACTTCCTCGCACAACCCGCAGTAGATGCAGCGGATCATATCGATATCGAATTCGTTCGGGAATTTTTCGACCTTGGCGAAGCGATCGCCGCCCGGGATTTCACCCGGGATGATCTTGATCGCGCGCGGAGGGCAGATGAACTCGCAAAGCTGACAGGCCACACAGCGGATTCGGCCGGTATCGTCGCGGACCAGGGCCGGCGCGCCGCGATAATGTTCCGGCATCTGGCTGTCCCATTTCTCTTCCGGGTACTGCATCGTGACCTTCGTGCGTCCCAGGAGCATGTTCTTGAAATGCCTCAGGGTAATCGCCATGCCGCTCAGGATCGCCGGCAGGTAAAGCCGTTCGGACCAATTGAGTTTTGAGCGTGAAACGGTGATGGCCATGGTCAGTTCGTGCTCGTGCTCGTGCTCGTGATCGTGATCGTGCTCGATCGTTTCCGATCACGAGCACGAGCATGAGCACGATTACGAAAGGAGACCAAAATCATTGTGGGAAATACGCGAGAATGATGGCGGCGACAAAGATGTTGGCGAGCGCGATTTCGAAAAAGAAGACCCAGCCGAGGCGCATCAATTGATCGTAGCGGAAGCGCGGCAAGGTCCAGCGCACCCAGATGAAAACGAAAAGAAGCGCGGCGATCTTCGAGAAAAAGATAAAGATGTTCGCCAGGCCCCAGCCCCACCCGTGCGAGCCGTCCGGGATGCCGGGGAAATGCCATCCGCCCAGGAAAAGCGTCACGATGATGGCGGAGCCCGTGATCATGGCGACGTATTCTCCCAGGAAAAAAAGCCCGAATTTCATCGAGCCGTATTCGGTGTGATAGCCGCCGACCAATTCCGTTTCGGCTTCGGGCAGATCGAACGGGAGCCGGTTTGTTTCCGCGAAGATCGCGATGGTGAAAACGACAAACGAGATGACCATGGGAATCGCGAGGAGCCATTTGTGGGGATTGGTCCAGTCACCGATAAATGGCGCGATCATCCAGCCATGTTCGATTTGATAGCGGACAACCTCGGTTAACCTGAGTTGCCCGATGAGAAGAAAAATCGGAATGACGGCAAGGCCGAGCGAAAGCTCGTAAGAAATCATCTGGGAAGTGGAACGAACGCCGCCCAGGAATGGATATTTTGAATTGGACGACCAGCCGGCGATGACGATCCCGTAAACGCCTAACGAGGCAATGGCGAAGACAAACAACACCCCGACGTTGATATCGGCGATGACCATCGGAACGCCGAAAAGGGTGCTGCCGAAAGGGACCACGGCGAGCGTGGTGATCGCGGGAATCATGGCCAGGCATGGTGCGAGCCAGTAGTAGAATTTGTTTACGTGCCCAGGCGTAAAATCTTCTTTCAGGAGAAATTTCGCGGCATCGGCGATCGGTTGAAACAGGCCGGCGGGACCGACGCGGTTGGGGCCGAGCCGGTCCTGGATCAAGGCACTGATCCGCCGCTCCGCATAAACAGCGTAGTTCATGATGCCGAGCACCACCGCGAGCAGCGCGACGATCTTCACCAATGATGAAAGGAGAAATGCGTAATCCATGTTGCTTGTCATCCCGAGCAAAGTCGAGGGACCCCGTCGAGCGTCGATCCGCGGGATGGTTCGACTTCGCTCACCATGACGGATTTCTCATTCGCCTCCCATTACCTGCACTCCGAGATCACTGATCTTGCTTAGGCTTAACCCCGCCAACGCCGGAACCGATTCACTCATCTGCCGGAAGACATCTTCAATAGAGTAAATGCCGTTTCTGCCCGAATAGGCCTGGATCAAATCGCGTAAAATCTCCCAATCATCGCGCGCCTGGCCGGGACCGCGCACCGCGCGATTCAGGCGCTGCAACCTTCCCTTGCCGTTAATCATCGATCCGCGCTTTTCCGCAAAACCGAACGACGGCATAACTGCCGTTGCTCCCGCGATCGCGTCATTCGCCAAAATATTCATCGCGACGAACGCTGGCAGCGCCTTGATTTGGTCAAGGGAAAGCCCGATTTCGATCGGGTTTTCCCCGAGAGCGACCAGAGCCTTGAGGCGGCCGGACGCCACGCCCTCCACGATCCCGCGCAGCCGCGCGCCCGGTTCCGCAGTCACGCCGAGGAGGCGCGCGCCATTGGTGTTTGGATTCCGATCGGCGCTCAAAAGAATGTCGTCGCCGGGACCCGTTCGCGGAACGATGTCAATGAGATCGGCTCCGAGGATTTTCGCGAGTTGCGAGGTGAGCCAAAGCTCTTCGTTGGTCATGCGGCCGGAGGCGAGAATCGCGATTTCCCAGCCCGAAAAATGTTTCAACTGGGCGACGGCGTGGGTAATGGCCGCGTTCCAATCGGCGGCGATCAGTTTGTCGCCGGAGAGGATTTGCGGCTGGAGCAGGCGCTGATCCGATTGAAGATATCCAAAATTCAGCCGCCCGTAGTCGCACATCCAGGAGGAATTGACGGCATCATTTTCGCGCGGGGTCTGGCGATAGATGACGTCTTCGCGCGTTCCAATGATGGTGTTGCATCCCGTCGCGCAGCTCGTGCAGAAGCTTTTCGTTTCCTTCAAGAACCAAACGCGCATCTGGAAGCGAAAATCGGAGGAGGTCAGCGCCCCGACCGGGCAGATATCGACGGTGTTGAGCGAGTAATTGTTTTCGAGGCGTTTGCCCGGATGGGCCGTAAGGACGCTGTGGCTGCCGCGATCGACGAAGCCCAGGACATCGTCGTGCGCGATCTCCTGACAGAACCGGACGCAACGCGAACAAAGAATGCAACGCTCATCATCGAGCGTGACGCGCGGCCCGAGCTCGATATTTTTCGGCTTTTTCACCTTGTTTTCGAGGAAGCGCGATTCCGCGTAACCGTATTCGACGCTGAATTCCTGCAGGCGGCATTCACCGGCTTGATCGCAGATCGGGCAATCGAGCGGATGATTGATGAGCAAAAACTCCATCACGCCCTTGCGGCATTCCTGCGCCAGCGGCGAGTCGGTCCGAACGCCCATGCCTTCAGTCACGTCCTGGGCGCAGGAAATTTGGGGCCGCGGCATCCAGTTGATCACCGGCATTCCATCGGGGCCGAGCTCCGGTTTTCGGTCCGGGCCCATCTTGGGCAGGCCCATTTCGATCAGGCACATGCGGCAGTTGCCCGGTGAGCTGAGCTTCTTGTGATAGCAATATCGGGGAACGTAACTGCCGGCCTTCTCGCACGCCTCGATCAGCCGCGTCCCCTTGGGAAATTGATGCCAGACGCCATTAACTTGGACGTTGACCAATTGTGCTGATGGAGCTGGGTCCCCCATTAGAGTTTCGTAATCGTGCTCGTGCTCGTGATCGAGAAGGATCGAGCACTATCACGAGCACGAGTAGGATGAAGAAGCCGTTTCATTTCAGATCGTTCCTGCCTTAGCCGTCTCTTCCCAACCGGGATTACGCGGCAACGGCGTCGTGGCAATGTTTTCGTGATCGATCAACGCGCCCGGTGTGTACTCCGGTGGCATCGCCGGCGGAACGGGTTTCTGACTGCGCTGACTGAACTCGTCCTTGAATTTTTCCACGAAACTTTGGGTCGGCCAGGCGCAGGCTTCGCCAAAAGCGCAGATCGTCCGGCCAGCGATGTTGTCGGCCACGGCTTTTAGCGTGTCGGGGTCCCGCACCACGCCGCCGCCGAGTAACATCCGGTCGGTAATCTTCTTCATCCAAAGCGAACCTTCCCGGCAGGGGGTGCACTGGCCGCAGCTCTCGTGCGCGTAAAATTCGTTGATGTTGTTGAGCGTCCAAACCATGTCGCGTGAATCGTCGAGGACAATGACACCGCCGGAGCCGGCCATGGAACCGGCCGCCGCCAGCGAATCGAAATCCATCGGGATGTCATAAAGCGTCGCGTCTTGCTCCGCCATCGAGCCGTCCGGCTGTTTTAGTTTCAGTTTAAAGATTTCGTCGGCGCGCAGCACTTTGGCGGAGCTTCCACCTGGGATGATGGCCTTTACGTTCCGGCCGGGGAGCGGGCCACCGGCCATGTCGTAGATCAATTGTCCCATCGTGACCGCGCCGACTTCGATCTCGAAATAACCCGGGCGTTGCACATCGCCGCTCACGCAAACGATGCGCGTGCCGGTGTTGTTCGGCCGCCCCAGCCGGCCATAAGTCGCGCCGCCCATCTCGATGATGTGCTTTATATGGCAAAGCGTTTCCACGTTGTTCACGATCGTGGGACACATGTAGAGACCGAGGACAGCGGGAAAATAGGGCGGCTTGATCCGGGGATAAGCGCGCTTTCCCTCGAGCGACTCGATCAGGCCCGTCTCTTCGCCGCAAATGTACGCGCCCGCGCCGCGGTGAAGGTAGATCTCGACGTCGAAACCGGTGCCGAGCATGTTTCGGCCAAGGAAATTCTTCTCCCGCGCTTCTTCAATGGCGCGTTCCAGGATCTTCGCGCCTTCCGGAAACTCGCCCCGAATGTAGATGTAGGCCGTTTTCGCATTCAGCGCGAAACAGGAGATGAGCATGCCTTCGAGAAGCTGGTGAGGATCCTCGTGAATGATGTAGCGATCCTTGAAGGTGCCCGGCTCGGATTCATCCGCGTTGCAAATGAGATAAACCGGCTTTTTCTCGTCGGCCTTAACGAAACTCCATTTCACGCCACAGGGGAAACCGGCGCCGCCGCGGCCGCGCAGGCCGGAGGTTTTCACCTCATTGACAATCTCGGCGCGCGACATCTGAGTGGCCTTTTTCAGCTGCTCGTAGCCGCCGTTGCGCAGGTAGCAGTCGATGTCGGGGGTCCAGTCTGTGCGGCCGATGTTTTTGAAGGTGAGACGATGCTCGAGAGGGTGAGGGGGAGGCTGGTGATTGGTGATCAGTGACTGGTGATTGGTAACAAGGGCGGAAGCTGCTTCCGGTTTGACGTTTTCCGAGAGTTCGTCCTGGACCATGCAGACAGGCGCGGTCCCGCAGCTGGCCAGGCACTCGACAAACTCGATGCTGTAGTTGCCGTCCGGGCTGACCGAAACGGGGTTGTGCATCCCGTTGTCGTCATGATTCCGGACGATCCCGGCGGCCGCGCAAGCCTGCTCCATCACCTGGTAGCTGCCGGCCATCGCGCAGCTCAAGGTGCGGCAAACCCGGATATGGGTCTTGCCCGCCGGCGCCTGCCGAAACATCGGATAAAACGTGACCAGCTCAAGAATGTTAATCGGTTGCAGCTCGAGCTTCTCCGCGATCCAGCGCACGCCCTCGTCGCTGATGAATCCAAATTCTTCCTGCCACAAATGCAGGAGCGGCATGGCCGCGCTGCGCTTTCGATCGATGGGATAGCGGCCGATCGCTTCCTCTATTTTCCGCTCCAGGCTGGCGGAGATGCGCGTGTTCGTCGGGTCCACAAAGACGACGCGCTATTCGGACAACGTGCTGACCTTCGACTGCACCTTGTCGTCCTTGAAAACGATCGTGACCGATTCCTTGCCCTGATCGTAGACGTAAATCGTTTTCTTGAGGACGACGAAATCCTTGGTATCCACGGACGTAGGCGGTCCCAGAATCGACTCCACCTGCTTCTTCGACATCCCGTCCGCCACTTCCGCGACGTTTGCCTTGGTCAGCCGCTTCGCGTTGCACGCGGTGATCCCGACGGCGAGGATCGTGGCGATCGAGAACAGTCGCAGAAACCGGAAAGCTTTTTTCAACGCCCGGGCCATTTGTCCGTTTAGGGTTCCCTGCCGAGGTTCGAGTCTTTCCCGTCGACCTCGTCATTCTTGAACGTGATCATGGCAAACGTTTTGCCATCCTCGTAGCGGTAGGTCGTCTTTTTGAAAATCAGCATGTCTTTCGTTTCCATCGAGGTCGGTGGGCCCAGGATTTTTTCCACCTGGGCTTTGCTCATGCCGAGGCTGACCTGATCGTAATTCGCCGGAGTGAGAAGGGAGCCGGAGAGGACATTTCGATCGCAACTGTTGAAGGAAAGGAGAATCAGCGCGGCGATGAAGGGCCCGACGGAACGTGCGGTCACGTGATTCATATGATGTTTCTCATCTGTCGCATTCGCCCATGACGAAGTCCAGACTGCCGAGCACCGCGACCACGTCGCTAAGCGAACAGCCCGGCAAAAGTTCAGGCAAAATGCTCAGGTTCACAAATGAGGGCGCGCGGATTTTCAGCCGATGCGGCACCCCGCCGCCTTTGCTGTTAATGTAAAATCCCAGCTCGCCCTTGGGGTTTTCGGCGGCGAAATAAATCTCCCCGGGCGGCGCGTCGAGCCCCTCGGTTACGACGATGAAATGATGGATCAACTCCTCCATCTTTGTCATCACGCGCGACTTCGGCGGCGGCATGTTTTTCCAATCCACCACGTTAATCGGCCCGCTCGGAAGCGTGTCGATCACCTGCCGCAGAATGCGCACGCTTTGCCTCATTTCTTCGATGCGGACAAGGTAGCGATCGTAGCAATCGCCGGCGACGCCCACGACCACCTCGAAATCATATTTGTCGTAGTCCAGATACGGATGCTTGCGGCGAAGATCGTGCTCGACGCCGCTGCCGCGCAGGTTTGGCCCGGAGAGCGCGTAAGCGATCGCGCGTTCGCGGGGAATCACCCCGATGTCCCGCGTTCGGTCGACGAAGATCCGATTCCGCGTCAGGAGTTTGTCGACTTCATCCAGTTGCGGAATGAAACCATCGAGGAATTGTTCGAGTTGCGGGATGAAATTGGCGGGCAGATCGCGAATCTGGCCGCCGACACGGGTATAGGACGTGGTGAATCGCGCGCCCGTCAGGAGCTCGAAAAGATCGTACAGTTTTTCGCGTTCGGTGAAGGTGTAGAGAAATACCGTCATGGCGCCGAGATCCAGCGCCATCGCCCCGAGCCCGAGAAGATGCGCCGAGATCCGCGCCGTTTCGCAGCAGATCACCCGAATGGCTTTGCCGCGGGGAGGCAATTCCCAACCCATCAGCTTCTCAACGGCGAGGGCATAGGCGACGTTGTTTGCCAGCGGCGCCAGGTAATCGAGCCTGTCCGTGTAAGGAACGAATTGGTTGTATTGCATGTTCTCGGCGATTTTTTCATCGCCGCGGTGCAGGTAACCGACATCCGGAGTCGCCTTGGTGATCGTCTCGCCATCCAGTTCGAGCACGAGGCGCAAAACGCCATGCGTCGCGGGATGAGACGGTCCCATGTTGAGGACCATTTTTTCGCCGATGTCGCCGAGGCTTTCGCGGGTTTCCGCATCCGCCGCGGCGACGCGCGTGACGGGATCGGGTGATTCGATTTCGCGTGTCGTGAAAGCCATGTGGCAACCTTGCGACTATGCTCGCGAGAGGCGGCGGCGGCGCAAGCGCAAATCGCAATCGAGGAAGGACAAAACCTCCGGAGGCCAAGACGGAGATTCACCCTTCGCATCGTGCGGAATCGCACGGTGCAAATAGATTCCAGTCGCCGGAAATTCGATCCCGGTGCGACTTTAACTGCCGGGGATTTACTTCAGTCGGGCCCAGCGCGGTTTCGCGTCAGGAAGGATCCTGCTCGGAGGGTTGGGGTTCCGAAACTTAACTAACTCGACTCGGCCCTGGCTGATATCGGTAGCCAGGACCGCATCCGGGCTGAGCCGCCAGGTCGCCGCCGCTTCCAGAGCCAGTTCATCCAGAGCGCCGTGTCCGCTGCTCTTGAGGACCCGAGTGTCCGTCACCCGGCCACTTTTATCCAGGATCAGGGACAGAATGACCGACCCCTGCAACCCTTGGAAATACACTCCGACTGGCAACCTTGGATTGTTTTTCGACAGCCACTTGGCGTTCGCCGTCGATAACGGCAAGCCGACCAGTAGCGCAACCACAGCTCCGCAAATAGCGGAGCGAACCGCTGATTTCCATGCGTATGTCTGCATGCGCAAAGTATTTGGATTTTCTCCGCGAAATGCAAGCTTATTCAACGCTTCACGGCCCTCGCGAAGCGCGAGAAAGTAACCAACTCCGATGGGAAAAAAAATCGCGCTGCTATTTGCCGGCCAGGGCGCCCAAAGCGTGGGGATGGGGCGCGACCTGGCCGCGCATCACCCCGCCGCCGGGGATTTGTTTCGACAGGCCGACGAAATCCTCGAACGCTCGTTGAGCGAGATCGCGTGGAACGGACCGATTGAGGAATTGACCAAAACGTCGAACTGCCAGACGGCTCTTTACGTGCATGGCCTGGCCTGTCTGGCGGCGTTGCGCGGAGTGGTCCGCGATCTCGCCATCGACGCGGCCGCCGGGTTGTCGTTAGGCGAGTGGACCGCCCATGCAGCGGGCGGGACGTTTGATTTCGCGACCGGGTTAAGGCTGGTGGAAACACGGGGCCGTTTGATGGACGCGGCGTGCGCAGCGACCGCCGGCGCGATGGCGGCGATGATCGGCGCGGATGAAAACGCCGTCCGGGCACTGGCGGCGGACACCGATGTTGACGTGGCGAATATCAACGCGCCGGGCCAAATCGTGATCTCGGGCGAAAGCGCAAAGGTGGAGCTTGCGGTCAGCCTGGCGAAGGAACATGGCATTCGGCGCGCGACCTTGTTGAACGTGGCCGGCGCCTATCACTCCCGCCTGATGAACAGCGCTTACGAGCTGCTTGAGCAGCCGTTGCTCGAGGCCGAGCTGCGGGCACCGCGCTTTCCCATCATGAGCAACGTGACGGGGGAAATCGCGGCGACTTTACCGGAAATACGCAACGCGTTGCGAGATCAGGTTACGAGCACGGTGCGTTGGACCGATTGCCTGGAAAGTCTGCTGGCGCGCGGGTGTGATTTCTTCATCGAGTTAGGGCCGGGTGAAGTCCTGGCCGGCTTGCTCCGCCGGACGCGCAAAGATGTCGACGTGATAAGTGTGAGCGATCCAGCGTCGGTGCACGCGTGCGCGGAAAAGCTCCGCGAGATGTAGGCGCTTGTCGGCTCCCTTGTCATTCCGAGCGCAGTCGAGGATTCTCTCGCTGCACCACCGCTGAGAGACTGCACCGCACACCCGCCGGTACAGTAAGAGATTTTCGACTGCGTTTCGCTCTGCGAAACTTCGCTCAGAATGACAAAGGAGCGGCGAACGCCTCTACATTTGCTTGCCGTGCCTGGGCGCTGCTCTAGTTTCAGCACATGACATTACCGGAGCGCATCGATTCCGATTTGAAAGAGGCCATGCGCGCGAAAGACGCCGCCAGGCTGGGCGTCCTGCGCATGCTTAAATCCGCGCTCAAATATTCGGCGATCGAGAAATCCGGCGCGGAAGCGCAGCTGGATGACGCGGAGGCTGTGCAGGTCATTCGCAAGCAGGTGAAGCAACGGCAGGATTCGATCGAGAGCTTTGAGAAAGGCGGACGCCCCGAGCTTGCCGCGAAAGAGAAAGACGAGCTGGCAATATTGAATGCCTATCTGCCCCAGGGCCTCAAGGCCGAGGAGCTGGCGCAGATCGTGGGCGAGACGATCCAGGAACTGGGGGCGACTTCGAGGGCGCAGATGGGCGCGGTGATGAAGGCGCTCCAAGCCAAGCTGGCCGGCCGGGCCGATGGCAAGACGCTGAGTCAGGAAGTACAGCGGCAATTGGGATGAGGGTTCGTTGCCGGGTTGAAGCGTTGGAGGGTTGAAGCGGTACGAAATGTTGCCGCCGTTCCTTGCTCAACCTTGTATGATACCGCCGCTTCAACGCTCCAACCCTTTAACTTTTTAACGCTTCAACCGCCCATGCTCACCGCGATCATCGTCGCCGCAGGCAGCAGTCAGCGCATGGGCTTCGACAAGCTTTTCGCGCTGCTCGGGGACAAACCGGTCGTTGCTCATACCCTCGAGGCTTTCGAGCGCGCGGAATGCGTCGATGAAATTGTTTTGGTTGCCCGGGACGATCGTCTGCCTGAATTGCAGGAACTCGTAAAGCGGGCTGGATGGAAAAAGGTGCGGCACGTCATTTCAGGCGGCGAACGCCGGCAAGATTCGGTCCGGGCCGGACTGAATGTGCTCGCTCCTGATGCACGCTACGTCGCGGTGCATGATGCCGCGCGCCCGCTCATCACCTCCGAGCAGATCGGCCGTGTCTTTGCGAGCTGCCAGGTGCATGGCGCCGCGGCTTTGGCGGAACCAATCACGGACACGCTCAAGCGCGCGGACCAGGAGTGTTTCGTCTGCGGCGGCGTCGATCGCGCGGGACTCTTTGCCATGCAGACTCCCCAAATTTTTTCCAGGGACCTCCTGGTCGAGGCGTACGCCGCCGTGGCGGCCAGGAAACTTTCGATCACGGACGAAGTCTCGGCGGTCGAGCTGTTGGGGGCGAAGGTCCTTCTCGTCCCTAATGATGAGTTCAATCCCAAGATCACGTACCCGCGGGACCTGGCGCTGGCTCAAGCTTTTCTTACTCGGCGCTCTTCAACGTAACCGCCGGCTCCCACGCTCCGCGAACCAGTTCCACGACCGGCCCGACATCCCGCGCCGCGAAGGCGCGGCCTTTTTTCATGCGGCCGGCATTCGGGAGGGCCTCCACTCGGAGCATCTCGCCATTTTTCCAAATCCAGGCCTCGGAATTGTAGGGGCCGACCCGGCGTGGATCCGACCAGGTGTGGATGGAAAGCAATTGAGGCGTCACCGCGGCGGCGATATGCATCGGTCCGCTATCCACGCTGATGGTGAAACGCGCCGCCCGAATGAGCCAGATGAGCTGAAGAAGCGTGGTCTGGTTCGCCAGATTTACGCAGTTGTCCGGAACGTCGATCTTCCGGACGGTCTTGCCGGCAATCACCACGCGGATTGGGTCGAAAGCACGGCAAAATTCTTCGATCACGGAATTGCTCAGAGATTTCCGCGCTCCGCGCGCGAATGGATGCAACAGAACAAAGGGCGGGTAGGCGTCGAAGCGCGGCAAGGCGTCGCCCGTGGGCAATGGAAAACGAAGCTGCTCTGGGATGGCGGCGCCAAAGGCCTCCGCCAGCTTCAGGTAGCGATCGACCGCATGGGCACGGCGGTCCACCTTCGCCACCCGTTGGTAAAGAAAACGCGAACCTTCACGGGCGTCGCTCATTCCCCAAAATTCCCCCGGCTTGCTCACGCGCCCGATCAAGGCGCTCCTGAGCAAGCCCTGGAAATCGAGGGCGGCGTCGGGCCGCAGCGCTTTCGTTTTTTTCAGCCAGGGCAACAGACTGCGCGGAGCGCTCAAGCCGCGAAACTCACCGCGAGGAAAAATGTGGACGTGATCGACGTCGGGATTTCCACGCAGCAGGGTGGTCCACTCCGGATTGATTACCCAGGTAATTTCGGCCTTCGGATAAGTGTCGCGGATTGCCGCCACCGCGGGCAACGTGTGCACCACATCGCCGAGTGAACTCGGCTTGATGATCAGAATGGAACGAAGCTCAGGTTTCAGATTTCAGCCTCAGATTGGAAGACGCTGATCAATCTGCGATCTGCGATCTACCATCTGCAATCCAAAATTCTTCTATCGTCCAACCTCCAGCCGGTCCGCGAGCATGCGGGGCAAGCCGGCCTGGATGATTTTCCTTTGCGCGGTCGCCAGGTCGTATTTTACGCGCCGTTGTTCGACCGTGGCTTTGTCCAGGTGGTAAATGCAGTAGGCCGCGCGCCAATCGCCGTCGCGCGGCTGGCCGACGCTGCCGACATTGATGAAGTATTTTTTTGCGTCCTCGATCGGGAGCTGATCGATCTTCACTCGCTTCACGCCATCGTCGCGCACGAACGCGCCGGGCACGTGGGTATGCCCGAAAAAACAGACCGTCGTCTCCTGATGGGCGAGGCTGGCCACGGCATCGAGATTATTGAAAACGTAACCCCACTGCTCGGGAGCATCGAGGGTGGCATGAACGATGGTAAAATCGTGCACCTGCCGGAAGAGAGGCAACTCGCGGAGCCAGGCCTTGTCTTCATTCGTCAGGTGCTCCCGGGTCCAATTGATCGCCGCCTCCGCCAGCGCGTTGAAGCCGCGCGATGACTCCGTGAGCGACGCTTGCTCATCGTGATTTCCCTTTACGACCGGACACCCCATTTTCTGCACGATCTCGACGCATTCGTGGGGGTTCGCGTTATAGCCAACGACGTCGCCGAGACAGATGAAATGCGTGCAATCGCGTTCGCGCGCGTCGGCGAGGACGGCTTCCGTCGCTTCCAGATTGGCGTGAAGGTCGCTAAGAATCGCGAAGCGCATGACGGATTTCTTTCGTCAGGGGACCGAATCCGGAATTCGCTGATCCGGTGGAATGGCCAATTTGATTTCCAAGTGCTTTAAGAGGCGAATCAAGGTGGGAAGGCGCTCGCTCTCGCCGAGGGCATAAAGGCCATGCAACCGGTCATATGCTTCCTTTTCCCGGCCCTCACAATATGAAAGTTCGTAAGCCGCGAAACGTTTTGCATAACCGGGCGCACCCGGCAGGCTGGCGGCCTTCGCAAAAAACTCGGCGGCATGTTCGTGATCGTTATATTTGTCGCGATAAAGGCGGGCCAGCGCCTCGTAGAGTTGTGGGCGATCGGGATTATGCCTGATCCCGCGTTCCAGGAAATCTTTCCCGAGTTGGAAATACTCGCGCTGGGCTTTGATCCGCAGGGCGAGGCGCGGCTGGGTGGAATCCCGCAGGGCCGCGGCGCTCGCGTTCCAGGCCATGTGCCAGGCGGCCGTGTCCCAAAACAGAATCGCGCGAGGCTGGAGCGTGGTGATCTGCTGGAAGAGCAGCAGGAGGCGGCTCCATTCCGTTCGCTCCCAGGCTACATGCGCTTGCACGAAGAGAATATCCGCGACCAGCGAGCGAAAACCGCTCAGCCCCGCGATGAATCCAAGCTGGCCAATTTGTTCGCGCAACGCCGGATCGAAATCGACCGCGCGGAAATGGAGTTGACGATGGGATTGGGAGATCGCGTGTTCCACCGGCAATTTCGCCGCTCCGAACAGCGCCGCGCCCAGAATGACAATCAGAATCCGCGTCATAGTTCTTTCCGATAAAAAACCGCCCAGGCGAGGAGCAGATAAAAGCCGGTGTAGAAGAACCCTAGCGTAGCTGTTTGGGCGAAAAGCGCCAGTGGGATGGCGGTCCCGGCCACGATATCGTCCAGGAGGTTGAAAAGCTGCAGGTCGGGAAAAAAGAGCGCGACCAGCGCGAGAAACACCTTCGTGATTCCTCCGGCCCCATTCGTTTGCAGCCAGTAGGCGCGCGCGGTCGATTGCAGGTGGCCGATGAAATAGACGAACACCATCACCACCGTCGTAAAAATCGTGGTCGTGGCGAAAGTGGAAACAAACAGAGTGAGTGCCGCGAGCAAACACGCTTTCACATAGATGATCGCGATGCCCGGGACCAAATTCGCCTGGAAGGCCGACGCCCGCACGGCGCCCAAGGCCTCTGCTCGTTGCTCCGGCGACGAAGCATGCATTTGCCGCAGCGTTTCGCCCAGGACCGTCTGTTCGCGAACCTTTAGCACGATGAAGAAGAGCGCACTCATAATGATGACGCTGAGGGCGAGAAGCAGCAGCACGCCGGCCAATTTTCCGAGGAGATACTCAAATCGGGTGACCGGCTTGGCCAGGATCGTGTAGATGGTGCGGTCCTCGATATCCTGGGGAATCAAACGCGCCGTGGCCACGACCGCGAGCACCGAGGTCAGGAGGCTCATCGAGCCGAGCGCAATATCTTTCAGGACTTGAAACTCCTGTTGGAAGGTGAACTGGGCCATGAAGATCGAGTTGCCGATCAAGAGCAGCGCGAAAAGAAGCAGGACGTAAAAAACTTTCAGCCGGCTCAGCTCGGTAAACGTATTCCCGCCGATCGCCGCGATGCGTCCGGCGGAGAAGGCGCGATGGCCGGACTTACTCATCGCGCCTGGATTCAGCGGAGGAGTGCGTCGCTTCGAGAAAGAAACGCTCGAGCGAGGTCCGGGACCGGCTCTGTTCGACCAAACGCGCGCCCGATTTTCCGGCCAGCGCTTCGATTTCGCGCAGGAGCGCCGCCGAAGCATTTTCGAAAACGAGATCGGTGCGATTTTCGATGGCGAGCAGATCGGCCAGGGCGCCCTCGCGGACGAGGACGCCGTTCGCCAGGATGCCCACCCGATCGCAAATCTCCTGCACCTGCCCGAGCAAATGCGACGAAAGCAGCACCGTTATGCCGCGATGCTTGAGGTCGAGAATCAGATCGCGGATTTCACGCGCGCCCGCCGGATCGACCCCGGCGGTGGGTTCGTCCAGGACCACCAGTTTTGGTTCCTGAACGAGCGCCTGGGCGAGCCCGATGCGTTGCAGCATGCCTTTGGAGTAAACGCCCAACCGGCGGTCGCTTGCACTCGTTAGGCCAACGCGATCGAGCAGTTCCTCGACGCGGTTCTTCAGGCGCGCGCCCCGCAACCCGCAAAGCTTTCCATAGAAGCGCAATGTCTCCCGGCCGGTGAGATATTTGTAGAAATAAGGGTTCTCGGGCAAAAAACCCACGGCTTCGCGACTGCCAGCCAGGTTGCTGTCCTGCCCGAAAATCTCCGTCTTGCCCCGCGTCGGGAAGACGAGACCGAGAATGATTTTTAGCGTGGTGCTCTTGCCCGAACCGTTCGGCCCGAGCAGCCCGTAGATTTGTCCGGGCGGAACTTGCAGGGTCAAATCCCGCACCGCCAGAAGGGACCGCCTCTGGAAGGGGATGGGGAAAGCCTTGGTGACGCCGGTGACGGCGACAGCGGGTTCATTCATGCCGGATCTCGAAGCCGCGGAACACGGGAGCCTGGTCCAGGGGCGTTTCGGACTGCTTCTTAATATGAGCGCGCAACTCGCTTTGGCCGATGGCTTCCACGAAGGCGCGGACTTCATTTTCTTCGCCCGTGGCCAGGAGCTCGACGCGGCCATCGGGCAGATTCCGCACGGAACCGGTGATATCGAAGCCCTTGGCTATTTGCCTGACGGAATAGCGAAAACCCACTCCCTGGACGTTTCCTTCGTAGAAAACCTGGATCGAGGCAATCACGCTACGCGAAGATTGATCCCGCATTCCGCCGGCAGCAACCGCCGAGCGCGGGATTTTGTTAGGGCGTGGGGGCCACCGCGGGTAGATCGGGATCCGGCAACGCTTCTGGCGGCGGGACAAGACGCGGATCATCCGAGTTGAGATTGAATCGGCCGCTGCCCGGCTCGTCGATGGACAAGGGCCCGGAATCAGCCGGCTGAGTCGAGGCGGCCGCGAGCAGCGCGGAAGAGGCGGGTCTAATTTCTCCGCTGGCGATATAACCCTGCAACCCCGATTCCACGATCTGAATCTTACTGTAGCCAAAGGAGGGCCGGATCAGTTTGACCGCCGTATCTTTGGGCAATCTGAGGTCAGGATCGCGACCGGCCTGCGGGCCGCGGCGAAAGAAAGCGGCGGAATCGACCGAGACCGCGAAGAGTCTGGTGGCTTTGGTGGAGGTGGCCGCCGGCTTATCGGCGCTCTTGCAGCCTGCGAACAGGGCCAGGACGCAGCCTAACGCTGCAGCAGCTCGACGAGAGGACGGCATGCCGGTTATTAAGCACGCTTCGCGCCAGTTCACTTATAGGAATAGACAAGACAGAAGGCGGTGGCTTCCCCCTCGAGCAGACCGATCGAGACAAAATATTGCCCACTGTTCGTGGGAGAAAATCCGGCGGAAGCCCTGTCGCCGGAATTATAGGTTTCGGTCGCTACCGGTTTCCCGCTTTCGTCATAAACCTCGACGGAGACTTTCTTGGCCTTCGTGTTAGCCGCGGCCGAAAACCAATATTGATTTCCGGCGTAAAGATTCACCGCCACGAGCGCGCGCTCTTGCGGCTTGATCGTGCCGGTCCAATGGCCGTCCCGCACCTTGAAGCCATCGTTGGCGAAGGCCCCGGTGAGATCGAGCACCAGTTTGTGCGCTTCGACTTCTTCATCGGTTTGAGCGCGGAGCGACGGCGCCGCGGCGACGATCATCAATCCGAACAAGATCGCGATTCGACTCTTCATTTCGCCTCCGCCTTATTCTGAATGGCTTCCATCAGTTTGCTCACGGCCTGGTTGATCTTTTTCACTTCGTCGAGCGTCGGGGCTTTGCCCGGCGGAAAGGTGACGAGCTTTTCCAGCGCGGGGAGTTGACCGTTGACTTCCTTCACCAAAGGCTCGTTCCGCAACTCCATCCCGATCTCGGCAATTTTGGCATGGATGAAGTTCACGACCGCGGGCTGGCGCAAGACCCTGGCGCTCCGCTCATCGTAATTCTTCATGATGGATGCGCTCACGACCTGGGTCCCGCGAATCCAGCCCCCCAGGCTGACCAGAATCACCAGATCCTGGTCGCTATGCGATTGCATCGAGCTTTTCACTTCGTTTTGCGTCGCCTCGAGTTCCTCCTGCAGGGAATCCCATTCACTGTTCTCCGCGAATTCGTTGATGCTATTACCGCGGCTGAGCACGTTCTCACTCACCCCGAGCGCCTTGGCCAGCTTGATGATATCGGTGCCGATATTTTTTACCTGCTGGCTGTCTTGCGCTTCGACCGCGATAAAACCGTCCGCGATCAAACCCCCCAGATTCAGGGCGATCTGGGCTCGATTCCGATAGGTCACCGGAATCGGCGTGCGATATTGGCCGGCCCAGTCAGGTTTCCCCGGTTTTTCGAACGCGGCAAAAAGCTCTCCGGGAGTGGGGATCGTCAGTGAGTCGGTCTTGATCGCCTTGGCCAGTTGATCTGGGGGAAGCGGCGTGGATGGAGGAGGCGTGGATGGAGGAGGCGTTGGTTCCGCGGCGAACGCAACCGTCGCGCTAATCAGGCAAACGACTGTGCCGAACCGCTTCCAAAAAATCATGAGGCAGCCTATCCCTGCCGCTTGAGATTTGCCAATGGGAATGTCGGACTGTAAGCAGAGGCTTTGGGCGCGCCGGATTTTCCCTTCGGCAGGCAGTGCTGTTGGACGCAATTGAACCCGGCCCGCCTGGCCGGGAGCCAGAAAACAGCATTGCGTGCCACGAGGAAACTAGTGTAATGCGTCGCAGTCATGGCGCCCACGAGCATCGCAAAAATCAACGCGCGCGAGATCCTGGATTCGCGCGGCAATCCCACCATCGAAGTCGATGTCCACCTGGAGGGCGGCGCGATGGGACGCGCGGCCGTTCCGAGTGGGGCCAGCACCGGAGAGCATGAAGCGTGGGAACTGCGCGATGGCGACAAGAAACGCTTCGGCGGCAAAGGCGTCGCCAAAGCGGTGCGCAGCGTTATCGATGTGATCGCGCCCGCCCTGGCCGGGTACGATGCGCTCGAGCAGGCGAAGATCGACGAAAAAATCATCGGGCTCGATGGCACTCCCAACAAAAAGAACCTGGGAGCAAACGCGCTTCTCGGAGTTTCGCTCGCGACCGCTCACGCTGCCGCCAGAGCCAGCAAGGTTTCGCTCTTTCGCTATCTCGGTGGCAACTCGGCCAAAGTCTTGCCAGTACCGATGATGAACATCCTGAACGGCGGAGCGCATTCCGACGCACCCATCGATTTCCAGGAATTCATGATCATGCCGAAAGGTGCGCCCTCCTTCGCCGAAGCGCTTCGCTACGGCGCGGAAGTGTTTCACGCGCTCAAAGGCGTGTTGCACGACCGGGGACTGTCGACCGCGATCGGAGACGAAGGAGGTTTCGCGCCTAAATTAGAGTCGGCGGAGGACGCGTTGGAGTGCATCGCGGTGGCGGTGGAGAAAGCCGGCTACAAATTCGGCGAGCAAATTTTCGTCGCGCTCGATCCCGCGGCCTCGGAGTTTTTCGATCGGGAACAGAACGCCTACGTTTTCAAGAAGTCCGACGGCTCGAAGCGTTCCGCCGAGGAATTGGTCGATTACTATGAGTCGCTCACGCGCCGGTTCCCGATTATCTCGATCGAAGATGGGTGCGCGGAGAATGACTGGGACGGCTGGAAGAAATTGACCGCGCGCCTTGGCGACAAGATCCAACTGGTCGGTGACGACCTTTTCGTGACGAACGTGGAGTTCCTCCGCAAAGGAATCCAGCAAGGCGTGGCCAATTCCATTTTGATCAAGGTGAATCAGATCGGCACGTTGACGGAGACATTTGCCGCGATCGATCTGGCGACGAAAAATAACTACACCGCCGTGATCAGCCATCGTTCGGGCGAGACCGAAGACACCACCATCGCGGACATCGCGGTCGCCACCAACGCAGGGCAGATCAAGACCGGATCGCTTTGCCGGACGGACCGGGTGGCGAAATACAATCAGCTCCTGCGAATTGCCGAGGAACTTGGTGACAACGCCGCTTACGGCGGTAAGATGCGCTAGTGGATCATCCAGGCTACGGCGATTTCCGCGCGCGGCGCGAAGCCACGGTTTGGCAGCGTCTGAACAGCGTTTTGCGCGTCCTGCTTGTGGTTGCGCTCGGACTTATCATTCTCAGTCTCTTCCTGCCCCAGTCGAAAAAGCTGACGCAGAGCCGGGCCGAAATCGACCGGCTCCAGGGACAGGTGACCGAGCAAAAAATTCTGCTCGCCCGGCAAACGCATGAGGTAAATCTCCTGAAGACCGACCCGACCTATCTCGAGACCATGGCGCGCGACCGGCTCGATCTGATGAAGGAAGGCGAGACGATTTTCCGCCTCGAGCAGTTGCCTTCGGCGAGGCGGAATTGATGGTACAGCATGTTGCCTGTAGGGGCCTTCGGCGCTGACATTGGCTCTCCGGCACTTTCGTTTCTCGGGTAGGGTGGGCGTCTCGCCCGCCGGTCTTGGCATCTTGCCAAAACAATCTTTAAAGTCGTGATCGCGAGACGCGATCACCGGCGGGCGAGACGCCCACCCTACCCGAGCACTTTTCGGATGCCCGCTCTCCCTCAGGCAAGATGCCTGTGCTACGTGATATGCTATCTTCCCGCATGGCTACGGAAGTTCCGGTGATCGACGCAGAAGCTCTCCAGGCGCGCGTGCGCGAATTACGGAGGTTTCTTTGACGTCCCGAAGCTAGAGAGCCAGCTCGGAGCGCTCGAAGCGCGAATGAGCGCCGCGGATTTCTGGTCGAATCGCGAGCGGGCGCAGGCCGACGTGGAGGAAGTTTCCCGGGTGCGTTCGCTCTTGAATCCGCTGCGCGAGCTCGAACGCGCGGTGGAAGATTTCGAGGCGCTGCGGCAATTGGCCGCCGAAGAATCAGACCCTGGGGCGCGCGCGCAGGCCGAGAAGGAGGTCGTGGGAGAACATGCCCGGCTCATTCATCAGCTCGAAGAGTTCGAGCTGCGCCAGTTTCTCTCCGGCGAAAACGATCGGGCCCACGCATTTCTCACTATTCATTCCGGCGCGGGCGGGACGGAGTCGTGCGACTGGGCTGACATGCTCCTGCGCATGTACCAGCGCTGGATTGAGCGCAGCGGTTTCACTTCGCAGACGATCGACGTGCAGGTCGGGGAAGAAGTCGGGATCAAGTCCACCACGCTGCTGGTGAGTGGAGAATATGCCTATGGCTATCTCAACACCGAGCGCGGGGTGCACCGGCTCGTGCGCATTTCGCCTTTCGACGCGAACAAGCGGCGGCACACCTCATTCGCCAGTGTCGATGTCGTCCCGGAGATCGCTGATTCCGCGCCGATCGAAATCAATCCCGCCGACGTTCAGGTCGACACTTTTCGCGCCGGCGGCAAAGGCGGCCAGAATGTAAACAAGGTCGAAACCGCGGTGCGGATCGTGCACAAACCGACCGGGATCGTGGTGGCTTGCCAGGCGGAGCGAAGCCAGGGGCGCAACCGCGAGCTGGCCATGAAAATGTTGCGGGCAAAGCTCTACGAAATCGAGCAGGACAAGAAACGGGCCGAGATCGATCGGCAATATGGGGAGAAAGGCGACGTGGCCTGGGGCAGCCAGATTCGCTCCTACGTTTTTCAGCCTTACCAGATGGTGAAGGACCACCGGACCGGCGCGGAGACCAGCGACGTCCAGGCGGTGATGGATGGCGGCATCGATCTTTTTATCCAGGCGAAATTGCGGGGACAAAAAGTGAAGAAAGGCGAGGGGAGCGAGCGCGATATTTAGCGAGTTCCGAGCCCTCGCTCCTGGCGTATTACGGCGGCGGGCTTAGGTCGTAAGCTTCAACCAGGGCAACGCCGGCGGTGTTATTGAATCCGCGGACGATCGCGGTGTGGTTGCCGGGGTTGAGCGTGGCCAGGAGAGCTGATTCGGCTTGGTGAGTCGGCGCCAAACCTCTGGCCTGGATGGCGGCGGCATCGGGTCCGGCTTGCCAGTCATTGTTCGAGGAGATCAAGGTTCCGGTTCCATTGTAAAGTTCCAGTGTGGGATCACCGAGCGGGTTGGCGATGCCGAGTGGGCCGAGAGATGGACCGATCCCGCGCACAACCACTTCCTTGCTCTGGCTCCCACCGACTATAAAACCGCCGATCATCACGTTCTCTCCAAAGAGGACCTGCGCGCGCGTGGAAATATTTCCGGCCCGCCCATTGGTCGTGTGAAGATCGTAGAGCTCGACCAAACCCACTCCGGTCAGATCGCCGGGGGTGTCGTAGGCACGAACCACCACGGTATAATTTCCTGGATTGAGCGTGGCGATGATCGCCGATTCCAGGCTATTCGACGGATCGAGACGGTAGCTTGCAATCGTCGTCGCGTTGGAGCTGTCGATCCAGTCGTCGCTCGTCGCGATCATCCCGCTCGAGCCGTGCAACTCCATGACCGGATCCGTCAACGGACTGCCGATGCCAGAAGCGCGCAAGGAATGCCCGATCGCGCGCAAAATCACCGTGGCCGGCTGCGAGCCCTGAACGATGAACCCGCCGATGAGCGCGTTCTCGCCCGTGCTGACGAAGGCGCGCGTGGATAGGTTGACCAGGTTCGAAGAAGGGTTCGAGTTCAGATACGGAGGACCGCTCGAATAAATGCTTTGCGCACCGGAGACGTCGTCCGTCCGCAACGAATCGACGTTGCCGATCTGTGAATTCATGATCGCCGTCACGGTCTGCGGCGGAGGCCCTTGATTCGGATGACCGAGACCGAGAACGTGTCCGAACTCATGGAGCGCGATCCGATGGAAATCCTGCACCCCGGGCTGCAAGTTTCCCCGGTACGAATCATATGCATAGGCGTCGTTAAAAATCACGTCCGCCTCGAACATGGTCGAGCCGCGAGAGGTGACCAGAGTTACCGCCAGCACATTGTTGCCGAAGGGGTCGCCATAGATCGTATCGGACATCGAGACCGAGGTATCGCCGTCAAAACTCCGAGGCGGCAAAATCGAATTCCGAACGACGGTGAAGCGCATGTGAGCGAGATGCTGGTTCCAGATGTTGAGCGCATCCTCAGCCGATTCGCCGAAGGAATTGAAGCCGTCCTGGAAGTTCTCGGCGCCTGGAGGCAGGGAAAGATGCATGACCACCGTGCGATTCCGGGTCCAGGACTGGCCCGTAACCACGTAACCAAAGCTCGGCAGAATGGCGAAAGGGAGTAAGAGGGCGGTGAACGTCAGAAAAGGCTTGATCTTCATCGGGGTCTTCTACGCAAGAAGCGTGAAAGCTAGGTGGACTTCTCCCTTTGCACAAGCCGAAGTTGTGCCGTCCCATCAAACTTTCCGCGATTGAATTTCCGGCAGCAATCCAGACAAGCGACCGCTCGTTTGATGCGGCGAACCCGCGGGAACTCCTTCCCGCACCGCGGGCATTCGTAGAGGAGGCGGCGTGAGCGCCGTTGAACGGGAAAAGGCAGCGCGTGCGTGCGCGATTCGCCGCCGATCCCAAGGTCGCGGCAGGCTTTTCGCCACTCGGCTCCGTGCGGCGCGACCCGGCGGCGGCCGGCGCGGAATTGGGCGAGCAAATGAGCCAGCTCGTGCCGCAGAGTGCGTTCAACCTCCGCCACGTCATGCTCGCGCAGGCGTGGATTCAACGAAATGAGTTTGCGGCGAAAATCAGCGCGGCCCGCGGCGCTGAAAAGTCTCGCGTTCCATTCCACCCGCACGGAGCGCGCGAGTTCCGAGGCATCCAGGGCCTGCAACATTTCCCGCGCTTTTCTCTCGAGCTCGAAATCGCGGCCGAGCACGACAAGCGTCGGGCCGGGCGGAAAGGTGAGATCGAGTTGTTTAAGCGGCATAGGCTTCGGTGGCGGCGTTCGATCTGGCCGAGCCGATGCGACTCATGACTCGTGCGACGATCTCTCCGGCGCGCTCGATCTCTTCGCCCGTGGTCTCATGGCCTAACGAGAAGCGAACAGCGGAGCTGGCCAGCGAAGCCGGCAAACCCATCGCCAGCAAGACATGGGAAGCGACGACGGAACCGACCATGCAAGCGGAGCCGCTCGAGGCGCAAACCCCTTCCAGATCCAGCGCCATCAGGATCGTTTCCGAGCTGAACCCGGCGAAACTGACGTTAAGCGTATTGGCGAGCCGGTGAGCGGTATCGGCATTTTGCGTAGCCGATGGGAAAGATTCGTGGATCCGTTTCCAGAGACGATCGCGCAACTCGCCCTGGCGGCCCTGCTCCCGCGCGCGATCGCGCAGAGTCCATTCCGCCGCCGCAGCCATGCCCGCGATCGCGGGCACATTTTCGGTTCCCGGCCGGCGCTGGTTCTCGTGGGCCCCGCCGAACTGAATGGCTTCGATCGGCAACCCGGCGCGAAGATAAAGCAGCCCCGCCCCTTTTGGTCCATGAAACTTGTGCGCGGCGAAGCTGGCGCCGGCCAATCCGCTCTCGCCCAGGTCCGTTTCCAATTTTCCGAAGGACTGAACCATGTCGCTGTGGAGCAGGGCGCCGCGCTGCCGGCAAAGATCCACCAGTTCTTCCATCGGTTGAAGGACACCGGTTTCATTGTTGGCCGTCATGATCGAAACCAGGGTCGTGTCCTCGCGTATGGCGCGTTGAAGATCATCCGGATCTACCCGGCCCAGCTCGTTCACCGGCAGAAACGTGACTTCGAACCCTTCTCGTGTTCCCAGATGTTCGACTGCCTGCAAGACAGCGTGATGCTCCGTGGTGGCGCAGATCAAATGCCGGCCGCGCTCCGCGTGCGCACGGGCCAGACCGAGCACAGCCAGATTATTCGACTCCGTGCCGCCGCTCGTAAAAACAAGTTCGTGCGGCTTAGTGCCGAGCAGGCCGGCCAGCTGGTCGCGCGCGTCGTCCACTCCCGCCCGGGCCTCGCGCCCGGCCGCATGAACGCTCGATGGATTCCCATAATGCCGTTCGAGGAACGGCTGCATCGCGGCCCTCGCCGGCTCGCAGAGCGGGGAGGTCGCGTTGTAATCGAGATAGATCATCCGGCGCCTCAGCTACGCGGTAAAGTCCCGCGCGCCCGCGCGGCGTTTGGGCACGATTTGGAGCTGTGTCTCCTCATAATAAACGAGCGAATCCGGAGGCACGCTCTGGATCAGGAACACGTTCCCGCCGATCGTGCTGCGCGCGCCGATGACAGTTTCGCCGCCAAGGACGGTCGAGTTCGGATAGATGGTCACGTCGTCTTCCAAAGTCGGATGACGTTTCCCGCCTTTTTTGATCTTGCCGTGCTCGTCTTTGAGGAAGCTGCGCGCGCCTAACGTCACGGCGTGATACAATTTGACGCGAGCACCGATCTCGCAGGTCTCGCCGACTACTACGCCGGTTCCGTGATCGATAAAAAAATACGGCCCGATCTTTGCCCCGGGATGGATGTCGATGCCGGTGCGCGTGTGGGCCCATTCCGTCATGAGGCGTGGAATCAGCGGAACCTTTTTTTCGTAAAGGAGATGTGCCATGCGCTGAATGGCGATCGCTTCTATCGCGGGATAAGCGACGATTACTTCCTCGTAACTGGTGGCAGCCGGGTCGCCTTCGTAGGCCGCGTCGACGTCGGTCCACAGGACCTGCCGCAAACGCGCAAGGTCCGACATGAACCAGGCCAGAATTTCCTCCGCCTTGGCGTCGGCCGTGCTGCGATCGAGCTGGCCGAAGCTCTTCGAGATTTCCGGCTTCATCCGCGTGTGCAAGCTCTTGATCCTGCTCCGCGTTACATCCGGCAAATCGCTCGAATCAGCCAACGGCGCTCCATGAAACCCGGGAAACATCAGGCTCATCAAATCCACGCAGGCCGACTCGATCGCCGGGCGGGAGGGCAGCATGGCCGCGGCGTCCAGATAATTTATTCCGCCGCTCTCCGTGTAGGTGCGGAGAAGTTCGGCGGCTGCGTCGTTCACTGGCGGTTCCATTGTCGAAAACTATGCGACGGCTGCGGACGCAAGGGAAACGGAAAGTGGGGGGTCCCAGTTTGCGTTCCGGACGTCGTTGACACTCCCAATTACGAAGTAGTAACAAAGTTTCACCAGCCAGACGGCGAAGGGCTTGCGCTTGCCGATCCGGCAGAGAGCCGCATAATCCTGACAATGCCCGAGTCAATTACGCTTTATCGCGTTTTTCTCGCCGCGCCCTCCGATGTCACAGACGAATTGGTCGTGGTTGAAGGGGTGCTCCGTGATTGGAACCTTCAGCATGGGCAGGAGCTTGCAGTACGCGTGGAACCGGTGAACTGGCGCACGCATACCCGCCCTGCGACAGGCAAACGGCCTCAGGCGTTGGTGAACAAGCAGGCATTCGACTCTTGCGATCTGGTCGTTGCGATCTTTTGGTCTCGTCTCGGAACGCCCACGGGTCGAGCCGCCTCAGGCACGGAGGAAGAAATACGGCGCGGTATCAAACAGCGGAAGCCAGTGCTCGTGTATTTCTCCGGTCGTCCTGCGCCGGGGCAGAAGCCCGTTGAACACTCCCGCATCGAGAAGTTCAAACGACGGTTTGGACAGAAGGCGCTGTTCGGGTCATATAACACCATGACCGCTTTCGAGGGAGCGTTGCGAAATCACCTTGCTTCAACGATGCATGAGTTGCTGAAACGACCACCTGCAACCGCATGAAGACCAGGACGAAAAATATCATTCACAGCACCGGACCTGGCGCATTCGTGATTCAGGATGTTCGGGACTTGAAGCTTCATTTCGGGGAGAAGCGGAAGCCGAAGATGGAATATCCCGCCGGCTCCATTGGAGCCGATCTCCTGCGCCGCAATTACATTCGTTATCTTACGGAGCGTTACTTCCGTTATCGGGAAGCTGACGCCAGCTTCGGTCCGAAGGCCGTCCGGCGCTTCAGCTACGCCGTTCTCTTCAAGAACATCGAGAGCCACTTCAAAGCTCCGACCTACTTCATCCCCATCGCTCGATTTGATGAACTGGTTGATTTCCTCCAGCGAAAAATTGAGGCCACTATCCTGGGCAAACGAAACCGGGCCCGCGGCCATCGCAACTACGAAACCTTCGACGAGTTTCAGCTCCCCCAGACGAACGAGTAGGCGAACCGCTGTCGGAGCCACTCGCTGTTGCGTGAGTTTGAGATTTATTGATCAACCGTTACGTCGTCAACGCTCCTCGCGCCCCACGGAAGGTTGGGAAATGCAGCTTTGAATTCGCGAACCTCTTCTAACAATTGCAGCAAGTGATTCTTGATTGCTTTAACGTGATCCGCTGGTGCCATGAACGTCTGAATCGATTTCAGATTCCGGAATTCACTCCAATCTTGATCGTCAATTTTTTCGGTCGCCCAAGAACGATCCGGTTGCTTTGTCCAGTTGCGAAATGCCTCGATCACGTTCCTGCCGGTGTCTGTGGATGGATTACACCCGAGAATGACCCCAACAGATACCGGCTCATCCGGATTCTCGTTTGGGAACCAATAGCCGATCAGACACTCGAAATTGCCCTGGTCGAAGTAGGTAAAAAGAACGTAGCGACCATACTCGTTTAGCTGATCAAGGCCTTTCTTTATGGGGCTGACTTTGCCAAGAATCGATCTCGCTGCGACAGAGATCTCCCCTTCCAGTGTTTCATTCATCAACGCTTTGGCGCTGCGAAAATTCTCGAGAGCCACGAGATCGGTTGATCTGAATCGGTTGCCTAATGACATGCGGTTTTCCTCCATGAACAGCTTGAGTTCTTTAGCCAGGCCATCGCCGTTCAGATGAGCCTTTAGGTGGGAATAAAATTCGAACCAGCGTGTTCGCTGGAAGTTCAACTGAAATTGCAGGTCGTCTAACGGCGGGCTTTCCGCTACCTCGTAGTCACGCGTGATAAACACTAACGAAACCCTTTTAAGCTTTTCGTTTTGTTGGGCCGACCGCAAGTGCTCCGCGTAACGCAGGAGCTGGTCGAATCCCTGCGTGGAACTCTGCTTGGACTCTATGAAGATAAGTTCCGCCTTCGTACCGACAAAGAGGCGAATAGTGATATCTGGCCGACTCGCGGTGGGATGGTGGGCGAGTGGCTGAAAAGTCTCTTGCGTGCTCACCTTGATGTGATCGGCCTCATCCAAACTCGTCGCCTTGATCGATCTCAGCCATGCCAACGTGAGCGCGGGAGAATTTTTCAGCACCTGCGCGACAATCTCCGTATGAAAATCCTCGAACTGGAATTTGTCCGGCCGGTAGAGCCGTCGGAGCTGCTGGAAGAGGCTCATAAGGGCTTGAGGAGGCAGACGCAAACATCGGTGATGAGCGTGTCGATTGCACCCGCGGCGGGAATCATGCGCCCATTCGGAATCTATTGGAAAGAAGATTCAAAAGAGCGCGAAAGGTGAGGATGACAGCGTTTCGGCGCGAAGGCAGCGTAACTCGCCGAGGATCCGCTTCTCCTGTTTCCAAGGCGGAGGTTATGGCTAAGTTTGAGCGTTCCATGAGTTCCTTCGAAGTCACCGGCGTTCCCATCGACGAATTGAAACTCTTCCTGACCGGGGCGCACCCCGACCCGTTTCGAATTCTTGGGCCCCACCGGATTGGCGACGATCTGGCGATCCGTATCTTCCGCCCGGACGCAAAGGAGGTCAGCATCGTTGTCGCCGGAAAGGAGGAGCAGCGTTTTCTCGCGGAGCGGCTTCAGCGCGAAGGATTTTTCCAGGCCACTCTCCCCGGGATGGACCGCGACGCGGATTATCGAATTCTCCTGACCGGTCCTGATGGCTCGACCGCGATCGTGCACGACCCGTACGCCTTCGGGCCGATCATGGGCGAGGTCGATCTGCATCTTTTTTCCGAGGGGAATCATTTGCAGATTTACGAAAAGTTTGGTGCGCACCTGCGCAAGATCGGCGGCGTCGATGGCGTTTATTTCGCTGTCTGGGCGCCGAACGCGCAACGCGTCAGCGTCGTCGGCGATTTCAATGCATGGGACGCGCGGACGAACCCGATGCGCCGTCTCGTCGGCAGCGGGGTCTGGGAGTTGTTCCTGCCGCAGATCGGCGAAGGGGTGCATTATAAATTCGAGATCAGGACGCCGGCGGGGGTGCTGTTGCTCAAGAGCGATCCTTTCGCGCTCTTCAATCAGCACGGCGTGCAGACCTCGTCGCTCGTTTACAACCTCGATCGCTATCAGTGGAACGACCGCGAGTGGATGGAGGCGCGGCCGGGCCGGCGTTGGCAGACCAGCCCGCTCAGCATCTACGAAGTGCATCTCGGGTCGTGGCGGCGCAAGACCGGCGAAGACAATCGGTCGCTTAGTTACCTCGAGCTCGCGGAAACGCTCCTGCCTTACGTGGTCGAAATGAGTTACACCCACATCGAGCTGATGCCGGTCGCCGAGCATCCGTTCGAAGGCTCATGGGGATATCAGGTCACGAATTACTACGCGCCGACGAGCCGGTTTGGGACACCCGACGAGTTCCGGCATTTCGTCGACAAATTTCATCAGGCCGGCATTGGCGTGATCATGGATTGGGTGCCGGCCCATTTTCCGAAAGACACGCATGGCCTCGCGGAATTTGACGGGACCGATCTCTACGAACACCTCGATCCGCGCCAGGGCGAGCACCAGGATTGGGGCACGCTCATTTTTAATTTCGGCCGCAACGAAGTGCGCAATTTCCTCATCGGCAACGCGCTTTTCTGGCTGGACAAATATCACATCGACGGTCTGCGGGTGGATGCGGTCGCGTCGATGCTCTACCTCGATTATTCGCGCAAGGCCGGCGAGTGGGTCCCGAACGCGTTCGGCGGCCGCGAGAATCTTGAGGCGGTCTTTTTCCTGAAGCGTTTCAACGAAGTTTGCTACGAGCAATTCCCGGGCATCATGACCATCGCGGAGGAATCAACCGCGTGGCCCGGTGTCTCGCGCCCGACCCACCTGGGCGGGCTCGGCTTCGGCTTCAAATGGAACATGGGTTGGATGCACGACTTTCTGCATTACATGGCGCTCGATCCGATTTTCCGGCGCTTCCATCACAACAACATCACTTTCTCGCTGATGTATGCCTTCCAGGAGCATTTCGTTCTCGTCCTGAGTCACGACGAGGTGGTGCACGGCAAAAAGTCGCTCATCAACAAAATGCTCGGCGACGAATGGCAGAAGTTCGCGAATCTCCGGATGTTTTACGCGTGGATGTATGGCCATCCCGGCAAGAAGCTGCACTTCATGGGGGGCGAGTTCGGGCAAGTGCGCGAGTGGAACCACGATGGCGAGCTGGATTGGGAATTGCTCGGCCTGCCCCGCCACGATGGTCTGCGCCGGCTCGTCCAGCATCTCAACTACGTTTACAAAACCGAGCCCGCGCTTTGGGAGCTGGACGACACGCATGAAGGTTTCGAGTGGATCGATTTCCACGATGCGGATAACAGCGTCGTTGCCTTCATGCGGCGATCGCGTGAAGGCGATGTCATTGTCTTCGCCGTGAACGCGACGCCACTGGTGCGGCAGGGTTACCGGCTCGGCGTCCCCGAAGCCGGCTTCTATCGCGAAATTATCAACACCGACGCGGAGACATATGGCGGCAGCAACGTCGGCAACATGGGCGGCTTCGAGGCGGAGGATTTCCCCTGGCAAGGTCGCACGCACTCACTCATGGTCAGCCTGCCCCCGCTGGCGACCGTCGCCTTCAAGCTCGCGGCGGCCGCTGCACCGAACGTATAGCAGCTCTCGCAAAATAAGGCCTGGGTAGCGCACGCGTCTGGCGTGTTGGTTTCGGCGTCACGCCGAAACAGCCTTTCGACACGCTCAGACTTGGCCGAGAACTCTTGCGCGGCGGGAAAGTTCGTGATCGCGAGGACGCGATCACCAGCACGCGAGACGCGTGCTCTACCCAAAGATTCAGGCACGCCAACCAATCGACCACGTCGAACACATCGACGGCGATTTAGAAACCGCCCTTCTTATTATTCTGCTTGCCCGCCACGATATCGTTGCTCAGTCTTTGAGCCCCCCTATGAACAAGACGTCTTCCCCTGCGTTTACTCTAATCGAACTGCTCGTCGTTATCGCGATCATCGCCGTCCTTGCCCTGCTCGCGGGGCCTGCCCTGACCCAGGCCCTCTCGAAAGGGCAGATGACAGGAACGATGAATAATGCGCGCCAGTTGTACCTCGCCGGCTTTCAGATGGCCACCGACGGCGGGACGAATTCGGATCCGAATTTGTCCTGGCCCGGCGACGATCCGGCGCTGACGGACTTGCAGGGTTACTGCACCAAATTGGTTCAGAACGATTATCTCAAGGCCGGCGATCTTCAGAAAATCCTGAACGCCCCCGGATCGAATTGCAACGTGACCAGCGTCCCCGGGCCGCCCGCGTCAGTCACTCTTACGGGAACGAGCGCGCTGAAAGTTTACAAAGTCAGGGAAGCGGATCCCGCGAACACGATTTTCTCGGTCACGGCTAATTACGTTTACGACACCACCCCTCTCGCGACGGCCGCTCCTTACGGCGACAAAGGCTTCGTCGTGATGCGGAAGGGTGGGGATGCCGGGGTTTATCGAAAAAATCAGGCGACCACAGCCGGCTGGAACAACGATAACGACAAGTTTCAGACGGCCATCGGCCGGCGGCCAGGCGACGCGGACGGGGCCGTCACCCCCGGGGACGGTTCGGCTGTTCTGACATTACCCCAATAAGGTGGCGCATTATCGCGCTATTCGACCACTTCGGAATCAAACGTTCCATCCACCACGCGGGTCTTGATGCGCGATCCGCGTCGCGCCGCCGCGACGGTGCGAATCACGTTGCCAGCCGCGTCAGCCGTGATGCTGTAACCGCGACCAAGCGTCGCTTCCGGCCCAAGAACGCGCAGGATCCCTTCGACCCGTTCGAAACGCTGCTGAGCATTCTGCAATAATCTCGGCGCGTGGGCGGTAAGACGCCGCTGGAGATCAGACAGGTTGTTGCGCCGTGAGATCAGCTCTCGCTTCGGATCGAAGGCCTTCAACGATTGCGTCCGCTCGGAGAGCGTGGCGCGCGCGTCGACGACCGATTGCTTCAGCCGGCGTCGCAGCGATTCCGCCGTCAGATCCAGCCGCTGCTGGCTGTCGCGCATGCGCTGCATCAGCTCGCGCGCGAGGGTCCGTTCGGAAAGAAAACGCAGGCGCGTCCGGCTTTGCCCGAGGAAATTGCGCAAACATCTCTCGAGGCAGTTTGCCAAATCGTTGACGCGGCGGCCTAGCTCCGCTGCATCGGCGACGATCAACTCCGCCGCCGCGCTTGGCGTCGGCGCGCGCAGGTCCGCAACGAAGTCCGAGATGCTGAAATCGATCTCGTGGCCGACGGCGCTCACTACCGGAATCGCCGAATGGAAAATGGCGCGCGCCACGATTTCTTCATTGAACTCCCAGAGATCCTCGATGCTGCCGCCGCCCCGCGTGACGACAATCAGATCGATCGGTCCCCACGCGTCGTTAGGCACGGCGAGCTCCTTGATTGCCGTGGCGATTTCCGCCGCCGCGCCGATGCCCTGAACGCGGACAGGGTTAATAATCACGGCAACGTTCGGGGCGCGCCGGCGCAGCACGTTCAACATGTCGCGGATCGCCGCGCCGCTCGGCGAGGTGACGATGCCGATGCGCTTGGGAAACCTCGGCAGCGCTCGCTTGCGCGCCGGGTCGAAGAGGCCTTCCCCTTCCAGCTTCCGCTTGAGCGCTTCGAACTTCGCCTGCAAGAGTCCGGCCCCACGGGCCTGGAGGATTTGGACGCTAAGCTGGTACTGACCGCGCGCTTCGAAGACGGAAATGTTGCCGTAAACCTGCACCTGCGCACCATCGGAAATCGGGTGCGCGTTTGGCGGCAAAGTGTTGCGAAAGATGACGCACGCGATCGCGGCCCGCTGGTCTTTCAGCGTGAAATATTGATGTCCGGAGGGATGCTGCTTGTAGTTCGAAATCTCTCCCTGTACCCAGACCGCGCCGAATCTGGTCTCGAGCGTGCCGCGAATTTGGCGCGTCAGTTCGGCGACGGTGAACACCTTCGCCGCGGCCCCAAAGAGATCGCCCATACTTGTCATGGCGAGAGACGATTTGTCATGGCGAGCGAAGATTTGTTATTGCGAGCGAAGATTGTCATGTCGAGCGAAGACTTGTGACGGCGAGCGAAGATTCGTTATTGCGCACGCAGTCTTGTCGTCGCGAAACGAAACCTTGTCATGTCGAGCGAAGTCGAGACATCTCTTGCTCTTCTCCCAGGATCTCCGGCGCGAAATCCTCCCAGCGCGGATTCATCGTTGCGATCAAGCCGACCTTCTTCGAACGCGACCACTTCTTCAGCTGCGTTTCTCGAGCGATGGCGTCTTCCACTTGGCCGTAGTGCTCGTAGTAAAGAAGTTTGCGGCAGCGGTAGGCCGAGGTAAACCCAGCGATTTCTCCAGAGCGATGTTCGCTGATCCGCCGGGCAAGATCGTTCGTCATGCCGATGTATAGAACGGAATCGTGGATGTTCGTCACGATATAGACCCAGAAGTTGTAATCGCGAGGCATTGGGGGGAAGAATCAGAGATTCCTCGACTTCGCTCGGAATGACGAAGGAAGAATGTCGCCGCTGACAAAAAGGGGGAAAACGTCGCTAAACAAAGGGGAACGTCGCCGCGGACCAAGAGAGAATGTCCGCCGCTGACAGCGGGAAATGTCGCCGCTGACAAAGGAAGAATGTCGCCGCTAGCAAAGGGAGAATTGCCGCCAAGACAAAGGGGAGAACCGCCGCAATCCATCACTGCCCAAATAACTCGTTCTGCGCGCCGATGGGCGGATTCAGGCCGAGTTTGCGGTACGCATTCGGCATGGCCACGCGTCCCTGCGGCGTCCGTTTGATGTAACCTTCCATGATCAGGTACGGCTCGTTCACTTCCTCCAGCGTCCCCGCTTCCTCGCCGATCGCAACGGCGAGCGAGCTCAGTCCGACCGGGCCGCCGTTGAATTTATGGATCAACGTTTCGATGATCCGTTTGTCCCATTGATCGAATCCGTCCCGGTCGATTTCGAGCATGGTTAGGGCGCGGTCGGCCAGCTCGGCGGTGATCTTTCCATCCGCTTTCACCTGGACGTAATCGCGCACCCAGCGGAGCAGATTGTTCGCGGTGCGCGGCGTGCCGCGGGTGCGGGCCGCGATCTCGGCCGCGCCGTCGGGGTCGATCGGGACGCCCAGTAATCCGGCGCTGCGGGTGATGATTTTGTGCATCTCCTCCGCGCTGTAGTAATCCAGGCGCGCATTCATCCCGAAGCGCGAACGCAAAGGGGCGCTCACCATGCCCGCGCGCGTGGTTGCTCCGATGAGCGTGAATTTCGGCAATTGCAGCCGGAGACTGCGCGCCTGCGGCCCCTGGTCGATGATGATATCGAGCCGATAATCTTCCATCGCCGGGTAGAGATATTCCTCGATGGTCGGTTGCAGCCGATGGATTTCGTCGATGAAAAGGACGTCGCCTTTTTCGAGACTGGTGAGCAAACCGGCGAGCTCCCCGGCTTTTTCAATCACCGGTCCGCTGGTGTTTTTTACGTTCACCCCCATCGCGTTGGCAATGATGTTGGCCAGCGTCGTTTTTCCCAGGCCCGGGGGGCCGCTGAGCAGAATGTGCTCGAGGACGTCGCCCCGTTTCTTCGCTGCTTCCACCAGAAGCTCGAGCCGTTCGCACACTTTCACCTGGCCGGTGAACTCGCTGAACATCGGCGGCCGGAGCGAGATTTCGAATGCGGGATCGGGCTCAGGCGGCTTCATGAAGTTGTTTGGCGGCCAGGTTCTTGGTCATGACCAGCTCGGTGCCGCGTGCCTTCAGGATATAATCGACTTTGTCGAACGCGTGCCGGATCAGATGCAACCCCAGTCCGCCGGGCTTGATCAGCTCGTGCGATCGCCCCTGCATCGCGTGAGCTTCGGTTTGCTTGCCGTAATCGCGCAACCGCATCCGAATGCAACCGCGCAAACCCTCGAGGGAAAGCGAGATCAACTGGTCGTCCCGAAAGTGATAGGCGTGCCGAATAATATTCGTGCAGGCTTCGTCTACCCCCAGCACCATGAGGGTCCGTTCCTTTTCCGACAAAGGATATGCGTCGAGGAAAACGCGCACGAATTTCCGCATCAACGCGAGGTTGCCTGTATGGCTGGAGAACTCGACTTTCTGTTTCTTCATTAAGCGAGGTGAAGGCTGAACATATGCCGATGATTCAGTTTCGGAACCGAAAACTCGTTGGACAGCCGGAGCAACCATAGCTCTCTTTCGTCATGTTGAAATTATTGCTCGCCTCGGTCCTTCTCGCCACGCCGGCTTTGGCGCAGGAAAATCCCAGCGCCTACGAGGCGCTCCGCGTCGTGGGGACGCAATTGAACCGCGAAATGATGAGCCGAATTATTTCCGTTACCGGCGTCGACGGCGACCCGCAGCCGAGACGGTGGAAGATCCTGGTGGGTGACCGGCGCGCGAGCGGCGGCGTGCGCGAGATCACCGTGGAAGACAACCGCATCGCGTCGCAACGTGTTCCGAACCGGTCCGTCACCGGTTCTACTGAAGGCAACACGATCAATACCGCGCGCCTCAATCTCGATTCGACGGGCGCCTACTCGGTAGCGAGCCACACCGCCGAAACGTCCCATGTCACCTTTGCCCTCGTCAGTTACACCCTGCGGACTGACGATCGCGGCAATCCGGTCTGGATCGTGACGCTGGAGGATCGATCCCGAAGGCCGGTCGGCACCATTCACATCAAGGCGAACGACGGGCGCGTTACGCGGGTGGAAGGCATGTACCGGGGCCGGAACATGGAACAGATCGAACAGGATCCCGAGCAAGTCGACACGGCCGAGGTCGACTCGGAAGACGACCCCGAGGACAACGTCGTCAAACGCCAAATCAAGCGGCTCTACCGGAAGACCAAGGAGGACGCGCGCCGGATTTTCCTGAAGACGAAGCGGTCCTTCAAAGATTTTGTCGCTCGCTGGTAACCGATCGCGCTTGGTTTGGACTTCAAGGCTTATTCTGAAGGTGTTCTTAAATAGATGAGCCTCGCCTCTAATTCCGAAACAGAAGCCTGGCCGCCGCTTCCTTTTCAGGAATGGAAAGAAACATGCGCCACGCTCCACATGTGGACGCAAATCGTGGGGAAGGTTCGCCTGGCTTTGACGCCGTGGACCAATCACTCCTGGCACGTGACGCTCTATCTCACGGCGCGCGGTCTGACCACATCCCCGATTCCCTTCGGCGCGCGCGTTTTTCAAATCGACTTTGATTTCGTCGATCATCTTCTGCGAATCCAGACCGGAGGGACGTGCTTCCGCACGTCCCCTGATTCTGGTGGCAGCGACGCAGCGAACGAGAGTCGGACGTGCGGAAGCACGTCCCTCCGAGCGACGGAAAAGGTTCTTCTTCTTGCGCCGAAATCCGTCTCGCAGTTCTATGGCGAGGTGATGACTTCGCTGCGGGAGCTCGATCTCCCGGTCGAGATCAACACCACGCCGAACGAAGTCGATCCCGCGATCCCCTTCGAGAAAAACGAGGAGAATTCCGCCTACGATCCCGAATATGCGAACCGGTTTTGGCGCGTGCTCCTCCAGAGCGACCGCGTCTTCAAGGAATTTCGGGCCGGCTTTTGCGGCAAGTGCAGCCCGGTCCATTTTTTCTGGGGCAGCTTCGATCTCGCCGTAACGCGGTTCTCCGGTCGGCGCGCACCGCCACATCCCGGCGGCGTTCCGCATTTGCCTGACGCCGTCGCGCGCGAAGCCTACTCGCATGAAGTGAGCAGCCTCGGATTCTGGCCAGGCAACGCCACGATGCCGGAGCCGATTTTCTACTCGTATGCGTATCCGCAACCGGAGGCATTTCCGGAGGCGAAAGTGGAACCGGCGGCCGCGGCCTACAATTCCCAGCTCAAGGAATTCGTCCTCCCCTACGAGGCGGTTCGCCTGGCTCCGTCGCCCGATCAGGCGCTGCTCGCCTTTGCCCGCAGCACTTACGACGCGGCCTCGACCCTGGGAAACTGGGATCGCGCCGCGCTCGTGGAGATCAAACCTGACTTGCATTCGCCGCGGCAACACCCGTAAGGTTCGCGCGATGCTCTCCATCAATGAAGCGGCGGAACGTGGTGCCTGGCGCGCGGTCCCGCAAGGTTGGCGGCAGCTCTATGGCGACTTCGATCGCCTCGGGGTCAGCGTGGAATGGCACGATTTCAAGACGAATCGACCGCTCGATTGGGGGTTGAGCTTTCATCCGCGCAGCGTCGAATTCTGTTTGAACGTGGAAGGCCGAGGCGCGGTCGGCGCCCCTTCGCAAACGGATTACGTTCCGGGCAGCGCCGGCTATTACGCGCTGACGGACCAGCCGCTGCAGGCTTCGCGCCAGGCCGGGGACCATCATCGTTTCGTCACCTTGGAATTTTCGCGCGAGCATTTGCAAAAACAGCTGGCCCATTGCGAAGCGGACCTCGATCCACAACTGCGCGCCGCGGTTTTTCCCGGTAAAGAGCGCTCGATTGTTTCCGCGGCGCGCCCGATGTCGGCCGAGCAGCACGGTGTCGTGGCGACTTTGCTTCAGCCGCCGGTTTCCAAATCGGCCCAGAGTCTCTGGTACCAAAGCAAGGCGCTCGAGCTCATGGCGCATTTCCTTTTCACCCCGAAAGATCCCGAGCTGTTTTGCATGCGCCAGAAGCGGGTCGCGCGCGATCGCGTGGCGCGCACGAAAGAATTACTCGCGCGGGATCTGGCGAATCCGCCGACCCTCGAAATGCTCGGACGCGAAGTCGGCTGCAGTCCGTTCTACCTGAGCCGAAGTTTCTCGCGGGAAGTCGGTCTCACCATTCCGCAATTCCTGCGCAAACTGCGCATGGAACGCGCCGCGGAGCTGTTGCGGATGGGACGCCACAACGTCACGGAAGCGGCGACCGAAGTGGGCTACTCGAGCTTGAGCCATTTCAGCAAAGCTTTTTGCGAAACGATCGGCTGCTGCCCGGTCCTTTATCCGATGGCGAAAAACGTGATCGATCGCTGACGCGATCGCGTTAAAAGAGTTACAAAAGTTACATCGTTACAACGGTTTCGTGACTCGCCGCTTTCCCTTGTAACCTTGTACCGTTTGTAACTCTTTTAACGTCCCCATGAAAATCACCCGCGCCCTCATCTCCGTTTCGAACAAGAAAGGCGTGGCTGTCTTTGCCCGTGCGCTCGAGAAACAAGGCGTCGATATCATCTCCACCGGCGGCACGGCCGATCTGTTGCGCAAGGAAGGCGTGCCCGTGCGCGACATTTCGAGCTTTACCGATTTCCCGGAAGTGCTGGAGGGGCGCGTCAAGACGCTGCATCCGCGGGTCCACGGCGGCCTGCTCTATAAGCGGGGCAATCCCTTGCACGAAACGCAGGCCAAGGAGTGCGGCTTTCAACCGATCGATCTCGTGGTCGTGAATCTCTATCCGTTTGAAGCGACCATCGCCAGGCCTGGCGTTACGCTCGCGGAAGCCATCGAGCAGATCGACATCGGCGGGCCCTCCATGATTCGCAGTGCCGCGAAAAACTACGAATCGGTCACGGTCGTCGTCGATCCGGCGGACTACGACACCGTCCTGGAAACAATGCGAGACCACGAAGGCGAAACGACCCTGAAGCTGCGCGAACGGCTCGCGATCAAGGCGTTCATCAAAACGTCGGATTACGATCGTGCGATCGGGACTTTTTTGAACCAGGAGCAATCGACCGACGCTTCGTTTTCGCTTTCACTTCCGCTCGTTACGAGATTGCGTTACGGGGAGAACCCGCATCAAACGGCCGCGCTCTATGGCGATTTCGACCGGCATTTCAAGAAGCTGCACGGCAAGGAACTTTCGTTTAACAACATTCTGGATATCAGCGCGGCTTCCAACCTGATCGCCGAATTTTCCGAGCCGACCGTTGCGATCCTGAAACACACCAACCCATGCGGCGTCGGCAGCGATCCCGATCTGCGGGAGGCGTGGGAAAAAGCCTTCGCGACCGACAAACAGGCGCCTTTTGGCGGCGTCATCATTTGCAATCGGCCGATCAACGAATCTCTCGCCAAAGCCATCAGCGAAATTTTCAGCGAAGTAATCATCGCGCCCCAGTTCGAGGCGGAGGCGCGCACCTTGTTTCAAAAAAAGAAAAATCTAAGGCTGATCCGCGCTCTGGTTCCACCGACTGCCGACAAACCGCCACAGGATCTTCGTTCCGTGACCGGCGGCGTCCTCGTCCAGGACAAGGATTCAGGCGAACCGGTCGATTTCGCCCTGAAAGTGGTGACCGCCCGTCAACCGACCGAGCTGGAGTTGGCTGCGATGACTTTCGGATGGCGGGTCGTCAAGAACGTGAAGTCGAACGCTATCGTCTATGCCGCGCCCGATCGTACTCTTGGCATCGGCGCTGGCCAAATGTCGCGCGTCGACGCATCGCGCATCGCCGTGTGGAAGGCGACCGAAGCCGGCTTGTCGTTAAGCGGCAGCGCCGTCGCCAGCGACGCCTTTTTCCCCTTCCCGGATGGACTTCTCGCCGCCGCCGATGCCGGCGCCACCTGCGCGATCCAGCCCGGCGGCTCAGTCCGCGACGACGAAGTCATCGCCGCCGCGGACGATCGCGACATGGCGATGATCTTCACCGGCGCGCGCCACTTCCGGCATTGAAGTAGTGCAGTTCGGGGCTGCCTCGATGTCTGCAACCACAACGCGACGATCGAATTCCCTGGCACACGACCAGCCACACCGCTGGAGTATTACGTTCGCGACTAGACTAGGCGCACAATGGAATGGCCAACCTCGAGGAGGAGCTCCCGGTCACCCCGGTCTTCTTCCGGAATATCGGCGTAGGCGCCAAGGATGCCGCGATCAAACCAATCGCTGAATTTCCCTTCATCTTTTGCAATCATGTAACCGTTAGGGACAGTGAGAATGCTTGAGTTCGTAAACACCAGTTCGAATTCCGTCTCGGCGCCGGGAATCTTCATCATTCGCTTGCAAGAGAGGGCATCGGCAAGTGCCACACTGGCATGTCCGTCGCGAACCTGAGAAATAATCTGCGTGATGTCACTCGTATCGAGTTCCACTAACCTTTGGCGTGGAATTTTGAGTGTATCTGATGCGATCTGGTGGCCGATTTCACCCTGGCAAACGGCTACCTTGATGTGGCGCTTGTTTCTGAGATCAGAGAGGCTTATCACGGACTGCCCGGTCTTGCGCACGATTCCAATGACCGAAATCGAGTGGAGCAGGCCAACAAAGTCGCACTCCCGGTATCTGACATCACTCTTCATAATGCAGGCGTAGCAATCGATCTGATGTTGAGTGACGGAACGCACGGCTTCAGAGAGTTTAAGCGGGCACCATTCGATTCTCAGGCCTTCCTTTATCGCCAAGCGATTGAGAATCTCGGCATAAAGTCCTGTAGCCAAAACCGAGGTGGCTGTTTCATCGTAGTCAATCAAGGGCGGGAAGTGGAAAAAGCCGACGCGGAGAACCTTGGTTTCTAGGACACGGTCAAGAGTGGCGCACCTGGTGGTGGCTGAAATTATCAGTGCTTTCGGTGATCTGGGATGATACCACTGCAAGTAAGCGAGAAACGCTCCAATCAATCCAATCATGAGGGCAACTATCTCCATTCTTAGATAGGGTTGATGCGTCGCGTGGCGTAACGAGAACAAGCTCAGCTGTTGGGACCTATAGCTATCATGGCGCGGAGGCGAATGATTGGACTGATCGGAGGTGTCGAACGTGCGTTGTTCCCGGTTAGCTGGATCGCATTGTTTGGGAATGGATATCTACGGCAGAGGATCGAAGCGCTCGACCAAATCGTTTGTGAATTCCTTACAGTTCGCCGCCTGAATTGCCCTAACGGCGTCATGACAACGAGTCCTAACGAAATGCAGTGGTGGAAGCGCCGGCAGGGATCCCTATCGGGCGTCTAATCAGGCATAGTTCGTAGGGAGACTGGTTGGGGAACATGCCCGGAGGCTAATTCCAGCCGCCCGAGTGAACAAGCCAAATCAGGACGGCGACGGCGCGGGCCCATTGCGAGTGATTCAGAAAATCGAATTGGACACTACCGGCCAGCGTCATTCTTGCGTACTGGTGACAGATGGGCGTGTCCTGGACCATCCGTGAGGCGGAACCCGAGACCGATTGGCGGACCGGCATCTGGCCGATTTTCCAAGAGGTGGTTCGGGCGGGGGATACACTTGTCTTCCCGCCAGACACCGATGAGCAGGGGGCCCGTGAATTTTGGCTGTTGCCCGCGCCGGCCAAGGTTTTCGTGGCCGTGCACGACACAAACGGCTCGATTGTCGGCAGCTCTTTTGTAAAACCGAATCAACCTGGGCTGGGCGGACACGTGGCCAATGCGGCTTTCATGGTCGCCGCCGCCGCCGCCAGCCAGGGCGTTGGTCGCGCCCTGGCAGAGCACGCGATCGACTGGGCGCGCCAGGCGAACTATTCCGCCATGCAATTCAACTTTGTCGTTAGCACTAATACGCGGGCAGTCGCTCTGTGGAAGAAGCTCGGGTTTTCAATCGTGGGGACTATCCCACAAGCTTTTCAGCATCAGGGACTCGGCTGGAAGGTGGACGTCTTCGTGATGCACCGCTTTCTTTGATGGGTGGATCGAGCGCTCCGCCGCTCGATGCCCAACTAATAGCCCCGAATGCTTTCGGGGCGACGATAGCCATCGCGCCCTCCACGGCGGGCAGGCTTTGGAGCGCGCGATCCACCCGCTAGTCGGCCGTCCTTCGCGTTCTGCGCAGCATCGAGCCCTGCACAACCACGCCAAGTATGACCAGGGCGACGAACAGAATCACCGCCCCGGCTTGCGGCAGTTCAATCCCTTGCCCAATCAAATGCGCGCCCTCCACCGAAGAAAGGAGAATCAGCGCCCAATCGAACAACGCCAGCAGGAGAAGTGCACCGATGATCCCACCAATCACGAATGTGATGCCGCGGTAATGCGCGTAGTCGACGAAGAAGGCCGCCAGTAACGCCGAAGCGAGCCGTCCTCCCGCGATGAAACCAGCCACGGCGATGGCGAATTTTTGCAACAAGATCGCCAGCAAAGCGCCGAGAATTCCGAGGCCGAGCGCGGCGACCAGGGTCAGCCACAGGGGTGGATCGCGCATGAAATAGGTGGCGATCTCGATCCCAACCGCGAACCCGATCGCCGCGACGAAGAGCCAGAAAAGTTTGCGACCGAAAAACAAAATCGCGACGCCGATAAGAACGCCAATGATTGGGACGGAAAAATTCTCTGGGAGATTCATCGAGTAATTATTTTACGCCCAGTTCATTCCGACGCCAAGCCAGCCGGTGAGAATTGGAATGGAGGTTTCACCGCTCTAGTTGTCATCCCGAGCGGAGCGCAGCGAAGTCGAGGGATCTCTCACTGTTTGTCTGTCGAGCCACAAGAGTCAGAGATTCCTCGACTGCGTTTCGCAGCGCGAAACTCCGCTCGGAATGACAGAAGTGGTAACTGTGCGCCCGCTCATTCCAAATGCACATGCTTATACGGGTGATGATCGAGGATCGTCGGAGACCAGCCTTTCACGCTGGGCTGGATCAGAAAGGCGTGGGTGTAGAAGTAAACGGGAAGGACCGGCGCGTCGTCGAGCAGGATCGCCTCGGCTTTTTGAAACGCGGCGTGCCGTGCGGTTTGATCCGCGGTCTTTTCGGCCTCCGAGATCAACCGATCGTATTCCGGGTTGGACCATCCGGTCTGATTGTTTCCGCCGCCGGTAATCCAGATGTTCAGGAACGAATTGGGATCGTTGTAATCTCCGATCCAGGTCGAACGCAGGACCTGGTAGTTCATCTGCCGCCTCGAATCGAAATAGACCTTCTCCTCCTGGTTCACCAGCGTGGCGTTCACCTTTAACTCCTTGCGCCACATCTGCTGGATGGCTTCGGCCGTGAGTTTGTGGTTCTCCGAGCTGTTGAACAAGATTTCGATGGGCGGCAGACCGCGGGCCTCCGGGTAACCGGCCTCGGCGAGCAGTTTTCGCGCGCCGCTGGTATCGTACGGAATTGAAGTTTCGCAGGTGTAGCCCGCGGTGTTCGGTGGCGTAAAGCAGCCCGCCGGCAACTGGCCCCCGCGCCAGACATTCTCCACGATGGCCTGGCGGTCGATCGCCATGGCGAGGGCGCGCCGGACCAGCCGATTGTTAAGCGCCGGCCGGGTCACGTTCACCCGGAAAAAGTAGGTGCCGAGATAGGGATCGATCCGCAATCGCTCCGGATGCTCGCGGCGGTAGCGATCGATGCGATTGACCGGAATGGAATCCGTCACGTGCAGTTGACCCGAGCGAAAGGCGCGTTCCTCCACGTCGTTGCTGTCGATGGTGTGGAAGACGATGGCGCTAAGGCGGACCGTTTTCGCGTCCCAATAGGTCGGGCTTTTTTTTACCCGAATGCGATCGTTCAATCGCCACTCCTCCAAGGCAAACGGTCCGTTGCCGACGAAGCGTCCGGGTCTTGTCCAACGGCTGCCCCGCTCGAAGGCCGGTCCGTATTTTCGGATGGTCGGGAGATGGACCGGGAACCACGAGTAATGGTTGAGGAGCGAGAGGAAATAGGGCGTCGGACTCGCGAGAACGATCTCCAGCGTCCAGTCATCGAGGGCGCGGAACCCGACTTGGGAAAAATCGGCGATCTTTCCGGTGTTAAATGCTTCCGCGTTCGCGACCGGATAAAGCATGTAAGCGACATCCGAGCCGAGGGCAGGGGAGAGGATCCGCTGATAGGAGTCGACAAAGTCCCTGGCGGTGACTGGATCGCCGTTAGACCACCGCGCCTCGCGTCTCAGATGGAACGTGTATTTTTTTTCGTCCGGAGAGATATCCCACCGCTCCGCCACTCCGGGGACGGGATGGAGATCATGCGGATCCTCGCCGACGAGTCCCTCCAGCAGGGCGGAGATGACATTGAACGCGCTGACGCCATTGACAATATGCGGATCGAGGTCCTGCACTTCCTTGCCGTTTCCCTTGTGGAGGACCTGGAGTCGATTCCCCTTGTCGACCGCGGTTTCAGGGCGTTGGCAGGAAGCCGAGAAAGAAAGAAAGACAAGGAGCCACGGATAAACACGGATTTTCACGGATGCGCCGAACGATGCTGAATCCGTGTTCCATCCGTGCTCATCCGTGGCAAAATTGCCGATCTTGGTGCTACCGTGCGTCCGGAAGGGGCCCGGCTGGTTTTGTCGTTTTCGCGGGTGCGGAAATTCCGATCTTCTTCAAGAATGCCTGAACCGATTGCTTGCGGCCGAGAAATTTCTCGATCGACTGCGTGATGTCGCGCGAATCGCCCGGCTCGTAAATATCGCGCCGCAAACGCATGCCCGCCTGCTTGTCCTGGTAAACGTCTTTGGCCGACTCGAAGACCGTTGCCATGTCCGCGGCGATCGCATCCGCCCAGGCGTAGCCGTAATATCCCGCGTCGTAGCCGTTGAGATGGCCGAAGAAGGTCACAAACGTTGTCTCCGGGGCGATTGGCAGGAAAACCTTTTCCAGGATCGGATTAGAGATGGCGACGCAGTCGTACTTGTAGTCCTCCGGGCGCGGAGCGTGCAATGCCAGGTCGAGCGCAGCGAAGGCAAACTGGCGCCGGTAATAAACGCCCACGGTGGCCAGCTTCGCCTGGTTCATTTTCTCGATGGTCTCCGCGGGAATTTTCTTCGCCGCGTCGCGATAATCGGCCGCGAAAGCATCGAGGACTTTCTTGTCCCAGACCCAGTATTGCAGCATCTGCGAAGGCGCTTCGACGAAATCGCCCGGCACATTTGTCCCGGCGAAACGCGAGTAGTTCGCGCGCGTCACGATCGAATGCAGCGCATGCCCGAATTCATGGAAAAGGGTCTCGACGTCCGTGTGCGTCAGAAGGGAGGGCTTGCCTTCGCTGGGCGGCGGGAAATTGCAAATGAGCGCGACGGTCGGACGCTGATATTTCCCGTCGGGCAATCGCTTGCCTCCGATAATTTCAAATTGCGCGAAGTGATTGAACTTCCCCTCGCGCGGAAACATATCGAGATAGAACAGCCCGAGCGGCTCGCCCGTCGCCGCGTCGCTCACCGCGTAAAGCTGAAGATCATCGATCCATTTTTGCGGCGCGGCGATCTGTTCAAACTTCAGGCCAAAGATGCTTTGATAGATGGCAAACATTCCATCGAGCGTTTTTTGCATCGGAAAAAAGGCGCGCAACGCTTCGGTATCGACCGCGTACTTCTGCTTTTTGAGCTGGTTCGTGTAGTAACGAAAATCCCAGACGCCGATCCTGGCCTTCGGATCTTTCGTCTCCGCCACCTTGAGCTGGCGCATCTCCTCGACTTCCGCGGCGAACTTCGGCTGCGTGCCGGCGACGAGATCGTTGATGTATTTTTCCGCGCCCGCGCCTGACTTCGCCATTTTGATTTCGGTCTGATAATCGGCCCACGATTTGTAGCCGAGACGGAGGGCGATCTTGTTTCGGAGAGCCAACATCTGGTTGAGCACCGTGACGTTCTTGTCCTTGGCCTGGCTGTCGTGAATGACGTAAAGGCGCTTGCGGAGCTCTTCGCTTTTCGCGTTTTCCATCACGGCGTTGTATTGCCAGGTGACGTTGGCTTTCACCGTGTAGGCGTCATCGCCGGTCTTGATCCCGGGGGACGCGAGGAAGCTCTCCGGCACGCCTTCGAGCTCCGCTTTGGTCAGAACGACCGGCGCCTGCACCGCGACAATGTTTGCTCCGAAATCGGTGCCGAGCTTCGAAAGGTCCTTTCGCAGCTGCTCGACTTCCTTGCGCTTTTCTGGCGGCAGTTCGAGTCCCGCCCGGCGATAATCCCGCAATGTTTCCTTGAACAGCTTCGCATCTTCGCCGCTCAGCTTTGGCTGCGTCTTTTCGAAGGCCTTGATCGCCTTATAGACGTCCTCGCGGTAATCGACGCCCACCCCCCAATCCTGGAAGAGTTTCACCGCGTTCTCGGCGGCCGTGCGCAAGGCCTCGGACTTGTTCGTTTCCTTGATGAGGTACGCCTTGTTGGCGGTGAGACGCGCCTGGTAAGCGAGATCGTCGAGCGCGACGATCGTGGTCTTGAACGTCACCTTGCTCAAATCCTGCGCGCCGATTTTGTCGAGAGCGGCGTTCGCGGCCGCGATGGCGTTTTTCGTCGCTGCTTCGACTGCCTCGGGCGTTTGCTCCCAGTCCGGGACAGTCAGGATCGCGTTCGCTTTCGCCGCTGCTTCGCGAAAGGCTTCGGCGTTCTTGAGTTCGTCCGCGCGGGCCGTCATCGCGAGGCCGCAAAAAAGCAGTGAGGTAAGAAGTTGTTTCATAAGTTAGGAAACCGGAATGGGAACATGGGAGAGAAGAGGGAGGCGGTAAAGAGGAATCCGGCTGGCACGTTTTGCGAAAACGGGCGCGCCATGCGATGGAGATCGCGACGAGATGCAGCCGTACCTCGAAAAATTTTTGCTCGCCTTCATCCCGCTGTTTGTCGCGATCGATCCAATCGGACTCGTCGCGATTTATCTCGGCCTGGGCGGCAAGGCGGAACGGAAGCGGAGGCAGCATGAAGGCACCCTCGCGTTGATCACGAGCCTGGCCGTTTCGATCGGTTTTATTTTTCTGGGCAAGATCATCTTTCGCGCGCTCGGGATCACGGTCTCGGATTTTCAAGTGGCGGGCGGCCTGATCCTGCTCGGTATCGCGGTGCGTGAGCTTCTTGATTTGGGCGAACGCAATCGCTATGCCGGCGAATCTTTTGGAGTCGTCCCGCTGGGAATGCCGCTGATCGCGGGCCCGGCCCTGCTCACGGCGCTGCTCCTTTTGGTGGATACGGTTGGAATTCTGTTCACCGTCGCGGCCCTGCTCATGAATTTGCTTCTGTGCGGCTTTGCCTTCCGCTACGCCGATCATTTTACGCGCTGGATGGGGCCGCAGGGCCTCAAAGGCGCATCGAAACTGATTTCGCTCTTGCTGGCCGCGATCGCCGTGAGCTTGATCCGGCGGGGCTGGCAGACGCCGTAGTTGCCGGGAACCCGCGATTTGGCGATATGACAATCCCAGCCGCGAGCCAGTTCCTTCGCCGGCGCGGGGTTGCGCTCATCGTCCTGCTGATCCTGGTCATCTACGGCTTCGAGGCGCATGCGCGGCGGCGCTTGATGTCTACGCCCGCGAGTTTGGGTGATCAGGGCGCGTATTTGGCCCATGCCCAGAACATGCGGGAGAGCGGTTACGCCTTTATCGCGGAACGCAACCGCATGCCGGTTTTTCCGTTTCTTCTCTCGCTCATTTATCGGCCGGGCCTGAGCGAGACGGAAGCTCTCAGGCGAGCGCAGGCGTTCAATGTCAACCTTTCGATCATCCTGCTGCTGCTGCTTTTCCTGGTTTTTCGCAAATTTTTTCCGCCGCCCCATGCCATGGCGCTGCTCTGCGCCACCGCCTTTGGCGTGTTCCTGTACCGCGCCGTGAATGCGCAGACGGAGGTGCTTTTCTATTTTGTCAGCTTCTGTGGCTTTGTTCTGCTCTTGCGAATGTTCATCGCCCCGCGCTGGTGGCTGGCGGCGTCAGCCGGGGCGACGATAGGCCTTGCGCATCTGACCAAGGCGTCGGTGCTGCCGGCGCTCGGCGTCTGGGTCGCTGTCTTTTTTGCGCAAATCCTTTGGGACGCCCGCCGCGAACACGGCTCAAATACCTGGCGCGGACTGGGCATGCTCGTGCTCGTCCTGGCAACATTCTTGGCCGTCGTCTTCCCTTACATCCAAACGAGCAAACGCATTTACGGTCAATATTTCTACAACGTGAATTCGACTTTTGTCATGTGGTGCGATTCGTCCTCCGAAGCGATGAAGTTTCTCGAGGCGTATGGCGACAAAGCCAAATGGCGGGAGCTTCCCTCCGACCAGATTCCTTCGTTTAGCAAATACTGGCGGGAACATTCCATCGCCCAAATGGCGCATCGGCTGACCCATGGTTTGAGGCGGGTGGCCACGCAAAACCTCATGGCGATCGGTTATTACAAATTCGTCGTCGCCTTCGTTTTCGCGGCGGGTATCCTCTGGCTGCGGCAGAGGCAGCGAGCCAGGCAACTGCTCGCGGAACAACCGTTTGCGGCGGCTTTTTGTGTCCTGTTCTTTACGGCCTACCTGCTCTTGTACGGCTGGTACGACATGATTGTTAACGATACCCGATTTAGCCTTTCCATCTTTCTGCCTTTCATCTTCGCGGCTTCCCTGTTCGTGCTGAAAATGGGAAGGGACCGCATGGTCGCGATCGCGGGCCGGCGACTGCCGTTCGACCAATTTTTCCCGGGTCTCCTGATTTGCCTGGCCCTGATCGATGTCCTCTACAACGCTGCCCGCGCCTAGGCTGGAGTGACGGCGCGACTTTAGAACTGCCCCGCCCGCAACATAACGAGCGTGCAGCCTTCCACGACCTCAATACCCGCCTCTTCCGCTCTTTCCGCGAGGGCGGCGTTCTCCGCGCCGGGATTCATAATAATGCGGCGCGGCTTCGCGCTGATGATTTCGTCGATGAGCGGGTTCGAGCGCGCTTCCCCGAGATAAAGCGTGACCGTGTCGATTGGGCCGGGCGCATCGGAGATCGTCGGATAGCACTTTTCGCCCAGGATCTCGTCGAAGGCGGGATTGATCGGGAGCGTTCGATGCCCGTATTCGTGCAACAACTCCAAGGCTTTATAAGCGTAGCGGTCCGGCTTGGGCGAAGCGCCCAGAATGGCGACGGTTTCGGTTCGGCGGGCTTCGGTCATCGTTTGAGAATCGCACGGCGCGACCTGAAAAGCTGTAGAATGCCGGGAGACACACCCACGCTGTCATCCCGACCGCGCAGACGGCGAGGGACCTCCCTGCTGCAAGTTCCTGTACGCTGTCCCGAGGACGCGTTCATTGAGTTGCGAGGTCCCTCGGCGCGCTTCGCCAGTCTCGGGATGACCATGTTTTCGACCCGCTGTCCGGGTTGGCTGGCGCCGAGCCCAGAGGATCGTGCGGCACCCCCCACGTGTTGACAGCCCATGACCCCTTGTTACTATCCTCGCACCTATGAGGTTTCCTCTGGCGCTAACGACTAAAATCGCCGCCTACATCATCACCCAAAAGCTCCGCCGGACGGACAAGTTTGCCACCGTCTTGCAACTGGAGCCGCTGCATACCTGCAACCTCACCTGCACCGGCTGCGGCCGCATCCGGGAGTATTCCACCTCGCTCAAGGACATTCTGCCTCTGGAGGATTGCCTGAGCGCCGCGCAGGAGTGCAACGCCCCGATGATCTCGATTTGCGGCGGCGAACCGCTCATCTATCCCCAGATCGAGGCGCTCGTCCAGGGCCTGCTCGAGCAGAAGCGCATCGTCTACATCTGCACGAACGCGATGTTCATGCGCAAGAAGATGCGCGAATGGATGAAGGCGGAATTTCGGAAACCGGATACCGGATTGCGGAAAGAATTGGAGGGCAAGTTGCGTCAGCTTGTCGCCAAGGAACTGGTTTCCGAAAAAGATGCTGAAGCTATCCGCGATCCGAAATCCGAAATCCGAAATCCAACCATCGGCCCGAACCGCTGGATGTATTGGAACGTGCATCTCGATGGGCTCGAACGGACCCACGATTTGATTGTCGAGCGCGAGGGCGTTTTCAAGGAATGCATTCTGGCCATGAAAATGGCGAAGCTTCTCGGGTACCAGGTCGCGACGAACACCACGATCTACAAGGAAACCGACATGGCTGAGATCGAGCAGATGTTCGATTACCTCTCCGATCTCGGAGTGGACGGCCACACCATCTCGCCCGGCTACGAGTACGACGCCGCCAAGAAGGACATGATCAAGCGGCTCAATTTACAGCCGGAAAATTTCTTCCTCACGCGCAAGATGACGATCGAGAAATTCAAGAAGATCGAGGAATGGATGGGCAAGTACACGCTCTTCGGGACGCCGATCTATTTTGAATTTCTCGCCGGCAAGCGCGATTTGAGCTGCTCAGCCTGGGCCATTCCGACGCGGAATATTCGCGGCTGGAAAGGCCCCTGCTACCTCATGACCGACGCGCACTATTCGAGTTACGCGGAATTGCTGGAGAAAGTTGAGTGGGAGAAGTACGGCGTGGTCAACGGCGTCGTGAAAGACAGCCGTTGCGAGAATTGCATGGTTCATTGCGGCTACGAACCAACCGCGAGCCTGGGTCGCAACGCGCAACCCGGCGATACCTGGAAGAATGTCCGATTCAACTTCGGGTCGAAGCCGAAACCAACCGGCAAAGGCAGCGAGATCGCCGCCTACAATGGTGTCACGTCTGGCAACGGCCATCTGACGGGCAAACGCGCCGAAGTCGCTGCGCAAGCTTCGTAGCACGCCGATGGCTCCGTCACCCGCGAACCTCGTCGCGCTGCCGAGCGTTCTTCCCAGTTCCCCACCGGGATATCAGGCCGACGATGCTGAGATTGCGAAGGCCATCGCGCGCGCCCAGGAAAATCTTCTCCGGCAGCAGCACCCGGATGGTCATTGGTGCGGCGAGCTTCTCGTCGACAGCACGCTCTGCTCCGATTTCGTCCTCTTCATGCATTGGCTGGGGGAAGTGGACGACGGGCTTCAGCAACGCTGCGTTCGCCACATTTTGAAGCGCCAGCTGGAGGATGGCGGTTGGAATATTTATTACGGCGGGCCGAGCGAAGTAAACGCCTCGGTCAAGGCGTACTTCGCGCTCAAGCTCGCCGGTCATTCCGCGGATGTCCCCTGCATGCAGGAAGCGCGCGCCAACATTTTGCGTCTCGGCGGCATCCCCCGCATGAACACCTTCAGCAAGCTCTATCTGGCGCTGCTCGGGCAATTTCCGTGGCAATATCTGCCTTCCATCCCGGTGGAGATGATTCTGCTGCCGAAGTGGTCGCCGTTTAACATTTACAAAATGTCGTCGTGGAGCCGGGCAATGTTGATCCCGCTCGCGATCATCAATCACTTCAAGCCCACCCGCGAACTGCCGGGATTGAAGCAGCTCCATGAGCTCTATCCGCTGGGCACCGAGCACAAGGACTTTACCCTCCCGCGCGATCCGCGGTTTTTCGCCTGGCGGAATTTTTTCCTGCGGGCCGATCACGCCCTCAAGTTGATCTCGAAGCTGGAGTGGCGGCCGATGCGCCGCCGGGCGCTCGAAGAAGCGGAGCGCTGGATGGTGGAGCGGATCGGCGAGGGGAGCGATGGATTGGCGGCGGTTTTCCCGGCGATGCTCAATTCCCTGATTGCGTTGCGCGCTCTCGGTTATTCCCCGCGCCACCCCATCTACGAAAAGGCCGCGAAAGATTTCGCGGGACTCTTCGTGGAAGATCCGGAGGATTTTCGCATTCAACCATGCATGTCGCCGGTCTGGGACACATCGATCAACGTCATTGCCTTGGCGGAATCGGGGTTGCCGGCGGACCATCCGGCGCTGGAAAAGGCCGCCCAATGGCTGTTGGAAAAAGAGGTGCGGCTGCGGGGCGATTGGGCCGTGAACGATCCGCAGCCCGAGCCGAGCGGCTGGGCCTTCGAATATAACAATGTGTATTACCCCGACACAGACGACACCGCCATGGTGCTGATGGCGCTGCGTTTGGTGCGGCCGAAGGAGCCGAACGCGCTCCGCGAAGTGTTCCAGCGCGCCCTCGCCTGGCAGCTCAGTTTTCAATGCCGCGACGGAGGCTGGGCGGCGTTTGATAAGGAAGTGACGCAGCATTGGCTGGAGGACATGCCCTTCGCGGATCATAACGCGATTCTCGATCCCACTTGCAGCGATCTGACCGCGCGCACGCTGGAGCTTTTCGGCTACATCGATTTCGATGGGGGGCAGCCCTGTGTCCGCAAAGCCGTGCGGTATCTGATCGATACACAGGACGACGACGGCTCGTGGTACGGGCGCTGGGGCGTGAACTACATCTACGGCACCTGGCAGGTTTTGCGCGGGCTGCGCGCCATCGGTGAGAACATGACGCAAGACTGGATTTTGCGCGGGCGCGATTGGCTCGAGAGCTGCCAGAACGATGACGGCGGCTGGGGTGAGACCTGTGCCTCCTACGAAAACTCCGTGCTCAAAGGCAAAGGCGAAAGCACCTCTTCGCAGACGGCGTGGGCGCTGATGGGAATCTTCGCCTGCGGCGACCTGGACCGGCCGAGCGTGCATCGCGGCCTCCGCTTTTTGTTATCCACGCAACGGGCCGATGGCGCGTGGGATGAGCCGCAAATTACCGGGACCGGTTTCCCCCGTGTCTTCTATTTGAAGTACGACATGTATCGCCAAAATTTCCCGCTGCTCGCACTCGCGACCTATATTAATTACCGGGGCGGACTTGGGCATTATCCGAGTTTTTACCGCTGCGGTGAATGAGCGGCGGATCGGGGAATTGAAATCACGCGGGCCGATGTGGCGCTGCCCGGACTGCAAACGTCAGTTCGCAAACCGGAACCAGTCGCATTCGTGCGGCCGCCATACGCTCGCGTCCCATTTCGAGGGAAAACCCCGGCAAGTTGCGCGATTTTCGACAAACTCCTGCGCCTGGCCAGGAAAAACGGACCGATCACCGTGCTTCCGGAGAAGACCAGGATCGCCTTTCAAGTCCGAATGAGCTTCGCCGCGTTCGTCATTCGGCGAAACTGGATCGACGGGCACGTCGTGCTCGCGCGTCGCTTGGAAAATCCTCGTTTTCGCCGCATCGAAACGTTCTCGCCGAGAAATCATCTGCATGCCTTCCGGTTCGAGAGCGTCGATGAGATAGACCGCGAAGTGGAAACCTGGTTCGCCGAAGCGTATCGAGTGGGCGAACAGCGCCATCTCATTTAGAGCTACGAAGAGATTTCTCTTCGGGTAAGCGCGCGCGTCTCGCGCGTTGGTTTCGGCGTCTCGCCGAAACAGGCTTCGGAAAAAGTCCGCGCTGGCGGGGACGCCATCGCCCACATGCGAGACGCGTACGCTACCCAATCCAAAATTGACGCGCCCCGTTCCCGGCGGGACAGTGCCGATTATGGCTTACGAATTACCCACACTCCCTTATGCCTACGACGCGCTCGAGCCGCATATCGACGCGCGGACGATGGAGATCCATCACACCAAGCATCACCAGACCTACATCACCAACGTAAACAACGCGCTCAAGGACAAGCCGGACCTTGCTGCCAAATCCGTCGAGGACTTGATCAAAGATCTCAGCGCCGTCCCGGAAGACATCCGCACCGCCGTGAGGAATAACGGCGGCGGACACGCGAACCATTCCTTTTTCTGGAAAATCATGGGCCCGAATGCCGGGGGCGAGCCTTCCGGAAAACTGGGCGACGACATCAAATCCACCTTCGAAAGCTTCGAGGCCTTCAAGGAAAAATTCGCGGCGGCCGGGACGGGCCGGTTCGGCAGCGGCTGGGCGTGGCTGATCAAGAACAAGAGTGGAAAGCTGGAGGTGACCTCCACCCCGAACCAGGACAGCCCGCTGATGGACGGCAACACGCCCCTCCTCGGTCTGGACGTGTGGGAGCACGCCTATTACCTCAACTACCAAAACCGGCGGCCCGACTACATCAAAGCGTGGTGGAACGTCGTGAATTGGGACGAAGTCGCGAAGGGTTACTAACGGCTGCAAACTTCCGGTCCAACAAGAATCCGCTGTCTGGCGCGAGGGCGTGCTCGACTTTTGTCATTCCGAGCGAAGTCGAGGAATCTCTGACTCTGGCTGGCGGGGCCGCGGTGCAGGCAGACAGCGAGAGAGGAAATGCGCCCGTCGCTCCTTGGCTGACGAGGGAAAAGGTAATCAAATCATGGCCTACTTAAACGACAACTACCTTAAGCTTCAGGCCGGCTATCTCTTTCCCGAGATCGCACGCCGCGTCGGCGAATTCTGTAAAGCCAATCCCGATGCCGCCAGGCGACTGATTCGCTGCGGCATCGGGGACGTGACGGAGCCGTTGCCGCCGGCGGTTATTGCCGCGATGCACCGCGCGGTCGATGAACTGAGCGTTCGCGAAACATTTCGCGGCTACGGCCATGAGCAGGGCTACGAATTTCTCCGGGAAAAAATTGCGCAACAAGATTACCGCGATCGCGGAATCGACCTCGCCGCCGATGAGATCTTTCTCTCCGATGGATCAAAATCGGACTGCGGGAACATCCTCGATATTCTCGGGCCCCAGAACAGGATCGCGATCACCGATCCCGTCTACCCGGTCTACGTCGACACGAACGTGATGGCGGGACATACCGGTCCCGCGGGCGAGGCGGGCCGGTTCGAAGGAGTCACCTATCTGCCGTGCGGACCCGAAAACGATTTTGTCCCGCTACCACCGAGCGAGCCGGTGGATATTATCTACCTCTGCTTTCCCAACAATCCGACTGGCGCCGTCGCCTCCCGGGCGCAATTGACCCGCTGGGTCGAATACGCGCGCGAACACGAAGCGATCGTCCTCTTCGACGCCGCCTATGAAGCGTACATCAGCGATCCTGACATCCCGCACTCGATCTATGAAATCCCTGGGGCGCGCGAATGCGCCATCGAGTTCCGCAGTTTTTCCAAGAATGGCGGTTTCACCGGCATCCGATGCGGTTTCACGGTCCTGCCTAAAAATTTGACGGCGCGCACCTCCGATCGACGCCAGCTCCCGCTTCACCCTTTCTGGCATCGGCGCTGGAGCACAAAGGCGAACGGCGTGAGTTATCCGGTGCAGCGCGGCGCGGAAGCGATTTACACTCCTGAGGGACGCAGCCAGGTGCGGACGCTAATCGATCATTACATGGGAAACGCGCGCATCCTGCGCGAAGCGGCCTCGCACGCTGGCATGGAGGTCTATGGCGGCGTCAACGCTCCTTACATCTGGGTCAAAACCCTGCCGGGCCTGACCAGCTGGGAGATGTTCGATCGAATGCTCCAGGAATTGAACGTCGTCATCACCCCTGGCAGCGGCTTTGGTTCTTGCGGCGAAGGGTTCTTCCGCATCTCGGCCTTCAACAGCCGCGAGAATGCCGATGAGGTGGGGCGCCGTTTGCAGTCGCTGGTCTAGTTCGCTGTAACTTGGAAATCAGTCACAGCGCGGTCGGCAATCTGGGGAGCGCACGCGCCCTCGCGTGCTGGTTGCGGCGCCTCGCCGCAACGAACTCTCGCGCCCTGTGCTGGTTTGGGCGCCCGCTCCTTCCGCAGCGTCCCAGAAAAAGTTCGCGCTGGCGGGGCGCCAGCGCCAGCACGCGAGGCGCGTGCGCTCCCCAGAACTTCGACTCCGCCGCAGACCTGTATCCGACTATAATGCAGTCGCTGGTCTAGGTTCCCCAAGCCAGAGCGCTCTTGCGGTGCAAAGTCGACGCCCGTAAATTTTGCGGCTAAGGAATAAATAGCGTGTCGGTTACCACTAAAAATCTGCCTCAGCTTTACCGTTTTTGTTTCCTGATGACAGGGGATACGGGCAAGGCCCAGGAAGCCTTTCAGGATACGGTTCGAGAAGCGGCGGTCCGTGCTGCCCGGGACGAGCCGCCTCCGGACCGCCTCTGGTTTTTTCGCGATGCTCGATGGCGCTGCCTGGGCGTGAGCGAGCAGGACATTCAGGCGGAGCCTGGCATGATGGAAGAGGTGGAGATTTCACCCGTGGCTCCAAAGCAGATCGAGCGCCTGGAACCCGATCAGCTCGCCGTTTGGATTTCCGCGGCGCCCGAGCCCCAGCGGACCGCGCTGGCCCTCTTCTATCTGGACGAATTCAGTTTGCGCGAAATGCTGGCGCTTCTGGAGGTGAAAGCCGGAGAGTTATCCGATTTGATTTCGAGCGGCCGCCGCCAATTCCAGGCGTGGCTCGACGCCACCACACCATACGAAGGGGAATGAGTCTGTTCCAAATTCGCTCCAATCACAGCTCTCTGGCCCAATGCGCGCCGATTACGGAAAAGCCCGGGACCGATCGGGCCATGCGCGTCGCCATCCAGCACGCCCGACGGGACAAGAAGGGCCTGCCGTTTGCGCAACAGCAGGCGTTCGACGGCGCGATCGCCAAACTGGTTCGCGCCATAGCGGTGGATGCACAGGTCGCGGAGTGGTTCGCGAAGGAAAGCCTGGTCCCGCTGGTCAAACGGCGGTGGAAAAAAATCCTGCTCAATCCAGTCGTGCTCGCGATCGCGCTGGCTCTTGCGGTCATCGGCGGGATTTTCGCGCTTCGAGTCCACCAGCACCTGCGCGATTTCCCCGGCGCCGACAAGGCAAGGCGGCTCCTGTCGGTCGCCACCTCGATTCGCTCCGTCATGCTCGATCCGCTTCAAACGAATGCCGGCACCTTGAGCGATCTGTTTTTCATGAAGCACCGGCTCGAGCATTACGATATCCCGCCGGAGTTCGCCGACTTTCGGACCCTGGGCAGCCGTGTTTTTGACGATGACGCCGTGCACAGCGTCGCGCAGATCTGGGTCGTGGAAAAGCGAATGCAATTTTTCCTTTTCCCGGCCGAAAAGAATCCGAAGGACGGCACGGTCAAAGATTTCTCCGACTGGCGTTTTGTGGAATTCGAGGGTTGGACGGGGGCGGTGCGACAGCGCAACGGTGTATGCTTTATGGCTGCGATGCGGGGCAGCGAGAAGGATTTTGCACCCTATCTGGAGAAGAAAAAGCAGTGACCGGCCGTTGTTTTCATTCCGCGAATATTCGACCGGCGCGGATAAGAGTGCCAGAGGGGAGAATCGAACTCCCGACCAAGGGCTTATGAGTCCCCTGCTCTACCGCTGAGCTACCCTGGCGATGCGCGACAAATTGAATGCTGCCGCTTCCATGTGTCAACGGCGAGTCCGCCGACAGGGCCGTTGCCACAGAACAGGGTGCACCATATGACCGAGAAATTCCTGGAGGACCTGCACGTCGGCGATCGCTTTGAGTCCGGCACTTTCGACGTGACCGAGCAAGGCATTGTCGATTTCGCGGAGGACTTCGATCCGCAGCCGTTTCATCTCGATCTGGATGCCGCGAAGCGAAGCGTCTTTCGCGGTCTGGCCGCGAGCGGCTGGCATACCGCCGCGATGTCGATGAAATTGTTCGTCACCGGCGAGCTTCAGCTGGCCGGCGGCTCCATCGGTTTGAGCGTCGACGAATTGCAGTGGCCGCGACCAGTCCGGCCGGGCGACACGCTTCGACTTCAGACGGAAATCGTTGAGGTCCGCCCGTCTCGATCGAAACCGGATCGCGGCATCATCCGCATTCGGAATGTGACGACGAACCAGAATGGCGAGGTCGTCCAAACTTTTTTCGCTTCCGTTCTCGTCCGTCGCCGGCCGGCCACCTAGTTGGACCCCCGCCCGACATGGTGGATCGTGCGCTCCGCCGCGCGATGTTTAATCAATGCGGCTGCGCCGCACTATTGGTATCGAGCGCGGCGCGCACGATCCATCTCCGCGCTAAGGTTGCTCCTCCGTTGCCAGCTGTTTACAGCCGGCGAGATCCAGTTTGCCGGAGGCCAGAACAGGGATCGCATCCACCCGCCGGACCGCCTTGGGAATCCACAGGTTCGGAACGCCAATTTCAGAAAGGGACGCCCGGAGCTTTGGCAGATCGAGCTCGATGCTGCTCAAGAGGACGAGCGCCTCGCCTTTCGCCTCATCCGCTACCCCCACGATGGCGATGATGCGTTCAGAGTGCTCCCCTCCCGACAGAACGGAGAGAATTTTCTGCTCGATCGTTTCATGCGGCACCATCTCGCCCCCAATTTTCGAGAAGCGTGAGAGCCGGCCTTCGATGTAGAGAAAGCCATCTTCATCGAAGCGGCCGATATCGCCCGTCTTGAACCAGCCGTCGCGCAGAACATCCGCGGTTTTTTCCGGTTCATCGAGGTAGCCTTCGAATATGTTCGGTCCGCGCAGCCAGAGCATTCCCGTGTCGTGGAGTGAGCCCTTACGATCGGTCTCGGCCTCGCGAATTTCAGCCGCCATCCCTGGGAGAAGTTTTCCAGCCGAGCCGAGCCGATTACATGGCTGAACCGGTTGTCCCGGCCTGGCAGCCTTTGGCTCGGGGAGGTTGACGCTTGCCACCGGTGAAGTTTCGGTGAGTCCATACCCTTGCAGAACTTCTTTTCCAAACCGCCCCTCGAAAGCTTTCGCCAGCTCATCGGGCAGCTTTTCCGCTCCGGTGATCAGCAACCGCAAACTCCGCAATTGCGGTCGCTCTGCTTTTCGCAAGTACGCGCGCAGGAACGTCGGCGTGGCGAACATGATGGTGATCGCCTGGCGCTCCACCAGGGCAGCGATCTTTCCGGCCTCGAGAGGACTCGGATAGCTCGCAACGCGAACTCCTTCGATGAGCGGATACCAGAGCGTCACCGTGCAACCGAAGCTGTGGAAGAAGGGAAGCGAGGCTAGCATGAGATCGTCTTTTTTCGCGTCGAGCATGACCGCGAATTGGGAGACGTTGCCGAGGATGTTGCGATGGGTCAGCGCCACGCCTTTCGGCATGCCCGAACTTCCGCTGGTGAAAAGCAGGATGGCTTCCGCCCGGTCTCCGACCCGGGGGAGGTCTAAAATTCGCGCCAGCACACCAGACGGCAGGACGAGTCCAAGGATCCACCAACCAAGAATCACGCGCTTCATTTTCGGCAGGATTTCGTCCAGATGAATCACTTCTGGCGTCCAGGGAAACTCTTCCAATCGTTTCACGAGTAAGCGCGCCGTGATAATCGTGTTCAGGCCCGCTTGTTCCTTGGCCGATTCGATCGAGTCGCGGGCACTGGTGAAATTGAGGTTTACCGGAATTTTGCCGGCGAAAACGACCGCCAAATTCGCGACCACGCCGCCTTTTCCCGGCGGCAGGACGATCCCAACGCGGCGCCCGGGACAGGTCTTCTTGAGGTGACGGCTAAGTGCAATCGCGACCCCGAGAAGTTTCCCGCCTGATAAGCTCGTGCCATCGAGCCCGTCGGTGATGGCCGTTCGAAACGGGTTTCGTTTCAAGCCACGCAGACAGGCCTGCCCCAAATGGCCGCGCAAGACGGGCCGCTGGCTGTAGCAAAATTCGCCGACCTTGAGCAGCTCCTCGCGAACAGTCGCGATGTCGGCGGCGTCGGCGGGCAGCGGCTGGCCAAACGCAACCATCACCCGGTACGGCACCGACCTCGGCCATTTGGTAAAGAACCGCCCGCCCTTGAAAGAAAAGATCGAGCCCCAGAGGCGGTCGAGCCACACGGGAACAACCGGCGCCTCCGCCTGCCGCGCGATGATCTCGTAACCGCGCCGCAAACGCAGGAGCGATCCGCTGCGCGAGAGTTCTCCTTCGGGGAACAAACAAACGATCTCGCCCGCGCGAATCTTTGCCGCGGCCTCACGCATCGCATTTTTTGCCTTGCGGGAGGTGATAGGGATGCAGCCGACCGCTCGCAAGGCCGGATGCAGGAACCGGTTCCGATAGACGCCTTCGTCGACAATGAAACGAATCGGCCGTGGAGAGGCCAGCAGGAGAACGATCGCGTCCACCCAGGTGATGTGATTGGGCAGCAAAAGAAAGCCGCCCGAAGGAAGTCGATCCACTCCGATGACGGTCACGCGATAAATGAGCCGGGCCAGGCCCAGGCCAAAGAAACGGAGCGCGCGTTCGGTCGTCGAGGATTTGGCCATGGAATATGATTTACAAGGAGCCGGTTGTTCCGTGCAATCGGTAATTCGATGACGGCAAGCGAAACAAGGGAGAATCCGGGGGCGCGGACCGCCCTCGCCTTGCTCCTCGGGATCAACCTTTTTAACTACATCGATCGCCAAATTCTCTCGGCGGTCGAACCGAATATCCGGGCCTCCTTTTTCGCGCCTGGCGATCCGAACGCGATGGTGATGACTGGCTTGCTTGCCCCGGCGTTCCTGGTCACTTACATGCTTTCCGCGCCGGTCCTCGGTTTTCTGGCGGATCGCTTCTCGCGCTGGATCATCGTGGGCGTGTGCGTGATTCTCTGGAGCCTGGCGACGGCTGCTTCAGGCTTCGCCGCTACGTTCGCCGCGCTTTTTGTCACGCGCATTTTTGTCGGAATCGGGGAGGGCGGTTACGGACCGGCCGCGCCCACGATCCTGGCCGATTATTTCAAGCTGCAAACACGCGGCCGCGTCATGGCCATTTTTTGTGTGGCAATCCCGGTCGGGAGCGCCCTCGGCTACGTGCTGGGGGGAATCATCAACCATCAGCTCGGCTGGCGCTGGGCGTTTTATATCGTGGCGATTCCCGGCATCATTCTGGGTCTGCTCTGTTTCTTCCAAACGGACCCACGGGCGCGAACCGGCGTCCGCGAGGAACGCAAACGCGCGGGGAAGGAAAACTACCTCGCGCTCCTGCGCAACCGCTCGTTCCTCTTCAATTGCATGGCGCAAACCGCCATGACTTTTGCGCTGGGCGGTCTCGCTTTTTGGATGCCGGCCTATCTGATTTACCGCAATCAGCCGCCAGAGTTGGCCATTCCGATTTTTGGCGGCATCACGGTAGTGGCCGGGCTTATCTCGACGCTCCTGGGAGGATTTGCCGCGGACCGGCTGCAAAAGCGTTTCAGTGGTTCGTACTTTCTGGTCTCCGGCGTCGGTATGCTCGTTGCCTTCCCGTTCTTTGTCGCAATGCTTTACACCCCGTTCCCGCTGGCCTGGGTTTTTCTTTTCGCAGCGGTGTTTTTCGTTTTTCTCAATACAGGGCCATCCAACGCTGCCCTGGCCAACGTGGCCGGACCTAAAGTTCGCGCGACCGCTTTCGCCTTTAACATTCTGATCATTCACGCCTTGGGCGACGCAATTTCGCCGCCCTTGCTTGGTGCGGTGGCGGGCCATGCAGACATGAATATCGCGTTTTTGGTCGTTTCCGCGGCGATCCTGGTCTCCGGGATCATCTGGCTGTTTGGAATGAAATACCTCGCCGCGGATACGGCCGCCGTGGAAAATCAGCCGGTCGCGTAAAGCCCGGACCTATCCGAGCTCGTAGGTCGTGATCTCCAGCTCGATTCCGTCCGGATCCCGGAAATAGATCGAGTGCGAGATTTCGTGATCCGTGAAATGGAATGCTACCCCGCGGCTCGTGAGGTCCTGTTGCGCGGCCAGAAAATTCTTGCGGTCGGCCCGCAAAGCGAGGTGCACGATTCCGGGTTCAAGCGTTTGCGGCGGCGGATTTGCCTGCGCATTTCCCAGCGGAAACAGCGCCACGGCGGTCTTGCCCAGCCCCACAAAGACGGGCACACCGTTCCACATTCCCTGGTAACGGCGTTCGAAACCAAGAACGTCGACATACCAATCGGCCGAGCGTTCGACGTCTCGAACGCGGAGCGCCACGTGGTCGAGTCCTTCCAATTCAAACATTGTTTCAGTAAATTGCCGGAGCGTTCCTGGGAAAGCAATTCGAAGAAGGGAATGGCCAGCGCATGGCCAAGGCGGGGCTTCGGCCCGCCAGGCCGGAGATTTCAGGATCAGCGAGATTGATCTTGCGAAAACGCGGGCACAGGGTTGCGTAAACACCCATGCGTAGAATTGTTTTCTTATCCGCGGCCTTAATGCTCGGCTGCGCGAATCTTTTTGCGGCCGAGGTGGAGGTTAAATCCGCAGCCTCCCCCAAACCGGGGCAATCGCCCAAGCCGCAGCAACAGGCTACCCCCACACCGCGGGCGACGCCGTCGCCGCGGGCGACCGCCGGAACGCAGGCGACACCGGCACAACCGCCCACCTCGCCGGGAGAATTACCCAAATACCGGCCCGCCCTTCTGGGGATCGGCCCCGCTTCCGTCATCAATCGCATGGACACCAAGGATTTGATCGCGAAGGGCCAGAAGGATGGCAGCATCATGTTTTGCTGTTCGGTGACGAAAACCGGCGAGATTGCCAATACCTGGACCTACCGGGGAACGCCGGAATCCCTGCTCCTCGAGCAGGAACTGGTCAGATGTCTGGATACGGCGGGGTTTGTTCCCGCCATCTACAATAAGCAACCGGTGCACGCTCTCTTTTATGGGACCGTGACTTTTAAGGTCGTTAACGGGAAGCCTCGCCTGCGGATTTTTGCGAACCAGGAAACAGAGGAATTGAAAAAAGAGAGTGACTTTGTCGGTCCTCAACCGTTTGTCGGCCGCGATTCGAAGTTTGAAGGATTACATTATCCCAACGATGCCTTGACCGGCGTGCTCTCGGGTCTGGTAGAGATGGCCATGAAGGTCGATGCGGACGGCAATCTGAAAGAGCTGAAACTGCTGTCGGAAGACCCGCCTTTGGCCGGGTTCGGGCGAGCCGCTTCGGAAGATTTCCGAGTCGCGACATTCATTCCAGCCTTTCGCGACGGGAAACCGGTCGAGTGCAGCATTACTCTGCCCGTTTACTACGAACCTTAGAGCGCGAGTTTTCGCTCGGGTTGAAATGCACGTGGCTGCGGTGAAAACAACAAGTCCGCTCGTTTCGTCTTTTTTTATGCGCGACCCGCTCGTCTGCGCGCGGGAGCTGGTGGGCACTGAACTCGTGTGGGAGAAATGCTCGGGAATCGTGGTCGAAACCGAGGCCTATCTCACCTTGGGGGACGAAGCCTGCCACACTTTTGCGCGGCCAAGCGCTCGCGCCTTTGTCGAGCGGAACACGGCGGGCGCAATCTACATTTACCTGAACTACGGTGTGCACTGGATGCTCAACGTGCTCGTGAAAGGCGCGGCCAGGAGCGGGCTGATCCTGATTCGCGCTCTCGAGCCCCGGCGCGGCCTTTCCCTCATGAGAGCGCGCCGTGGAACGGAGGAGGTCCATCGGCTCTGCTCCGGACCCGGCAAATTGGCCCAGGCCCTGGATATCACGAAGCGGCACCACGAACTGAATTTTTGCACCGGCCCGCGCTACTGTTTCCTGCGCGACGAGGATCGGGATGTTCCGGTCACCGCGGACCCGCGCATCGGGATCAGTCGCGCCACGGATTTGCCCTGGCGATTCACTCTCGCCGGGAGCTCGTTTGTCAGTGTCCCCGTCCGCCCGCCGAATGCGCGGAAGCGATTGACCAGGGCAGGGACTGCACGGACTTTCACCGCGCGATGAACGCAAACAAGCAGCGCGTCCTTCTCGGCATGAGCGGCGGCGTCGATTCCAGCGTAGCGGGTTTTCTCCTCCGCGAGCAGGGTTACGACGTCGTCGGCGTGACCATGAAAGTCTGGCCGCAGGATTGCATTTCGCGCGCTGAGGACAAATGCTGCGGACCACAGGCCGTGGCCGACGCGCGCGGCGTCGCGCATTCGCTCGGGTTTCCGCATTACGTCGTCGATGAAGCGGATCAATTCGAGCGCCTGGTCATCGATTATTTCTCCAGCGAATATCAGGCCGGCCGGACGCCGAATCCATGCGTGATGTGCAATGAGAAGCTCAAGTTCGGCAACCTCTGGAAAAAGGCGGAAGCGCTCGGCTGCGATTACATTGCGACCGGCCATTACGCGATCATCGAGCATCATCGTGATCGGGCCATTTTGCGGAAGGGCGTTGATCCGCGGAAAGACCAATCCTATTTCATGTTCAGCCTGCGCCAGCCCCAACTGCAACGGGCGCTGACTCCGCTCGGCGGGATGTCCAAGCCCGCCATCCGGGAAATCGCCCGCTCGTTAGGCCTGAAAGTCGCGGACAAAGCGGACAGCCAGGAAATCTGTTTCGTCCCCGGAAACGACTACAAGGCCTTTCTTCGGTCGCATCTTGGCGCGGAAGCGTTTCACGCGGGCGGCATCTACGATCTCGAGGGAAATTTTCTCGGCGAACATGGGGGAATGGAGCTGTTTACGATCGGTCAGCGCAAGGGTTTGCCCGGCGGTTCCGCCCAGCCGCGTTACGTCGTCGATCTCGATCCGCAGACCAATCGCGTCATCGTCGGCGCCGCGGAAGATTTGGTTTCGGATGATTTTGAAATCGACCAGGTGAACTGGAGCAGTCGCGCCCGGTCTGATGAGCCGGTCGAAGTAACGGTCAAGATCCGCTACAGCCATCCCGGCACGCGGGCGACCCTCACGCCGCTGGAGAACGGACGCGCTCGCATTCAGTTGCACGAGCCGCAAAAAGCAGTCACGCCCGGGCAAGCCGCTGTTTTTTACGACGGAGACATCGTGGTGGGCGGTGGGTGGATTTGCCGGGCTGCGGCCTTGCAGCCCGCCTGACGGGGAGGGATCTGGGGAGCGCACGCGCCCTCGCGTGCTGATTGCGGCGCCCTCGCCGCAACGAACTTCGCCCTTTTGCAAAAGTCAGCGATGACGAGGGCGTCATCGCCAGCACGCGAGGCGCGTGCGCTCCCCAGAACAGCTGATACAGTCCACTAACAATGGCCGACGAAGTCTTGCTCGCGCTCAGCACATTTCCCGATGCTGAAACAGCGCGTCGAATTTCAAATCAACTCGTCACCGAAAACTTCGTGGCCTGCGCGAACATCATTCCCGCCATCGAATCGATCTACCGCTGGCAGGGAAAGATCGAGGAAGAGAGCGAGACGCTGGTCCTTTTCAAAACCACCGTGGCCCGCTCCGCCGCGTTCCAGGAAAAACTGAAATCGCTGCATCCCTACGACGTGCCCGAAATCATTTGTCTGAGTATTGCCGGCGGGCTCCCCGAATATCTGCGCTGGGTTGTCGATAATTCTGGCTAACTGGCGCTTTGCCGGCTGGCTTCCGTATTTCGGTGGAGCCTTCGTTCCCCCACGAGGTAGATGCCGATGCCGACGGCATTCGCAACGATTGTAACGAATACGATTTTCGCCCCGAATAGCAGCGGATTAGGGACATCGATGATCGGATAGACCGTGAAGAAAATCGCCAGCAAGCACACGCCCGCGCCCGAGATCGCGGCCAGTCGCAGCCAGATGGGCGCGCCGGAACGAACCGAGCTGGCTCCCGCGATGGGAATGGCGAACAGCATCAGATAAACGATTCCGTAAAAGACGTTGGCGGCGTTATCCACGAGTTGAAACGCTTCCTGAATGCCCGCCCCGATCTGGCTCGTAATCGAGATCACCAGAGTGATTGCGCCGACGAAGATGATGGAATTAACCGGCGTCTTATATCGTGGATGCAGGCGCGAGAACCACCCCGGCAGGAGCCCGTCCCAGCCGGCGACCATGGGCAGACGCGAGCTGCCCGTAAGATGAACGCTCGTCGCGGAGATCGATCGAATCATCATGAGGAGAATTCCGATGGAGGCGATCGCTCCGGCGATGGGAAAGGAATGCAAGCCGAGCCGCAACGTTTGCGGGACGGGACCGATGAGATCGATGGGATTGTCCCCGATGAAGGCCAGCACGGAGCTGGTGCCGAGGATAAACATCAACGCGATGATCGGCGAAGCGATGAGCACGGAGCGCCCGATGTCGCGCGCCGGGGAGCGGGTTTCTCCGGCGAGGATGGCCACGTATTCAAACCCGCTCAGCGCGCCGACCGCGAGTTTGCTGAAAACATTGAAGCAATAAAAGATCGAAACGGTGGGGGCCACCATCTGGAGCGGCTGATAGCTTTTCATTTCGCCGCGGGCCAGAGCGAGCAACGGGAGAAGAATGAGGGCGCCGTAGACCGCGAGCATGGCGAACGCGCCGATGTTATGGACCCATTTGCCTAACGACAATCCACGGACACCGGTCCAGCCAAGACCGGCAACGAGCGCGCAACTGACTAACGACACACACCATTTGCTGTCCGGCATCCAGGCGGCGCTCGGGCCGATGGCGTAGGCGAGATTGGTCGTCGTAAACATTCCGCCCAGCGCGATGACGGTGATGGAGAGAAGCCAGAGGTTCCAGGCCACGATGAAACCGGCGAATTTGTTGAAACCGAGTTTCGCCCATTGATAGATGCCGCCTTCGAGCGGCATCCGCCGATTCAAATAAATCACGACCGCCGCCTGCGGAACGTAGAAAAGCAAAATGGCCAGCAGCCAAAAGAAGAGGTGCGCTTGTCCCAGCTTCGCGGCCGTGCCGACCCAGGTCGAACCCACCACAAACAGAATTTGGGTCAGAACGAGATCGAAGAGCCCGAGCGGCTTCTTGAGCGCCACACTGTGGCTCTCGACATCCCGTTCTCCGCGATTCGGTTTGGGCGCCACTACCGCCTCCTATCGAAATTCGCGGCGCCTCTCAACCTATAAAGCACCCTGGAGACGGGACTTCCCGAGTATCTCCAGTGGATAACGCGAGCACGCTAGCGGCTGACGCTGCCCGGGTGGATCGTGCGCTCCGTCGCGCGATGTTTTGACACGCGGCTTCGCCGCCACTTTTTGGCATCGTGCGGCCCGTTCGACTTCGCTCAGGACAGGCTCCGCGCCCGATCCACCTAATGAGTCCCGGCAGGTGTAGGTGGCGGACCGGTGCGGAATTCGCGTGCCGAATTTTTCCGCCCGCGGATGCAATGTAGCCGCCCGCAGCCAACGCAGCGACCGCCAGCAACAGCGTTAGGACGACCAGGGAGCGCGTGGTTTTTGGCTTCTTTGACCAAAATCGAGGAATTTCGGTAAGGACGTAAGAAATCAATTGTATTGCGAGAGCAAGGCTGTATTCACTTGCCGCCTATGAAGTCCCCCCATTTTCTTCTTTTCCGATCCACACTTGCGACGGTGTTCTGCTGCATCGCAGCATCTTTCCTCTCGGCTCAGACGCCAACACCAACCCCTCCGGTTGATACCGATGGCGACGGCGTGTCCGACATCGAGGATGGCTGGCCGTTTTTCCCGCAACTTTCGCCTCCGCCGGTGCCTGAATGCCAATACATCGTTATCGACCTTGGCTTGGGAGCCGCGTTCGGCCTGAATAACCTGGGAGACGTCGTGGGTGAGACATACGACGAGGATGGCAATCCAGCCGCCGTTCTATGGCCACTTGGCCAGTCACCCGTCCTGCTTGGTTTCCTGACCAATGACGCGACAGCCACGCGCCAAAGCAGGGCGACAGCGATTAACGATGATGGAGTAATTACCGGTTACGCCACTTACACGTGGGATCCGAATGTCGAAGGCGAATACCCCGATCCGCCCACTTATCCGCAGTTGTTAAATTACTATCAAGACGATTACCACTCCGGTTATTGGGACATTCATGCCTTTAGATGGGAGGCAGGGGTAATGACCGACCTGAACGACCTCAGCTTCGGGCAGACTAACGATGGCACTCGTCCCGACGGCGCCAACAAGGGCTCCAGCGCAGGCTGGGCGATCAATAGTACCGGCATGATCGCCGGAGATTCCGACAGTCAAGTCATTGTAGAAGGCCATTTTGGCTGGCACTGGACAGTCTATTCCTACGATCCTCTCGATCCGCACGCCGTGCGTTTCTCCGGCAACGCCCCGACTGATTTAAATGTGTCCCCGGGAACGACTTCGGCATTTGCGATTAACGACGCGGGCAGCATCGTGGGTTACCGCGGCGGCGGGGACTTCGGCAATGGTCCCGAATCCGATTCGGCATTCCTGGTCGACCCGAACGGACAAGTGCATCTGCTCGGTCTTGCCGGCGGGATAGCCGTCGCCATCAATAATTCGGATCACGTGCTCGGCTATTTCGGGGTAGGCGGCGGAAATTCTTTGTGGCCCAACAACTACGGTCCCGAGCTCCCGGCGGCCCAACGAGTTGTGAACTTGGGCGCGATCTCGCAGGGTATCTCGGACAGTTACGCAGTCGCGATCAACGATCGTGTTCAAATCGTCGGTGGAAATGTGCTCTGGCAGAATGGAAGCGCTAAAAAACTCAAGGACCTGATCCGCTCAGGCTCGGGTTGGATCTTAAGCGATGCTACCGCAATCAACCAAAACGGTTGGATCGCGGCCAGCGGCAGGAGAACAGGCGAGTACGACATGCACGCCGTCCTTTTGCTTCCAGTGGAAATACAAGAAGTTATTTCGGACCAGATTTCCGGGAATGAAGCGAATAAACTCCCCACCGGGGAAGCATATGTTGGTGACGACAACAATCCGATGTTGATGGCATCCCGGAACGCTACGACGGCGCATTTAGCGGTAAGGATCGACGTTCCCAGCGCCCTGGCATCCAGTATCCTGGTCGGCGTTAAGAAAACGGGCTCCTCGACGGTGGCGACAACTGTCCCAGCTGTGGCCGCTCCAGCGAAGACTTTGATCGAGTTCGATGCGGAAGAGTTCCACGCCTCGAATTCATCCGACCTAAGCAACCTCTATGAAGTTGTTGCCGGTTATGACAGTAACGGGGATGGCACCCTTCAACAGGGCGAAATCGGTGTGGTCTTCGACAAAACGCCGGGCGTCGATGCCTCTCCCCCTCACGACAAGTTCCGTGTGGTAACAAAGCAGCTCTTCGACAGCAGCGCGACGGACGTCGAGGATGCGGCAAGTATTCCTGGCACGGGCTTGGCCGGTGCGCTCCTGGGTTCCTTCATTACCGGAGAAAATGTTTCCGGAGCTGCTGTATCGACGTTTACGCTAACGTCAGCGGATCCTGGCCTTAGCCATCCGGTTGGAGCTGTCTGGTCAGCGTCGAATACCGCCACCGCCCCACTCAATACCTTTCTGGAAGGCACCGCACCCTCAGACGATGTAGAGGAATCAACCTTCGTTTACGAACTCTTGGACGAGAAGATCGAGGAGCAGAAAGCCGAGATCGTCACCTATTTCGTGATGAATCCTACCGTTGCTTACCACGATTTCACCTTCAATTTCACTGGCAGCAGGGACTTTAACGAGACCGATCCCGGCATTCTGTTCAGCGAACTCGGAAAAGCGTTTGGAAAGGTCGCTATCTCTGGAACTTTCACTGCGCGGTGCGCTCCAATTGGAACCCCTGATCAGCATCGCTTCTGGGTAATGCAGATCGACTATTCCGGCAATTTTGAAGACCTCTACGACTTTAGCTTTTTCGGTGGCGCTTCGTATTATGGCCCCGCGATGCAGGCAGCCTGCGTCCAAGCCGGGTACGCGACCCTGTCAACTCAAGCGCGTCCGTCAGGTCGCGTCTTCAAGAATCGCGTCGAGTTCGAGACATTGCGCATCGGGTGGCCAGAAATTTACGACGCGTCCGGGCAACCATGACGGCACAACAACTCCTGGGAGTGGTTGCCGTATTCGGGTCCGTGTCGCTCTGCGGCGTTGTCCATGCGCAAATCGCGGAAGGGCAGGGAGGCATTCCGTCCGATCAGGTGGCCCGAGCATTTGGCTACAACGGAAGCTTACTGGCGAAAAACATCACGGATCGTAATCGCAGGACGAACCCGGGGATCATTTCATCCTACGTCTATTCCGCGGCCGACAATACCTTCGTGCCGACAACGATCACTTTAGGAGCGGCAGGCACCATTCTGACAAAGGCATTGGCAAGTCAGTTTCAGGCGGCAATTGAGCAAGGGCGAGGGAGGCCCACCGCACCAGGCGAGTTCGCGTTTGTTCGCGAAATTACAACCGAGGGTGGAGGGAAAGGATTTGCTTTTCTCTCCGGCGTCGGCCCGGGCGGAACGGGTTATTCGGCGGTTCTAACTGATCCTCAGAATGACCGGGATATAGCCGTTGCAGTGAATTTTTCGACGTCGAATCCCATTCAGACGAGCGAGCGAACCCAAGCCTATTTTGAGAATTTACATCGCGATCAGATGGTAATTCTCGATTTGCTCCAAGGCACGATTCCACAACTGGCGTCGATGGCGGCTGCGGTTGGGCAAAATCCAGACGGAGATCCAGTCGTTTCGAAAGATGCGGCAACGCCTGCGCTCGGCTCCAGCATCGCCCCCCAAAGCAGTCCCGTGGCTACCACGACACCGCACCCAGAGCCAAGCAACGAATCCGACAAGATTGAATCAGGTCCAATACTGTGGCTTCTGCTTTGCGCATTCATTGCCGTCGCGGGAGGAGCGTTGGCGTGGAGAGCGCGGCAACGAGTTCATGACAAGCGTTAGACAGAAATGTCAAAAACCAAGTGTCGCGGCTCTAATTCTCCTGAGCACGCTACTTCTGATTCAGGGCGGATGCCATGAGAGGACTGAATCGCTTGCGCAGCAGCGCCTTCACGAATGGCTGCCACAATCCGCACGAGAGGTCGTCTCCCGAAGCACGGGAGGCCAGGATGATACAACCTTTATCACATTCGTTTGCTCTGAGTCGGACTTGAACTCGCTTCGCTCCACTTTTGCGAAGACAAAACGCGCAAGCTGGGGAAGACCTCCTTTCGATAGACGGACCACTGATATACTAAAGCTCGCTACGAGAAGCCTGAATATTGACACGGCGATGCTGCCGTCGGTTTCATCGGCCGATGTGGAATATCTGATACTTCCGGAGTCCGACCCCTACCTTCCTGTTGGGCTCGCGGTCGTGTTAGACGCTGGAAAAAATCGGGTCTGGTATATCCAGTCCAGCATGTAGTGCCAACCCGTGCAGCTCTACTGGCGAACAGCGGTTGAGACCTAGTGAGTCTCAGTGGGCGCCGGTGGCGGGCCGGTGCGAAATTCCCTGTGGCGGATTTTTCCGCCCGCGGATGCAATGTAGCCGCCCGCAACCAACGCAGCGACCGCCAGCAACAGCGTTAGGAGCACCAGGGGACGCGCGGTCTTTGGCCACTTCTTCGGCGCGAAAATCGCCGTGGCCGAAACCAGTGCGAGCGCGTAGAAAATGTAGATCAAATCCTCCGCGCGATGTTCGTGCGTTTTCAGCCAGGCCTGGCCATCGGCGTCCGCCATCGCGAGGACATTGCTTTCCGCCGCTTCGCCATAATGAGCGGCCGGCCAGGCCGACGTTGCGCACACGAAAATAAGGACGAGCGCGGTTACCTCGCCGCCACGGCTGCGCGAACAGATCGCTGCGATCAATCCGAGCAGGGCGACGGCCAGTCCGTAAACTGGCAAGGGATTGATCAGAACGTGAAGATATTCGGGCTGCTGGAGGGCGCGCAAAATCGTCTCCATGATGATTTTGATCAGGGCGCTCGCACCTGAAGTTGAATATCAGGGACCGGTTGATAGGCCGTCCAATCGGCCGCGCAGAAATGCCACCATTCCGTACGCAACCCATAAAAGCCTCCGTGCGCCATCGCCTTTTGCAACATCTTGAGATTCGATCGAACCACCGGACTGCGTCCTCGATAATCAATCATCGCGGCGGGCGTGAAATTATCGAATTCGGTCGGCATGGACATCTCTCTGCCCGATCCGTCCACGAGCGTCACGTCCACCGCCGCGCCGCGCGTGTGCATCGACCCGATGTCTTTCGGGTCGGCCACATAGGCGTGGTTGCCGATTGCCTTCCAAAGCTGCGCCTGCGCGGCTTTGGGCCGGTAGGCGTCCCAAATTTTCAAGCCATATCCGCGTTTTTCGAGGAACTTTTGCGCGACGGCCAACCGCCGGGCGACGCTCAGCCGCACCATCGCCGGCATGCCGGCACGATAGAGTGGCCGGCGGGTAAAGTTGTTTGGGGTCGCGTATCGCAGCTCCACCAAAATCGTGGGCGCGACGCTTTTTACATCCACGAACTCGCTCTCGCTTGGTCCTGCCACCTCGGCGCCGTCCGCGCCGATCGAACCGAAAAGAGCCAGGACCAGGGCGCTGAGAATAGTCTGTTTGAGCAGCAGGCGGGTATTCACAAAAAGGGTTTGGCGGGAAAACTCGGGGCGCTTTGAATCAGTCCGCCGCCATCAGTGGCGTCGTGTCCGCCTTGGCGAGGCGCTGCAAGAGCAAGCGGGCGCTCTTCTCCGGAACATCGAAGCGCACCTCGAGATCCGTTCCCCGGGCCTCGACTTCCGGCGCCTGGGTATAGAGGAGGAGATCGGACTCCGGCAGCCGAAGCCAGCGCTGCGGTTCGTTGCGAATCCGAGCAGCCATCTCCGCAGCCTCCTGGGTTGATTTCATCGTCAGGAAGAGACGCGCCTTGGCCGGGTTCTGTAAATTAAGCGACAAACCGAGCAGTTCGGAGGCAGCGAGCAGCTCGCGCGGAAAAATCGGGTGAAACAGGCCGGCGAGCGTCGAGGGATCGCGGGAGACAAGGCGGATGGCGCTGGCCTGATTCAAATCCTGGAAACGATCGAAGAGCTGTCCCGCCGTTTTTAGGTCCGGTTTGATTCCGAGTCGCACCCGAGCCAATTGCTCCACCTCCGGTCCCGAGCCGACCGCGAGCGTTCTGGGGCCGACCCGGGCCAGGGCGAAATCCGGGCGCAACCAGACGGGCAAGCCGCTGATGGGACGCCGCTCGAACGCCTTGTCCGTCTCGACCGAGCGAATGACACGGGAGACGTCGTTGCGCGCCTCCACCAGGACAAACTCACGCGGCGCGCCGGTCTCGGAGGTGGTCATCGCGCGGGTCACCCGCATGGCGTCGCGGGGAAGATTGAGCACGGGAGTTCGTTGGGCGCCGCCGTTAAGGCCGGCCCAGACGTTCTGCCACTCGGTTGCCTGTTCCTTGCGCCAGCGCTTTGGCAGCTCGTCGCGCTCGATCTGGTCGACGTTGAGCGAAAGAATCGTTTCCGTTTCCGCCGGCAACCACTCTCGTTTCGGGGGCGTTTTAAAAATGAGCGGAACGATGATTACCAGCAGCACAACCACCGAAAAGACCGCGAAATAAAACTTCCGCAGCTCCTGTTTATCGATCTGACTCGAAAGCACCGCCAGCTCGGCGGTATGCTGAGAATGTCGGTCCACGGCGGCACGGTGCTTCTGCACTTCCGCCAGCAAGTGGGGCGCATTGGGAGGGGCGATACCCTGTGAAGCCAGATGACGGCCGATGTTGAGATAGGCGGGGTTTTTCTTTTCCTCGACGATTTGATGGTGGCCGCGGGCGTCCTTGAGCGCGTCTTGCTGAGCCCGGCTGCTTTCGTTCAGGACCCGATCGCGCGCTTCAAATTCCTCCCGGACCCGCGCGATATTTTTGTCCACGACCGCCAGTTCGGCCTCAACCTGGTTGAGTTTTTCTCGCGCGGTGCGGCACGCTTCCGCGGCGCCCATCCGGGCGCGCGTGACTTCGGCGCGCTCTTCCGGGAGGCGCACCCGGCGCGCGCTGATGGCGGCGGTCTGCGTCTCGAGGTCTTCCGGCGGCGGAATCTGCGCCTGCAGCTCCGACAGTTTCTTCAGGAGTTCCCGATCGATCGCGTCGTTCTCCTGGAGCCGGCGCTCGACGCCTAACAGTTCGCGGTCGCAAATATCGGCGGCGGCCTTGGCGTCGTTCCGCCTCTCGAGGATCGGTTTTTTTTCTTCCTCGAGCCTGGCCAGGGCTTCGTTCTGCTCTTTGGTGTTCTGGGCTCGTTGCAGCTCGATCTTCCGGATGCCCTCCTCGATCTGCGCGATGCGCAACGCCACTTCCTTCTGCTCCTGCTCGAGCTTCTTCAACGCCACGATCTCATTGCGGACTTCCGGGAAGTTGACCGCTTGCGAGCAGCCTTCGCGGCCAAGATTGACCTCGCTCTTTTGCAGGACGCGTTTTTCGTGGCGCAAGGCCATGCGCGTTTTCTGGCGGCGGATCTTCAGCCCGATCTCACGGAAGCCTGTTCGAATGAAACTCACGGGATAAGGCTACGCCGGTTGCGGCGAGCACCAACGTATTTTCACAGCCTACTCTTCCGCTCCGCTCAGCGTCGCCAGGACACTCAAGTCTTCCAGCGTGGTGGTGTCGCCCGTGACGGCTTTCCCGCTCGCGACTTCCTTGAGCAGGCGCCGCATGATCTTGCCGCTGCGCGTTTTCGGCAGCGCCTCGGCGAAACGGATCTCGTCGGGCTTGGCGATCGCTCCGATGTGGACGCCCACATGCTCGCGCAATTCCTGCCCGAGCGCACGGCTCGCCGCGATCCCGCCTTTCAACGTCACAAATGCGACCACGCCCTGGCCTTTTAGTTCGTCGGGCCGGCCCACCACGGCCGCTTCGGCCACGTTGGCGTGGCTCACCAGCGCGCTTTCGATTTCCGAAGTGCCGAGCCGATGGCCCGCCACGTTCAGGACGTCGTCGATCCGTCCCACGATCCAGAAATATCCGTCCTTGTCCCGGCGCGCGCCGTCGCCGGTGAGATAGTTGCCTTTGTACTCGCTCCAATACTGTTTTTGGTAGCGGGGCTTATCGCCGTAAATCGTCCGCAGCATCGATGGCCACGGCCGGCG
>Ga0190265_10000041_pt1 | contig 153121 bp, 144 predicted proteins | sample Popmic124T_FD_133135 | JGI IMG/M metagenome (GOLD analysis project Ga0190265, IMG submission 133135) | Populus adjacent soil microbial communities from riparian zone of Indian Creek, Utah, USA - 124 T | ecosystem: Environmental > Terrestrial > Soil > Riparian zone | place: USA: Utah...
CAACAAGTCGCTCGGCAAGTTCCAGCTGACCGGCATCCCGCCGGCGCCGCGCGGCGTGCCGCAGGTCGAGGTCGGCTTCGACATCGACGCCAACGGCATCCTCAACGTGTCGGCCAAGGATCTCGGCACCGGCAAGGAGCAGAAGATCGAGATCAAGTCCGGCTCCGGCCTCTCCGACGCCGAGGTCGAGAACATGGTCAAGGACGCCGAGTCGCACGCCGAGGACGACCGTCGCCAGCGCGAGCTCGTCGAGGCGCGCAACAACGCCGAGAACGCGGCCTACCAGGCCGAGAAGCAGCTCGTAGAGCTCGGCGAGTCCGTCGACGAGGAGTCCAAGAAGGAGATCGAGCAGGCGATCGCCGACGTGCGCGGCGTGCTCGAGTCCGAGGACCCGGCCGAGATCAACGCCAAGGCCGAGGCGCTCCAGGCCTCCTTCCACAAGGTGTCCGAGCAGATGTACGCCGCGGCCGCCGCCCAGCAGCAGGCCGACGCTCCCACGGCCAACGGCGACGGCGCCCCGGATGCCGACGCCGAGGAGGTCGTGGACGCCGAGGTAGTCGACGACAAGGAGTCGTAGCGATGGCCGAGCGTCAGGACGACGGGGCGCGCGCACCCGTGGACGAGGAGCTTCCGACTACGCAGCCGGATGCGGCCGAGCCCGCGGGCGAGCAGGACCCCGCCAACGAGGCCGAGCGGGTCGTCGACGCCGAGGTCGTAGATGACGGCGACGGCGGCAGCGGCGACGACGAGTCCGCGTCTGAGCCCGAGGACGAGCTGACGGTGGCGCTACGCGAGCGCGAGGAGTACCTCGAGCTCGCGCGCCGCAGCCAGGCCGACTTCGAGAACTACCGCAAGCGCGCCGCGCGCGACGCGGCCGCCGCGGGCGAGCGCGCCAAGAGCGGGCTCGTGCGCGAGCTGCTGCCGGTGGTCGACAACCTCGAGCGTGCGCTCGAGAGCGCGAGCGGCTTGTCCGGCAACGGCGAGCGGCCGGAGGAGCACCTCGCCGACGGCGTGCGGCTCGTCCACTCCGAGCTCGTCGCCGTGCTCGCGCGCAACGGGGTCGAGGTCTTCGACCCCAAGGGCGAGAAGTTCGATCCCGAGCTGCATGAGGCGCTGTCGATGCGCGCCGACGAGGGCGCCGAGCAGGGCACCGTCATCGACGTGGTCGAGAAGGGCTACCGCCTCAACGGCACGGTCCTGCGTCCGGCGCGCGTGGTGGTCTGCGGCTAGGAGCAGCTGACGGATGCCGACCGCGACCGACCCCTACAAGGCCCTCGGAGTAGGACGCAAGGCGTCCGACGACGAGATCAAGAAGGCCTACCGCAAGCTCGCGCGCCAGTACCACCCGGACAAGAATCCCGGCGACGCGACGGCGGAGGAGCGCTTCAAGGAGATCCAGGAGGCCTACTCGATCCTCTCCGACCCGCAGAAGCGGCGCGAGTACGACCAGGGCGGGCGGGTCTTCGGCGGCGCCGGAGGCTTCGATCCGAACGCCTTCCGCACCGGAGGCGGTGGGTTCGCGGGGAACGTCGGCGACATCCTCAGCGACATCTTCGGCGGAGGCGGCGGTGGGGGTGCACGCGGGTCCCGCGGGCCGACGCCCGAGCGGGGCCGCGACCTCGAGACAGAGGTCCACGTCTCCTTCGACCAGGCGATCAACGGCGCGCAGGTGCCCGTCAGCGTCGCGCTCGCGGCGCCGTGTCCCACGTGCCGTGGCACCGGTGCGAAGCCGGGAACCACGCCGCGGGTCTGCAGCCGCTGCCAGGGGCGCGGCGTCGAGGCCGAGTCGCAGGGCCTGTTCTCGATCTCCCAGCCGTGCCAGAAGTGCGGCGGCACGGGGACCGAGATCGACGATCCGTGTCCGACCTGCAGCGGCGCCGGTCAGACGCGCCAGGTCAAGCGCTACAAGGTCAACATCCCCGCCGGCGTGCGCGACGGCGGCCGCGTCAAGCTCGCCGGCAAGGGCGAGGCCGGACAGCGCGGTGGCCCGAGCGGCGACCTCTACGTAGTGACCCGCGTCGCGGAGTCGCCGCTGTTCAAGCGCAAGGGCGACAACCTCGAGGTCGAGGTGCCGATCACGATCCCGGAGGCGCTCAAGGGCGCGACGATCGGGGTGCCGACGCTCGACGGCTCGAAGCGGATCCGAGTCGCGCCCGGCACCAAGCACGGCACGCTCCAGCGGCTGCGCGGCGAGGGCCCGCCGAAGCCCGGCGGCGGCGGTCGCGGCGACATGCGCTACCGGCTGCTGATCGACGTGCCCGGCGAGCTGACCGACGAGCAGCGCGAGGCGGTCGACGACCTCGCCGCGGTCTTGAACGGCAATCCGCGCGAGCGGATCCTCTCCGAGCGGGAGGCCTCGTGATGGCCGCCGCCGACGATCGCCGGGCGCGCGGCGTCTACATGATCTCGGTCGCCGCCGATCTCGCCGGCATGCACCCGCAGACGCTGCGGATCTACGAGACGCGCGGGCTGATCACGCCGAAGCGCTCGCCGAAGAACACGCGGCTCTACTCCGACGAGGACGTCGAGCGGCTGCGGCGGATCCAGGAGCTGACGTCGCAGCTGGGGATGAACCTGGCTGGGGTGGAGAAGGTGTTCGAGCTGGAGGCGGAGATCGGGCGGATGCAGCGGCGGCTGCGGTCGTTGGAGCGGCAGACGGAGCAGGTGCGGGAGGAGCTCACTGCTGAGATGGATCGCATTCGCCGTTCCTACAAGGCGGAGTTGGTGCCTTACAAGCCGCCGGAGCGGGCGCTTTCTCCCGCTGTGCGTGTGCGGGTAGAGCGGCGTTCTTCGTCCTAGGGCTCGGGCGTGGTTGCCAGCGGGTCGACGGGGCTCTGGACCGCTCTGGACATCCCTGGATGGGGGCGCTAATCTGATGTTTACTGACTTAGATTTCTTATGCCAATGAGGTTTGTGGATGCAAGCTGATCGATTCACTGTGAAGAGCCAGGAGGCGATTGCTGCGGCGCAGCAGATCGCTGGTGCGCGGCGGAATGCCGAGGTGGCTCCGCGGCACGTCTTGGCTGCGCTTTTGGAGCAGGATGGTGGGATCGTCGTGCCGGTTCTCGGAAGGGCCAATGCGGACGCTGAGTCGGTCCGTAGGCGTAACAACGAGGCGCTCGAGGGTCTGCCGACGGTGACGGGGGATGCGAGTGGGGCGCCGGCGTTTGGGTCGGAGACGATCGAGCTGTTGAAGGGTGCTGATGATGAGGCTCGGGGGATGGGCGACGAGTATGTGTCGACCGAGCACCTGTTGTTGGCGCTGGCGGCGGATCCGAAGGTGGATGTGGGCGCGTCGCGGGAGCAGTTGGCGGAGGCTGTGGCTGAGGTGCGGGGTCCGCACCGGGTGACCGATCAGAACCCGGAGGACAAGTACCAGGCGCTGGAGAGGTTCGGGCGCGATCTGACGGAGGCGGCGGAGCAGGGGAAGCTCGATCCGGTCATCGGTCGCGACGACGAGATCCGGCGGGTGATCCAGGTGCTGTCGCGGCGGACGAAGAACAACCCGGTGCTGATCGGCGAGCCGGGCGTCGGCAAGACGGCGATCGTCGAGGGGCTCGCCCAGCGGATCGTCGACGGCGACGTGCCGGACTCGTTGCGGGACCGGCGGGTCATTGCCTTGGACATCGGTGCGCTGATCGCCGGGGCGAAGTACCGCGGCGAGTTCGAGGATCGGCTCAAGGCCGTCCTCAAGGAGGTCTCCGATGCGCAGGGCCGGGTCATCCTTTTCCTCGACGAGCTGCACACGATCGTCGGCGCGGGCGCCGCCGAGGGTGCGGTCGACGCGGCGAACCTGCTCAAGCCGATGCTCGCGCGGGGGGAGCTGCGCGCCGTCGGCGCGACGACGCTCGACGAGTACCGCAAGCACATCGAGAAGGACGCGGCGCTCGAGCGGCGCTTCCAGCCGGTGCAGGTCGACGAGCCGTCCGAGCAGGACACGATCGCGATCCTGCGCGGGCTCAAGGAGCGCTACGAGGTTCACCACGGCGTGCGGATCCAGGACGCGGCGATAGTTGCCGCGGCGCTGCTCTCGCACCGCTACATCGCCGACCGCTTCCTGCCCGACAAGGCGATCGACCTGATCGACGAGGCGGCGTCGCGGCTGCGGATCGAGATCGACTCGATGCCGACCGAGATCGACGAGGTCGAGCGGCGCATCCAGCAGCTCGAGATCGAGCTCCAGGCGCTCAAGAAGGAGACCGACGACGCGAGCGTCGCGCGCCGCGAGGCGATCGAGCGCGAGCTCGCCGACCTGCGCGAGCGCTCCGGCGCGATGAAGGCGGAGTGGCAGTCCGAGAAGGACGCGATCACCGCGATCCGCGAGGTCAAGGAGCAGCTCGACGAGGCCCACCGCGACGCCGAGCGCGCCGAGCGCGACGCCGACCTCCAGCGCGCCGCCGAGCTGCGCTACGGCCTGATCCCCGAGCTCGAGGCCAAGCTCGCCGAGGCGGAGTCGCGCGCCGAGGGCGGTGGCAAGTTCCTCAAGGAGGAGGTCGATGAGGAGGACGTCGCCGAGGTCGTCGCCAAGTGGACGGGGATCCCCGTGTCACGGCTGATGGAGTCCGAGGTCCAGAAGCTGATCCAGATGGAGGAGCGCCTCCACGACCGCGTGATCGGCCAGGACGCGGCCGTCGAGGCCGTGTCGAATGCGCTGCGCCGCTCACGCGCCGGCCTCCAGGACCCCAACCGTCCGATCGGCACCTTCCTCTTCATGGGCCCGACCGGCGTCGGCAAGACCGAGCTGGCGCGTGCGCTCGCCGAGTTCATGTTCGACACCGAGGACGCGATCGTCCGGATCGACATGTCCGAGTACATGGAGAAGCACGCCGTCTCGCGGCTCGTCGGCGCGCCGCCCGGATACGTCGGCTACGACGAGGGCGGGCAGCTGACCGAGGCGGTCCGTCGCCGCCCCTACGCGGTCGTGCTGCTTGACGAGATCGAGAAGGCGCACACCGACGTGTTCAACATCCTGCTCCAGGTGATGGACGACGGCCGCCTGACCGACGGGCAGGGGCGGACGGTCGACTTCACCAACACCGTCCTGATCATGACCTCGAACGTCGCCGGTGGGATGGAGGGCGTCCAGGCGACCTTCACGCCCGAGTTCGTCAACCGCCTCGACGAGATCGTCCAGTTCGAGCCGCTCAGCCGCGACCAGATCGGTGAGATCGTCGAGCTCACCGTCGACAAGCTGGCAGGCCGGCTGAGCGAGCGGGGGATCGAGATCGAGCTCACCGACGCTGCGAAGACGCTGCTCGGCAACCTCGGCTACGACCCGGCCTACGGCGCCCGCCCGCTGCGACGGGTGGTGCAGCGCCAGCTGGTCGACAAGCTCGCGCTGAAGCTGCTCGAGCGCGAGTTCGTGTCCGGCGACGAGGTGCGCGTCGACGCTGCCGAGGGCGACCTGACCTTCGAGAAGGCCACCGGTGGGTAAGCGCGGACGCAAGCGTCAACGTGGTCAGGGCGATGCCGCCCCCGCGTCCACCACGCCGTACACCGACTCCGCGGGCAACGTCCTGACGCTGCGCGACGAGCTGAGCGCGGGGACGCTGCGCGGCCTCGAGCGGCTCGACGCCAAGCCGGCCGCGAACGCCGAGGACCGCTGGCAGCGGCGCGTCGAGTACCTGTTCGAGCGGCTCGTCGTGAGCTGGGAGATCGCCGGCCTACCGCTCGACGGGCAGCGCGAGCTGCTCGGCCGCTACCGCATGGCCTCCGCCGACGAGCGGCGCGACGTCAGGGCCGCACTCGCCGAGCACCTCGGCAAGCGCCACCCCGAGGTCGACGTCTAGCCGGCTCGGCCGAAGGGCTCGGCTACGCCCAGCGTGCTCGCCGAAGCCGGCCGGAAGACCGGGAACACCGTGAAGAGGAACAGGTACTGCTGGCTGGCGGTCGTGGAGTACTTGCGCTTGGTGTCGAAGCGCATCTCGTAGATGCCCGTTGCCGCGTCCGGCTTGAAGAGCCGCTTCTTGACGCTCAGCGTGCCGCAGGCGCCCTTGACCTTGCCGATCTTCAGGTTGCGGTTCTTGTTGCCGCGCTTGACGTGCGCCCAGAGTGTCTTCCCGTGGGTGAAGCCGCGCGCCTTGATCCGCCGTTTCGCGGCCGGCCGTCCCTGCAGCGGCTTGACGGTGACCTTGAGCGCCGAGATGCGCGCACGCGCCGACGCCGTCAGGGCGATGTTCGTCTGGTCGGTGGCGGTGTAGGTACGGAATCGCTGCCCGCTCTCCACGACCGGTGCCGGCTCGCCGAACGTGAAGCTGCCGGTGCCGTCCACGGTGCCGATTCCGAGCTGCTGGCCGTCAGCGCTCAACGCGACCGGGCCGTTCGGCGTGAATCCTGAGCCCGCGAGCCCGATCCGGTCCCCGAGCCCATAGCAAGCCCGATCGACGGTGAGCGACGCGGCCTGTGCGGTGGCGGGCACGGCCAGGACGAGGGCGATCAGCGTCGGGGCGAGGGCGATGCGCGGCTTCAAGGCGGTCCTTCCGTGCGGGATCGGAGACCGGACCACCTTAGAGGGCCCGTGGGCTCAGGGCGAGGTCTGCACCCAGCGCTCGTGGCCCGCCGCGGCGGCCACGGCGCTGGCCTTGCCGCCCGCCGAGGAGATCGTCACCGCGTAGGTCACGCGCGAGCCGGCCCCTGGGAAGTAACGCCTGCTCGTGTCGAAGTGGAGCGTGTACGCGCCCGGCCGTACGCCGGGCCGGAACAGGCGCCGTGTCACGTCGAGGCGCCCGCACGCGCCGCGGAGGCTGCCGAGCCTCACGTTCCGCGTGTTGCCGGCGTGCCTGATGTGTGCGTAGAGAGCCTGCCCATTGAAGAACCCCCGTGCTCTGATTCGCCGCGGTCGCGAGGGCACGCCGGTCGTAGGAGTCACCCGAACGCCGAGCGAGGTGAGCCGTACCATCGCGCTCGCTCGGTTGAGCAGGTAGGTCTGGTCGGTCGCCGTGAAGCGCAGCGGCAGGGACGCGAACGGCAGCGCCGGGGCGCGCACGCTGGCGCTGAACAGCCCGTCGTAGTCAGCGATCCCGATGCCGAGCTGCTGGCCGTCGGCGCTCAGCGCGACGTCGCCATCGGGCGTGAAGCCGTAGCCGGTCAGCGAGATGACCTGGCTGGGCCCGTAGCACGACCTGTCCGAGGTCAACATCACGCTCTGGGCGCTCGCGGTTGCCGGGAGCAGGCATGTCGCGCCGAGCGCGACGGTGACGGCGGCGCTGCGAATCCACACGGCGTGACCTCCAGGTGCACGGGATGCGGCGCCTCGCCGTGCACCTTACCTTCTCCGACCGGATATTTCACCCGTTCGTCATAGGTATAGGTACGTACCTATAAAGGCACGCCGGCGTACCTAAAGAGTGACGGCCGAACCGTGCACGAGCGGCCGCACCAGCGGCGGCGCGAGCGGAAGCTCGCCCTTCTCCAGGCGCTCGATCCGCAACGGCGAGCGAGCGATCGTCGCGGCCGTGTCGCGGTTGCAGTTGCAGCCGTGTCCGAGCACCCGCCACGGACCGTGCAGGCGGTCCTGCCAGCGCGCGAGCGCGGGGTCCTCGGAGCGGACGTGCTCGAGGAAGAGGAAGCGTCCGCCCGGCGCGAGCACGCGAGCGATCTCGCTCAGCGCGGCGTCGGGGTCCGGCACGGTGCAGAGGACCAGGGTGAGCGCGACCGTGTCGAAGCTCGCGTCGTCGAAGGGGAGGCGCTCCGCGGGCGCCTCCACGACGGTGACGTGCGCTCCCAGGGCGGCGGTCTTCCTGCGCAGCTGCGTCGCCATCGCGGGGAACGGCTCGGTGAGCACGAGCTCGGTCACCGCCGGCGGGTAGAGGTCGCCGTTGAGGCCCGTGCCCGCCCCGAGCTCGAGCGTCCGGCCAGACGCCTCGGCGAGCGCCTCCCGGCGCAGCTCGCGCAATCCGCCGCGCTCCGCGCGCGCGAAGCAGAAGTCGTAGGTGAGCGCGAAGACGCGACCCCAGGTCGCGTCGTAGAGCCGCTTGAGCACGGCTCGAGGCTACCCGGCTTGCGCGGAATCGGGAAAACTGCGAGAAACCGGTAGCGGCCGCGTCGATATGAAAGGACCCCCTTGCCAACGTTCGTACTGCTGAGCACCCTCACACCAGACGGGGTGCAGACGATCAAGAACAACCCGCAGCGGATCCTCGAGGTCAATCGGGAGATCGAGCAGCTCGGTGCCACCGTCAAGGCGCAGTGGGCCGTGCTCGGTCGCTTCGACTTCGTGAACGTCGTCGAGGCGCCGGACGAGGTGACGATGGCGCGCGTCTCGCTCGAGCTAGGCTCGCGTGGGACCGCTCGTTACGAGTCGCTGACGGCGATCCCCGTCGACGACTTCATCGCTTCGCTCTAGCGTGTCGCGCGTTCTCGTAGTCGGGGCCGGCGGGCGCGAGCATGCGCTGATCCGCCGGCTGCTGCGCAGCGCCGATCCGCCCGAGCTGCTCTGCGCGCCGGGCAACGCCGGCATCGCCAGGGACAAGGTCGAGTGCCTCGACGTGTCGGCCGACGACGTCGACGCGATCGTCGCGGCGGCGGTCGCGCGCGAGGTCGATCTCGTCGTCGTCGGGCCCGAGGCCCCGCTCGTCGCGGGCGTGGTCGACGCGCTCGCCGACGCTGGCATCGACGCCTTCGGGCCGAGTCGCGCAGCGGCGCAGATCGAGGGCTCGAAGCGGTTCGCCAAGGAGCTGATGGACGCCGTCGGCGTGCCGACCGCCGACTACGCCGTGCTCACCTCGCGCAGCGAGGCGCTCGACCGGCTCGACGGCGCCGCCTACCCGCTCGTGCTCAAGGCCGACGGGATCGCCGCCGGCAAGGGCGTCGTGATCTGCGCGGACGAGCAGCAGGCTCGTGCGGCGGTCGAGGAGTTCTTCACCGAGCAGCGCTTCGGTGAGACGGAGGTCGTGATGGAGGAGTTCCTCGAGGGCGAGGAGCTGTCCCTGCTCGCGCTCTGCGACGGCGAGCGCGCGGTACCGATGGCCCCGGCGCAGGACTACAAGCGCATCTTCGACAACGACGAGGGCCCGAACACGGGTGGCATGGGCAGCTACTCGCCGGTTCCCGGCATCGACCGCGAGCACGTCGAGGCGCTGGCGCTCGCCGTGCACCAGCCGATCGTCGACGAGCTGCGCCGCCGCGGGACGCCGTTCCACGGCGTTCTCTACGCCGGGTTGATGATGACCGCGGACGGTCCGAAGGTGCTCGAGTACAACGCCCGCTTCGGCGATCCCGAGACGCAGGCCGTCCTGGTCCGCCTGCGCTCGGATCTGCTCGAGCTGCTCGAGGCGTCGACCCGCCCGGGCGGCCTCGCCGGAGTGGAGCTGGAGTGGTCGCCCGAATGGGCGGTCACGGTCGTGCTCGCGTCGCGTGGCTACCCGGCCTCCTCGTCGAAGGGCGACGAGATCAGCGGCCTGCGCGCGATCGACCTGCTCGAGGTCGAGCTGCTCCATGCCGGCACGGCCGAACGCGACGGTCAGATCGTCACCAACGGCGGCCGCGTGCTCAATGTCACCGGGATCGGCGAGTCGCCGGCGCAGGCGCGCGACCGCGCGTACGCGGTTGCGGAGAAGATTCAATTCGATGGCAAGCAGATGCGCCACGACATCGCTGAGCGTGCGGTGGCGCGAGTCCAGGAGGTAGCGGGATGAGCAATCCGGAGCGCGCCGAGCCGGCGGTCGAGACCGAGGTCGAGCACCAGTTCGACGACCTCGCCGTCGATACGCCGATCGTCGGCATAGTCATGGGCTCGAAGTCCGACATGCCGGTCATGGAGAAGGCGGGCAAGGAGCTCGAGGAGCGCGGGATCCGCAACGAGATCCGCGTCATGAGCGCCCACCGCGACCCCGACGTGGTCGCCGACTACGCCAAGAACGCCAAGATGCGCGGGTTGCGCGTGATCATCGCCGGTGCCGGCCTCGCGGCCGCGCTGCCGGGAGTCGTGGCCGCGCATACGGAGCTGCCCGTGATCGGCGTGCCGCTGACGTCCAAGACGTCGATCGCCGGCGGGCTCGACGCGATGCTGGCGATCGCGCAGATGCCACCGGGCGTTCCGGTTGCCTGCGTCGGCGTTGACGGCGCGAAGAACGCGGCGGTGCTCGCGGCGCGGATCCTCGACGCGTGATCGAGCGCTACACACGCCCGGAGATGGGCGCGGTGTGGTCCGAGCAGCGCAAGCTCGAGACCTGGCTCGCGGTCGAGATCGCGGTCGTCGAGGCGCTCGCCGACCAGGGCGTCGTTCCCGGCGCGGACCTGGAGGCGATCCGCGGGCGCGCGAGCTTCACGGTCGAGGCGGTCAAGGAGCGCGAGAAGATCACCGACCACGACGTCGCCGCCTTCGTCGACGTCGTCGCCGCCTCGGTCGGCGATGCCGGCCGCTGGGTCCACCACGGCCTGACGTCGTCGGACGTGCTCGACACGGCGCTCGGCCTGCAGATCGCCGCCGCGGGCCCGGTCCTGGTCGCCGGAGCGCGCGGCTACCGGGACGCGCTGGTCGCGCGCGCCAAGGAGCACGTCGCGACGCTCTGCGTCGGTCGCACGCACGGCATCCACGCCGAGCCGACGACCTTCGGCGTCAAGCTCGCCGGCTTCGCCTTCGAGGCCGACCGCAACCTGAAGCGCTTGGAGCGCGCCGTCGCGCAAGCGTCGGTCGGCGCGCTGTCGGGCGCCGTCGGCACCTATGCGGCCAACGGCCCCGAGCTCGAGGCCGCCGTGCTCGAGCGGATCGGCCTCGAGCGCGAGGACGTCTCGACGCAGGTCGTGGCGCGCGATCGCCACGCCGAGCTGCTCGAGGCGATCGCGCTCGCGGGCGCCGGCCTGGAGCGCTTCGCCACCGAGGTCCGCCACCTCCAGCGCACCGAGGTGCTCGAGGCCCAGGAGCCGTTCCGTGCCGGCCAGAAGGGCTCGTCGGCGATGCCGCACAAGCGCAACCCGATCGTCTCGGAGCGGATCACCGGCATCGCCCGGCTGCTGCGCGGCTACTCGCAGGCCGGTCTCGAGAACGTCGCGCTCTGGCACGAGCGCGACATCTCGCACTCGTCGGTCGAGCGGGTGATCCTGCCCGACGCGACGATCCTGATCGACTACGGCCAGCACCTGGCGATCCGCGTCGTCGAGGGGCTCCAGATCTTCGAGGAGCGGATGCGCGCCAACATCGACATCACCCACGGCGCGCTGTTCTCGCAGCGGGCGCTGCTGGCGATCGTCGAGAGCGGCCGCTCGCGCGACGACGCCTACCGGATCGTCCAGGCCAACGCGCAGCGCGCATGGGACGAGGGGATCCCCTTCCGCGAGCTGCTCGCCGACGCCGCTCCAGGGCTCGACCTCGACGCGATCTTCGATCCGGCTGCTTTCACCCGCCACGCCGAGTGGCTCGTCGGCCAGCTGGACGCGCTCGACGACTGACCGGTCGTCTGCGGTGGGGTGTGCCGCTCAAGTCGTGGGCGGCGAGCGTCGAAGGCGAGACTGTGAAGCGGATCGCCGTCATCGCGCTCGCCTCGATGGCGTTGGCGGGTGGGCCGAGCGCTGACGCGGCCGCCGTCCCCGCAGGCCCGGTGGCCGACGGTGCCGCCAAGCCGAGCGCCGGCGAGCGGCGCTGCCGCACCATGGCGCGTCGTCGCCTGGCGCGTGTCAGGGCGGACGTGGCGGTTGGCAAGCGGCCAGTAGCGCGCAAGCGCGTACGGCGCAAGCTGCGCCGCTGTCTGCGGAGAGCCCGAGACCAAGTCGACGGGACGCCCGAGCCTGGGGAGACCCCGCCGACTGGACCCGGATCGCCGACCACGCCGGGCGCTCCAACGCCACCGCTGAGCAGGTTCCTCGGCGTCACGGCGAGCGACTCCGACGGCTTCCGCCTGACGCTCTCGCGCCCGGTCGTCGGGGCCGGGCTCGTGACGTTCGAGCTGCGCAACGACGACAGCGGTCCGCACGACCTCGTGGTCCGGCCGTCTGCGGGCGGCGACGAGATCGGTCGCCTCGACGAGGTCGAGCCCGGCGGCGTGCGCCGCAAGGGCATCGAGCTCGCGCAGGGCAACTGGTACCTCTTCTGCTCGCTCGAGGGGCACGAGGCGGCCGGGATGCACGCGACGCTGCGCGCCGAGTGAGCGTCCACCGCCGCAGCGCCGAGCTCAAGCGCCGGCTCGCGCGAGCCGACTGACCGTCCAGGTGGCCACCGCCAAGCGCAAGCCGAAGCGCAGGCGCAAGCAGCGCGCTTGCGTGACGCCCAAGCGACGGGCGCGAGCGAAGCGTGCCGCGCTCGAGTCCTACACACCGGGAGCCGAGGCCGCCGCGCGCCGCCGCAAGCGAGCGCGGCGCAAGTGCCGCCCGAAGAAGCGCAAGCGTCGTGCGGTGCGGCGGCCAACGCCCATCCTGCAGCCGGTCCCGCCGCCGCCCAGGCCTGCCACCCCCGGCCCGCTCTCCTCGCCGCTGGCGATCTACGGCGGGACGTTCGGGGTCCGCCAGGCCGAGCGGCTGCTCTGGCGCGCCGGCTTCGGCCCGTCGCCCGGCCACGCGCAGGCGCTGGCGTCGCTCGGCCTGCACGGGGCGGTGCGCAGCCTGACCCGGCCCGCCGGCGCGGCGGTCCTGACCGGCGCCACCCCGCACGACAGCGACGACAGCCCGCTCTACCCCGAAGACGCCTGGGGCCACGACCACCTCTGGTTCCTCGACCGCATGGTGCGGACCAACCAGCCGCTGGTCGAGCGGATGGCCCTCCTCTGGCACGACTGGTTCGCCACGTCGACCGCCGCCGTCGAGCAGCGCCACATGATGGTCCAGAACCAGACCTTCCGGACCAACGCGCTCGGGTCGTTCCACACGCTCGTGCGGGCGATGACCACCGACCCGGCGATGATCCTCTGGCTCAACCAGAACGAGAACTCGCGCTGGAACCCGAACGAGAACTACGCGCGCGAGGTGATGGAGCTCTTCACCCTCGGCGCCGACCGCGGCGCCTACACCGAGGACGACGTCCGCGAGCTGGCGCGGTCGCTGACCGGTTGGACGAACAGCTGGAGCGCCGAGCTCGGGACGCACGACTTCCGCTTCGCCGCGAACCGCCACGACGCCAACCCGAAGACGGTCTTCGGCAGAACCGGCACCTGGGACTGGGAGGACGCCTGCCGGCTCTGCGTCGAGCATCCGCTCCACTCGTCGTTCCTCGTCGGGAAGCTCTGGAGCTACTTCATCCCGACGCCGCCGTCGGACTCCGACCGCTCCAAGCTCGAGCAGCTCTACCGCTCGACCGGCTATCAGGTCCGCCCGCTCGTCGAGGCGATCCTGCTGCACCCGCAGCTGTACGGCGGACCGCGGATGGTCAAGCCGCCGATCATCGCGCTCGCCGGCTGGCTGCGCGCGCTGCGCCGTCCGATCGACACCTCCGCCTGGGTGTGGCTCGCCGACGGCACCGGCCAACGGCTGTTCATGCCGCCGAACGTCGCCGGCTGGGACGACGATCGCTGGCTCGACACGAGCACGCTGCGGGCGCGCTGGGAGATGGCCTCCTACGCGGTCGGCGACCGCGAGCTCGCCGGCGCTGCGATGGACGAGTACGACGAGACCGAGACCCCACAGCAGGCCGTCGCCAAGGCGCGCGCCTTCTGGGGCGATCCACCGCTCACCGGCGAGACCGTCACGAGCCTGACCGCCTTCGCCACCGACTGCCTGCCGGGCTCGATGTCCGGCTGGCAGCGCCACACCTACCGCGCCATCCGCCAGAACGCGCTGCGCGTCCTGATCGCCACCTGCCCCGACCTCCAGACGAGCTGACCGATGGCCCCACGAGTCACGAAGCCCAACGCGGCCGAGATTGCCGCCTGCTCCTGTGGCGGCTACTCGCGGTCGCGGCTGCTGCGCCACGCGGCCGGAGCGGCGATCCCCGGCGCCGGCCTGCCGGCGATCGAGGCCGGCATGCCGCTGCCGGCGGGCACCGGCATGTCGCGCCGCTCGTTCCTGTCGCGCACCGCCGGCCTGGCGATGGCGGTCTACGGGGCCGGAGCGCTCGGGATCGACGCGCTCGACGCGGGCATCGCCGCCGCTGCCGAGGCGCCCGACCAGCCCGTCCTCGTCTCGGTCTTCCTCGACGGCGGCGCCGACTCGCTCTCGATGCTCGCCCCGACCGGCCATGCCCGCTACACCCAGCTGCGTCCGACGCTCGCGCTGGGCCTCGGCGAGGACGGTGCGGCCGAGCTCGGCCCGCAGCTCAGCGAGGACACGAGCCTCCAGTGGCACTCGGCGCTCAACCCGCTTGCGACGCTGCACGCCGAGGGCAAGGTCTCCGTCCTGCCGGCGATCGGCTACACCGACGCCAACCAGTCGCACTTCACCTCGCGCCACTTCTGGGAGGTCGGCGCGACCGATCCGTTCGCCCGGCTCGGCTGGCTCGGGCGCTACCTCGACCAGCACGGCAGCGCGGACAACCCGCTCCAGGGGCTGTCGCTCGGCTACGACCTGTCGCCGTCGCTCGCCTCTGGATCGGTTCCCGTCGCGGCGATGTCGCGGCCCGAGGAGTACGACTTCTGGGCGCCCGGCGTCTGGGGGCCGGTCGAGACGGCGATGCTCGACTCGATCGGCAACCTCGGCGAGCTGCCGACGGGCGATGCCGGCCTCGCCTACGCGCGCGGCGCGGCGGCCGCGACCGGGCGGCTGCGCGAGCAGGTGGCACCGTTCCAGAGCGGCTACACGACACCTCCGGGGGTCACCTACCCGACGGGCTCGTCGTTCTCGGACCGGCTGCGCGCGCTGGCGGCGATGCTCGGCGCCGGCCTGCCGCTGCGCTGCGTCGCGATCAACGGCGCCGGCGGCTACGACACGCACTCCAACCAGGAGGACAGCCTGCCGCAGAACCTGACCGTCACCGCGGGATCGCTACTCGCCTTCCAGCGCGACCTCGAGGCGCGTGGGCTCGCCGACCGCGTGCTGACGCTCGTCTGGAGCGAGTTCGGCCGCCGCCCGGACGAGAACGGCTCAGGCACCGACCATGGCGCTGCGGGCACGGCCTTCCTGATCGGATCGGCGGTGCGCGGGACGATGATCGGCGAGTTCCCGGGGATCGCCGCCAACGACCTCGACGACGACGACAACCTGCGCGCCACCTCCGACTACCGCGGCCTCTACCGCGCCCTGCTGGAGCAGTGGTTCGCGGTTGATGCCGCGTCGGTCATCCCAGGCGCGAGCGGCTTCACGGCGCCCGAGCTGCTCAAGCCCTGAGGGCGCAGGCAAGGCGGCCGGAGCCGCTGGTAGCCTCGGATGAGTGACCGATACCTCCGCGCTGCAGGGACTCGAACCGATAGCGCAGGGCAAGGTCCGCGACATCTACGCGGTTGGTGACGATCGGCTGTTGCTCGTCACCTCGGATCGCATCTCGACTTACGACGCGGTGCATCCGACCCCGATCCCCGACAAGGGGAAGGTGCTCACGGGACTGTCCACCTTCTGGTTCGACCGGACGCAGCAGATCGTCCCTAACCACCTGATCTCGTACGCCGACGTGCCCGACGAGGTGCGCGGCCGAGGCCTGCTCGTCGAGCGGCTGGAGATGGCGCAAGTCGAGTGCGTCGTACGCGGCTACATCACCGGCTCGGGCTGGAAGGACTACCAGGCCACCGGCGCCGTCTGCGGCATCGATCTGCCCGGCGGGCTGCAGGAGTCCGAGCAGCTGCCGGAGCCGATCTTCACGCCTGCGACCAAGGCCGCGGTCGGCGACCACGACGAGAACGTCGACTTCGACCGGGCGGCCGAGATCCTCGGCGACCGCGCCCTGCTCGAGGAGCTGCGGCGGATCTCGCTCGAGCTCTACCGCTTCGGCGCCGAGCACGCGCGCGAGCGCGGGATCATCCTCGCCGACACGAAGTTCGAGCTCGGCCGGAGAGCCGATGGCACCATCGTCTTGGCCGACGAGGTCCTGACGCCCGACTCCTCGCGCTTCTGGCCCGCGGACACCTACGCGCCCGGCGAGGGCCAGCCGAGCTTCGACAAGCAGTTCGTACGCGACTGGGCGTCCGGCTCCGGCTGGGACAAGTCGCCGCCCGCACCGGCGATCCCCGACGACGTCATCGCCGGGACGCGCGAGCGCTACGTCGACGCCTACGAGCGGATAACCGGCGAGCCGTTCAGCGCCTGGATCGAGAGGTCGAGCAAGTGAGAGCGAGAGTCCTGATCCGGCCCAAGGAGGGCATCCTCGACCCGCAGGGTCAGGCCGTCGAGCGGGCGCTGCCGGCGCTCGGCTTCGAGGGTGTCGCGAACGTCCACGTCGGACGGCTGGTCGAGCTCGACGTCGAGAGCGCGGACCAGGTGCCCGAGATGTGCGAGCGGCTGCTCGCCAACCCCCTGATCGAGGACTACGAGGTCCTCACGGTCGAGTGAAGTTCGGGGTCATCCGCTTCCCGGGCAGCTGCGACGAGGTCGATGCGCTGCTCGCCTGCGAGCGCCACGGCGAAGCGGAGATCCTCTGGCACGGGGATCGTGATCTGAAGGGCGTCGATGCCGTCGTCGTTCCCGGCGGCTTCAGCTACGGCGACTACCTGCGCGTCGGCGCGATCGCCCAGTTCTCGCCGGTGATGGAGGCGGTCGCGGAGTTCGCGCGCGACGGCGGCCCGGTGCTCGGCATCTGCAACGGGTTCCAGGTGCTGTGCGAGGCCGGCCTGCTCCCCGGCGCGTTGCTGCCGAACACCGAGCTGCGCTTCATCTGCCGCCAGGTCGACGTCGAGGTCGTCAACGCCGACACGCCGTTCACCGACGCCTGCGAGGTCGGCCAGGCGCTCTCGATCCCGGTCAAGCACACGACCGGCCGCTACTACGCGCCCGACGATCAGCTGGCGATCATGGAGGCAGGCGGCCAGGTCGTATTCCGCTACGCCGAGGACCACAACCCCAACGGCTCGGCGAACGGCATCGCCGGCGTCTGCAGCCCCGAGCGCAACGTCGTCGGCCTGATGCCCCACCCCGAGCACGCGGTCGATCCCCTCACCGGCTCCGCTGACGGCAACTGCCTGTTCGCGTCGATGGCGGCGAGTACGGACAGGGCGGCGGCGTGAGCGACTCGGCTACGGCTCCAGACCTGCGCAACGAGGCTGTTGCGCTTGGCTTGACAATCCCGGAGTACGAGCTGATCTGCTCGAAGATCGGGCGTCCGCCCAACGGGCTGGAGCTCGCCGTCTTCTCGCTGATGTGGTCCGAGCACTGCGCCTACAAGCACTCGAAGAAGCTGCTCGGCCAGCTGCCGACAGAGGGCCCCTACCTGCTGATGGGCCCGGGCGAGAACGCCGGCGCGGTCGACATCGGCGACGGGCTCGCGATCGCCTTCAAGGTCGAGTCGCACAACCACCCGAGTGCGGTCGAGCCGTTCCAGGGCGCCGCCACCGGCGTCGGCGGGATCATGCGCGACATCTTCGCCGTCGGCGCGCGGCCGATCGCCGTGCTCGACTCGCTGCGCTTCGGCGAGCTGGACTCCCAGCGCTCGCGCTACCTGCTCGACGGCGCGGTCTCCGGAATCGGCCACTACGGCAACTCGATCGGCGTCGGCACCGTCGGCGGCGAGGTCTACTTCGAGGGGCCGTACGAGCAGAACTGCCTGGTCAACGCGATGTGCCTCGGGATCGCTCCGCACGACCGGCTGACGCGCAGCGCCGCCGCCGGCGTCGGCAACCACCTCGTGCTGATGGGCGCTCGCACGGGCCGCGACGGGATCGGCGGCGCCTCGGTGCTCGCGAGCGCCGAGCTCGACACCGACGACGCCGACAAGCGCCCGACCGTCCAGATCGGCGACCCGTTCGAGGAGAAGAAGGTCATGGAGGCCTGCCTCGAGCTGCTCGACCGCGAGCTGCTCGCGTCGCTGCAGGATCTCGGCGCCGCCGGACTCTCGTCGTCCTCGTCGGAGATGGCCTCGAAGGGCGAGGTCGGGCTCGACATCGACGTCTCGAAGGTCCCGCTGCGCGAGGCCGACATGGAGCCGTTCGAGGTGATGGTCTCCGAGTCCCAGGAGCGGATGCTCGCGGTCGTCGAGCCGGCCCAGCTCGCGGCGGTCCAGGATGTCTGCGAGCGCTGGGAGGTCCGCTGCACGGTGATCGGCGAGGTCACCGACACCCGTCACCTGCGCGTCTTCGACGGCGACGAGCTCGTCGGGGACATGCCGGTCGACGCGCTCGTCGACGACTGCCCGCTCTACGACCTCGCGCCCGCCGAGCCGGAGTCCCAGATCTACCCGGCGCCGAAGCGGACGCTGTCCAGCGACGACCCGAAGGAGATCCTGCTCGCGCTGCTCGGCTCGTCGAACCTCAGCTCGCGGCGGCCGCTGTTCGAGCAGTACGACTGCATGGTCCAATCGCGCACGGTGCGCCGTCCCGAGGCCACCGACGCCGCGGTGCTCCAGCTTGCTCACGACACCGGTGGGACGGCGGCTATCGCGGTCTCGATCGACGGCAACGGCCGCCGGGTCGCCTGCGACCCCTACTGGGGGACGGTCGAGGCAGTGCTCGAGTGCGCGTCCAACCTCGCCTGTGTCGGTGCCGAGCCGCTCGGCCTGACCAACTGCCTCAACTTCGGCAACCCGGAGAAGCCGCACATCGCCTGGCAGCTGTCGCGCTCGGTGGAGGGCATGTCCGACGCGCTGCGGCAGCTCGGCGTGCCGGTCGTCGGCGGCAACGTGTCGCTCTACAACCAGTCGGGCGACGGACCGATCTACCCGACACCTGTCGTGGGCATGGTCGGCAAGCTGCCCGACGCCTCCCGGGCCGGACAGCTCGGCTTCGCCGAGGACGGCCACACGATCGCGATGGTCGGCACCTCGCGGCCGTCGCTCGCCGGCTCCGAGCTGGCGAAGCTGCGCGGCGAGGAGCTGCCGACGAGCCTGGAGCCGATCGACGTCGCGAAGGTCCGAGCACATCAGGAGGTCGTTCGCGAGGCCGTCCGCTCGGGCGAGGTCGCGAGCGCCCACGACATCGCCGAGGGGGGCTTGCTGGTCGCGATCGCCGAGGCCTGCCTCGCGGGCGACATCGGCGCGACGATCGACTTCGACACCCTCGCGGGCGGTGCGCCGACACCCGGCTACGCGGAGATCGAGCCCTACCTCTTCGGCGAGGCCGTCGGCGGCTTCGTCGTCTCCGGCACCCGCGAGGCGATCGACCGGCTCGCCGAGCGGATACCGATCGACGTGCTCGGCACGGTCGGCGGCCACGCGCTGACCGTCGGCGGGAGCGGGAACGGCGTCAGCTGGGAGCTCGCGGAGCTGGAGCGCGCGTGCGCGGCCTTGGCCGAGGCGTTCGTCTAGACGCCCGTCCGGCGTCTGCGCCGGGCGCGGAACGCACGGACGCCGCGCGCGATCAGGATGCCGGCCGCCACGATGAACACGAGCGACAAGATCTCCTCGGCGGTCGTCGGCTCGGCATCCTCCTCGCTCATCAGGGCGAGTGGAGCGCTGACGATCGCGAGCACCCACCAGGGATAGGACCTCCAGCCCGGGCGGCGCACCACGGTGTGCTCCTCCGAGAGCCAGGAGCCGATGGTCCGGCCCAGCCAACGGCCGGGAAGGAAGCCGAGCCACCAGCCGATCCAGCCGCCCCAGCGCTCGGCCTGGCTGTAGGGCAGGTCCGGGTTCCTGCCCCCCTCGGCGAGCACCGGCAACGATGGCGCGGTGGCCATGGGGGCCGGGACGGGTGGGGCTGTCGCGGGTGCCGCTATCGCGGGTGGCACCGTCGCCGTGACGACCGGACGAGCGTCGGGGGCCTCGGTGGCGACGGGCGGATCGGCGAGCCTCGCGATGTCTGGCGGAACCTCGGCGTCGCCGAAGTCGAAGAGCCGAGCGTCTCCGCGCAAGAAGAGGACGGGCGTACCGAACTCGACGTCGCTGCCAGCGGCGAATATCGCCTTCCGCGCCTGGGCGATCGCCGCATCGACGGGGAAGCTCTGGGCGAGTGTGCCGAACAGGCGCTCCGCGAACGTTATGGCGGCTCTGTCGGTGATCTCGAACTGCATGCCCACCACCGCGGGTATGCCGCGCTCGACGAGGCTCGACGCGACGCCCGAGAAGGGATCGACGTGGGAGGTGCGAGCTCCCTCGCACGCGTTCAACACGACCAGGCGAAGGCTGTGCTCGTCGGCGAGGAGGGACCCGAGCTCCTCGCCGGTGACCTCCTCGGTGCGGCCGTTGGAGTCCTCGAGCGCGAGGACGCCTCCCTGGGTGCGCTCGTCGTAGGCGCCATGACCGATGTAGTGGAGCACGTGGATCTGCCCCGGCTGCGCGAGCCGCCGCTCGAGGTCGGCGAGCGTCGCACGCCCGAGCCAGTCGATCTCCACCAGACCGGCGTCGACCAGCGATCCCAGGGCTCTGTCGAGATTGCGCTGCTCGCGCTCGACGTCCAGCTCGCCGGAGTCCCAAGGATGGCTGACCATGCCGAGGATCCTCAACGGGAGGGCGACGTCTCGTGCCGGGCGCACGCTCGTGAGATCGAGCGAGCGCACGACCGGGGTGAAGATCGACTGGGCGAGGAAGCTCGGTCGGTCGTAGATGAACTCCCATGGGATCTGCATCAGCTCCGGGACGCCGGTCAGCTGGAACGTCAGGCGCAGGCCATGCCCGTTCGCCCGGGCGTGGAGCTGGGCGTTGAGATAGACGTCACGCACCTCGTCCTTGATCAATGCGTCGAACAGCGTCGCTCCGAATCGCTTCGCCTCCTCCATCTGCGTCGAGCGGTAAGCCCGCGCGTTGCGCCGCGGGAGGCCGACGCGGAGGACGAAGTTGTCCAGCTCGACGTCGCTGAAGGGCACTGAGAAGGCTCCCGTCGCGCTGCTGCCGTCAGGGCCGATGGCGAGCGTGCGATAGCCGGCGGGTCCAGGCTCGATCCTGAGCTTCAGCTCCACGTAGTCCGGAATGCGCTCGGTCATCTCGTTCCCCTGCCGTGGAGTGCGACGTTCCGCGTAACCCTCCCCTGGCGCAGATGCGAATCCTATGGCGAGGCCAAGACGCCAGCGTCCGGCCGTAGCGTCACCATCGGCAGGTCGATGGCTCGAGTAAAGCCAGATCCGCATTGGTACCCTGGAGGCGTGTGCACCGGCTCTCGAGCCGCGATTCAGCACCGCTCCTGGTCTCGATGACCTCTACCACGACGATCCCGGATCGCGACGGGCCGCGCGACGAGTGCGGCGTCTTTGGCGTATACGCACCCGAGTCCGAGGTCGCACGGCTCGCGTACTTCGGCCTGTTCGCGCTTCAGCACCGCGGTCAGGAGTCGGCGGGGATCGCCGCCTGCGACGACGGCCACATCATGACCGTGCGCGATCTCGGGTTGGTGTCGCAGGTCTTCGACGAGCAGAAGCTGCAGGCGCTCACCGGATCGATGGCGGTCGGGCACGTCCGCTACTCGACGACCGGCTCCTCGGCCTGGGAGAACGCTCAGCCGGTCTACCGCTCCGACAAGCGTCAGCTCGCGCTCGCGCACAACGGGAACCTGATCAACGCCGTCGAGCTGCACTCCGAGCTGCTCGACAAGGGCGTGTCCTTCCGCTCGACCTCCGACTCGGAGATCATCGCCGCGCTGCTCTCCACCCACGAGTCGGACAGCATCGAGGAGGCGCTCGCGGACGTCATGCCGCGCCTGCAGGGGGCGTTCTCGATCGTCGTGATGACCACCGACAAGCTGCTCGCGTTCCGTGACGGCGCGGGCCTGCGCCCGCTGGCGCTCGGCAAGCTCGGCGAGCAGGCGGCCCAAGCAGCCGGCTCGGCCGGCTGCGCCGGCGATCGGTACTGCTTCGCCTCGGAGAGCTGTGCGTTCGACATCATCGGCGCCGAGCTCGAGCGCGAGGTCGAGCCGGGCGAGATGATCGTGGTCGGCGAGGCCGGGCTCGAGGCGCGTCAGGTGGTCGACTCGCCGCGCAAGGCGTTCTGCGTCTTCGAGAACATCTACTTCGCCCGCCCGGACTCGATCCTCAACGGCAACCGCACCCAGGTCTCGCGGCGCAAGATGGGCGAGATCCTCTGGCGCGAGGCGCCCGCCGAGGCGGACGTCGTGATCGCGGTGCCGGACTCCGGCAACCCGGCGGCGGCAGGGTTCTCGAAGGCATCTGGCATCCCGCGCGACGAGGGTCTGATCAAGAACCGCTACGTCGCGCGCACGTTCATCCAGCCTGGCCAGGAGCTGCGCAAGCACGGCCTGCGGATGAAGTTCAACCCGTTGCGCGAGGTGGTCGAGGGCAAGCGGCTGGTCGTCGTCGACGACTCGATCGTCCGCGGCAACACGACGCGCCAGATCGTCCAGATGCTGCGCGGCGCCGGCGCGCTCGAGGTCCACATGCGGATCTCCGCGCCGCCGATCCGCCACCCCTGCCACTACGGCGTCGACATGTCGACGACCGACGAGATGGTCGCCCACGGCCGCACCGTCGAGGAGATCGCCACCGAGCTGGAGTGCGACTCGCTCGCCTACCTATCGCTCGAGGGCGTCTACGAGGCGATCCGCGGTGAGCGCAACACCCACTGCGACGCCTGCTTCTCCGGCGAGTACCCGCTCGAGCGCACCCACGACGCGCAGGGCAAGTACGCGTTCGAGCTACCGCTCGCCGCCAGCCGCAGCTAGCGCCCGCGTCGAGCGAGGTCGCGGTCGTAGGCGATGCTGACGACGATCGCGACGGTCACGAGGAACATGGCGTAGGCAACGCCATCGGACGGCTCGACAAGCGCCTTGGTCCCGCTCAACACCAGGATGCCGGCAACGATGACGGGAATCGCGTTGAGGATAGAGCGCAGCATGCACATAGTCTATGCGATCCCGACCATCTGAGCGACGAGTAGGCCGGCACCGGCGACCGCTCCGAACGCTGCGCCGGTGCCCATCGCCTGGTCCCAGTGCGGCTCGTCATGGCGAATCTCCCGAGCACAAGCGAGCGCGCTACCCACTGCCGCACCTCCGCCCACCGAGGCATAGATCGCCTGGGCAGCGTCGTTCAGTGCGGCGCCGGTCACGGCCGCGACGAGCGTAGACAGCAGGGGTGACCACGAGAACACGTCGACCAGCGTGCGTGAAGTCAGGTGACGGGATACGCACGAGTGCGACGGTAGCGTCAAACGCAGCTTTGACTGGCCGAATGCGGCGGTACTGTGGCCGGGCGATGGATCTCTCGGCGGGCCTGCAGCGGTACTTCGGCTTCTCGGCGTTTCGGCCGGGCCAGCAGGAGGCGTGCGAGGCGGCGCTCGGCGGCCGAGACGTGCTCGTGGTGATGCCGACGGGATCGGGCAAGTCGCTCTGCTACCAGCTGCCGGCGCTGCTGCGCGACGACTTGACGATCGTCGTCTCGCCGCTCGTCGCGCTGATGCAGGACCAGGTCGAGGCGCTGCAGGCGCGCGGCCTGGGCGATCGGGTGGCGCTGGTCAACGCGCAGCGCGACGCTGCCGAGAACGCGGAGTCGCTGCGCCGCGCCGCAGCGGGAGATCTGCGGCTGCTCTACGTGGCGCCGGAGCGGTTCGCCTCGCCCGGCTTCCTCGAGGCGATGCGCGCGGCCCGGATCGGCCTGTTCGTGGTCGACGAGGCCCACTGCGTCTCACAGTGGGGGCACGACTTCCGGCCCGACTACTTCCGTCTCGCCGACGCAGCGCGCTATCTCGGCGCGGGCTCGATCGTCGCCTCGACGGCGACCGCCACGCCGCGCGTCGCGCTCGACATCGCACGCCGGCTCGGCTTGGACGACCCGGTCAAGGTCGCGACCGGGTTCGACCGGCCGAACATCTCGTTTGCCGTCGCCCGTCCGTCCGCCCACGACAAGCGCCGGCTGATCGCCGAGACGCTGCGCGCGCCCGATGCCCTGCCGGCGATCGTCTACGCCGGTACCCGCGCCGGATCCGAGGAGATCGCCGGGCAGCTGACCGAGGCGCTCGGCGAGGAGGTCGCCGCCTACCACGCCGGTCTCGGGCGCGAGGTCCGTGCCGACGTCCAGCGGCGGTTCCTCGCAGACGACGTGCGCGTGATCGTCGCGACCAACGCGTTCGGGATGGGCGTCGACAAGCCGAACGTGCGCACGGTGATCCACGCCAGCGTGCCCTCCTCGCTGGAGGCGTACTACCAGGAGGCGGGGCGTGGCGGGCGTGACGGCCAGCCGGCGCGGGCGCTGCTGCTCGCCGAGAACCGCGACAAGGCGCTTCACGTCCACTTCATCAAGCGCGAGGAGGTCGACGAGCGGCTGCCGGCCCGGCTCTACGAGCAGCTGCGGGCGACCGCGGCCGAAGATGGCCGTTACGCCGCCGACGCCGGCGACCTGATGCGTTCGGTCGGCGGCGCGCCCGACCGGCTGCGCGCGCTGCTCGGGCACCTGACGCGGGCTGGTGCGATCTCGCCGTCGCCGTCCGCGCCCGACCGCGTCGCCGGGCGGTTGACCGCGGCGTTCGACCGCCGGATCGCCGCGGCCTGCCGCACCTCGGTCGAGGAGGGCGCCCGCGCCCGCTGGCGCCAGTACCGCGAGATCTGGGCCTACGTCGAGCGCGACGGCTGCCGCCGTCAGGCGATCCTGCGTCACTTCGGCGATCACGCCAGGCCGAGCGGTGGCTCGGGCGTACCGTGCTGCGATGTCTGCGACAGCAGCCTCGTGCCCACGCTTCCCGCCGTGCCGCTGCACGAGATCGCGGACCTCGACGAGGCGATCGTCTCGGTCGCACGACTCGCGAACCCCGCCGTCGGTCGCACGACCTGCGCGGCGATCGTCCACGGCGGTCGCGGTCAGAAGATCGAGCGCAACTCCTACGACGGGCTGCCCGGCTACGGTGCCTCGCCGCACATGCGGCGGGCCGACATCCTCGCCCGTGTCGACGAGCTGATCGGCGAGGGCGTCATCGAGGTCTCGAGCGGAATCCGGCCCGTGCTGCGCGTCGCCGAGCGCGCGGCCGCCTGACGCCGATGGCCTTCCGCGTCGCAGTCCTGATCTCCGGGCGGGGGAGCAATCTCCAGGCCTTGGTCGAGCACTTCACTCGTAGTGAAGGGGTCCCCGGTCCACAGGTCGTCTGCGTCGCGTCGAGCCGCGCCGACGCGCCGGGCCTGGAGCGCGCGCGCAACGCCGGGATCGAGACCGCGGTCTTCGCCCAGGACGATCATGCCGACCGCGATGCACGCGACGCCGCGCTCGCCGGCTGGCTCGAGGGCCACGACGTCGATCTCGTCGTGCTCGCAGGCTTCATGGAGATCCTCGGCGGCGCGTTCATCAGGCGCTTCGAGGGGCGTCTGATCAACGTCCACCCGTCGCTCCTGCCCGCGTTTCCCGGCGTTCGTGCGATCGAGCAGGCGCTCGACTACGGCGTCAAGGTGATGGGTGTGACCGTCCACTACGTCGATGAGGGCGTCGATACGGGGCCGGTCGTACTGCAAGAGGCGTTCGAGCTTCCATATGCTCGCGACGTGGAGGAGATCGAGCGCCGAGTCCATGAGATCGAGCACCGCCTGCTGCCGTTGGCCGTCGAGCTGATCGCGTCCGGCGCGGTGACCCGTGACGAGTCGAATCCGCGCCTCGTGCGCATCGCCGACAAGACGTGAGCAGCGCTCCTGACGTAACCGAGCCGGGCGGCGTTCGGGTCCGCCGAGCGCTGCTGACCGTGTCCGACAAGCGCGGGCTGGTCGACTTCGCGCGCGGGCTGCAGGCGCTCGACGTCGAGATCGTCTCAACAGGCGGCACCGCCTCGACGCTCGCCGACGCCGGCATCGAGACCCGCTCGGTCGAGGACTACACGGGTTTCCCCGAGATCCTCGACGGCCGTGTCAAGACGCTCAACCCGCGCATCTACGCCGGCCTGCTCGCCGTTCGCTCCGATCCGGCGCACGTCACGACGCTCGACGAGCACGAGATCGATCCGATCGACCTCGTCTGCGTGAACCTCTATCCGTTCGAGCGGGTGTCGGGCCGTCGCGGCGTCGACGAGGACGAGGTGATCGAGAACATCGACATCGGCGGCCCGACGCTGATCCGCGCGGCCGCCAAGAACCACCGCTTCTCCGCCGTCGTCGTCAGCCCCGAGAGCTACGACGCGGTGCTCGAGGAGCTCCAGTCGTCGGAGGGCCACCTCGAGCCCGCCACGCGCGAGGCGCTCGCGCTCGAGGCGTTCTCCTACACCGCCCGCTACGACGCGGCGATCTCGGGCTGGTTCGCCGAGCGCGAGGAGGACTTCCCCGGCCAGGTGACCCGCTCCTACGTCAAGGTGCTCGACCTCTCCTACGGTGAGAACCCGCACCAGCGCGCGGCCTACTACGCCGACGCCCGCTCACGCACGCACCTGCTGTCGCGCGTCTCGAAGATCCACGGCAAGGAGCTGTCGTTCAACAACCTGCTCGACCTCGACTCCGGCCGGCGCCTGAGCGAGGAGTTCGAGCTGCCGGCCGTGGTGATCATCAAGCACAACAACCCGTGCGGCTGCGCAGTCGGCTCCTCGGTCGAGGAGGCGTTCGAGAAGGCGCTCGCGACCGATCCGCTGAGTGCCTTCGGCGGGGTCATGTGCTTCAACCGACCGATCGAGCGCCATCTCGCCGAGCGGCTGAACTCGATGTTCGTCGAGGTCGTCATGGCGCCCTCGTTCGAGGGCGACGCGCTCGAGGTGCTCAAGCAGAAGCCGAACATCCGGCTGCTCGAGGATCAGGAGCGCCGCCGCTCACAGGTCATCGAGCAGGACTTCAAGCGCGTCCGCGGCGGGGTGCTCGTCCAGGATCGCGACCTCGGCTCCGAGGTGCGCGACGAGATGCACGCCGTCACCGAGCGCAAGCCGACCGATGCCGAGTGGGGCGAGCTGCTGTTCGCCTGGCGGATCGCCAAGCACGTCCGCTCGAACGCGATCGTGCTCGCGAAGGATCTGGCGACGGCCGGGGTCGGCGCCGGTCAGATGAGCCGGGTCGACTCGGTCCGCCTCGCGATCGAGAAGGCAGCCGAGGCCGAGCGCGCGCTCGACGGAGCGGTCATGGCCTCCGACGCGTTCTTCCCGTTCGCCGACGGACCCCAGCTGGCGATCGACGCCGGCGTTCGCGCGATCATCCAGCCGGGCGGCTCGCGCAACGACCCCGAGGTCGTCGCCGCCTGCGACGCCGCGGGCGTCGCGATGGTCTTCACGTCCAGAAGGCACTTCCGCCACTAGGCGGAGTGCCCCCGGTCGGACTCGAACCGACGCCGCGCGGCTTAAAAGGCCGCCGCTCTAACCAGCTGAGCTACGGGGGCACCGGCAATGATGCCGGACCCGCGTCGTAGCTCGCTGCAACGTCTCTGAAGTAGCCCCGGGGAGAGTCGAACTCCCGCCTGCGACGTGAAAGGCCGCTGTCCTAACCGTTAGACCACGGGGCCTGGAGGGAAATGAGGTAAGACCAGTCTAGAGCCGCCAGCTGCGGCGACCGCGTCCTCTAGGCGGTCGCGGCGGCGTTGCGTTCGTCGCGTTCCGGGTCGTACCCGGCACAGGATGCGGCGAAGACGAGCAAGCTGATCACGAGACCAATTGTATGCGATGTGACAAGGGCGACGAGCGCACCTGCAACTCCACCGGCGAGCGCTGCGAACAGGACGAGGCCTGCAGGTAGCTTCAAGACACGCGCCGTGACGAGCGCACAGGCCAGCCAGGCGACTGGTCCCGTGACCCACCCGTAGTCCTCGAAGAAGTCGTCTCCGAGAGGCAGTGCGAGCAGCACGGCGAAGACGATCCCTACGGCGAGGGCCTGGACCACCAAGGAACGCAAGAACAAGCCCTTGTCCACGGCCCCGATACTACTTCACGACCGATGCCCTCCCTGAGCGTCAAGCCTCGCCTCGACCGCCTGGTCAACCACCCGTGGCTGATCGGCGATCCGACGACGCCCGGACGCGAGCTGGGCAAGCGCGTCCGACGCTTCACCGTCTTCGCGATCGTCTTGGCGAACGCGATCAGTGCGCTCGTCGTCACCGCGTTCGCGCTGCTCGCGCTGCCGAAGCCCGATGGCGTAGCGGGCCCCGACGTCACCTGGTCGAACATCGGTCTCGCGATCGCCTACGTCGCCTTCGCGATCGCCGTCGGTGTCCGCTGGGGCCGACGAGCGGTCGAGAGCGGGCGCGGCGGCGTAACTGGCTGGCTCGAGCTGGATCGCGCCCCGACCCCTGACGAGCAGCTGCGGGTGTTGCGCGCGCCGCTGCGGATCACGGTCGTCGAGCTGTCGCTCTGGGGGCTCGCGGCGGTGATCTTCGCCTGCCTGAACCTCGTCTTCTCGCCGCTGCTCGCGCTCGGCGTCGGGCTGACTGTGGCGATCGGCGGGTTGACGACCGCATCGATCGCGTACCTGCTCACCGAGTTGGCGCTGCGGCCGGTCGCGGCGCGTGCGCTGGCTGCCGGTCCGATCGATCGGCGTGGTGTCCCTGGCGTGACGTCGCGCTGGCTGATCGCGTGGGCGCTCGGCACTGGTGCACCGATCGTCGGCCTCGGCCTCGTTGGCATCGTTGCGTTGACCTCGGTCGAGATCGAGGAGACGCCGCTCGCGCTCACCGCGCTGACACTGAGCGGGATCGCGCTCGTCTTCGGGGCGCTCGCGTCACTGCTCGCGGCCTACGCGACGGTCCACCCGATCGGGTCGATCCGTCGTGGACTCGCCGATGTCCGCAACGGTGACTTCGACGTCCACCTGGGCGTCTGGGACAGCACGGAGATCGGCCTGCTGCAGGCGGGCTTCAACGACATGGTTGCGGGCCTGCGCGAGCGCGAGCGGATCCGCGATCTGTTCGGCCGCCAGGTCGGCCGCGACGTCGCCGAGCGCGCGCTGGGGCTGGAGGGCATCGATCTCGGCGGCGAGGAGTGCGACGTCGCCGTGCTGTTCGTCGACGTCATCGGTTCGACAGAGCTCGCGCGCCGTAAGCCACCGCACTACGTCGTCGAGCTGCTCAACCGCTTCTTCGCGGAGGTGGTCGACGTCGTCGAGCGCCACGGCGGCTGGGTGAACAAGTTCGAGGGCGATGCTGCCCTGGCGATCTTCGGTGCGCCGGCCCCACTCGAGGATGCCGAGGGCCGTGCCCTGCGCGCCGCCCGGGCGCTCGACGGCCGACTCCGTTCGCGCGTGCCCGAGCTTGCTGCGGGAGTCGGGGTCGCCGCTGGCCCGGTCGTGGCGGGTCACATCGGCGCTGAGCAGCGCTTCGAGTACACGGTCATCGGGGATCCGGTCAACGAGGCGGCACGGTTGAGCGAGCTTGCGAAGCGCCATCCGGCGCGCGTGGTGGCCTCGGGCGAGGCGCTGCGGCGCGCGGGCGCGGACGAGGCGTCCGAGTGGGAGCACGGTGAACCTGTAGAGCTCCGCGGCCGTGGCGAGCCGTCACCGGTGGCTTCGCCGCGCTCGGCGTCGACAGCCGAGCAACCGGCCGGCTAGCGCAGCTCGAGGATCGACACCTCGGGTGTGGCGCCGAGGCGGAGGCGCGGCGCCTGCCCGCGCTCGACTCCGATTCCCCGGCTCACGTAGACGGCGTTTCCGTTCAACTCATGCAGGCCACCGGCGGCGACGGCGCGCGGGACGTCGGACGCGGTGGTCGGCGGGCCGATGAACGGGACTTGGAGCTGGCCGCCATGGGTGTGTCCCGACAGGACGAGATCGATCCGGCTTGCCGGGGTGAGGTCGAGCACAGCATCGGGGCGATGGGCGAGCAGCAGACGGATGTCGCTGGCGCCGGGCGTCCGCTCGAAGCGCGACATCACGCGTTGGGCGCGGGGAGACCAGTAGCGCAGCGCCAGGCCGGCGATCGACACGCGCCGGTCGGCGATCTGCACCGTGGCGCGCTCGTCGAGCAGGAGCCTGATCCCAGTGCCGGCGAAGACCCGTCGCGCCTTGTCCATCCCCTCGCTGTCGCCCTGGACGGCGAACACGCCACCGGGTGCCCGCAGGCGCGCGAACAGCTCGCGGATCGCTGCTCGTTGACGGTCGAACGACGGACGCGTGCCCTGGTGGTAGTCGCCCGAGAGCAGGATCAGGTCGGGCTCCTCGGCCAGCACGCGCTCGATGGCCTCGTGCTCGTGTCTGCCGAGCTGCTCGAACTGGATGTCGGCGATCAGTGCGACGCGGATCGGGCGATCCCCGGCACGTTCCTCGGGCATCTCGATCTCCGTCCGCTCGACGACGAGCCGGTCGGGCTCGACGAAGCTCGCGTAGGCGCCGACTGGCGCGAGCAGGACGCCGAGAATCACGGTCGCTCGCAGCAGCGTGCCACCCATCTACGGAATCCGACCAGCACGGCCGCGAGCGGGACGACGACGACCAGGTCGAGCCAGACGACGTGCATGACGCCGAATGGCATGTCGAGGCCCGCGTGGAGCATCGCGATCCCCTTGACCGCGAGCAGGGCGGCCGCGAGCGCGAGCGCCGCGGCGATCCGCCCGAACCCGTGCCAGCCGTGCGGGTCGTCGCCGCGCAGCGCCCAAGCGAGCAGACCACAGAGGATGAGAGCGTCGACCGCCGCCGAGATCGCGAACACGGCGTGGCTGGGGTCGCTGTGGATCACAGCGCGTAGAGGCTCCCGGCCGACCGTAAGTGGTTCCTAAACGGTCACAGAATCGGTGCGAAGGACACTTAGCTGTCGAGATGACCAATGGATTGGCAGCCGCGTGAGGCGGTCCAAAGCCGAGCCGGCCGCGTTCACCGCCCTCTACGAAGCACGCGCGAGCAACCTGCTCGTGTTCTTCGTGCGGAGGACGTTCGACGTCGAGGTGGCGCGCGACTTGACCGCCGAGACGTTCGCGCAGGCATTCGAGCACCGCCGTCGCTTCCGCGGTGAGACCGACGAGGAGGCAGAGGGCTGGCTCTTCGCGATTGCGCGCCATCAGCTCAGCCGCTACGTCCGCAAGGGGATGGTCCAGCGCAAGGCCGTCGACCGGCTCGGGATCGCTGTTCCCGCGGTCGCGGACGATGACTACGAACGGATCTTCGAGCTCGCCGGCTTGGCCGATCTCCGCGCACAGGTCGCGAGCGCGTTCGCGGGTCTGCCGGCTAACCAGAGCGACGCCCTGCGCCTACGGGTCATCGACGATCGCTCCTATCCCGACGTGGCTGCGGCGCTCGGGGTCTCCGAGCAGACGGCCCGCGCCCGTGTCTCGCGTGCCCTGCGCCGTCTGGCCGACGCGGTTGAACTGTCGATTCCAACGGAGGTATCACCATGAGCAACGTCCCGATCAGGCTGCTCGACGACCTGGGCGCGGAGCTTGCCCGCGTTACGGAGGGACACGGCCGGAGGTCGGGCGGCTTGCTGGCCGCAGTCCACGGGCACACTGTGGCCGTCACGCTGGCGACGGTCGTGCTGTTCGCGGGTGCTGCCTACGCGGTCCCGGTCACCCGCGCCGCGATCGACGACATCGGCGGCACTTTCAGCAGCTGGATGGACGGCGAGGACGCGCACGCGCCCGGCCGCGCGGTACGCCCTGGGGACGGTGCGCCGCCCTGGGTCGATGAGGGTCGCAGCCGGCTGATCGCGGAGGCAGGTGGGGTCGGCCTATTCGTGACGCGTCTCAATACCGAGAAGCGCGGAGTTCAGATGCAGTTCGCACTCGGCGAGAGCGTCGTCGGGTCGAACACGCTCGAGGGTTGGCGGCGGACCTTCGACGACCACGACGTTGTCTTCCTCGGCACCCCGTCGCTTCCTGGCGGCGCCGCTATCGATAGTCGTGCCCGCTACCCATTGATGGGCGTGACGTCACGCCGGGTGACGCGCGTCGCGGTGACCTACGCGGCAGGCCCGCCGACGGTCGTCGACGGCATCGACGGTGGCTTCGTGGCGCTGGTCGACAGCCGCCGGGAGCTGCGCGAGCTTGTCGGATTCGATGCCGCCGGCAGAGAGCTAGACCGCGCCGACGTCCGCGCTGTCGGTCACGGCCCGCCGTCGTAGCCACTCGAGCCAGGCGAATGCCGCCGCGGTCAGCAGCAGCATCGGCACGACGCGTCCGGTCCACGGCACGGGACTCCAGAGCACGAGCAGGAGCAGCGCCAGGGCAAGGCCGACGCGGACGATCGCAGGATTGTCGCGTAGTGTCGGCCCACCGATCCGCCGCAGCCAGGCGGCGCGCGTCCCCGGGCCTCCGAGCCATGCGCCGGAGGCTACGAGCAGCCCGATCAGGATCGTCCCGAGTGCGGCGTCGACCAGCAGCGAGGTCGCGATCGACCATGCGTCACGGACGGCCTGCTCGCCGTTCGGCGACTGGGCGAGCTCCTCGACCACGACGTTGCCGCCGACTCGCCGGAAGGCGAGCGCGGCCACGCCGGCGAGCACCAGCGCGCCGCCCACCGAGACCAGCGTGCGGCGCCGGTCGCGCGACAGCGCAACCGCTCCGCCGAAGGCCAGGAGCGCCAAGGCCAAGAGCACCCAGGCCGCCGCGCGCAGCGCCTTGACGATCTTGCGGGCGGTGGTCAGCTCGTCCGGCGGCAGGACCTCGATTTGCGCGATGTCCGGTGGCAGGCGGTCGGCGGCCGCCTTCGGCAGGCCGGTGTCCTCGGCGAGCTGGGTCAGCAGCGCGCGCAGGTCGAGCGACACCCCTGCGTCGTCGTCGTCGCGGTCGAGCAGCTCGATCAGGCGCGAGTGGGCGGCCCGGTTCGCGTTGGCCCACGCCTTCAAGGCAACCGTGTTGCCCAGCAGGCGGGGGGCGTTGCGCTGGGCGGCCTGCTTGAGCGCGGCCGCGGCGGGCGCAGCGAGCGGATCGAGTCGCGGCGGCAGCACCTGCTCGAGGCGCGCCTCGACTGCGTCGGTGTCGTAGAGGCGGTCGACGAGATGAAGGCCGATCGCGGTACGGATCGGCTCGTCCTCGAGCAGCCGGTCGCTCGTCTCGACCCACTCGTCGGTGTCGAGCGCCTGCCGTTGCGCCCAGATGCCGACGCACGCCCCGATGGTCAACAGACCACCAAGGGTCACGAGCAGCGCGATCGCGACTTGTCTCCCCTTCATCGTGTGAGCCTACGTCGCACGGCGGCGGGTGCGCAATGGGCGGTACTGGGATCGAACCAGTGACCTCCTGCTTGTAAGGCAGGCGCTCTACCAGCTGAGCTAACCGCCCGCTGCGGCTGTTGAACTTATCGCGTCGGCGCCATCGGATGGCTCGGATAGCGTGAACGGGCCAAGATCCTGGGAGCTGAACCGAGCGAGCAGCGGGTCAGCGAGAAGACCGCCTAGCTCGCGCGGAAGGCGCTTGCCCTTTTGCGCGCGACCGGCTATCTGTAACGTCAGGCAAAAGGGGGGACAGTGGAGTTGTCACGGAGGGGGAGGATTGGAGCGTTCGCGCTTGCGTTGGCGGTCGCTGTAGCGATCCCGGTCTATGCGGTCGCGTCCAAGGACGACGAGGCGTTCGAGACACCGGTCGTGAACGCCACCCCGGCGGCTGCACCTGGCGCGCGGCTGATCCCGGACGGAACACTGCTCGTGCGTGGGGTCGACGAGCGAGCGACTCGTGCCGACGGCGCCCTGTACGAGCTCGCCTCCCGCGGCAAGCCCAGCCCGGCTGGCGATCTCTCCTGCAAGCGGGTCACCGGGATCGTTCGAGGTCGCGGGATCTGCATGCGAGTTGCGCCTGACGGCAGCTCCTATGAGGGGGTCGTCTTCGACGAGCGCCATCGGCCACTGCGCCGCTTCCCGATCGAAGGCATCCCCGATCGTGCGCGTCCCTCGCGCGACGGGCGCTACGTCGCCTACACCTCGTTCGACCCGGCGGGAGCGGCGGGCTACTTCGAGACACCGCAGGACTTCTCCACGTGGACGCGCATCGTCGACTCGCGGACCGGCAAGGTCCTGTTGAAGCTCGAGGATCTGACCGTCACCAAGGGCGGCAGGCCGATCAAGGACCAGGAGGCCGAGCTGTGGGGCGTCACCTTCGCCGACGGCGGCGACTACTACGCGACGCTCGCCGCGCGCGGCGACCACTACCTGATCGGTGGCAGGGTCGGCAGCGAAGAGGCCCGTGTGATCAGGGACCACGTCGAGTGTCCGTCCCTATCGCCCGACGGGACGCGGATCGCCTACAAGCGCCGCATCGGCGACACCAACAAGTGGCGGTACCACGTCCTCGATCTCGCGAGCCGCGAGGACATCGCCCTGGCCGAGTCCCGATCAGTCGACGATCAGCCGGAATGGCTCGGCGACGACCTCGTTGCCTACTCGGACGACGAGTCGGTGCTCGCGGTCCCGGCCGATGGCAGCGGACGCCCGAGCCTGATCGCGCGGCGCGCCACCTCGCCGCAGTTCACCGCACGTTAGGCCGTTGCGCTAGATCTTGCCGGCGTCGGTGGCCGCCTGCTCGGCGGCCTCGAGCTGGCGCTCGATCAGGTCGAGGCCCGAGCTCCAGAAGCCCGAGTCGGTGAGGTCGACGCCGACGATCCGGCCGAGGTCCTCGGGAGGCATCGAGCCGCCCGCCTTCAGCAGATCCAGGTAGGACGGGACGAACGCCATTCCCTCCTCCTCGTAGCGGCGGTAGACCGACAGCGCGAGCAGGTTGCCGTAGGCGTAGGCGTAGACGTAGCCGGGGGTGTCGATGAAGTGCGGCACGTAGGACCACCAGGTGCCGTAGTCCTCCGACGGCTCGACCGAGTCGCCGAGCAGGTCCGCCTGGGTGTCGAGCCACGCTGCGTTGAGTCGCTCGACGGCCAGCTCGCCGTCGTCGCGACGCTCGTTGTGGATCCGGTGCTCGAAGCGGTTCATCGCGATCTGGCGGAAGACGGCCGCGACGAGCCCGTCGAGCGACTCGGCCAGCAGCGACAGCCGCGTGTCGGCGTCCGGCGCCTGCTCGAGCAGGCGCTCGAGGACGATCGTCTCGCCGACGATAGAGGCCGTCTCCGCGACCGTCAGCGGCGTCGTGAACTCGAACATCCCCCGCTGCCGCGCGAGCGCCGCGTGGACGCCGTGGCCGAGCTCGTGCGCCATCGTCAGCGCGTCGCCCATCCGTGAGGTGTGGTTGAGCAGCACGTAGGGATGGGCCGACGGCACGGTGTACGAGCAGAACGCCCCGCCGCGCTTGCCCGGCGCCGGCGGTGCGTCGATGTAGTCGCCGGTGAAGAACTCCTCCGCGACGTCGCCCATCTCGGGCGAGAAGCTGCGGTAGCAGTCGAGCACGAGGTCGCGCGCCTCGAGGTAGGGCATCGGCTGCTCGGTGGTGCTGACCGGCGCCATCCGGTCGTAGTGGGCGAGCCGGTCGACGCCGAGCAGCTTCGCCTTGAGCCGGTACCAGCGCCGCGCGAGCTCGTAGCGCGAGACGACGGCGTCGATCAACGCCTGGACCGACTCGTCGCTCGCCTCGTTCGCGAGGTTGCGCGCGGCGACCCAGTGCTCGTAGGAGCGCAGGCGATCCTTGGTCGCCTTGTCCGCGAGCAGCGTGTTCATGATGAACGCGCGCGTTCGCAGCCCTGGCTGGAGCGCGACGGTGACGCCCTCGGCCGCGGACTTGCGCTGGTCGCGGTCGGGCCCCTGGAGCAGGCTCAGCGCCTGCATCAGCGGCACCTGCTCGCCGTCGAGCTCGACGGCGAGGCTCGACACCTGCTCGGTGAACAGCCGCCGGAACGCCGAGCGGCCGGTTACGTCGACCTCGGTGAGGATCCGCTCCTCGGGCTCCGAGAGCTGGTGCGGCCGGTAGCGGCGGATCGTGCGCAGATGGTGGCGGCAGAAGGCGAGCGCGTCATCGGCGAGCAGCGTCTCCGCGTGGGCGTCGTCGGCCTCGTTCCACTCGAGGTCGAAGAAGAGCAATGCGGTCTGGATCGCCGCGCCGCGCTCCTGGGCGTCCTGCATCAGCGCGCCGCGCTCGGGGTCCTGGGTGTCCACCGAGAAGTCGAGCGCGGCGAACGAGCCGGCGCGGCCGACCTTGTCGCTGAGCTGCTCGAGCTCGCGCATCGCTGTGGCCATCTGGGTGGCGTCGAGCTCGGCGACCCGTCCGCGGTAGCGCTCGGCGAAGCCGTCGGCGAGCACCTGCGCCTCGTCGAGCAGGTCGACGACGCCCTCCGCCCCGCGGCCGTCGACCAGCGGTTGGAGGTCCCAGCGGGCGGCCTCGAGGGCCTCGTCGACAGCGGGAGGCGCGGAGCCCGACCGTTGATCGGGCGAGCACCGACCGATTCCATCCTCGGCGGTCGTCTCGGGCATGTCCGGCACCTTAGTGGGCGGTCGACGCCCGGATCAGCGCGCTCACCTGCGCCGGGTCGTCCCACGTCGGGATGTGGCCACACCCCACGAGCAGGACGGTTCGGGCGTTCGCCGGCCGCTGGCTGGGAGGACGCACGAGACGGTCGTGCTCGCCCCAGGCCAGCGTCACCGGCGCCTGTATCTCGTCGAAGCCCGTGAAGACCGCGCCGCGCATCTCGTCGTTGGCGCGGTCGAAGCCGGGCGCGTGGCCGTAGGCGCGGATGCGGCGCAGCGCCTCGCTGGCGCTGACGGACGACGGGTCGACCACGGTGCCGTTGAAGGCAAGCTCGCGCAGTCGTCGCGAGCGGACGATCAACGGCAGCAGCGGTGACAGCGCGCGGGCCGCATGGCGTGCCGAGTTGCGGCGTGGGCCGAGCGGGCGCTTCCAGAGCCCAGCGGCGCAGATCGCGGTCACCGACCGGGCCCGCCCGGTCTTGCCGAGCTCGAGTGCGACCCAGCCGCCGAGCGAGATGCCGGCGACGTGGGCGCTTTCGATCCCGAGTGCGTCGAGGGTCGCTACCGCCCTCGTGGCGATCGCGGCCGGCGTGGCACGCACCTCGTCCGGAAGCTCGGCGGAGTCGCCGAAGCCCGGCATGTCGACCGCGACGCAGTCGTGGTCGGCGGACAGGTCGCCGAGGACGGGGTCCCAGACGCCGCGGTCGGCGCCGAGCGGATGGATCAGCAGCAGCGGCTCGCCGTCTCCGACACGAGTCATGGCGAGCGGGACGGACACGTAGACGTAGCTTCTAGTGCATTCGAGCCGTGCTCGTTCACCGCTTGGATCAACGGCCGCTTGGCGTAGGGGCTAGATTTCACAGCCATGGACGCCAACCGCCTGAAGTCCCTGCCGCTGTTCGAGTCCGTGTCCGACGACGATCTGGGGCGGATCGCCCCGTTCATCAGCGAGGTGTCGGTCTCGGAGGGCAAGCACCTCGTCGACGAGGGTGACTACGCCTACACCTTCATGGCGATCGAGGAGGGCACCGCGGAGGTGCGCCGCGGCGACGAGAAGGTCGCCGAGCTCGGCCCGGGAGACTTCTTCGGCGAGATCGGCGTCCTCGACGTCAGCGATCGCCGGACGGCGACCGTCGTCGCGACCTCGCCGATGCGGCTGATCACGCTCGACCGCTGGGACCTGCGCCGGCTCGAGAAGACGGTCCCGTCGGCGGCCGAGCAGATCCGCTCCGCCGCCGAGCAGCGCTCCTAGCCGGGCATCTCGATGGCCGGCCGCATAGTCGTCTTCGGCGCCACCGGGTACACCGGCCGCCTCACGGTCGAGGCGCTGGTCGCGGACGGCGCGCGGCCGGTGCTGGCCGCACGCGATCCGGTCAAGCTCGGCAACCTGGCCGAGGAGGTCGGCGGCGACCTCGAGACCCAGATCGCCGACGTCGCGCGCCCCGAGAGCGTCGCGTCGCTCGTCGAGGAGGGCGACGTCCTCGTCGCGACCGTCGGGCCGTTCGCCCGTTGGGGCGACGCTGCCGCCGAGGCGGCGATCGCCAAGCGCGCCCACTACCTCGACTCGACCGGCGAGCCGCCGTTCATCCGCAAGGTCTTCGTGCAGTACGGGCCACGGGCGGAGGCGGCCGGAATCGGGATGCTGACGGCCCTCGGCTACGACTGGGTGCCCGGCAACCTCGCCGGCGGGCTGGCGCTACGCGAGGCCGGCGCGGACGCCGTGCGGATCGACACCGGCTACTACAACTTCGGACCTGCCCGGCCGAGCGGCGGCACGAGCGCGTCGCTCGCCGGCGTCGCCACCGAGCCGGCGTTCGCGTTCCGCGGCGGGACGCTGTGCGACGTCCGCTCTGCCGATCGCTACCGCACCTTCCTCGTCAAGGGCAAGCCCCGCCCGGCGGTCGCCGTTGGCTCGTCGGAGCACTTCACGTTGCCGCGGCTGAGTCCCGGCCTGCGCGAGGTCAACTCCTATCTGGGCTGGTTCGGACCGGCGTCGCGCGCCGTCCAGGTCGGCTCGCTCGTCGGGGCGGGGATGTTCCGGATCCCCGGCAGTCGCAAGCTCTTCGGTCGGGCGGTCGAGCGCTACGTGAAGGGCTCGACCGGCGGCCCAGACGCGACAGAGCGGGCGAAGGTCCGCTCGGACATCGTCGCCGAGGCGTTCGATGCCGCCGGCCGCCGCCTCTCGCGGGTCGCGGTGACGGGCGTCGACGGCTACACGTTCACGGCCGGGATGCTCGCCTGGGGCGCGCAGCAGGCCGCCGCGGGGGGGCTGAAGGCGACTGGTGCGCTCGGTCCCGTCGACGGCTTCGGACTCGACGAGCTCGAGGCCGGCTGTCGCAAGATCGGCATCGCTCGGGCCTAGCCCGATCGCTTCGCGGCACCCTAGTTAAGGGTGCGCCGGAGCCCCCTTCGAAGAAGAGAGCCCCGGCGCGGCAAACCCGGCGAAGGAGATCGCCGGATCCGCTTCGAGTATAGGAAGGCCCGCCTCGCTGAGCGAAGATCGGTCAGGCCGCTTGCCCGGAGGATCCGCGGGCGTCGGCCTGGGCCGCCTGCTCGAGGGCACCGCGCATCAGCTCGCCATGGACCGAGCGTGTTCCGCCGCGGCGGCGACGTGACCATGCGCCGTCGGGCTGTAGGTCCCAAGCGAAGGTGTCGTCGGCGAGAGTGCGCTCGAGGACGTCCTCGACTTGGGCACGGAGGGCCTGATCGCCGATCGGGACGAGCAGCTCGACGCGCGTGTCGAGGTTGCGCGGCATCAGGTCGGCCGAGCCGATCAGGCAGCGATGCTCCTCGCCGCGCTGGAAGCAGTAGACGCGCGAGTGCTCGAGGAACCGCCCGACGACCGAGACGACGCGGATGTTCTCGCTGACGCCGGGGACTCCCGCGCGCAGGCAGCTGATCCCGCGGATGATCAGATCGATCTGCACACCGGCCTGCGAGGCCTCGTAGAGCGCCTTGATGCATCGCCGGTCGACGAGCGAGTTCATCTTCATGACGATGCGTGCCGGATCGCCCGCCTCGTGGGCGGCGATCGTCGTGCGGATCTCGTCGAGCAGGTTGGCGCGCATGTTCTCGGGCGCGATCACGGCCTTGCGATAGCCGGGATGGTGCGCCGCGCCGGTGAGCGCGTTGAAGAGCGCGGCCACGTCGGTGGCGATGTCGCGGTCGCAGGTGAAGAGGCCGAAGTCCTCGTAGATGCGAGCGGTGCCGCGGTGGTAGTTGCCCGTGCCGACGTGTACGTAGTGGCGCACGCCGTCGCCCTCGCGCCGGACTACGAGCAGCGCCTTGGCGTGGGTCTTGAGGCCGGGCAGGCCGTGGACGACGTGTGCGCCGGCCTCCTCGAGCGCGCGCGCCCAGCCGATGTTGCGCCGCTCGTCGAAGCGCGCCTTGAGCTCGACCAGGCAGACCGCCTGCTTGCCGCGCTCGGCCGCCTTGATCAGCATCGGCACGAGGCCGGAGTCGTCGGACGTCCGGTAGACCGTCATCTTGATCGCGAGTACGTCCGGGTCCTCGATCGCCTGTTCGATGAAGCGCTCGACGCTCCCCGTGAACGACTCGTACGGGTGGTGGACGAGGATGTCGCCTTGGCGCATCGCGGCCATCACGTCGGCGTCGCCGTCGTCGGTCGAGAACGGGCCGCTGCGGACAGGTGTCCACGGCCGCTCGCGCAGCTCGGGACTGGCGTCGAGCGCGTAGAGCTCGTCGAGATCGGTGAGGTCCAGCATCCCGCCGACGTCGACGACCTGGGACTCGTCGATGTCGAGCTGGTCGATCAGGAAGGCCCGCATCGCGCTGTCCATCGCGGCCGAGGCCTCGAGCCGGACGGCCTCGCCGAAGCGGCGCTGGCGCAGCTCGCGCTCGACCGCGCGCAGCAGGTCGTCAGCCTCGTCGGAGACGGTGAAGTCCGCGTCGCGCGTGACGCGGAAGACGGCGTGGGCACGGACCTCCATGCCGGGGAACAGCGAGTCGAGCCGGCGAGCGATGACGTCCTCGAGCGCCACGTAGGTTCGGTCGCCGATCTCGATGAAGCGCGGCAGCACCTCCTTCGGGACCTTGACGCGCGCGAACAGCTCGCTGTCGTCCTCGGGGTCGATGAGCCAGACGCCGAGGCTCAACGAGAGGTTGGAGATGTACGGGAAAGGGCGTCCGGGGCCGACGGCCAGCGGCGTGAGGACCGGGAAGACCTGCTCGTCGAAGATGCGGTCGATCGCGATGCGCTCCTCGTATGAGCAGGCATCGGCGTCGACGATGCGGATGCCGTGCTCGGCGAGGGCGGGCCGCACCACCTGCTGCCACTGGCGCGAGTGGCGGTCCATCAGCGGCTGGGTGCGCGCGGTGAGGCGGACGATCGTCTCGAGGGGCGACAGTCCGTCGGCCTTGCGCGCGTCGATGCCGGCGTCGACCTGGTCGTGCAGGCCGGCGACGCGGATCATCGTGAACTCGTCGAGGTTCGACGCGAAGATCGCGAGGAACTTCGCCTGCTCGAGCAGCGGCGTGAGGCCGTCCTCGGCGAGCTCGAGCACGCGCTCGTTGAAGTCGAGCCAGGACAGCTCGCGGTTCGCGAACAGCAGGGGCGAGTCGAGCGGAGGGGCGGAGGGTGACGCTTGGAGCTCCATCAGGTAACCCGATTGTCACAGGCCGGCGGCCGCGTGGTGTGAATATCGTTGCTCGCGGTGATCTGGCTGCTCAGACACGCAGACGCGGAGAGCGGATCTCCGGACGCGGAGCGCAAGCTGACCGCGAAGGGGGAGCGCCAGGCGCGGGTGGCGGGCGCCGCGCTGGCCGTGCTCGGCGTGCAGTTCGACGCCTGCCTGACGAGCACGCGCGTGCGCGCACGGGAGACCGCTCGCCTGGTCTGCGAGCTGCTCGGGATCGAGCCGATCGAGGAGCCCGCGCTGAACGGCGGACCGTTCGATCCGGTCGAGCTCGCGCTCGGGCACGGTGGCGAGTCGGTGCTCCTGGTCGGCCACGAGCCGGACATCTCGATGGCCGTGCACGCGGCCACCGGTGCGCAGGTCAGGATGCCCAAGAGCGGCATCGCCGTGATCGATCGCGGCGAGCTCAACGCGCTCCTGCGTCCGGAGCATCTGCAGGCGATCGCTCGATCGAGCTGACCTCAGGACGCGGCGGCTCGAGGCCGGCCAGCAGGGTCTCCCCGAATGCCTTGTGCTCTAGGCGGTCCCAGTAGCGCACGAAGCGCTCGACCAGCACCGCTCGGCGAGCGGTGACGTAGCCGATCAACACTCCCAGTCCGCGATACGCGGCGCGGTTCGGCGCCTCGCGCGCGAGCGCGGGATCGAGGTCGGCCGATCGCCCCGCGCGCGCTCGCAGGGCGGTGGCGTCCTCGGTGCGCAGGCGCTCTCGGCCAGTCTCGGCGCGCGCGACGAGCTCGTCGCAGTCGTGGATCTCGCCGAGGACGTCCTGCAGCCGGCGGAGCGCCCGCGCGGCCTTCGAGGCCGGTGCGCCGAACACCGGCGCCGAGAGCTCGAGCACATAGCGCAGCCGCTTCGCGGCGATCCGCATGTCGTGCTGGGCATCGCCCGCGCCGGGCTCGAGGGCGGCCGGCACGAAGGACTCGAGCTCCTCGAGGCGGACCGCAACGACCCGGCGCAGGTTGTCCGCCGCGGTGCCCTTCGGATCGAGCCGCTTGACGCGCCGCGCCTTCACCGTCGCGCCCTCCCCGCGAGCTCGAGCAGCCGCTCCTCGAGGCCGCTCTGCTCGGCCTCCGCGAGCGCCGCGGCAACCTGCTCGTCACCGTCGGCGCGCTCGGCCTCCACCGCCGTGAGCAGGCTGCGCAGGCCCGCGCGGTCGGCGTCGTGGAACGCCTGCTCGAGCTCGTGCAGGCGTTCCACGGCCACGTCCGCCTCGCGACGTGCGCCGAGTGCGCTCGCGAGCCGCTTCACGTCCTTCAGCGCTTGGCGGTGTCGCTTGCGCGGGAAGCAGCTGGCGAAGACCTCGAGCGCCGCGCGCAGCCGGCGCGTGGCGACGCGCATGTCGTGGACGTCCTCGGCGCTGCCCCGCTCGCGCACGCGCTGCGCGTAGGCGAAGACCTCTCGGCTGCGGGTCTCGACCGCGGCTGCCGCCGCGTCTCCGAAGGTGGTGTCAGCTGTCAGGCCGGCGATCGGCCTTGCCCGTGCCATGCCTCAAGTGTGCTTGACGGCGATTCCCTCGAGCACGTGCGCGACGCGATCGCAGGCGTCGATCGCCTGCTCGAGCCGCTCGAAGATGTCCTTCCAGCGGATCACGACCATCGGGTCGATGCCGCCTGCGAACAGCGCGACGAGCGCGCTGCGGCTGATCCGGTCGCCCTCGTCCTCGAGTCGGTCGACCTCATTGACGTGGGGTCCCAGCGCATCGAACGCGGTCAGCCGCTCGAGCGCGGCGGCCAGCTCGCGACCACAGTCGCGCAGCACGCCGGTCAGCTCCAGCGCCTGCTCCATCGGCGCCTCGATCTTGTAGAGGCCGAGGAAGTCGGCCGCCTCCTCGGTGTAGTCGACGGCGTCGTCGAGCGCGGTCGCGAGCCCGTGGATGTCCTCGCGGTCGAGCGGGGTGAACTTCGTCGAATGCAGCGAGTGGAGGATGTCGTGCGTGATCCGGTCGCCGGTCTCCTCGAGCGCCTTGATCTCGTCGCGCAGCTCCGGCTCGTCGGGCCAGACGCGCATCAGCTCGTCGAGCTTCGCGGTGGCTTGGGCGAGGTTGTGCCCACCCTCGCTGAACAGCGCCTCGAACTTGCGGCTGTGTGGCGCGCCGGCGAACAGCGGAGCGCCCATCAGACCGCGCCTCCGCCAGGGGCGAGCTCGGGATGCGAGGCGTCCTCGAACTCGCGGAAGAGCCCGGTCACGACGAAGGCGGTCTGCTCGCCGATGTCGACGGCGTTGTCGCCGAGCCGCTCCAGGCAGCGGGCGACGAGCATCATGTGCATCGCCCACTCGCGCTGGTCGGCGTCGTCGCCGATCTCCAGCGCGCGACGGAAGCAGGCGCGGTTGAGATCGTCGATCTCGTCGTCCTGGCGGACCAGATCGAGCGCGAGCGCCTCGTCGCGCCGCTCGAAGGCGAGCTTGCACTGCGTCACCAGCGACCGTGCCAGCTCTCCCATCCGCGCGATGTTGGCGAGGATCTGCTCGTCGGCCGGCGGGTGGTGGCCGGCGAGCGGGACGAGCTTGGCCATGTTCACGCACTGGTCACCCATCCGCTCGACGTGCTTGATCACGTGCAGCAACGCGGCGACCAGGCGCAGATCGCCCGCGACCGGCGCCTGCAGTGCGAGCAGCGACAGGATCCCCTGGTGGACCTCGAGGTAGCGGCCGTCGATGCGGTCGTCGTCGGCGATCACCATGCTCGCCAACTCGACGTCCTGGTGCTGGACGACCTCGATCGCGCGGTCGAGCGCCTCGCAGACGAGGTCGAGGCCGCCGAGCGCCTGGCGCTCGAGCCCCTCGAGCTCATCCTGGAACTGCTGACGGGTGGTGTCGGGCATCGTGCCCCTCCTCTCCGTTAGCCGACCTTGCCGGTGACGTACGCCTCGGTACGCGGGTCGGCCGGGTTGGTGAAGATCTTCTCGGTCTCGTCGAACTCGACGACGCGACCGGTTCGGCTGGCGCCCTCGTCCTCGAGCTCGACGGTGAAGAACGCCGTCATGTCCGAGACGCGCGCCGCCTGCTGCATGTTGTGCGTGACGATCACGATCGCGTAGCTCTCGCGCAGCTCCATCATCAGGTCCTCGATCTTGCCGGTGGAGATCGGATCGAGCGCGGAGCAGGGCTCGTCCATCAGGATCACGTCGGGACCGGTGGCGAGCGCGCGGGCGATGCAGAGCCGCTGCTGCTGGCCGCCGGACATACCGAAGGCGTTGTCCTTGAGACGGTCCTTGACGTCGTCCCAGAGCGCAGCGCGGCGTAGCGCGGCCTCGACGAGCTGGTCCATATCGCCCTTCATCCCGAGTACGCGCGGGCCGAAGGCGATGTTGTCGTAGATCGACTTCGGGAACGGGTTGGGCTTCTGAAACACCATCCCGATCCGCTTGCGCACCTCGACTGGATCGACGCTGGCGCCGTAGAGGTCCTGGCCGTGGTACTCGATCCGCCCTTCGACGGTCGCTCCGGGCACGAGGTCGTTCATCCGGTTGAGGCAGCGCAGCAGCGTGCTCTTGCCGCAGCCCGACGGTCCGATCAGCGCGGTTATCTCGTTCTCGGCGACGTCGAAGGTGATGTTGCGGACGGCGGTCTTGCCGCTGTAGGCGACGTCGACGCCCTCGAGCTCGAAGATCGCCTTGCGGCCGGACCGCGTGCCGTGCCGCGGCCGTCCCTCGAGGACGGCGGAGCCGACGTCGAGCGAGGTCTCGGACGGGCTGTGGCGCGGGGGGCGCTCGGTGTCGCGCTGGTGCTGTCTGTGGGGCTCGGTCATCTGCTTGGCCACCTTAGGTCTCCTACCACTTCTGCTCGTAGCGATTTCGTAACCAGATCGCGACTGCGTTCATGCCGAGCAGCAGGATCATCAGGACGACGATCCCTCCGGCGGCGAGAGCCGCGTAGTCGTTGACGTCGTTGGAAGGTCGTGAGATCCAGTCGAAGATCTGGATCGGCAGCGCACTGAAGCGCGACATCAGGTCCGGCTCGGACGTGACGAAGACCGCCGCGCCGACCATGATCAGCGGCGCGGTCTCCCCGATCGCCCGCGAGAGGGCGAGGATCACGCCGGTCGCGACGCCTGGGATCGCGGCTGGCAGGACCTGGCGCCAGATCGTCTGCCACTGCGTCGCGCCGAGCGCCATCGAGCCCTCGCGGATCGACGGCGGGACGGCGCGGATCGCCTCGCGGCCGGCGATGATCACGACCGGCAGCACGAGCAGGCCGAGCGTGAGGCCACCGGCGAGCACGACATTGCCGAGCGAGAGCGGACCGCGGACGAGGAAGGCGAGCCCGAGGATCCCGTAGACGATCGAGGGAACCGCGGCGAGGTTCTGGATGTTGACCTCGATCGCGCGGTTGTACCAGCGGGAGCTGTCGGCGTACTCCTCGAGATAGATCGCGGTGGCGACTCCGACGGGGATGATGAACCCGGCACAGACCGCCATCAGCCACAGCGTCCCGAGCAGCGCCGGCCAGATGCCGGCCTTGTCGGCGACGATCGACGGGTACTCGGTGATGAAGTCGAGGCTGACCCGGCTCAGGCCGTCCGCGCCGATCGTGACGAGCAGCGTGCCGAGCAGCAGCATCGAAGCGCCGAGGCAGGAGAGCAGCAGCGCCTTGAAGCCCAGCTCGCGCAGGCGAGCACGGCCCGGCGACGCGCCGATCGGCCCGCGCGCGGCGGCCTGCTCGAGGGCCGCTGCGGTCACGTCGGTCACTCGTACACCTGCCGGTAGCGCCGGACGAAGCGGATCGAGATCGCGTTCAGGACGAGCGTGATCACGAACAGCAGCGCGCCGACGGCGAAGATCGTCTTGTACTGGAGCGAGCCCGTCGCCAGGTCGCCCTTGCCGATCGCCGCGATGTACGAGGTCATCGTGTACATCGGGTTGCGCGGATCGGCGCTCAGCTCGGCGATCTGGCCGGCCGCGACGAGCACGATCATCGTCTCGCCGATCGCCCGCGACGCTCCGAGCACGACGGCGGCGACGATTCCCGAGAGCGCCGCTGGGAAGACGACTCGCAGCGACGTCTGGAGGCGCGAGGCACCGAGCCCGAACGAGCCCTCGCGCAGCGATCCGGGCACGGCCGACATTGCGTCCTCGGAAACCGACGCGACCGTCGGGATGACCATGAAGCCCATGATGATCCCGGCCGACAGCGCGTTGAAGACGCTGACGTCGAAATGGAGGATGTCGATCAGCAGGTTCGGGGTGAAGAAGGTCAGCGCGAAGTAGCCGAAGACGATCGTCGGCACGCCCGCGAGCAGCTCGAGCACGGGCTTGACGACCTTGCGCACGCGTGGGGTCGCGTACTCGCTCAGGTAGATCGCGGAGCCGAGCCCGAGTGGGATCGCGACGGCGAGCGCGATCGCCGTCACGAGGAACGTGCCGCTGACCAGCGGCAGCACCCCAAAACTCTGCGGCTTGATGATCGGCGACCACTCGGTGCCGAAGAGGAAGTCATTGACGCCGACCTCCTGGAAGAAGGTCCAGGCCTCGCCCGCGAGCGACAGGACGATCCCGGTGGTGGTGAGGATCGAGATCAGCGCCGCGAGCAGCAACAGCCCGCGGATCGCGTCCTCGCCCAAGCGACGACGCGCCACCCCGAGAGCCGGGGTGGCGCGTGCGCTGGTGGTGGAGGCAGCCTCCATCTCGCTTAGCCGTGGAGGCGCCGAGCCGGCTACTTGCCGGCCGCGGCCGCGGCCTCCGCCTCCTTGAGCTGCTGCTTGCCCTCATCGAGCTGGGCGGCGGTCAGCGGCACGATCTGCGACGCCGTGGCGATCTCCTCCTGGTTGTCCAGGACGAACTCCATGAACGCCTTGACCTGCGGCTTGTCCGCGAGCGACTGCTCGCTGGGGTACATGAACAGCGGACGCGACAGCGGCTTGTAGCTGCCGTCCTGGATCGTCTCGGTGCTCGGGGCGACGCAGCCGTCTCCGCCGTCGACCTCGACCAGACCCAGCTTGTCCTGGTTCTGCTCGTAGTAGGAGAAGCCGAAGTAGCCGAGGCCACCCTCGTCGCCGGTTACGCCCTGGACGAGCACGTTGTCGTCCTCGGACGGCTGATACTCCTTGCGGCTGACGCCCTCCTCACCATTGATCACGTCGGTGAAGAAGTCGAACGTGCCGGAGTCGGTGCCGGGGCCGTAGAGGGAGACCTCGACATCCGGGAAGTCCGGGTTCAGCTGGTTGTAGTTGGAGACCTTGGAGCCTGTGTTCCAGAGCTTCTTCAGCTCGCCGGTGGTCATGCAGGTGATCTCGACGGCGGGGTTGGTGACGACCGCGATGCCGTCGTTGGCGATCGTGACCTCCTTGTAGGAGACGCCGTTCTTCTTGCAGATCGGGGCCTCCTCGTCGTCCTTGATCGGACGCGAGGCGTCGGAGATGTCGGTCTCCCCGGCGCAGAACTTCTCAAAGCCGCCGCCGGTGCCGGACGTGCCGACCGAGATCTCGACGTCGGGGTTCTCCGCGTTGAACAGCTCGGCCGCCGCCTGGGCGAACGGGCCGACCGTGCTCGAGCCGTCGATGACGATCTCGCCGGACACCTCGCCACCGCCACCGGCGGTCGCGTCGTTGCCCGAGTCGTCGTCGCCACATGCCGCGACGCCGAAAGCCAGCACGCCTGCAGAGGCGAGTGCGAGCCACTTCCTCATGGGTGTTCTCCTTGTTGGTTTCACAACTCGCGGCGACGCTGTCATGGCCTTGGGGCCAGTCTGTTATGGACTTGTCTCCGGGATGTGAAAACGATGTGAAGGGGGCTCTGGGAAGCGGTCGTCCTGCGGCTGCAGGCGGTAGCCGAAGCCGAAGTGCGTGTGGATGACGCGGATGCCGGGCAGCGCGTCGTCGAGCTTCTGACGCAGCTTGGCGACGTAGACGTCGACCGAGCGGTCGGACTTGCGGTAGTCCTCGTGCCAGACGACTTGGTAGAGCTCCTCGCGGCTGACGATCCGTCCCGCGCGTTGAACCAGCGCGGTCAGGAGATCGAGCTCGCGCGCGGTCAGGTTGAGCGGCCGGCCGTCCGCGGTGGCGAGGAACTCCCCCGGCCGTATCTCGATCGCCCCTGCCGCCAGCACCCTGTTCGAAATCGCAGCTTCCATGGCCCGGAAAGTCGCACGATGAGCGGAACTTCCCGTTATGTGCGCGTGATCGGGCTGTGAAGAAGCTGTGAACGCTGTATCCAACGCCGAATTGTGGCGTATGCTGGCTGTAGTGAGGCTTGCAATCCTCGATACGGATTCCGGCTTCGTCCAGGTTCTGGTCAACCGTGCGGACAGCATGGGTTGGCAGCATCGCTGGCTCGAATCTCCCCCCCGGCCCGATGAGTTCGCCGCGATGCGGCTGAACGCGCTGGTCATCGATTTGACCGTTCTCGGTCCGGCGGCCTGGAGCTACCTCGAGGAAGTCGCACAAGCCTCCCCGAGCCTCGGCATCGTCGTCGCCACCGGCCGCTCGAGCGTCGCCCAGCGCGTGCGCGGACTGCGTCTCGGCGCCGACGACTGGGTCACCAAGCCCTGTCACCCCGAGGAGGTCCTGGCAAGGCTCGAAGGCGTCATCCGCCGCCGCAAGCAGGCCAACGCCCGGATCGACGAGGCGCCCGTGGTGGCAGCCGAGCTCGAGATCCGCGCCGATCAGTTCCAAGCGTTTGCCAGCGGTCGCAGCGTCGACCTCACCCGGCGCGAGTTCGAGGTCCTACAGCTGCTCGCCGCGGCCGAGGGAAAGGTCCTCCAGCGCGAGGAGATCTACCAGCAGGTCTGGGGCTACTCGATGGCCCACGGCGATCGCTCGGTCGACGTCTTCGTGCGCAAGCTGCGCCAGAAGCTCGAGTCCGGCTCGCCGACCTGGCGCTACATCCACACCCACTTCGGCGTCGGCTATCGCTTCGACCCCGAGCCGCGCGACGGGGCGACCCCTGCGCCACCTGCCGCCGAGGTTGCCGACGTGGAGGACCCCTCGCCCGCTACGGTCGACGGTGCAGCGCCGGCTGGCCTCGCGCTCAGCTAGCGCCTCTCATCGATCTTCAGCAGGAGGTGGTCGGGGATGTCGAAGGGCGGACGGCTTGGGCTGGTCGCGGTTGCAGTCGCAGTTGCGATCGTCGCGTTCGTGATCGCCAAGCCGGGCGATGACGAGGACAGGTCCGACAGCGCTCCGGCCGCGGAGACGACCGACAGCCCGACGGCGACCGCACCCTCGGCGACCACGCCGCCCGCCGACGGTCCGGACGCCACGCCCACCGAGACCATCCAGCTGAAGGACTACGCGGTCGTCGGCGAGCCGCCCGACGTCGAGGCGGCCAAGGGGCAGATCGTGCGCTTCGTCGTGACGTCGAACGTCGACGACTCGGTCCACGTCCACGGCTACGACATCGAGAAGGACGTCGGTCCAGGCAAGCCGGCGCGCTTCTCGTTCAAGGCGAGCATCGAGGGGATCTTCGAGATCGAGAGCCACGAGGCCGAGCACAACGGCAAGGACGCTCTGATCGCGAACCTGGTGGTCGAGCCGTCTTGATCGAAATAGCTCATGGGATCGTAGGTCGCACAGACCTGCCGATCCCGGAGTGGCTGTTCGGATGGGCCGCGGCGATCGTCCTCGTCGTGTCGTTCGTCGCGCTCGCGGTGCTCTGGCAGGAGCCGCGCCTGGCCAACTCGCCGTTCAAGCCGTTGCCGAGGCTGTCGGCCGTCGTCTCGAGTCGCGTGGTCCGGTTCGTCTGCGGCGCGCTCGGCGTGTTCCTGCTCGGGGTGACCGTCTGGGCGGGGTTCGAGGGCGTCCAGGCCTCGCAGGCGAACTTCACGCCGACGTTCGTCTTCGTGATCTTCTGGCTCGGGCTGGTCGCGGCGAGCATCCTGCTCGGCGACGTGTTCCGCGCCTTCAACCCGTGGCGCGCGCTCGGAGCGGCGGTGTCGTGGGTCGCCCGCACGGCCGCCCGTGCGCCGATGCCGGCGCCGCTGCGCTATCCGGAGCGGCTCGGCCACTGGCCCGCGGCGGCGGGCATCTTCGGCTTCGCCGTGCTCGAGCTGGTCGTATCCAACGGCGACCAGCCCGAGAAGGTCGCGATCGCGATCCTCGTCTACTCCGTCGCGCAGTTCGTCGGGATGGCGCTCTACGGCGTCGACGAGTGGTGCGACCGTGGCGAGGCGTTCGGCGTCTACTTCGGCCTCTTCGCGCGGATGTCGCCGTGGGGGCGGCGGGAGGGGACGCTCGGGCTGCGGCTCCCGCTCGCGGGCCTCGCGGAGCTCCAGTCCCTGTCCGGGACCGTCGCGCTGCTCGCGGTGATGATCGGCAGCGTCACCTTCGACGGCGCGGCCGAGGGCCCGCTGTGGACCGGCCTGACGCCCGACCTGCTCGACTTCTTCGACGCGCTCGGGCTCGGCCCGGCGCGGGCGCTGGAGGCGACCTACCTGATCGGGCTGACAGCGGCCGTGCTCTTGATCTGGGGCTTCTACACGCTCGGCATCCGTGGAGCGCTGAGCGTCGGCGGCGGGCACGACGGCCGTGCGCTGGCGCGGGCGTTCGTGGCATCGCTGGTGCCGATCGCCTTCGCCTACGTCGCGGCGCACTACATGACCTTCCTGCTCTACCAAGGGCAGGCGATCCTGACGATCGACCCCAACCCGTTCGGCTACCTCGCCTCCGATCCGCTCGGCGACGGCAGCGACATCTTCGGCACCGCGACGCGGTCCGTCGACTACGGGGTGATCGGCGCGACTGCAGCCTGGTACTGGCAGGTCGCCTTCGTCGTGATCGGTCACGTCGCCGCGCTGACAGTCGCTCACGACAAGGCGCTGACGCTCTACTCCGACGCGAAGCTCGCCGTCCGCTCGCAGTACTGGATGCTCGCCGTGATGGTCGGCTTCACGAGCCTCGCCCTCTGGCTGCTGTCGCAGTCCAACGGCTAGCCTGAAGCCGTGATCGTCGTCGCGCACGCGGGCCACTGGCTGGTGAACCTCGCCTACTTCGCGCCGGTGATCGGCTTCCTCGGCTGGCTCGGGTGGACGGAGCTGAAGGGGCGTCGCGAGCGGCGCGCCGCGGCGGAGTAGCGAAGCCGTTGTTATCCAGATCTTCTCCGGCTCGACACAGGCGATTCACCAATAGGAGTCCTGCGTAGGCGATCGTCTCGCGGCGATGCTGGCCCCGCAGCCGATCTCACGGCCTCCAGAGGAGGAGCGCCGGATAGGGAACATCGAGATCCGTCCGTCGGAGCTCCAGGTCTTGATCGACGGCCGTCGCGCCGGGCTGACGGTACGCGAGTTCGAGCTGTTCTTCGTCCTCGCGGAGCGGCTCGACCGCGTCGTGCAACGGACCGAGATCTACGAGCTCGTCTGGGGCGGCAAGATGCCCCGCCGCGACCGCTCCGTCGACGTCCTCGTCCGCAAGGTCCGCCGCAAGCTCGAGCTCGCCGCCCCCGAGTGGGACTACATCCACACCCACTTCGGCATCGGCTACCGCTTCACCCCCGAGCGGCGATAGCCGCGAGCCCCGCGCCCTCACTGGAGCCCGCGGCAGCCAACCCAGCTGCCCCTTCACTGGAGCCGTCGGCAGACCAGCGCCGCGCGGGGGCTCCGGGGGACGCGAGTCCCCCGGTCCCTACTCCAGGGAGCCGTGGTTGCCCTGAGCCTTATTGAACGCACACCGAAACAGCTCGGGCTGGCCGACGGGCTTGCCGCCGCCGAAGCCGCCGCGGTCGCCGTTGTCGTAGACGGTTATGTAGTGGAGCGTCTCGGGGGAGGGGTTGGCGGGGAGGGGTGCTGGATCGGGCTCGCCGGCGCGTGGGTCGCCGCGGGAGACGTCGCTGACGCCCTGGAAGCCGGCCGCGCGGGCGCCGGAGGCGGTCGTGGTGAGGGTCGAGCTCATCTCGCGACGGTCCTTGAGGCCGTCGGTCGGGTCGATGTCCGTCGAGGCGGTGACCTCGTTGTCGTCGGCGCGGCCGGCGAGCTTGACGCGCGGGGCGGCGCCGATCAGCTGGGCGGCGGTCGGCAGGTAGCCGCCGAGCTCGACGCACGCCTGGGTCGCGAAGAAGTAGTCGTTCTTGCCGACGTCGCCGCGCTCGACCGGATAGGGGCTGCTCATCAGGCAGACCGTCCCGAGGTCGACGGTCTCCGGTGCGCAGCGGTCGAGCAGTCCTCCGGCGCCCCGGCCCCCGACGCGGTCGGCGTTGCGCGCGCGGCGCACCTTGGGGATCGCGGCGAGCGGGACCTTCGCCTTGGCGTTTAGCCGCAGCAGGCCGAACTTGCGCAGCTTCGCGCTCGCGCTGGCCGATGGCTCGCCCTTGGCGGCGTCGGACTCGGCGCTGGTCGACAGCACCACCGCGATCAGCGCGAGCAGGACGGCCGACCAGGCGGCGACGTTGACGGGACGGGAGGTGCTCATGGTCGGCTCCTTCGGTCGGTGCGTGTGAAAGCTGCTGCGGGTTGGGTGCGGCGGCGAGCGCCTGGGCCGCCACGTACGGATGCGCCGGCGAGCGCCGCCAGCAGGACCAGCCCGAGCAGGTACGGCGGGACGGTCAGGCCGCTCTCCTCGGCCTCGTAGCGGGAGAAGGCGTGGGACTGCTCGAGCGCGGCCTCCTCCTCGCGCTTCTCCTCGACTTGGTAGGTCCGCGCGGGGGCGCCGCCCGGTGGCATCGGGCGCACGATCGGCGGTGGGGGCGGCGGCGGGATCGCCGGGACCGCGGCGGCTACGCCGGCGGCAAGTGGGATGAACGGCGCGGCCGCGGGCGGTGTCGGTGGCGCGGCCGGCGTCGGCGCGGGAGCCGGCGGCGGGGCGAGCGGCGGAGGCTCGAAGCCGATCGGCGTGTTGGGAGCCGCGCCGGGGCTGCTCGGCGGCGCGACCGGCGGGCTGACGCGCGTCGGCGCCTGCTTGAAGCGGTCGGGGCGCAGTGGCCGTGTGCCGCACGGGCGCTGGACGCTGCCGTTGAGCACCGTCACGCGCTCGGAGTAGGAGTAGCCGCCGGCGCTGATCGTGACCGTCGTGGTGCCGGCGTTGAAGGGGCAGAGCAGGCCGGACGCCGATGCGCTGACGACCTTGTCGTCGCTCCCGATCAGCGGCTTGCGCAGGTTGGTCGAGCTCGGGTCCTGGGCGACGAAGTCGGCGATGTCGGGATCGGACGAGCTGAAGCTGTACTCGGGTGCGATCCTTGCCGAGCAGCCCGCGACGGTGCACTGATCGGGTGGGAACGCGACGTAGGGATCGCCGCCCGACGGGTCGGGGTTGCCGGTGCCGGCCGAGGCACGGCCCCAGCGATCGCCGCCGCGCGGACGGCGGCCCAGCCCGCGGAAGAGGGCCGGGCGCGAGCGGCGCAACAGCGTGCCGTCGGTGGCCTCGAGCGAGAGGTCTTCGACGATCGGGATCAGGCGCGCGCCGACCGGTGCGCGGTTGGTCGCGGGATCGCGGTCCGCCGCGTTCACCTCGAGCAGGAGCACGCCGCTGTCGCCGAACAGCGCATCGGGCGTGTTGAGGCCGAAGGCGCCGGCGATCGGCGAGCGGTAGCCGAGCGTGCCGCTGCCGTAGCTCGGGATCGTGTCGGCCGCGCCGGCGGGGATGCGCGTGACGCGGTTCTCCTCGGGGCGGTCGTAGACGTAGGCCGAGACCCCGTTGGCGACGAGCATCCTGGCGACCTGGTCGCCGTCGGCCGCGACGTTGAGCTTGGGCGTGAAGCGCGTGTTGATGTCGCGGTTGCCCATCACCACGACCGGGACGCCGTCGGCGCGGGCGTCGTCGAGCACCGCCTCGAGCCAGGGCAGTTGTGGCTCGGCGGGGTTCTGGTGCGGATCGCCGGCGACGAGCGAGCCGCGTGAGTTGTCGATCACGACGACCCGAACACGGCCGCCGGCCCCGTCGCTGTCGAAGGCGTAGTGGGTGCGCGCGCCCGCGCTCGGCAGGGCACCCGGGATGCCGTCCGAGGAGACGCCGGCCGGCGCCGGGCTGCCGCCGAGCGGAGCCGGGAAGGTCGCGAACGCCGACTTGAACACGTCCGCGCCGGCGCCGTTCACCGCATCGCTCGAGCCGAGCGCCGGGAAGACCGGCAGGGCGGGCTGCGAGCCGAGCAGCGCGGCGAAGCGCCTGCCGTCAGCCGACCCGAGTCCTGTCCGGATGCGGTTCCCCGTGTAGAGCAGCGCGCGCGGGCCGTTCTCGCCACGCAGCCTGGCGACGGTGCTCAGCGCCGCCGTCAGCGTGCGGTCGGGACCGACCGACTGCGGCGCGAGATCCGCACAGGCTCCGTCGCACTGGGCGTGGCCCGCCACGGCGAGCCGCACCGGGCCCGCCGGCAGCGGGATCGCGCCCGAACGGGTGGCGCCCGGTGGGGCGTTGCCGTCGCCGTAGCGGTAGATGCCCGCCGTGCGCACCCGCGCGCGGATCGCCCGCCCGCCGCCGTTGCGGGCCGACGAGCCGCGGCCGGCGGAGTCGGCCTCGCCGCTCCAGCCGCCGACCGCCCAGCCGTTGCCGGCCGCGTCGAGCAGCAGGCCGAGCACCGGATCGCTCTTGAGCGGCCGGTCGGCCCCCGAGCCGGCGAAGGCGGAGCGCTGCTCGTCCGACCAGCCCGACTCGGTCTCGCGCAGCACGTAGCCGTCGCCGGGAAGCTGGAACGGCGGGATCAGCGGGGGCGGGACGGTCGGGTCGGGCTCGGGGAGGTCGTCGACCGGTGGGAAGGTGAGCTGGGGGACGACCGAGACGACAGCGCGGACAGCGCCGCCCGCCGTCGGCGGGCGCACCGCCGCCGCGGCGATCGGCGTCGAGCCGAGCAGCGGCTGGTTCGAGAACCGCCACGGCGAGCTCGGCCCGTCGCGCTCGATGACCACGTCGCGGCCGGCGGCGACCGCACCGCCGTCAGGCAGTCCGGCGACCGTCACCAGGCGTGGACGCCCCGCCCGGACGCTCTCGAGCAGCGCGTGCGCGGACTGGTCGACGCGCCAGCCGGCGCCGTCGTTGACCAGCAGCTCGCCGCCCGCGGCGACGAGCGCCTGCCTGCCGGCGAACGCGATCGAGGTCAGGTCGGCGCCGGCTACGCTCGCCGGGAGCGGCTCGGGCTCCCAGCTCTTGCCGTAGCCGAGCAGGACACCGCCCTTGCCGACCGCATACCCGCGATCGGGGTTCCCCGGCTCGAAGGCGACGTCCATCAGGTTGCCCTCGAACCCGATCGGGATACCCGGATCGGCGCTCCAGAGTCCGTCGTCGGAGTTCCACTGCCACATCGCGCCGAGGTCTCCGACGGCGTGCGCTCGCGCCGCCTCGGGCCACGCGACGCCGCGCAGGGTCGATCGGTTGACGCTGCCGCTCGACGACAGCAGGAACTCGCGCCGCCAGCCGCGGCCGGGCTCGTAGCGCGCGACGCCACCGTCGGCTCCGACGGCCAGCGCCCGCGCACCGGCCGCGCCCGGCTGCGAGCCTGGCGCGGCTGTGACGTCCGTCAAAGGGGCGCGTAGCGCGACCGGCCACGGGCGCAGCCGCTGCGGCGGGTTGTCGCTCGAGATCTCCACCGGACCCTCGAGCCAACCTCGGTCAGGCGTCGCGAAGGCGGCGCTGGGACGGAAGTTCCCGCCGCCTCCGGGCATCCGCTCGAACAGGCCGTCGGTCAGGCGCAGGTAGGTGCCGCGGTTGGTGTCCTCCGCGCCAACGGTGTCGAGCGGGTTGGTGATCACGCGGTCGCCGAAGCCCGGACCGGGCCACGCGAAGCTGCGGTAGCCACCCTGGCGCGAGAGGCGCACGCCGAGCGGCGCCGAGCAGACCGGCGCGTCGCACCATGTGCCGGCGACGGAAGCGGCGTCCCGGTCGAAGAAGAGCGTGACGTCGTGCGCGACGCCGTCGATCGTCGCCTCGAGGTCGATCCAGGCGCCGTCGCCCGTGACGGTCAGCGGTTGCGCCGCGCCGCCGATCGCCGCCACCGCGGCGATGCCCTGGCTGGGCGTGTCGCGGTCGCGGAACGGGGTCGCGCCGAGGTTGGCCTCGGTCCACTGGGGTCCGCCGGGCGCGGCCGTTCGGCGCAGCAGGACGGCGCCGCGGCCGAGTCCCGGGGCCGTCTGCGCGAGCGCCCAGGCATCCTGCGGTCCCGCGGCGTCGATCGCGAGGATGCGGAAGTCGGACTCCGAGCCGGCGGGGATCGCGATCGGCTCGCGGGTCCAGGTGGCGCCGTCGAAGTGCAGGATGCCGGTCGTCGCGGGCCGGCCGGTCGGCGCGACGAGCAGGCCGGTGTGCTGTCCCTCGTCGAAGGCCGCGACCGCGACCCTGCCGCCGCCCTGGTCCTCCGCCAGCGCCTCGGCTGGCAGACCCGGCTCGGCGGGCAGGAGCACGTCTGGCGGTGGCGCTGCGAGAACCCTGAACGCCGCGTCTGGGTCGCGGTGGATCGCGACCGCTTGGCTGCCAACCGGGCGCGCGGTGTCGCGTCCGATCAGCACCGCGCCCCCGCGTGGCGTCGTGCGGGCGGAAAGCCGGTTGGGCGCCGGACCGCGGTAGGGGTTCCCGTCCTCGTCGAGCGGCGTCGCGACGACCTGCCAGCCGGTCGCGTCGGTGTGGCGCACGAACGCGAGCTGCGGCTCGGGCTGGAGCGGGCTCGACACCGGTCCGAACGGAAGGTCCTGGCCGCCGGCGCGCACACGCCCGACGGTGAGCGGCAGCTGCCGGTAGCCCCAGGCCTCTCCCGGCGCGCCCGCCGGGGCGGCGCCGATCAGTGTCGTGCCAGCGTCAGCGACGCCGAGCAGGGGCAGCGGGCCGGCGGGCGGGCCCGCCGTCTGGGAGCTGCCGAGCGACGGGATCACCAGCGCCGCGCCGACGATGGCGGTCAGCGCGGCCCCGGCCGCGCGCTTGCCCGGGATGGCGATCACTTCGCCTCGGAGACCTTGAACGCGAGCTTCGTCGGGTAGCGCTTGCGGCTGAGCGTGAGCGTCAGCTTGCGACGGCCCGGGCGGAAGACACGGCGTGGCGTACGGGCGACGACCCTGCCGTCGCGCTTTGCGATCAGCTGCACGCGCGCACGCCGGACGACGGTGAAGGAGATCGTCAGCCGCAGACCGCGGAGCTTCGAGCGCACGCGCTTGAGCAGCGGCGGCAGCCGGCGGTCTCGGGGGGCCGGCTGCTCGTCGAGAGCCGGTCCGACCTCAGGCGGTGCGAACAGGCGTGAGTCGTCGACGGGCGGGCGGTCCGGGATGAACTGCTCGGCCGCCTCGTTGGGCCGGAAGTCGATCGTCGTCTGGAACGCGGCGTCGTTGTCCTCGGCGAGCGCGGTGCCGTCGGTGTAGTGGAAGACCCAGCCGGCCCAGGTGACCATCCAGCAGTCGGTCGGCGAGCTGCATGCGACACGCGCGGCGCTGCCGCGGCCGGCGCCGGCCGTAGGGAGCCGAGTGGTGGTCGTCGTCCCGTCCGGCTCGATCAGCGCGACGGTCGCCTTGCTGTTGACGCTGCGGCGGTCAGCGAAGGGGACGACGGTCGCGAGCGCGGCATCGGAGCCGGGGATCGCGGCGACGTCGCCGAGACGGTCCGTCGGCCCGAACGCCGGTCCGGCGAGCGGCACCTCGTCGAAGTCGCCATCGGCGAGCCGGGCGGCGAGCGGCGGCCGCGCCACGGCCCCACCGTTCGGTGCCGCCGCGCCCGACGCGGCCCCCCCACCGACGGCCCAGAGGTCGGCGCCGTCGCTGTCGAGCGCGAGCAGCTCGCTGCCGTCGGCGGGAACGCCCGGCAGCGGCGCCGGTTCGAACGGGTCGTTCGCGAACACGCCCCCGCCGATCGTGTGGATCAGGCGCGGCGTCGGCTCGGGCTCGGCAAGATCGACCGGCTCGTCGCGTGCCTCCGCGCCGCGGCCGGTGAACGTGCTCTCGTATACCTGACCGCCGTGGGCCTCGACGTCGCTGACGCCACGACCCTGCGGCCCGTAGGCACTCTCGAGGTCGCTCCCGTCCCAGTGCAGGTGGAAGGCCCCGATGCGCTCGCCGAGCGCATCCTGCGACCCCACGCCGCCGAACCAGCAGTCGCTGGCTGAGACGCAGGTCGCGGAGGTCATCTGCCGAAAGGGGTCCGGCGACTCGATCGGCGTGCTCCACGATCCCACGACCTGACCGTCCTTGAAGCGGCAGAGCGCGAGGCCCGAGCCCGCGCGCGGACGGCTCGGCTCGCTCACGACCCAGAACTCGCGCGGCCCTGCCCACGCGATTCGCGCCGTGTCGCCCGGTCCGCCACAGACCGTCGCCAACCGTCGCCAGCCGGTTCCGTCGTAGCGGTAGATCCCGCGCGCGATCGTGTCGTTGCCCTCGACCGTCAGCAGGCCGCGGTTCGGAGCCCAGAACTGCAGGTCGCCCGGGGCGCCGAGTGGGACCTTGAACGGCGCGCCGGCCGGCGGCGGTGGCTGCTCGAGTCGCCAGAGCGGATCGGCGGCCACCGCCTGCTGGATTGGGGCGACCGCCGCGACCGCCGCGACGGCGCCGATGGCAATCAGGCTTCGCCTAGTCACCGTCGGCGTGCGTCTCCCGCGCTCGCGGCGGGGCGATGTCGCCCTCGACGAACGTGATCGGGGTCGGCTTGACGGTGGAGAGCACGGCGTCGAGCGCCACGCCGGAGAGCGTCTCGTGCTCGATCAGCGCCTTGGCGGTCTCGTCGACCGCGGGCCAGTTGCGGTTGAGGATCGTCTCGGCGCGATCGACCGCCTCGCCGACGATCCGCTCGACCTCGCGGTCGATCAGGTCGAGCGTCGACGGACCGACCTGTCCCAGCTCCTGCAACGACGCGCCGAGGAACACCTCGCCGGCCTTCTCGCCGATCGTCACCGGGCCCAGCTCGGCCGACATCCCGTAGGAGGTCACCATCTGCCGCGCGAGTCCGGTGGCCGCGTGGAGGTCGTCGTGCACGCCGGTGGACACGACGCCGAACTCGAGCCGCTCGGCGGCGTAGCCGGCGACGATCGCGATCAGATGCCGGCGCAGGTCCGGCTCCTGCATGACGACCGCGTCGCGGTCGGTGAGCATGTCGGCGGCGGTGCCGAGCTGGCGGCCGCGGGCGACGATCGACAGCTTCTGGGCTGAGACCGTCTGCCCGATCGAACGGGTCGCCACGGCGTGCGCGGCCTCGTGCACGGCGATCACCCAGCGCTCGTCCTGACTCAGGACGTGGCTCTTGCGCGCCGGACCGGAGACGACCCGGTCGATCGCCTCTTCGAGCGTCGCCTGGTCCATCTCCTCACGGCCCTCGCGGACGGTGAGCAGTGCTGCCTCGTTGACCACGTTCGCCAGCTCCGCGCCGCTGAACCCGGAGGTCAGCTTGGCGATCTCCTCGAGCGAGGCGTCGGGCGCGAGCGGGCGCTTGCCGAAGTGCAGCTTCAGCACCTCGAGCCGACCATGGACGTCCGGGACGTCGACGGTGACCTGCCGGTCGAAGCGGCCCGGACGCAGCAGCGCCGGGTCGAGCACGTCGGGGCGGTTGGTGGCGGCGAGCACGACCAGCCCGGCGTCGCCGCCGAAGCCGTCCATCTCCACGAGCAGCGCGTTGAGCGTCTGCTCGCGCTCGTCGTTGCCCTGACCGACGCCCGCCCCGCGCTTGCGCCCGGCAGCGTCCAGCTCGTCGATGAAGATCAGCGCCGGGGCCATCTTGCGCGCCTTCGCGAACAGGTCGCGTACGCGCGCCGCGCCGACGCCGACGAGCGACTCGACGAAGTCCGAGCCCGAGAGCGAGAAGAAAGTCGCGTCGGCCTCGCCTGCGGTCGCCTTGGCGAGCAGCGTCTTGCCGGTGCCGGGCGGTCCCACGAGCAGAACGCCCTTCGGCGCGCGAGCTCCGACCGAGGCGTACTTGCTCGGATCGGCGAGGTAGTCGCGGATCTCGCGCAGCTCGGCGACGGCCTCGCCCGCGCCGGCGACGTTGTCGAAGGTCGTCCGGTCCGGCGATCCCTCGCCGCGCTTGCGTCCCTTGCCGGTGAACTTCGAGAAGCCGGCGAAGGCGCCCGCGCCGCCGTCCTGGCCGATCCGGGTGAAGAGGACGAACAGGCAGACGAGTAGCAGGATCGGAATCAGGAACTGGACCAGGATCTGCTTGGTCGGCTTGTCCGACTGCTGCTCGATCTGGACAGCGGCGCCGCCCTCGGTGAACTGCTTGACGAGCGCCGAGGTCTGGGCGTCGGACTTCGGGTAGGCGGCGTAGAGCAGCTGCCCACCCTCGGTCTCGACGACCACGCGCGAGTCCTGGTCGAGCAGCGTCGCCGTGTCGATGCGCTGCGCCTCGGCGAGCTCGGTGACGGTGCTGAGCGGCACCTGGTCGCCGTCGGAGCTCGGCTGGATGTCGCCGAGCAGCGCGAAGAAGAGGATCGTCAGCGTCAGCGACGCGACGATCAGGAAGGTGTTGAGGGGATCCTTGGCGAGCCAGCGACCGACTGCGACAGCACGCTCGCCAGCCGCGCCGGCGAGGTCGCCCATTGCTTGGGCGACCTCGCGCGACGAGACTGGCGAGGGGCGCTGCGGCAGGCGCGGGCCGTTGCCGGCGCTAGCCACGCCCCTGCTTCTTGAGCTTCAGCGTGACGGTGCGGGTCGAGCTCTTGGCCTTCCCGCCGTTCGGCGTGAAGGTGAGCTTGATCGTCACCTTCAGCTTGCCCTTGTTGGTCAGGATCTTCTTCGCGGCCTTGCTCGGCTTGAGCGTCAGCTTGAAGGTGCCTGCCTTGTTGGCCGTCAGCACGACGCGGCCGACCTTGATCTTCTTCTTGCCCTGCTTGGCGGTTCCGACCAGCTCGAGCTTGCCGGCGCCCGGCAGCTTGATCGAGACGGTCGCGCGCCCGGTCTTGGACGAGATCGTCGTCCGCGGGACCGAGAACACGTTGCTGGGCGGGTTGTTGCCACCGGGCGGCGGGTTGTTGCCACCAGGGGGCGGGTTGTTGCCACCGGGCGGCGGGTTGTTGCCACCACCGCCGGTGCCCTTGTTCCAGTCGATCTGCGCGACGCCCGTCTGGGCGAGCGTCTGGATCGCGGGCGGCAGCGGCGCGTAGTCGTTGCCGAACAGCTGGCCCTGGGCACCGGCCGAGAGCGCGTTCTCCCAGTAGTCCTTGACCGTGCGCGCCTTCGACTCCTCGGCCGGGCTGTTGCCCCAGGCGTCGGCGTTGTCGTCGAACAGCAGCCCGTAGGTGAAGCTGCAGATCCCGTAGCCAGCGGGGGAGTTGACGCCGCTGGTCACGGACCAGTCGCCGAACGTGTCGTCCGGGACGTCGGTGAACGTCGTCGCCTGGCAGTTCGACCCCTTCAGGCCGTCGGTGCGGAAGCCGAACGGGTCCGCGGTCGGCTCGGCGAACGTATTGGAGCCGTTCGGGATCTGGGTCCAGTAGGTGTCGTTGTCGTTCGCCTCTGGGGTGACGGCAAGGCTCGGGCTGGCGTTACGCGCCGTGGAGATGTCCGAGTAGCCGACCGATCCATCGGTGCTGATCAGCTTGCTGACCAGCGCGCCGTTGCCGTTCGAGCAACCGCTGGTGAGCTGATCGGTGGTGTCGACCTCGCTTCCCGGTCCGTTGGGGGAGCCGGCGCAGTCGGCACGTGCGCCGAACGTCGACCCCGGCCAGCGACGGGTGCCGCCGGTCCCGGCGGACCCGAAGTCGGTCAGCCATCCCCGAGCCCCGTTGATCGTGTCGAGGTAGTCCTTGAACGCGAAGCTCGTGCCCGACTCGTCGAAGCGGACCACGCGGATGATCGGCTCGGCGCACTCCGCATCCGGGACGAGCTCGGGGAACACCTCGGTCCAGGTGTCGGCGGCCGCGTCCTTCGCCCAGATCGCCTCGAACTGCGCCTTGGTGAAGCGCACGCGGATCACGTCGTCATCGACCGTGTCGTTGTCGCGGTCCTGGGCGGCCGTCTTCGCCGCGGTCGGCAGCAGGTTGACGTCGCAGTCGTCGGGGAAGTTGACCAGTGGAGCTACTGCACCGACCGCTCCCGGGACGACGTGCACGAGCGCGTTGTCGGCCGTGTTGGCGTCGGCCGCCGGATCGCCGGTCGTGCCCGCGTTCATCTGCGCGACCTCGGCGGGCGACGGCGCCTCGTCCGTCATGCCGAACCGGGGAGCGAGCGCACGGTCCTTCATCGCGGTACGGCCGGCGCCGCTGCCCTGGGCCTCGTAGACCACGTCGATCGCCCCGAAGCCCGGGGTCCCGATGCAGAAGTTGTTCTTGAAGTTGAAGTTGAAGACGGTGTGGGCGTCGCGGGCGAACGAAGCGCCCCGGCCGGTGATGTCCGGTCCGGCGCACTTCGCTGTCGTGAAGGCGGCGGTGGCCTGGGGAGCCAGGGTCAGCGCCATGAGCACCGCGGCGGTCAGGGCAGCGAGCCCTGCCAGCACGGCGCGTGTGCCCCATCGGGGGGCGAAGCCAGTGCGGCTCATGCGAGTCGGTCCTTTCGTGACGGAACGTTTCGCGGCGAGGGTCGTTGGGGTTCCTGCCTTACGTCAAGGGTTTTCACTGAAGTTCTACGGGGGCGTTACGTGTAGTTATCCAGTGGTTATCCAAATCGTTTCCGAGGGTTTATGTGTGAGACACAAGCTGCTGTCCGCGGGTCCTGTCGATGGGTTTCGCGCCCCGGACTCGCAAGCTCGCCGGGTCGTCGAAACCCACGCCACCCGCGGCTCGAGCGCCGGCTCCTATTGGCTAGCGGTCAGCCGGGTTGGTGGGCCTCGTGCTGCGGAAGGTGGTGGTGATGGTGGTGGTGGCTCGGCGGCCGCCGCGGGAGGCGATGAAGGCGATGCGGATGCGGGTGGGGATCTTGGTGCGGCGGTTGAGCTCGGGGCGGTAGCGACGGACGGGGCGGAGGGTGAGCTGGACGCGGCCGCGGATGCGGGCGCGGGCGGTGGCGACGGCGACGGTGCGGAGCCTGCGCGGCTTGCCGACGCGGGCGCGGGCGACGGCCTTGACGCCGCCGGCCGCTGGGACCGTGACGGTGAGGAGCAGCCTGCCCCCGCCCTTGCCTTTGGCCCGCGCGCCGATGCTGGGGCCGCTGTCGTCGGGGTCCTCTTCGATGGTGCCGTCGGGTAGGCCGTCGCCCGGCCCGGCCGGCGGTGGCTTGGCGGCCGGGTCCGCCTGGCGGGTGGCGACGAAGGCGTCGGCGCGCTGGTTGGCGTCGCCGAAGAGGAGGTTGCCGGCGAGCGAGGCGAAGGCGACACGGCCGCCGTCCGCGGAGAGCGAGACTCCGTTGAGGACGTCGGCGTCGATGTCGCCGCCGAACGCCGAGCGGGTGACGCGGTCGAGCGTCCGGGTCTCCAGGTCGACGACGTAGAGCTCGCGCGCGCCCGGCACCGGTCGTGGATCGCCGAGTAGCCGCAGCGCTGGCAGCGAGAAACGGGTGCGGACGGTCGTAACCGCCAGGTAGCGGCCGCCGCTGGACATCGCGGCGCTGCTCAGCGGCGGACTGGTCGAGGGGTCGTTGCCAACGGTGTCCCGGGTCAGCTCGACCGTCGACTGCTTGCGCGTGAGGCCGGGGTGCATGTCGGTGACGAACAGGTCGAGGCCGGGTCCTGTGAAGGCCTGCGGCCGGGGGCCGGAGCCGGTTAGGAAGGCGACGGTGTAGCCGTCCCCGCTGAGCGCCGGCAGCTGCGACGAGATGTTCGCGCGGTTGGCCTCCTGATCGGTCAGCGGGCCGTAGCAGGGGCCGGTCGAGATCTGGTCGAAGGCGGTCGGCGGGACCGGAGGACAGGCTCCGTCGTCGGGATCGGCGAGGCCGGTGACGCGCCGCGTGACGGCAGACGGGCCGTCGGCGATCCGGCGCCAGAGGTAGTAGAGGAAGCCGGGATCGTCGTTCTCCCCTGCGAGGAACCGGGTCTGTGTCGCGGCGTTGGATCCGGTCCAGGCGACGGTCGATCCGTCGGCGCTCAGCGCGGCTCCGATCGCGCCGCCGGCGGCGCCGCCGCCCGGGTCGGTCCGGGTGACCAGCGCCGTGCTGTCGAGAGTGCGATCGCGCACGAGGACCTGGCCCGCTGGAACGCCGGTCGTGGCGCTCGCGGGGAGGTCGGACGGGGCGTCGGTGCGGAAGGCGACCTGGCGTCCGTCGGCGCTGATCGCTACGCCGCGCGAGACGTCCGCGCCCGGGTTGTTGCCGGGAACGGGGATCGCCGGCGGTCCGTAGCTGGCGGCGAGGTCGCCGCCGTCGCGGGCCGAGACGAGGTCGTAGGCGCCGGTGGTGCTGAGATCGACCGTCATGTCGCGCACGTACACGTCGACGTTCTCGTTGACGTCGCCGGCGACGAGCGACTCGGCCGTCGCGAAGGCGACGTAGCGACCGTCCGCGCTGACGGACGGGTTCGAAGCTCCGCGCCGCACGAAGGAGCTGTCGTCCTCGTCGAAGAGGTCGCCGTCAGCGACCTTCTCGAGCGTCTTGGTGCTCAGGTCGAACCTGAACACGCCGCCCGCTCGGTACCGGCCAGGTGGATCGGGGTCGTCGTCGGCGAAGAAGTTGCGCGCCCGTGTCTGCAGCGCGACGTAGCGCCCGTTGCCGGAGATCGCGGCGAAGACGGTGGTGTCGTCTCCCTGCTCCAGGCGCTCGAAGTCGGCCGAGACGATCTGCGCGCCGTTGCCGTAGAAGGCGGGCGCCGTGGCCGGCGCCGCGAGCGCGACCGCGAGCGCTCCCACGGTGGCGAGCCTCAGGCGGCTCACCGGACGCGCACCGTCCGCCGCGCCACGGTGCGGTTCCCGGCCCGGTCTCGGGCCCGCACCGTGACGCGGTAGGTCCCACTCACGCGGTAGAGATGTCGAGCGCGCGGCTTGCGTGCTGCGCTGGCGCCGTCGCCGAAGCCGATCCGGATCGCGCCCCGGCGCAGGCCCGAGCCGCTACGGCGCCGCCCGTCGCTGACCTGCACCGCGACCGCTCGGCCTCGGCGCACGATGCGCACGCGCGGTCGCGTGCGGTCGACCGAGAGCCGTCCCGTGAGGCTGCCCGTCTCCTGACCCGCGCCGTCGACCGCGAAGACCTGGACGCGGTGACGGCCGTCCTCGACGTCGTCGCGACCGAGTCGTGCGCGCAGCGTCCGCAGCCCCTCGACGACCGGCTCGTCGTCGACGCTCACCGAGTAGGTGACGCCGCCGATCGCGCTCGTGGCGTGGTCCCAAGCGATCGGGATGCGTCGCCCGCGCCGCCAGCCGTCGGGTAGCAGGACGATGAAGGGGTCGGGTGGGGCATCTATCACCGCGGTCGCGATCTGGGTGCCTGCTCCAGCGCCCTGTCGCCACGCGACGATCGCGTCGCCGAGGCCCGACCCGCCCATCGCGATCCGTCCCACCACGCCGCCGCGTGGAGCGCTCAGCTCGGTCGGCTCGACCACGCCGTCCGCGCGGCGCTCCTGGACACCGACGAGCCCGGCTCCTCCTTGCAGCTCGCGCCAGGCGGCCACGGCCGCGCCGGTCTGCGCGACGTCGACGAGCGGATCGCCAGGCACCGCGCTGCCGCCCCTGTCGAGGCGCTCGACCGCGCCGAGCGCCAGGTCGTCCCCGCTGGCCAGCAGCGTCGCAGTGCCCGAGCCGAGCCCGGCGGCGAACGCGCCGCGCGAGTCGACCGCGACGCTGGGCGATCCCGGGTTGGTGCGTGCCTGGCCGTCCGCGACTCGCGCTCCGCCGAACTGCCCGGAGGTCTCGGCGAAGACGTCGGGGATCTCGTTGACGAAGATCCGTGTCGCCCCGAGCGCGCCGGCCTGTCCCGGCTGCTGGCGGAAGGCGATCGCGCCCTGCCCGAAGCCGGCCACGTCGAGGGCGAAGGCGTCGGCCGCACCGCGAAGCGGCGCGCCGCCGAAGGTCGCCGGGCTGACCTGGAGCGGGATGCCGACCTGCGATCCGAAGACCCGGCGCGCCCAGATCCGGTCCACGAAGTCGTCGCTCGGCTCCTGCCAGGCGACGATCGCGCGGCCCTCGACGTCGACGCCGACCCGCGGCGAGTTGAGGTCGTTCGGCGTACGTACCGGGATGGCGCTGTTGCGGTCGAGCGGCGAGCCGAGCACCGACCAGAGGCGCCCGTTGTAGCGGGCGAGCCGTACGTCGGCGCCGAGATACCCCGGTGGGTTCGCCGCGCTGGTGTCGGTCACGACGCGGTAGGCGATGTACGCCTGTCCGCCGCGGGCCATCGCGAGGTCCGGGAACGTCGCGGTCGCCTCGCCGACGTCGAAGTCGATCGGGACGGGCGCCTGGAAGCCGGACGAGCCCGGATCCAGGGTGGCCGAGAACAGCCGGTCGCTGTCGGGGCCGAGCTCGTGCACCCAGGTGACCACGAGCCGCCCGCCGTCTCCGGCGCCGATCCGCGGCCAGCTCGAGTCGAACGCCTGGCCGACGTCCACCCGCTGCGGCGCGCGCCACGCGCCGGCGCGGAACTGGGCGACGAAGACGTGCGCGCGTCCGCCGACCCGGCGTAGGTAGACAACCCCCCCTGTCCCGTCCTCGGACATCGCCGCGTCGGCTACGTCGATCAAGTCGGCGCTCGGCCCGTCGAGGAGCAGGACGTCGGACACGACGGCGGCGGCCCTCGAACTGGTGAAGCCGAAGCTGGCGACGACGATCGTGGCGGCGGCAAGCAGGCGCATCGACCGCTCACCGTCGCGCGCGCTGAAGGACGAGTTGTAACTAACTCGCTACTGAGTGGTGAATGTGTGTTCGCTTAACCACTCCGTTGCCAGTTTTTATCCACACAGTCACGCGCCGTTCACCCTCGCAACGCTGATCGCTCGGACACTGGCCTCGACCTAACGTCCGAGTACCCGTCACCAGGAGTGACCCACCGATGCTTCGAAACCGACCCCTCGCGGTCGTGGCCGCGCTGGCGGCATCCACGTCGCTCGCCACCGCCGCCACGGCGTCCGCCAAGACCTCGATCACGATGAGCGGATCGACCTCGGTCGCGCCGCTCGCCAAGGAGCTCGCAAAGGCCTTCCTCGCCCAGCCCAAGTACAAGGGCAAGGTCAAGTTCGTCCTGCTCCAGGGGGGCTCCGACATCGGCATCACGGACGCCTCGCGCGGTCGGGTAACGCTCGGCATGTCCTCGCGCGATCCCAAGCCCGCCGATCCGGGCGGCATCGTCTTCAACAAGGTCGCGCGAGATGCGGTCTGCGTGGTGACCAACCGCTCGAACCCGATCCCCACGCTCTCCCAGAAGCAGATCCAGGACGTCTTCTCCGGGCGCATCCGCAGCTGGAGTCAAGTGCCCGGTGCCCGTGTGTCCGGGCCGATCGATCTCGTCGTCCGTACGCCCGCGTCCGGCACCCAGGACGCCTTCCAGAACATCTTCATGGGGCAGAGCCTGCGCGTCGCCGGCAGCGCCACGACGAAGTCGTCCAACGGCCTGCAGGCCCAGACGATCAAGTCCAACCCGAACGCGATCGGCTACGCGTCGTTCAACTTCACCGGCGGACTGCACGACGTGCCCTACGCCGGCGTCGGCTGCAACCTGCGCAACGCGAAGTCCGGCCAGTACGGCGGCGCGCGTAACTTCTTCCTCGTCAGTCGCGGCGCGCCACGCGGTGCCGCGAAGGCGTTCATCCGGTTCGCCCGGCGCAGCGCCACGGCGAAGCAGATCATCGCGACCAACTGGGTCCCGCTGCGCTAGTGCGCGCGGCTGGGATCGCAAGTCGCCGGCCGCGCCTGGGGGGGCGCGGCCCGGCAACCGGCGCGCGGGGGCGCTGGACGGATGACCGCGTCGAGCGCATGCTCGGCGCGGTCGCCTGTCTGGTGCTCGTCCTGATCGCCGGGATGGTGATCTTCGTGTTCGCCAAGGCGTGGCCGTCGTTCGCGCACAACGGCCTCGCCTGGTTCGGCTCGGGCGGCGACGTCGACCTCCAGTTCGAGGACATCTACAACTCGCCCGCCAACCCCGACGAGTACGTCTACGAGCTGCGTGCCTGGCCGCTGCTCTGGGGCACCTTCCTGATCACGGCGGGCGCGGTGGCGATCGGCCTCACCTTCGCGCTGTTCGCCGCGATCTTCATCGTCGAGTTCGCGCCCGCTCAGGTCAACCGGATCCTCGAGCCGGTCGTCCGCTTGCTCGCCGCGGTGCCGTCGGTCGTCTACGGCCTGATCGGGATCCTCGTCCTGGTCCCGTTCGTAGCCGACCACCTGCTCAGCCAGGAGCGCAAGGAATCCGTCAACTACGTGGTTCAGCTCGACGGATCCGGCTTGATGGTCGGGATCCTGATCCTGACCGTGATGATCACGCCGATCATGGTCGCGATCGTGGTCGACGCGCTGCGTGCGGTGCCGCGATCGTGGATCGAGGGCGCATCGGCACTCGGCGCCAACCGCTGGCGCGTGATGTGGACGATCGCCGTTCGTACCGCGCGCCCGGCGATCGTCGCGGCGGCGGTGCTCGCCACCGCACGCGCGCTCGGCGAGGCGATCATGCTCTCGATGGTCGCCGGCTCGGCGAGCTTCGCGCCGAATCCGCTCGACGGCCTGACCTTCTTCTTCGAGCCGACACGGCCGCTCGCCTCGGCGCTGGTCGAGAACGTCGAGGGACTGACCGTCGTTCCGCTGGGCCAGACGCTCTACGCCTTCGCGGCGATCCTGCTGGTCACGAGCATGGCGCTGTCGCTGGGCGGCTGGGCCGCGAAGCAGCCGATGCGCAAGTACGGGGTGCGGCCGTGAGCGCCGCCGCGACGGCAATCGCGACGTCGCCGCGCGACAGCGTCGAGAACTGGCCGCTGCTGGACCGCGTCGGCTACTACGCGGCCTGGACTGCCGGCGTCGCACTGATCGTCGTCGCCGCGACGATCGTCATCTACCTGGCGATCAAGGGCGCGCAGTACTTCGACCTCGGCATGTTCACCGAGAGCCCGACCGCCGACATCGATCAGTCCAAGAGCGGTGGCTTCAAGGACCCGTTGCTCGGGACGATCCTGCTGACCGTGATGGCGACGGCGATCGCCGCGCCGATCGGGGTGGCGATCGCGGTCTGGCTGACCGAGTACGGCCGCCCCGCTTGGCTGGCCCGCGCCGTCGAGTCCGGGATCGAGGTCGTCGCCGGGACGCCGAGCATCGTGCTCGCGATCTTCGGCCTGCTCGTCTTCCAGCAGCAGGCGCTCGGCTTCCTGTCCTTCGAGGCAGAGGGGAACGCGGTCTTCGGCCGTTCCTTCATCGCTGCCGCGACGATGATGTCGCTGATCGCGCTGCCGCTGGTCGTCGGGGGCACCCGCGAGGCGCTGCACGCGATCCCGGGGCACGTCCGCGAGGCCTCCTATGCGCTCGGCAAGACCAAGGCGGCGACGATCCGGCGGGTGCTGCTGCCCGCCGCGCGGCCGGGCATCGGCACCGGCACCGCGCTCGGGATGGGCCGCGTCGCCGGCGACACCGCGATCGTGATCGTCCTGCTCGGCGCGACGCTGCAGATCCAGCGCGGCAGCGACGGGCTCTTCGGCCTCTTCAGGGGCACCGGCAGCACGATGACGAGCTACGTCTTCTTCAACTCGCCGGCCGGCGAGGGCAACGCGCCCGAGAAGGCCTATCTCGCCGCGTTCGTCCTGCTGATCGTCGTGATGATCCTCAACTTCGCGATCACCCGGATCGCGCGTGGAAGACAGGTCTCGTGGAGCCGGTAGCGCCACCGACGCTCGACGAGCGCGACGTGATCCTCACCCCACCGCCGCCGGTGCGCCGGATCCTCGTCGACCGCGAGCCCAACGTCGTCCCGCCCGGCCCCGGAAGGCCCAATGGCGCCGCGCCGTCGACCCCTAGCACGCTGACCGCCACCCGCCGTCCCGACGCGAGCCCCGGTCCCAAGATCGAGCGCATGCGCGCCGACGACGTGTCGATCGCCTACGGGGACAAGGAGGCCGTCAGCGACGTCACGGTTCCCGTCCGCCAGGGCGAGGTGCTCGCGCTGATCGGTCCGTCGGGCTGCGGCAAGACGACGCTGCTGCGCTCGTTCAACCGGCTCGTCGAGATCACCCCAACAGCCAGCCGCACCGGCGTCATCTCGCTCGACGGCGAGGACGTCGACTCGATGGAGGTGACCGCGCTGCGCCGCCGCGTCAGCATGGTCTTCCAGCAGCCGAACCCGTTCCCGATGAGCGTGTTCGACAACGTCGCCTACGCCCTGCGCGAGCAGGGATCCCGCCGGCCGGGCAAGGAGGAGCTGATCGATCCGGTGGCCGATGCGCTCGAGCGCGCCGGCCTCTGGGACGAGGTCGGCGACACGCTCGACCACCCGGCGCTGCGTCTCTCCGGCGGTCAGCAGCAGCGGCTCTGCATCGCCCGCGCGCTCGCCGCCCGGCCCGAGGTGCTGCTGCTCGACGAGCCGTGCTCGGCGCTCGACCCGCGTTCGACTCAGGTGATCGAGGAGCTGATCCTGCGCCTGCGCGACGAGGTGGCGGTCGTGATCGTCACCCACAACATGCAGCAGGCGCTGCGGATCGCCGACCACGTCGGCTTCATGTACCTCGGCGAGCTGGTCGAGTACGGGCCGGCCGACCAGGTCTTCGGCGCGCCGCGCGAGATCCGCACGCGCGAGTACGTCGGCGGGGCGTTCGGGTGATGCGGGTGGCCGTCGCGGTCGCACTGGTCCCGCTCGCCGCCTTCACGGCCGGCTGTCAGTCGACCCAGAGCAAGAGCGCCGAGCTCGAGGCGCAAGCTGGCGAAGTCACCCAGCAGAAAGGCCTGAAGATCGCGAAGAGGAGCCGTGACGTGAAGGCGACGCACGCCACCCTGCTCAGCGACCGAAACGGCACCGCCGCCGTCGTCGAGCTGAAGAACACGACCAAGAAGACGCTCGTCCAGGTCCCAGTCGCGATCGACGTGCTCGACCGTGGCAAGAAGACGTTCAGCAACGACGCTCCCGGCCTTGACCCAGCGCTTGTCGGCGTGTCCGTGCTGCGGCCGGGAGAGTCGCTCGCCTGGGTCAACGACCAAGTGCTGGTGCCCGGCTCGAAGCTCGAGCCGACAGTCGGCGCGACCACCAAGCGGCCGCCGAAGGAGCTCCCCAAGATCGACGTCGGCCCGCCGAAGCTCGGTGGCGACCCGACGAGCGGGATCGCTATCGAGGGCACCGTCGCCAACCGCTCGCAGATCCTCCAGCGCAAGCTCGTCATCTACGCGGTCGCACGCAAGGACGGGCGCGTGGTCGCCGCCGGCCGCGGCCAGGTCGAGCGGCTCAAGCCGGGCAAGAGCTCCAGCTACCAGATCTTCTTTATCGGCAATCCGGAGGGCGCGACCGTCGAGCTCGCGGCCCCTCCGACGACCTTCGAGTAGGAGCGAGATGCATCCCAGCGACCTTCCGCCAACGGAGCTGCTCGGGCAGCCTGGCGACGGCTGCCCGTCGTGCGGCTCGCCGCTGGCACCCGATCAGCGTTACTGCCTCGAGTGCGGCTATCGGCGCGCCGCGAACCGTGTGCCCTACGCCGAGCTTCTGACGGGCCGTGAGCCCGAGGAGGTGCTGCCGGCGGCGGAGGCGAACGAGCCACCGTCCTCGCCGTCGGCGCGCATCGCCCCGCCGATCCTGGCGGGCATCGCCGGCGGCGGGGCGGCCATGATCCTCGGCTTGGGGATCCTGCTCGGCGCGCTGCTCGGCGGCGGCGAGGAGCCGCAGCAGGTGGCAGCTCCGGTGCAGAAGCCGCCGGTCGTCAACATCACCACCACGGGCGGCGGGACGCCGGTCGCGAGTGAGGAGTTCGTCGAGGACTGGCCGGCTGGGGAGAACGGCTGGACCGTACAGCTGGAGGCGCTCCCCAAGGACAGCTCCGACGTCGCAGCCGTCGACGCGGCGAAGACGGAGGCTGAGGGGAGCGGCGCGGCCGACGTCGGTGCGCTCGACTCGGACGCCTACAGCTCGCTGAAGGCGGGCAGCTACATCGTCTACTCGGGCGTCTTCACCGGCAAGGGTGGCAAGGCCAAGGCGCAAGCGGCGCTGAAGAAGCTCAAGAAGGACTTCCCGGGTGCGAAGGTGATCAAGGTCGAGTCGGCTGACGCCGCGTTCGACGTCGCGGGTGAGCTGCCCGAGGAGAAGGTCGAGACGGTCGACGACGGTGCGCTCCAGGATCTGGAGAACTCGACTGGTCTCGAGCAGCAGAAGAAGTCGGCGCAGCTTCCCGACACGATCGGCACCCCCGGCGACGCCCCGAAAGCAGACGGCGAGGAGCCAGGCGGCGGCACGGGCGGGGAGGTGCTCGAGTAATGGTGACGGTCTCGGACAGCGAGCTCAAGCGCCGGCATGCGGCCGCGTCGCGGCGGTTCGCCGAGGAGCAGTGGAACCTCGGCGGGCTCGCCTACGAGATGGCGATCCGCGACCACTTCCGGCTCGACGTCCTCCAGCGGACGGCGGCGAAGGTCCAGGAGGCCGACGCCGAGCTGTCGAACATCGCTCGCCTGCTCGAGCTCGAGCAGGCCGGCGCGGCCGGGTCGTGTCCGGAGTGCGGCGCGCTCCATGCCCGCGGCGCATCGTTCTGCTCGAGCTGTGGCACCGCACTGGTAGAGAACGTCCGTCCCGGATGACCCGCTTCGCACGCCTCGAGTCCGTCATCGCCGGCGGAGTGCTGGTCGCTGCGCTTGCGGTGGTCGGAACGGTGCCGGTCGAGGCGCAGGAGGCGCCGACTCCACGCACTGCGCCGGTGGTAACCCCACCAACCGACGACGTCGAGTGGGGCCCGGTCGTTGAGATACCGGTCGATCCGCCTCAGGCACCGCCCGCGCCGGCGCCTCGCGATGGCAAAGAGCAACCGGTAGGAGGTGATGACCGGCGCCCGCTCGAAATCACCCCGAGCGGTGGCGCCGCGATTCCGGAGTCCGCTCCGACCAAGCCGGACCCAGCAAGCCCGTTCGTCACCGAGGGTGTTCCGAACTTCGTGATCAGGAAGTTCCGGGTGCCGTTGTTCCTGCTGCCGATCTACCAGGCCGCGGGGATCGAGTACGGGGTCCGCTGGGAGGTTCTGGCGGCGATCAACGAGATCGAGACCGACTACGGCCGCAACCTCAACGTGTCCTCCGCCGGAGCGCTGGGGTGGATGCAGTTCATGCCTTCGTCGTGGGAGGCCTACGGCGTCGACGCGAACAAGGACGGCCGCAAGGATCCCTTCAACCCCGTCGACGCGATCTTCGCCGCAGCGCGCTACCTGAAGGCCGCGAACTACGAGAACGACGTGCGCGGCGCGATCTTCGCCTACAACCACGCAGACTGGTACGTCGACTCGGTCCTGATGCGCACCCGGCTGATCTCCGGCGTCCCGGCCGACCTCGTCGGCTCGCTGACCGGTCTCACCGAGGGACGCTTCCCAGTGGAGGGCAAGGCGCACTACCGGCGCGGCGGTCGGTCGATCGTCATCCATGCCGAGCACGGGGCACCTGTCGTCGCGGTCAACGACGGCGTCGTTAAGCGATCCGGCCATGACGAGAGGCTGGGCAACTTCGTCGTCCTCCAGGATGTCTACGGCAACCGCTACACCTATGCCGGCCTCGGCAAGATCACCCTCGAGGACCCGCCGATAGCGGTCAAGACCGCTCGCGGCGAGCTCGGCTCCAAGGAGCGACTGTTCGCCTATCCGGGCGACGCCGAGAGTCCTGGTCACAACCGCTTGCGCGAGGGACTGCGGGTCGTCGCCGGCACGGTGATCGGTCGCGTGGGAGCCGCTGAGGACGGCGAGCACCCGCAGCTGCGCTTCGCGATCCGTCCCGCAGGCCGCGGTGCGCCGTCGATCGACCCGAAGCCGATCCTCGACGGCTGGAAGCTGCTGGAGAAGACCGGGCTCGACCAGGTCTCCGGCCTGTCGATTGGCCAGATCATGTTGTTGCCGAAGCGGCAGTTGGAGCGGCGGGTGCTTGGCGATGAGCGGATCGAGATCTATGAGGGTGGGCGTCAGGACATCCAGTCGGGTCAGATCGACCGGCGAGTGCTGGCGACGATCTCCTATCTCGCGGAGTCTGGCTTGCGTCCGACGATCACTTCGCTGAAGAACGGTCACTCGTTCCTGACGGCGTCGGGCAACGTGTCGCACCACTCGTCGGGCAACGCGGTCGACGTCGCTCAGATCAACGGTGTGCCGATCTTCGGTCACCAGGAGCCTGGCGGCGTGACCGACCAGGCCGTGCGAAGGCTGATGCGCCTACAGGGCACGATGCGCCCCGATCAGATCATCAGCCTGCTCGACTACGGCCAGAACACTCTTGCGATGGGCGATCACGACGATCACATCCACGTCGGGTTCAGCCCGCTGTTCGGCTCCAACGACAAGCTCGGCCGCCAAGCGCTGGTTGTCCTGCAGCCCGGCCAGTGGTCCGACCTCATCTCCCGCCTGCGCGAGATCGACAACCCCGTCGTCCCCACCGAGCCATCCAAGTACGCACTACCCAGCCGGCGCGTGCGGCCCTAGCCGCACGCGCCGCTGGCTTCTAGTTGTCGATCGCGATCGCGGCAATCGTGCCGGTGATCTCGTTCGTCACGAGCAGCATCGGGTCGCCGGTCGGGCTGTGGTGGGCGGGGATGAACTGCAGCCCCTCCGGACCGAGGTCGCCCGGACGCGGGTTGAGGTAACCGGCGAAGCCGGCCTTGCCCTTCTGGTCGGTGAGGTCGTAGGCGTAGATGCCGCCCTGACGCTCGGAACCGAGGAACGCGTAGGTGTCGTTGCCGACCTCCCCGACTGCGACGCCCTCGGGCTCGGGGCCCTTGTTGTCGCTGCGGTTGTCGACCTGCGCCGGGTCGACGTTGTCGGCGTTGAACGCCAGCGGATCGAGCAGAGCAGCCTTGCGCTCGAGCTCCGAGCCGGTGTCGAACACCAGCTCGCCGTCCTCGTCGAGGATCGACATCGAGCGTCCGCCGAACACGAACAGCTTCTCGTAGTCGCCGTCACCCGTGCTGTCGCCGAGGGTGGTAGTCACCGTCAGGCGGCCGAGCTTGGCGTCGGCCTTCTCGCCGTTCGGGAAGGCGACCGCGTCGAGCGTCAGGTCCTTGACGCGCGACTCCTCCGCGCAGCCCTCGCGCTCGCGCACGTCGCCCTCGTTGGCGGTGACGAACAGCGACTTGCCCTTGACCTCGTAGGAGGCGATCGCGTCCGGCTGGTACATGCCGAACAGGTTCTTCCACGGCGCGATGTTGATCCCGCCGTCGCGGTCACTCGGGTCGAGCGCGTTCGCCGTCTTGCCGTGATCCTTGAAGCCGAGGCTGCGGACGACCTTGAACTTCGCCTTGCGGATGTCGAGCACGCCGACGGCGTTGGCCTCCTGTAGCGTCACGAGTGCCTCGCCATCACTGCCGAAGGCGATGTACTCCGGCTCGAAGTCACGTGTCTGCGTCGCGCCTGGGCAGACGACCCGAACGGGTCCCTGGGTCTTGACGCCGCGGAAGCCCGCCGTGTCGAGCTCGATCTCGGTCGCCCAGCGGTTGACGCGGATGACCGACACGCTGCCGCGCGGGTCGACCGTGCCGTCGTCGGACGCCTCGCCCTCGTTGGCGACGAGCAGCGTGCCGTTCTCGGTGAAGGTGAGCATGTCCGGCAGCGCGCCCACGCCGACTGAGCCGAGCGGATCGCCGTTGGTGTTCAGGAACTGAACGCTGCCGGGGTCCGTCTTGTCCGGCGCCTCGACGGCGACCGCGACGAGACCGTCTCGGCGGACGGCGACGCTGTTCGGGCCGCCCGGCAGCGTCACGCTCTCGATCAGCGTCGGCGTCGCCGGATTGGAGAAGTCGTAGATGTCCAGCCGATCGGCGACCGCGTTGGTCGCAAACGCGCGGTCGCTGCGCGGATCGAAGGCGGCGATCTCCGCCCCGCCCTCGCCAAGCGCGGCTGTTCGGCCGAGTAGCGAGAGCGAGACGGAGTCCGGGGCGGCGGTGGCGGCCGCTGGGGCCGCGAGCGCCGCGATTGTGAGAAGTGGAGCCAGGATTCGTTTCATGAAGCGAAGCTAGGTCCGCTTTCGGGCCGGTATGTCACCGGTCCGTGAAAGATCTGTTCACAGGATCTTCTCCCCGGTTTCACAAGTTCGACGAGGCCCTTCTGCCAGGCTTGCGACCGTGAGCTGGACGCGACGCGAGTTCATCGGAATCGGCGTGGGAGGAGTGGCTACCGCCGCCGTCGGCGCGGGCATCTGGCGCGAGCTGCTCGACTCCGCGCCGAGCGCCGAGCGCAGTCCCGTCTCCGGCTACGGACCGCGCGCCGCTCCCGACGCGAACGGCATCCGGCTGCCGGAGGGCTTCAGCTCGCGAGTCGTCGCGCGCGGCGAGGAGCAGGTCGCCGCGACGGGCTATGAGTGGCACATCGCCTCCGACGGCATGGCGACGTTCCCGACCGGCAACGGGGGCTGGATCCTCGTCTCGAACTCCGAGACGCTCGACGGCGGTGCCTCGGCGATTCGCTTCTCGGCCGACGGGGAGATCGCCGACGCCTACCGGATCCTCAGCGACACGCTCCAGAACTGCTCTGGCGGCGGGACCCCCTGGGGCACATGGCTCTCCTGCGAGGAGGTGGAGGGCGGAGCTGTCTGGGAGTGCGACCCCTCCGGGAGGACCCCGGGAATCAAGCGTCCCGCGATGGGGCTCTTCAAGCACGAGGCGGCCGCGGTGGACCCTCGCGGCAAGCGGGTCTACCTGACCGAGGATCTAGTCGACGGCGGGTTCTACCGCTTCACGCCGGACCGCTGGCCCGATCTCAGCGATGGACTGCTCGAGATCGCGACCGTCGCCGGCGATGGCTCGACGCGCTGGACGCGACTGCCCGATCCCGCGGCGCGCAACGTCCCGACGCGACGTCAGGTCGCAGGCAGCACCGAGTTCAAGCGCGGCGAGGGGATCTGGCACGACGACGGCACGGTCTACGTGTCGACGACGGCCGATCACCGCGTCCACGCCTACGACTTCGCGCGCGACCGCTTCGAGGTCATCTACGACGGCCTCGCGTCGCGCTCGGCGCCGCTGCTGCGCGTCGACCAGCTGACCGCCAGTCGCGGCGGTGAGATCTTCGTCTGCGAGGACCTCGCGACCGACGAGATCGACATCGGCGTGTTCGACCGCGCCGGCAGGGTCTCGCGCTTCCTGTCGGTCACCGGCGACTTGCACGTGGGGTCGGAGCTCACCGGTGTGACGTTCGACCCGTCCGGTGGGCGGATGTACTTCGCCTCCCAGCGTGCCGGCGGGGAGGACGACGAGCCCGGGCCCGGGGCGATCTACGAGGTCTCGGGCCCGTTCCTGGGGGCTTCACAGGTCGTTCACCGAACCTGATCTGCTCCTTAACGGGAACCGGTCGGGTTCTCCGTAATTTGCGGAAAGATGAGGCGCACGATTGCCCCCGGAGTCGCGGCATTCGTCGCGGCGATTCTCGTCGCGCTGGTCGGTCTCGGTGCGAGTGCCGACTCCCCGTCGGGCCCACCTGACGCACCGCGAGGCACCGCGAAGCTGCGCCTGCTCGGCGTCAACGACCTCCACGGCCACCTCGAGCCGCCGCGCCCGGGGCTGGGCGGCGCGGCGTGGCTCGATGCCCACCTCGACCGGGCCACGATCCCCGGTCGGACGATCCGCGTGCACGCCGGCGACATGGTCGGCGCGTCGCCACTCGTCTCGAGCTGGTTCCACGACGAGCCTTCGATCGAGGCAGCCAATCGGATGGAGTTCGACGTCGGCACGGTCGGCAACCACGAGTTCGACGAGGGTGGCGACGAGCTGCTGCGCCTGCTGCGCGGCGGGCAGCGTGGAGGTTCCACGGCGCTGAAGCGCGACGCCGACGGCGCCTTGGTCAACACGTCCTCGCCGGACTACGGCGGCGCCGACTTCCCCTACATCGGCGCCAACACGCTCGATCGCGACGGCGAGCTCCTGCTCCCGCCCTACGAGATCGTCGAGCGCGCCGGCGTGCGAGTCGGCTTCATCGGCGTGACGACCGAGTCCACGTCCCACTTCCTGTTGCCGCGCCACTCCGAGCGGTTCCAGTTCACCGACATCTCGGAGGCCGTTGATCGCTGGGTGCCGGCTCTCCAGCGCCGTGGTGTCGAGGCGATCGTCGTCCTCGCACACTCCGGCGCGCGCACCGAGCCAGGCGACACCACCGGAGCCGCCGGCGAGATCGTCGCCGAGACGGCTGAGATGAGCGACGCCGTCGACGTGGTGATCGCCGGCCACAGTCATTCGCTGCTCAACCTGCGGGTTCCCAACGCGAGCGGCGACGGAGACAAGCTCGTCGTCGAGGCGCTGTCCTACGGGATCGCCTACGACCGTGTCGACGTCACGGTCGACCGCGCCACGGGGGACATCGTCGAGAAGTCGGCGGATGTCCCATCGACGGCCCACCGGGGCCTCGTGAGCGACCCGGACACCGCCGCCCACGTCGCACGCCACGTCGACCGGGTGGCGCCGCTGGCCAAGCGCGTGGTCGGCAAAGCGGCGACTCCGCTGACACGCGCGAACGGGCAACTCGGAGAGATCGCGGCCAACGCCCAGCTCGCGCTGTCGAAGGCGGACGTAGCGGTCGTCAACGGCGGCAGCCTACGGGCCGATCTCGACGCTGGACCACTGCTCTACGAGGAGCTGTTCGCGGTCCACCCATACGACTTCGACGTGCTGCGCGTCGAGTTGCGCGGCCGTGACCTGAAGCGGCTGTTGGAGGGCCCGGGCTCGGACCAGCTCTACGTTGCTGGAGCGCGCGGCCCGTTCGATTCCGACGCGACGTACAGGGTCGCCGCCAACGAGCTGATCGCGACTGGCCCGGCGTTCCCGGCTCTGCGCGACGGAGCACGCGGGCGCGAGCCGGTCGGCACCGAGGTCGAGGCGCTCACGCGCTACGTCGAGCGCCAGCGCTGACGTGCGGGCGGCGCTCGCCATCTGCGTCCTGTTGTCGGCTGCCTCGTTGGCGCTGCCGTCTGAGCCCAGCTTCGATCCCTGGGCGTGGATCGTCTGGGGGCGCGAGGTCCTGCTGCTCGATCTCGATACCACCGGCGGCCCGTCGTGGAAGCCGCTGCCGGTGCTGTTCACCGCGACGTTCGCGCCGTTCTCGGTGATCGACGGCGGGCTGCCCGCCGCGCTCTGGCTCGTCGTGGCGCGCACCGGTGCGCTGCTCTCGCTGGTGCTCGCGTTCCGGGTAACCCGCCGGCTCGCCGGCCCGGGACGCTGGACCGGCATCGCCGCCGGCAGCGTGGCGGCCGTGGCGCTGATCTTCGCCCCCCAGTGGCTGCGCTACGCGATGCACGGCAACGAGGTCCCGATGGCGGTCGCGCTGATGCTCTGGGGGCTCGAGCGCCACCTCGACGATCGCCGCGACCACGCGCTCGTCGCCGTCTTCCTCGCCTGCCTGCTGCGGCCGGAGGTGTTCCCCTTCCTGGCGCTCTACGCCGCCTGGCTGTGGCGCGACGAGCCGCGCCTCCGGCGACTGACCGTCGGCCTCGCGGTGGCGCTGCCGGCGCTGTGGATCGTTCCGGACTGGCTCGGCTCGGGCGACCCGCTCGGCGCCGGTCGCAAGGCGAGCAGCGAGCCGCCCTGGAGCCTTGCCGTCAAGGACCGGCCCTGGTGGGCCGCGCTCCAGCGCACCGACCGGATCGCCGGCCTGCCGCTCGAGCTCGGCACGTTCGCGGCGGCCGCCTTCGCGGTCTACCGGCGCGACTCGCGCGTGCTCGCGCTCTTCGGGGTGGCGATCGCGTGGGTGGCCCTGGTCGTGGCGATGACCCAGGCCGGGTTCTCCGGCAGCACGCGCTACTTCGTGCCGGCGCTGGTGATCGCGTCGATGCTCACCGGGCTGGCGGTCACCTGGACGGTGGCCGCGGTAGCTCGGCGTACCACCCCCGCGGGCGGCGCGGCGGTCGCCGTAGTGCTGGCGCTCGCCGCGACGCCGTGGACGCTCGATCGTGTGCAGACGCTCGACCGGCAGCGCACGCTGAGTGCCGAGCTGATCGACCTGCATCGCGGGCTGCTCGAAGCCGTCGACCGCGCTGGCGGTCCGGGCAAGGTCCTGGCCGCCGGTCCCCCGAGCGTGAACCGCGCCTTCCAGACTCGCCTCGCCTGGGAGCTGCGCACGCCCCTGATCGACGTCGAGAGCGCCGGCGGTGGCAACGGCTTGATCTTCAGCGTCCCCGAGAGCCCTCTGCGTGGCCAGCTCCCACCGGCTGCTCAGCGGCGCCTCGCAAACGAGAAGACCCCGCCGAAGCGGGGTCTAGGAGACGCGAGCGACCGGGCTCGAACCGGCGACCTCCGGCGTGACAGGCCGGCGCTCTAACCAAACTGAGCTACGCCCGCTGGGGGACGGTGAGGATAGCGGAGACCCTCAGCTGTCGATCAGGCGGTTGTCGAGCGCGAAGCGGACGAGCTCGGCACGGGTGGTCAGGCGCAGCTTCTGCTGGATGTGGGCGCGGTGGCTCTCGACGGTGCGAACGCTCAGGTAGAGATGCTGCGCGATCTCGGCATTGGTGTGGCCGAGCGCGATCAGCTTCAGGACCTCGATCTCGCGCCGCGTCAACCCTCCGAGCGTCAGCGGGCCCGTCGTCGGCGCGGCGGCCATGCGTGCTCCCAGGGCGGGATTGAGGTAGGTCTCGCCGGCGACGACGGCGCGCACGGCGTCGATCAGCTCGACGCCAGCGGAGTGCTTGAGCACGTATCCGCGCGCTCCGGCCTGCAGCGCTGCGCGGGCGACCGCGGCGTCGTCCTGGCGCGTCAGCACGACGATCGCGGTGGTCGGCGAGGCTGCCACGAGCTCTGGGATCGCCGCGATGGTGAGCTTCCCCGGCATGTGGGCGTCGACGACGACGACGTCGGCCTCGAGCTCCCGGATCTGGTGAGCGGTCGCCTCGATGTCCGCCGTCTCCGCGACGACCTCGAAGTCGCTCTCGCCGTCGAGCAGCATCCGCAGACCCGCGCGGACGATCGGCTGGTCGTCCGCGACAACGATCTTGATCGCCCCCTGACGGGACGGGACGTTCACCTAAATCACCAAAGGGACCGTACGCGATATCCAAAAGTCGCGCCAGAGGCGTGAGCGCACGTCCGTCAATAGGCTTCGACGCCATGGAACTCGCTAATTCAAGGGTGTTGATAACCGGCGCGACGGGAGGGCTCGGCACCGCTATCGCACGCGAGCTCCACGGCCGTGGAGCGACCGTGCTGCTGAGCGGACGCCAGGCTGAGGTCCTCGAGCGGCTGCGTGCCGAGCTGGTCGAGCGCGCCGAGGTGCTCCCGGCCGACCTCAGCGATTCCGCCGCGCCAGCCGCGCTCGCTGCGCAGGCCGGCCGCGTCGACGCCCTCGTCGCGAACGCCGGGCTACCCGCGAGCGGCGCCCTGACGAGCTTCGAGTCGGGCCAGATCGATCGCGCGCTCGACGTGAACCTGCGCGCGCCGATCCAGCTCGCGCACGCGCTCGCACCGGCGATGAAGGAGCGGGGCTACGGCCACATGGTCTTCATCTCGTCTGTCTCGGGCAAGGTCGCCGTGGCCGGCTCGTCGCTCTACTCCGCGACGAAGTTCGGCCTGCGCGGCTTCGCGCTCGGCCTGCGCGAGGACCTCTACGGCAGCGGCGTCGGCGTGACGACGGTCTTCCCAGGCTTCATCAGCGACGCGGGGATGTTCGCCGACAGCGGTGTCGAGCTGCCGGCGTACGTGCGGACCCGTAAGCCCGAGCACGTGGCCCGTGCCGTGGCGCGCGGCATCGAGCACGACAAGCTCGAGATCGACGTCGCCCCGCTGTCGATCCGTGCGAGCGCGAAGCTCGCCGGTGCCGCTCCCGGCGTCGTGGCTGCGGCTCAGCGCCGGCTCGGCGGCGGTGCGATCGCAGCCGCGATCGCCGAGGGTCAGGCCGACAAGCGCTAGGCGCGGGCTCGACGAAGGGCCTAGAGCTTCGGACGCTCGGCCGACGGGTCGGGCCGCAGCACGTCGTCCTCGAGGTCCAGCGCCACGCGCACGATCCGCGCCTGCTCCTTGCGGTGCGCGGCGGTGTAGCCCTCGCTCTGCGCGGCGCGCAGCTGGCGGCCTACGTAGTAGTAGTGCAGCGCCTCGGGAAGGATGCCCGCCATCCGGCGCCGCATGTAGGCGCGCGGGCCCATGTTGCGCGGCTCCTCCTGGACCCAGACCACCCGCTCGAGGTTCGGGTAGCTCGCCATCAGCTCCTTGAGCTGGGTCTCGGGGAACGGGTAGAGCATCTCCACGCGGGCGACCGCGATGTGGTCGGCCTGCTCGCGTTCCTCGTGGCTGACGATGTCGTAGTAGACCTTGCCCGAGCAGAGCACGAGCTTGGTCACCTTGTCGCGAGCAAGCGTCCCCTCGCTAACCCCGGTACCGAAGAGCGGATCGTCGATCACCCGGTGGAACTCGCCGTCCACCAGCTCGTCAAAGGTCGACGTCGCTGCCGGCAGGCGCAGCAGGCTCTTCGGCGTCATCAGGACGAGCGGGCGGGGCTTCGAGACGAGCGCCTGTCGGCGCAGCAGGTGGAAGTACTGCGCGGGGGTCGTCGCGTTCGCCACGCGGATGTTTCCCTCGGCGCACGCCTGGAGGAAGCGCTCGACACGGCCCGACGAGTGCTCGGGGCCGGAGCCCTCGTAGCCGTGCGGCAGCAGCAGCGTCAGCCGTGACGTCTGCCCCCACTTGGCGAGGCCGGAGGTCATGAACTGGTCGATGATCACCTGCCCCGAGTTGACGAAGTCGCCGAACTGCGCCTCCCAGAGCACGAGCGCGTCGGGATCCTGGATCGAGTAGCCGTACTCGAAGCCGAGGCACGCCTGCTCGGACAGCGGGCTGTTGTGGAGCTCGAACGGAGCGGCCGCGTTCGGGAGCGTCTTGAGCGGGCACCAGCGCTCGCCGCTGGACGGGTCGTGCATCACCAGGTGGCGCTGGCTGAACGTGCCGCGCTCGCTGTCCTGCCCGGTCAGCCGGACCGGGACGCCGAGCGCCAGCAGCGACGCAAAGGCAAGTGCCTCGGCGTGGGCCCAGTCGACCGGACCGCCGTCGGTCGCGGCTGCGCGCTTGGCCAGGAACGGCTTCAGCTTGCGGTGGACCTCGAAGCCCTCGGGCACCTTGACGAGCTGGTCGTTGAGCGAGCGCAGCAGGTCTTCGGGCAGCGTCGTCTTCGGCTCGCGGCTCATCGTGGTGTCGACCTCGAGCGCGCCCGTGTCGGGCGGGCCGGCCATCGACTCCTTGAGCTCGGAGTGCGCCTTGGCGATCGCCTCGAGCGCGTCGGCGGCCATCTGCTCCGCCTCCTCGGCGGTGACGACGCCCTCGTCGGCGAGCTGCTGCGCGTAGATCGCACGCACGCTCGGGTGCTGCTTGATCTTCTCGTACATCTGCGGCTGGGTGTACGCGGGCTCGTCGGTCTCGTTGTGACCGAAGCGGCGGTAGCCGATCAGGTCGATCAGCGCATCGCGGTCGAACTCGTTGCGGAAGTCGACCGCGAGGCGCACGGCGGCGATGCAGGCCTCCACGTCGTCGGCGTTGACGTGGATGATCGGCACGTCGAAGCCCTTGGCCAGATCGGACGCCCAGCGCGTCGAACGGGCGTCCGTCGGGTCGGTCGTGAAGCCGAGCTGGTTGTTCGCGATGAAGTGGACGGTGCCGCCGGTGCTGTAGCCCTCGAGCGCCTGCAGGTTGAGCGTCTCGGCGACGACGCCCTGGCCGGGGAAGGCCGCGTCGCCGTGGATCAGGATCGGGACCACGAGGCTCGGATCGTGAGCCATCTCGCGGCCGTCGCGCTTGGTCTGATCGGCGCGCGCGCGGCCCTCGATCACCGGGTTGACGAACTCGAGGTGGCTCGGGTTCGGCGAGAGCTCGACGTGGACGCCCTTGCCGGAGCGGGTGGTGTAGTTGCCGGCGGCGCCGTAGTGGTACTTGACGTCGCCGGTCCCGCCCTCCGGTGCCGCGGTGTCGGCCGACAGCGTCTGCTCGCCCTCGAACTCGACGAGCACGTTGCCGTAGGGCTGGCCGACGGTGTGGGCGAGCACGTTGAGCCGGCCACGGTGAGCCATGCCGAGCACGGCCTCGCGCGCTCCGTTCTCGGCGCACAGCTCGATCGTCTCGTCGAGCATCGGCACGAGCATGTCGAGGCCCTCGATCGAGAACTGCTTCTTGCCCAGGAAGGCCTTGTGCAGGTAGCCCTCGAGCGCCTCGACCTCCGACAGGCGCTTGAGCAGCGCGCGCTTCTCGTCGGCCGACAGCGGCGTGCGGTGGGCGCCCGACTCGATGTTCTCGCGCAGCCAGACACGGCGATTGTGGCCGGCGATGTGCTCGACCTCGTAGGCGATCGTGCCGGTGTAGGTCTTGCGCAGCTCCGGCAGCGCGTCGGCGAAGGTCTTGCCCGGGACCGCGACGCGGAGGATCGAGGCGGGGATCCGCTCCATCATCTCCGGCGTCAGGTTGACCGAGTCCGGGTCGAGCGCCGGCTCGCCGCGCGGCTCGGCGCCGAGCGGGTCCAGATGCGCGGCGAGGTGGCCGTGGGTGCGGTGTGCCTTGATGACCGACGTCGCCGCCTGGACGGCCTGCATCAGCGCCTCGTCGGGCACGTCGGAGACGGCCGGCGTGGTCGCCGCGGGTACCGGGTCGGCTGAGGTGACGGTCGGGCTCGGCGGACCTGCCGCGGCCTGGGCGACGTCGACGTCGAGCGCCTTGAAGACGTCCTCGTAGAAGTCGTCGGCGCCCTGCAGCAGCTCGTCGACGCGCTTGAGGAACTGACCCGACTCGGCGCCCTGGATGACGCGGTGGTCGTAGGTCGACGTCATCGTCATGACCTTCGCGACGCCGAGATCTTCGAGCTGGCGCGAGTCGGCCTGGGCGAGCCCGGGCGGATAGCCGATCGCGCCGGTCGCGACGATCGTGCCCTGGCCGGGCATCAGTCGCGGCACGGAGGCGACGGTCCCGATGCCGCCGGGGTTCGTCAGCGTGATGTTCGCGCCCTGGTAGGCGTCGGGCGGCAGCTTGTTGTCGCGGGCGCCGGCGACGCCGGCGTCGTAGGCGGCGACGAAGTCGGCGAACGAGAGCTCGGAGGCGTCGTGGATGACCGGCACGACCAGCGAGCGGGTGCCGTCCTTGCGCTCGACGTCGACCGCGAGCCCGAGGCTGACGGCGGCCGGGGTGATGCGGTGCGGCTTGCCGTCGACCTCGGTGAAGGCGTTGGCCATCACCGGCATGTCGTCGCTGGCGCGGACGATCGCCCAGGCGATCAGGTGCGTGAAAGAGAGCTTGCGCCCGGCGGCCTTGAGCGCGCCACGGCGGGAGGCGAGCGCATCGACAGTGACGGTGCGGAAGCTGGTCGCGGTCGGAATCGAGCGGCTCTCGTCCATGAAGCGAGCGAGCGTCGCCGCCGGTCCACGGATCTGGTCGACCTGGGCGCTCTCGGGCGGCGGCGGGCCGGCAGCTGTCGCCGCGCCGCCGTTGCCCTTGACCGCTGCCGCGGCTGCGGCGAGCACGTCGGCCTTCGAGACCTTGCCGCGCGGGCCGGTGCCGGTCAGGCGCGAGACGTCGACGCCGAGCTCGGCTGCCATCCGGGCTGCGACAGGCGTCGCGTCGGCGGCCCCGTTCGCCGTTGGGGCGCTCGCCGCGCCGTTCCCGCTCGCGCCGTTGGGTGCTGCCGGTTGGGCCGGCGCGGGAGCAGCCTTCGGACCGTCGGCCGCGTCTGGCGCGGCGCGGCCCTCGGCTCCGACCTCGATCTCGCCGAGCACGGCGCCGACCGTGACGGTCTCGTCGGGCTGAACCGCGATGCTGACCAGGACGCCCGAGGCCGGGGACGGGACCTCGGCGTCGACCTTGTCGGTGGAGATCTCGACCAGCGGCTCGTCGGCCGCGACCTGGTCGCCGACCTGCTTCAGCCACTCGAGGACGATGCCCTCGGTCACCGACTCACCCATCGCGGGCATGGTGATCTGGACCGTCGTGCCGGGGGTCGCCATTCGAGACTTCCACGATATCGACCGCCGCCAGGGCCGGACGTGCGCCCCGGCACATGCGAAGGAGTCGTGAAAGAGTGCTCCCGCGATGTTTGACTGGCTGGCCAGATGAGCGACGGAAAGCGCAAGCGCGAGCTCGCGCGCGCGGACAAGGTCCTACCCGGCGTCTGGCGCTTGAGGTTGCCGCTGCCCTGGCCTGCCGTGCCGCACGTCAACGCGTTCGCGATCACCGCCGGGAGCGGCGTCGTGCTGGTCGACACCGGGATCTCGGAGCCAGGCTCGCTGGCGCAGCTCGAGCGCGCGCTCGATCAGGCCGGCCTGCGGCTCGACCACGTCCGGCTGCTCGTCTGCACCCACGCCCACTCCGACCACTACGGCCTCGCCGGGCCGATCGTCGACGCCTCGGGCTGCGAGCTCTGGATGCACCCCAACCACGCGCACATGACGCGCGCCGCCGACGATCCGGCGCGGGCCTTCGAGCGCCGGATCGAGGTGGCGCGCCAGAGCGGCGTCCCGATCGCGGCACTCGACCGCTACCGCGAGCAGAACAAGGGCCAGGGCTTCGGCGTCGAGCGGGTCGTCCCGCCTGACCGCGATCTGCTGCCCGGCGTCGAGGTCGACACCGATCTCGGCCGCTGGCAGGTCCACGAGACGCCCGGCCACGCGCCGTCGCACGTGATCCTCCACCAGCCCGACCGCAAGCTGATGCTCTCCGGCGACCACGTCCTCGGCCGCGCGTCGCTCTACTTCGACTACGGCTACACGCCCGACCCGGTCGGCGAGTACATGTCGAGCCTCGACCGCGTCCGGGATCTGGACGTCGACCTCGTCCTGGCCGGTCACGGCCGACCCGTGCGCGACCTGCCACGCCTCGTCACCGCGCACGAGGACCTCGTCGAGCAGGCGCTGACGCGCGTCCGCGAAGCGCTCGCCGACGGACCTCGCACCCCGTTCGAGATCGTCACGTTCGTCCTCGGCGTCCAGGAGCTGCCCCCGGCCGCCGTCAGCTGGGGCCTCTCCCTCACCCTCTGCTACCTCGGCCACCTCGAGCTGCGCGGCGAGGTCGCCCGCGTCGCGGACGCCGACCCCGAGCGCTGGCAGCTCACGCCGAGCTGAGGATCAGACCGGCGCCTTGGCGCGCGTCCACGGCTGCGCGGCGCGCAGCGCGGCGAGGATGGCGCGGGTCGCCGGGGAGCGGTTGAGCGTGTAGAAGTGGATGCCGGGCGCACCGCGGGCGAGCAGGTCGACGCACTGCAGGGTGGCGTAGGCGACGCCGAGGTCCTGCATCGCCTGCGGATCGCCCTCGCGGGCCTCGAGCTCGCGCTCGTAGGCCTCCGGGATCTCCGACTCGCAGAGCTCGGTGATCCGCTTGATGTTGCGCAGGTTCGTCACGGGCATCACGCCGGGGATGATCGGCACCGTGACGCCGGCCTCGCGGGCGCGGGCGACGAAGTCGAAGTAGTACTCGTTGTCGAAGAAGAGCTGGGTGATCAGGAAGCTCGCACCGGCGTCCTGCTTGGCCTTGAGGAAGCGGATGTCCGACTCGGGGCTCTCCGCCTGCGGATGGACCTCCGGGAACGCCGCGGCGCCGACCGCGAAGCCGTAGCTGCCGTTCAACAGCTCGATCAGCTCGGTCGAGTAGAGCAGCCCGCCGGGCGTCTGGATCCACTCCTCCTCACCGGCCGGGGGGTCGCCGCGCAGCGCGAGGACGTTGTCGACTCCCGCCGCCTCGATCTCGTCGAGCGTCGTGCGCAGCTCGTCGACGGTCGCTCCGACGCAGGTGAAGTGCGCCATCGCCTCGATCCCGAGCTCCTGCTTGATCCACTTGACGATGTCGATCGTCGTGTCGCGCGTCGAGCCGAGCGCGCCGTAGGTCACCGAGACGAAGTCGGGCTGGTCGTCGCTCAGCACCTCGAGCGTCGCGCGCAGGTTCGCGTGGCCCTCCTCGGTCTTCGGCGGGAAGAACTCGAACGAGAAGACGGGCCGCCGCTCGGCGAGGATGCGGTCGATTCGCATGGCGCGAAAGGCTAGCCGCTAACGGCGCCCGGCCAGCGGCGCTGGGAATACGATCCCGCGATGGGGTCGAGGGCGGCGGTCGCGGTTGGGCTCGCCACGATCGCGCTGTCCGCCTGTGGGGACGGCGACGCTGGTGGGGCCGTCGCTCGGATGACGGTGGAGATCGCCGGTCCCGAGCTGATCGTCTACGTGGACGATCCAGACGCGACTGCCGCGACCGGTCGCCGCGTCGAGCTGATCTGCGTCGCGCACGGCGGTGAGGTGGTCCTCAGGCGTACCGAGCCGTGGCCGTTCACCGACACGGACGGCGGGCAGCAGGCGCCGCATGTCCACACGCCGCTCGGCGAGGTCCGCCCGGATGACGTCGCACGCTGCGATCTCGGCGGCACCGAGCTGTCCGCGGTTCCCTCGCTCGCGCGTTGACGCGCTCAGTCCGCGAGCGAGCGGGTGCCGTCCGGCGCGATGATCTCCAGCGCGCTCGCGACCTGCTTGCGGCCGGCGACCGTGTACTCGACGTCGACCGAGTCGTTGCGGCCGTAGGTGCCGAACAGCGCGAAGAACATCGCGGTCCAGCGCCAGAAGCCCACGCGCTCCTTCATCAGCGGCCGCGTGAACAGCAGCTCGCCGTCCCCGACCTCGTAGTCGCGGCCCTCCTGCTGCGGCACCGCGTTGACGAACACGCGCAGCGGCGGCTTGGCGCCTGCCGGCAACGGGACTCGCCATCGCTCGCTCATCGCCGGCTCATGGTGCCAGCACGCGCCGCAGCGCGGCGTACGCCGTCTCCCCGTCACGCTGCTCGACGAGCGTCCGGCCGGCTCGGCCGGTGTATGCCTCCGACGATCCGTCGCCGCGCACGTCGATGCCGCCGCGTACGCCGCCCGGTCCCGCCAGCTCGACGCGGCCTACGACCTGCTGGACGGGCTCGAAGCGGCGCATCAGCGTTCCGCCGACCGCGCGCGAGCCCGCCGTCCGCTCGAGCTCTCGCGCGTGTCGCTCGACAGCGGCGAGCGCCTGGTTGGGATCGTCGTAGCGCTCCCGTGCGACACGGCCGCTGGTGCGCAGCTTGACCCGGTAGCCCTTCATCGCTGGCAGCGTAGTGTTCGGGCGGTGAGCGAGGCCGACGACGATCGCATCGAGCAGCCGTCGGAGCCGACCGGCGCTCCGCGTCATCCGCGCGAGGCGATCGCCGACGTCGCCGTCCACGCGCCGACGCGCGGCAACCGTCGCCTCGAGGCGCTGCTGGACGCCGCCAACGGCGACGATCGCGTCAAGGCGTGGTGGCACATGCAGCAGGTCGTGGCCACGCGGCTCGACATGTCCGACCACTCCTGGGTCCACGTCCAGATCGTGCTCAACATCGCGTTGCGGCTGTTCAGGCTGTTGACCCGCTCTGGCGTCGAGCCGGCGATGGTCACCGACCACCTGATGCGCGACCGCGACGCCGAGGTCGTGATCGCCGCGGCCTGCCTCTTCCACGACAGCGGCATGTCGATCCACCGCACCGACCACGAGTCCTACAGCCTCTTCCTTGCCGCCCAGGCACTGCCCGGGCTGCTCGCCGACGCCTACTCCGAGCCGGAGCGGTCGGTCGTCATCGCCGAGGCGCAGCACGCGATCATCGGCCACCGCCGGCGTGGCGACCCGATCACGGTCGAGGCGGGCATCGTGCGCGTCGCCGACGCGCTCGACCTCGCCCAGGGCCGCTCGCGCGTGCCGTTCGAGAACCGGCGGCCGAACATCCACTCGCTCTCCGCAGCGGCGATCGACGACGTGCAGATCAAGGCGGGCGAGGACCGCGCGGTGCGGATCGAGATCGCGATGAACAACTCGGCCGGCATCTTCCAGGTCGACGAGCTGCTCGCCACCAAGCTGCGCGGATCGGGGCTCGAGGAGCATGTCGAGGTCATCGCGCGCATCGACGCCGAGTACGAGAAGCGGCTCGTGCCGGTCTTTCGCATCTAGCCCTGCCGCGAGTTCGCCGGCTAAGGGTCTGCAAACCCTGCGCGCGGGCGTTCATCGCCCCGACCCGGGTACTTGTCTGGCCATGGGACGACTTTCAGCGGGAGCTGTCGTCGCTGCCGGACTGGCGCTGATCTGCGCGCTGCCGGCCGCGGCCGGGGCGAGCCCCCAGACAGGCAAGCGCCAGTGGATCGACTGCACGACCGGGCATATCCGCGGTGCCGCGCCGTACTCGGTGTGGCCAGATCTGTGGAAGGCCCAGCGCGAGGGCAACAGCGCCGAGGCCGAGCGGCTCGAGCGGATCGCCCACGTTCCGCAGGCGAAGTGGCTTGCCGGTCGCAACGTCCGCAGCGCGCCGAGCCGGGTGATCGGCGGCTACGTGCGCAACATGATCGCGTCGGAGTGGGGTGGCGCCCACTGCCGGACCCACCACGGGTCGCGCGGCGGCGCCGGGGATCCCTACGTCGGCAACTACCCGGTCTTCGCGATCCGCCAGCTCGATCACCTCGACTGCAGCCGCTCCTACGATGGCGGTGGTCCTTGGAACCGCGCGCGCGGCGGCAACTACATGCCTTGGCTCGAGAAGTTCATCGACGCCTTGGCCCCGATCGGCCACGACGCGACCGTGATCGTCGAGCCCGACGGCCTGCCCGTCACGCCCAAGTGCCTCAGCCGCTCCGGCGCCAAGCAGCGCCTGGAGCTGATGCAGGCGGTCTCCAAGCGCCTCGGCAGCGTGCCCAACCTGACCACCTACCTCGACATCGGTTCCTCGGGCTGGCTGCGTCGGGGCCAGGCGCGGCGGCTGCTGCGCAAGGCCGGTGTCCGCTTCGTCCGTGGCTTCGCGCTCAACACGACCCACTTCAACTACACGCGCAACGAGCTGAGCTACGGCAACTGGCTCGCGCGCCGGCTCGGCAAGCAGTTCGTGATCAACACCGCCGAGAACGGGCGCGGCGGTCTGAAGATCAAGAACCCGAACAAGCGCAACGTCAAGGACCGCTTCTGCAACCCCCGCAACGCCGGCCTCGGCTCGCTTCCCACCACGCGGACCGCCTCACCGTATGTCGACGCCTACCTCTGGATCTCGCGGCCGGGCCTCTCGTCCAACGGCCACAGCGGCATGCGCCAGTGCACGCGCGGCCCCGGCGGCAACGTCTTCTGGCCGCCGAAGGCCCACCAGGAGGCGCGCCTGGCGATCTTCGAGGGCCAGCCGCCCTGGCCGCCGCTACCGCTCTGACAGCGGAACGTAGTTCGCCTGGCGCGCGCCCGTGTAGATCTGGCGCGGACGGGCGATCTTCGTCTCGTCGTCCTCCAGCATCTCCTTCCACTGGGCAAGCCAGCCCGCCGTGCGCGGGATTGCGAACATCACCGTGAACATGTCGGTCGGGATGTTCATCGCCTCGTAGATCAGGCCGGAGTAGAAGTCGACGTTCGGGTAGAGCTTGCGCGAGCTGAAGTAGTCGTCGTCGAGCGCGCGCTTCTCGAGCTCGACGGCGATCTCGACCTTGGGGTTGTCGACGCCGAGCACGTCGAGCACCTCGTCGACGTGCTTCTTGATGATCTGCGCGCGCGGGTCGAAGTTCTTGTAGACCCGGTGCCCGAAGCCCATCAGCTTCTCCTTGCCGTCCTTCACTCCCTGGAGGAAGTCAGGGATGTTCTCGACGGTCTCGATCCGCTGGAGCATCCGCAGCACCGCCTCGTTGGCGCCGCCGTGCAGCGGGCCGTAGAGGGCCGAGATTCCGGCGGCCACCGCCGAGAACGGGTCGACCTGCGACGAGCCGACCGACCGCACGGCCGCCGTCGAGCAGTTCTGCTCGTGGTCGGCGTGGAGGATCCAGAGCACGTCGAGCGCCCGCTCGAGTCGGGGGTCCGGCTCGTACTTCGGCTCGTTGATCCGGTAGAGCATCGAGAGGAAGTTGCCCGTGTACCAGAGGTCGTTGTCCGGATAGACGTAGGGCAGGCCGAGGTTGTGGCGGTAGGAGAACGCAGCCAGCGTTGGCATCTTGGCGATCAGCCGGACGATCGCCATGTAGCGCTCGGTCGCGTCGCCGAGGTCCTTCGAGGCGGGGTAGAAGGTCGAGAGCGCGCCGACGGTCGAGAGGAGCATCGCCATCGGGTGGGCGTCGTAGCGGAAGCCCTCCATCGACTTCTTGATGTTCTCGTGGACGTAGGTGTGGTGGGTGATCGAGTAGACCCAGTAGTCGAGCGACTCCTTGGACGGCAGCTCGCCGTGGACCAGCAGGTAAGCCACCTCCAGGTAGCTCGAGCTCTCGCAGAGCTGCTCGATCGGGATGCCGCGGTACTCGAGCACGCCGGCCTCGCCGTCGATGTAGGTGATCGAGCTGCGACAGGCGGCGGTGTTGGTGAACGCCGGGTCGTAGGTCATCAGGCCGAAGTCGTCCGGGTCGGCCTTCATCTGGCGGAAGTCCATCGCCCGCACCGTGCCGTCGGTGATCGGCACCTCGTACGTCTCGCCGGTCCGGTTGTCGGTGACGGTGAGGGTGTCGCCGGCTACGGCTACGCCACCGTTGTCGTCCGCCTGGGTCTGTTGGTCCGCCATCCTGCGTTCTCCTCGATTTGGGCTGCCTCGACTGGGGTCCCACTCCCAAACCGCACGGTAGCGCGGCCGAGCCGTAACCGGCGTTACGGAGCTGTGAGCGTCAACGGCCGAACAGCTTGCCGCGCAGCCCGCCGGCCTTGTACGGCTGGAGCTCCTTCGCCTGCTCGGCGGTGATGTTCAGCGTCACCGCTCGCTCGGCGGTGCGGGCGACCTCGGGCGCGTCGACGAACAGCAGCTCACCGCCGGGCGTGCGCAGGACGATCCCGTCGAAGATGTGCTCGCGCGCGTTGTCGAGCACCTCGTCGACCGTCCCGAGCTCGACTTCGTCGGAGCTGTAGACCGGGATGCCGGTCGGCAGCGCCGTGTAGCTGATCGCGTAGCCGTCGTCGATCGTCACGGTGCTAGCGGGGTGCGACGAGGGCTGCGTGCGACTCGCCCTCGGACTCCTCGTGCTCGTCCTCGCTCGCGGAGCCGATGATCGCCGCGCCGATCACGCCGGCGACCACGAGCGCGAACACCACGCCGATCGCCTTCTCGAGCCCCGCGGTGCGGGGGAAGTCCTTGCTCTTGATGCCGATCAGCGAGACGATCAGCGCCAGGACGGCGAGCGCGCTGCCGATGACGTAGTAGACCTCCACGGGCGGAAACCTAACACGCGAGCGGGCCGCTTCAGCGGTCGGTGTTGCTCAGCGAACGTCCGCGCGCGACGGTGCGGACGCGCGGCGGCGCGGGCAGCTGCTGGCCGGCATGCGGGCCGCGGCGCGGCGGGCGTGGCGCGTGCGGGCCACGGTGGGGATCCGGACGGCGGTTGCCGCCGTCGTCCTCGGGCTCGACGAGCGGCTCCGGCTCGCGCGCCGCGTACCAGACCAGCGCGAGCAGCATCGCGATCGGGATCTTCAGAACGACGAACATCCAGATGAAGGTCGTTACCTCCACCGTTCGAGGGTACCCGTCCCACGACTGAACTACGAGCGCTCTTTGTTAAGGCTCGCGGCTATGCGGTCGCGGGTGCTTCGAGCGCCGTGATCTGGCGGAACTGCTCGAAGCGGCCGTCGATCTCGTCGCGCTCCAGGCGCGACACGCGCTCGGTGCCGAACTCCTCGACGTTGAACGAGGCGAGCGTGGACCCGTAGGCCATCGCGCGGCGTAGCGTCGCCTCGTCGGTCCAGTCGTCCTGGGAGGAGAGGTAGCCGAGGAAGCCACCGGCGAACGAGTCGCCCGCGCCGGTCGGGTCGTTGACCGTCTCGAGCGGGAACGCCGGCAGTGCGAAGAAGCCGTCCTGGGTGAACAGCGCCGCGCCGTACTCGCCCTGCTTGGCCACGACGACCTTCGGCCCCATCGACATCACCTCGCGCGCGGCGCGCACCAGGTTCGGCTGCTCGGTGAGCTGGCGGATCTCGGCGTCGTTGAGGAAGACCAGGTCGACCCCCGAGATCGTCTGCACGAGCGAGTCGCGCGCGACGTCGATCCAGAGGTTCATCGAGTCGAGCCCGGCCCAGCGGACGCCCTCGCACTGCCCGCGCACTCCGCGCTGCAGGTCCGGCTGGATGTTCGCCAGGAAGAGGTGGTCGGCCGAGCGCGACGCCTCGGAGAGCTTCGGCTCGAAGTCGCCGAACACGTTGAGCTGCGTGTCGTCGGTGTGGGCCTGGTTGAGGTCGTACTCGTAGTGGCCCTGCCAGAAGAACGTCTGGCCGCCCTCGATCCGCTCGATGTCGTCGGTGTTGACCCCGCGGCCGTGGAGCACCGCGTACTCGGCGTCGCCGAAGTCGTCGCCGACCGGCCCGACCACCCGCACGTCGGTGAAGAAGCTCGCCGCGAGCGAGAAGTGGACGGCCGAGCCGCCGAGCATCCGCTCGCGCTCGCCGAAGGGCGTCTTGACCGCGTCGAACGCGATCGATCCAACTACGACAAGGCTCATGAGCCGCAGGAGGGTAGCCTGCCGGCGCGATGCGCGCGGTTCAGATCGAGGAGTTCGGGGGGCCGGAGGTGCTGCGGTTGGCCGAGCTGCCGGTGCCGGAGCCGGGCGAGGGCGAGCTGCTGATCCGCGTCGCGCGGGCGGGCCTGAACTTCGGCGACACCCACCAGCGGCGCAACCAGTACATCGCCAAGCGCGAGCTGCCGGTGGTGCTCGGCGGCGAGGTCGCGGGGACGGTCGAGCGTGCGGCTGCCGGCTTCGCGGAGGGCGAGCGGGTGATCGCATTGCTGGACGTCGGTGGCTACGCGCAGTACGCGGTGGCGCCGGCGACCCGCGCCTTCCGGATCCCGGACGGCGTGTCCGACGATGCCGCGCTAGCGCTGCTGATCCAGGGGCTCACGGCCTGGCACCTGCTGCGGACGTCCGCCCGGCTCGCCGAGGGCGAGAGCGTCGTGGTCCACTCCGCCTCCGGTGGGACGGGCTCGCTGCTCGTCCAGCTCGCGAAGGCATTCGGCGCCGGCCGCGTGATCGTCACCGCGGGCTCGCCCGAGCGCCGCGAGCAGGCGGTCGGGCTCGGTGGCGACGTCGCGGTCGACCCCGGCGCCGAGGACCTGACGGTCGCCCTGGTCGAGGCCAACGACGGTGAGCTCGTCGACATAGCGCTCGACGCCGCCGGCGGGCAGATCTTCGAGCAGAGCCTCGCCGCGCTCGCCCCGTTCGGGCGTTTGGTCACCTACGGCAACTCCACGCGCGAGAAGGTCGCGGTCACCAACGGCGAGCTGCTCAAGACGAGCCGCTCGGTCGTCGGCTTCTGGCTGATGCACCTGCTCGACCGCCGCGAGCTGCTCGAGCAGCCGCTCGCCGAGCTGTTCGACCTCGCGGCGCGCGGCGCGATCGCGCCAGCGCTCGGCACGACCTACCCGCTCTCGGAGGCGCGGCGCGCACACGAGGATCTCGAGGCCCGCCGTACCACCGGCAAGCTGACGCTCGACCCGTTGCTCTAGCGCGGGCAGCGCTAGGCGCCCCAGCCGTACGGGCGCGCGTCAGTAGTCTCATTGGCCGCATGACGACGTTCAGCGAGCTGGGCCTCTCCCAGCAACTCACCGAGGCGCTCGAGCACCTCGGCTACAAGCAGCCGACCCCGATCCAGCAGGAGACGATCCCGCTGCTGCTCCAGGGCCGCGACGTGATCGGCCAGGCCCAGACCGGAACGGGCAAGACCGCCGCGTTCGGTCTGCCGATGCTCGACTACGTCGACCCCTCCGAGCAGGAGGTTCCGGCGCTCGTCCTGACGCCGACGCGCGAGCTCTGCATCCAGGTCACCCAGGCGCTGCGCGCCTATGGCGAGAAGCGCGGGATCTCGGTGGTCGCCGTCTTCGGCGGCGCGCCGATCAAGGACCAGGCGTCGCGGCTCAAGAACGAGGCGCAGGTCGTCGTCGGGACCGTCGGCCGGGTCATGGACATGATCCGCCGCCACTACCTCTTCCTCGACTCGGCGCGCTACGTCGTGCTCGACGAGGCCGACGAGATGCTCGACCTCGGCTTCTTCGAGGACGTCGACGAGATCCTCGCGCGCTGTCCGTCGGGTCGGCAGACCGCCCTCTTCTCGGCGACGATGCCGCCGCCGATCAAGAAGCTCGCCGAGAAGCGGATGTACGACCCGGTGACGATCAAGGTCAAGGCCGAAACGCTGACGATCGACACCGTCGCCCAGTTCCACGTCGAGGTGACGGACAAGGACAAGGCCGACAAGCTCGCCGACGTCATCCAGGCCGAGCGCCCCGAGCAGGCGATCATCTTCGCGCGCACGAAGATCGGCGTCGACCGACTCGCACGCACGCTCGACCGTAAGGGCCTGCGCGTCAAGACGCTGCACGGCGACATGAGCCAGGGCGCCCGCGACGGCGTGATGATCGCCTTCAAGGGCGGCCGCGAGCGGCTGCTGGTCGCGACCGACGTCGCCGCCCGCGGGCTCGACATCACCGGCGTCTCGCACGTCGTCAACTACGACATCCCGAACTCGCCGGACATCTACGTCCACCGCATCGGCCGCACCGGCCGCGCCGGCGAGAGCGGCCGCGCGATCACCTTCATCACGCCCAAGCAGCGCTCCGACCTCGAGGCGATCGAGCGCCATGCGAAGACCGAGATCCCTGTCTGGTCGGCGAACGGCAAGCCGCGCGTGCCCAAGCGCGACGAGGCGCCTGCGGCGGTGGAGGCACCGGACCAGGCCGAGGACACCGAGGCCGTGACCGAGCAGGCGCCGGCCGAGGAGCAGCCGGTCGAGAAGAAGCCGCGCCGCCGCCGTGCCGCTCGCGGGCCTGGTCGCGACGACGAGCCGGAGGCCGAGCAGGCTGCCGCTGCTCCCGAGCCCGTGCAGAGCGAGCCCGTCGCGCCGGTTGAGGACGACGAGCGCCCGCAGCCGCGCCGGCCGCGACACACCAAGCCGCGCCAGCGCGAGGGCAAGGTCTCGAAGCTGCTCGTCGGCGCCGGGCGCGCCCACGGCTTCGAGCCGGCGGACATCGTGTCGGCGATCGTCGACAACTGCCACCTCGACGGCGAGGACGTGCGCAACGTGCGCGTGCTCGAGCGCTTCAGCTTCGTCGACGTCCCCGCCGATCGCGCGGGCGAGGTGGTCGAGAAAGTCAACGGCAACGAGGTCCGGGGCGTGGCGCTCCGGCTGGAGGTAACCAAGCGATGAGCCAGGCGACCCTGCACACCAACCACGGACCGATCGTCGTCGACTTCCACGACGAGGACGCCCCCAAGACCGTCGAGAACTTCCGCAAGCTCGCGGGCGACGGCTTCTACGACGGCCTCTCCTTCCACCGCGTGATCAAGGACTTCATGATCCAGGGCGGCTGCCCCGAGGGGACCGGCACCGGCGGTCCCGGCTACACCTTCGAGGACGAGTTCAACGACCACAAGGTCGCCCGCGGCGCGCTCGCGATGGCGAACGCCGGTCCGAACACCAACGGCAGCCAGTTCTTCATCGTCACGATCGGCGAGGCCGGCTGGCTCGACGGCAAGCACACCGTCTTCGGCGCCATCACCGAGGGCATGGACACCGTCGACACGATCGAGGGTCTGCCGACCGACGGCCGCGACCGGCCGCAGGAGCCGGCGCTCATCGAGCGCGTCGAGCTCTCCGACTAGCTAGCCGCGCTCGACGTAGGCCCAGACCTCGGTCAGGTCCGAGGGCAGGCTGGGCAGCTCGGCGGGTGCGTTGATCAGGCGGTGGACGACCATCTGGTGGACGCCGCCGACGAGCAGCTCGGGCAGTACCGCCGGCACGTCGAGGTCGCCGAGCACGTCGCCCATCACCGAGCTCAGCCAGTTGAGCGTCGCGGTCAGGCGCTTCTGGCCGGCGATTCCCGAGGTCGGCACCTCGACCATGCAGACGCGCGCGAGGTCGGGCTCGGCGTCGGCCCACTGGACGACCACGTCGATCGCCGCGTCGATCCGCTCCTGGGGCGTGACGCCGCGGTCGTAGGCGGTCTGGACGACTGCGCGCAGGCACTGCGCCGCGTCGTCGTAGACGGCGAGCAGGCAGTCGTCCTTGGTTGCGAACAGCTCGTAGAAGGTCTTGCGCGAGACGCCGGCGACATCGAGCACCTCGCGGACGTTGGTCTCCGCGTAGCCGCGCCGGCCGACGGTCTCGACCATCGCCTGCAGCAGCCGGCTGCGCTGCGAGGCCGTGACCTCCTCCCTACTGAGACCGTGCAGTCCACCCTGGAGCTGCTGGGGGCGCGGCCGGTCGCGATAGCGGGCGGCCTCGGTGGTTGAGCTGGTGTTGACGGCTAGCTCGATATATAAACGCTAACCTATCGATAGCGCTACGTCAACGTAGACAAGTTGTGTCCTGGTTGTACGTCTCGGCTAGCTCGCGTGGCCTCCGCGACGCCGCGGCGGCCTTCTCCCGAGAGCCTCGGCGCCCATCCGTCCCTGGTGCGTCGTCCCTTGGCCGCGACTCTCGTCACCCTGTCCGCGGCTGCGCAGCGCGCCGCGGTTGGCGACGGCGATCGCCTCGTCGGCGCCGATGAACGGCGCGAGCGTGACGTAGGTGGCCGCGGGGAGGATCTGCGACAGGTGCTCGGCGCCGCGGCGGCGGATCTGGTCGCGCATCAGGCCGTGGACCGCTCCGCCGATCGCCTCGACGACGAGCGCGCCGGTCTCGGACTCGTCGGCTCCCGGGGCGAGGATCTCCTCGAACAGGCCGAGCGAGCGGTCGCGGTGCGCGAAGCCGGCCGGCCCGACGGTGAGGACGTCGACGGTCGCGATCCGCGCCCAGCCGGGCTCGGCGGCGTAGAAGGAGAGGTAGGCCTCGAGCGCGGCGCGGACCGCCAGCGGCCAGCCGCGCGACCAGCGGTAGGGCGGCAGCGCCGCCGCGTTGGCCTGGGCGGTCGCGGCGTCGTAGGCCGCGAGGAACGCCTCCTCCTTGCCGTCGAAGTGCTGGTAGAAGGTCGTCAGCGACGCCGACGCGCCCTTGACGATGTCGTCGAGCGTCATCGCCGGGTAGCCCTTCTCGGCCACCGTCGCCGCGACGGCGCCGAAGATCCGCTCGACCTGGTCGTGTACGACGAAGCGGGTAGCGCCGTCGGCTGGAGGTCGCGACCGCGGGCGGCGGATCGGGACGGGTGGGTTGGGGTAGGAGAGCACCCATTCGGTCAGCTGAGGCATGAGGCTCGGCAGCCGGGGGATGTCGCCGCCGGCGACGCGCGTCTCGAGCACCCGCCGGATGCCCGCGACGAGCGCCGAGACGATCACCGGGGGAATCGCCGCGCGCTCGGGCGAGCGCCCGAACGCCTCGCTGAGCAGCAGCGCGAAGTCGTTGGCGGCCTTGTCCGCATGGGCGAGTCCCTCCGCTCCTGCGCAGTGGACCTCGACGAGGCACAGCCGGGTGGCCGCGGGCTGGTCGACGAGCGCGTGCGCGAGCGCGTCCATTCCAGCGGCGAGGCTCTCTTCCCAGCTCCCGCCACCGGCGCAGCCCTGCTCGACGGCTGCGAGGCCGGTGGACGTCGCAGCGTCCACCGCGGCGAGGAAGCACTCCTCCTTGCCGCCGGGGAAGTGCTGGTAGAACGTCGTGCGCGAGATCCCCGAGAGCTTCAGCAGCTCGGCGATCGGGGTCTGCTCGTAGCCGTTCTCGGCGATCGCCACGACCGTTGCGGCCAGCAGCCGCTCGCGCTGGTTCTGGGCCACGAGCTCCGGGGAGTGACCGGGTCCCGGATGCAGCATCCGGTCACGTAGCTCGCTTGCGTCTCCCCAGGGTGTCTTGCTCATCCTGCTCTAGACGATAACCCCAGATCTAGAGCCATTCATAGACCCAATTTTGACGTGGTATATAGGGGCGTAAACTGTTTATATCCACCACGCAGAGTTTACGGGCGAACTACGCTGGCAATAGGCGGTTTCTCGGTTCCAGGAACGCTCGTGGAGCTTCGCCTTCAGGATTAGATCTTGACAAAGATCGTACGTAATCGTTTACAGCGCGAACTGCAAAATCAAGTGTTTCTCATCGAAACGGATGGGACGTGTCCGCAACTCGATCAAGCTGGTCTGAGCGGCACCGGCTGCCTCAGCCCCTGATCAGCTGCAGCTGCGTCGCGGCGATCTCGGTCGCCAGCGCCGACAGGTCGGTCGCCTGACCGCGCTCGATCGCGCCGAAGACGACCTCCTCCGCGCCACCCACCAACGCCCGCGCCGCGATCGGCCCGAGCTCTGGCCGAACCTCCGCCAGCAGACCCTCCATCATCGCCGCGAGCCGGTCCATCGTCGCGGCACGCCGCTCGCGGCCGGTCGGTCCGGCGGCGAGCACCTCGACGACGCACATCCGCGCGACGTCGGGCTCCTCGGTGAAGAAGTCGAGCAGCGCGTCGATCGCCGCGCCGAGCCGCTGCTCCGCCGGCGCCAGCGCCTCGGCTGAGCAAGCGCCCTCGATCCGTTCGAACGCCTGGGCGATCGACTCGTCGTAGGCCGCGGCGAAGCACTGCTCCTTGCTGTCGAACAGCTCGTAGAAGGTGAGCTTGGAGATCTTGGCGTGGTCGAGCAGCTTGCCGATCGTCAGCTGCTGGTAGCCGAGCTCCGACACCGTCGCGGCCATCGCCTCGAGGATCCGCTCGCGCTGCACGCGCGCGACGAGCGCGGGGTCCAGGCCGTGGGGGCCGGCGGAGAGCTTGGTTGCGGCCTGGTCCCACATCGCCGGTCAAGCATGCCACGCCAGGGGCCAGCTGTAAACACTCTGTGCCCTGTCCCTTGAGCGCAGGATGAGATTCGGCTCTGAAACGCGTTCTGGAAGCGGTCTCAGCGCGCTGCTGGGACGACGGTGGGCAGGTCGCCGATCTGGCTGGCGAGCTCGCGGAGGCGCTCGACGTCCTGGCGGGCAAGCGGCCCGTAGAGCAGCTCGAACACCCCGCCGACGGTGGCGCGCGCGGTCAGCGCGGGGTTGGGATCCTCCGGGCGCAGCTCGGAGAGCGCAGGCCCGATGAGCGCCGCCAGCCGTTCGATCAGGTCGGCGCGAACGCCGCGGCCGGCTTGGCCGGCGGCGAGGCTCTCGACCAGGCAGGCGCATGCGGCCTGTGGCTCCGCGACGCAGAAGCCGGCCAGCCCTTCGAGCGCGAGCCGAACCCGCTCGCGTGCTGAGTCGCCGGTCTCGAGCGCGGCGATGACGTGCGTCTCGATCTGCCCCGCCACGACTTCGAAGGCGTCGAGGTAGCACGCCTCCTTGTCGCCGTAGAGGTCGTAGTAAGTGCGGCGCGAGAGGCGCGAGGCGGCGAGCAGGTCGCGCACCGTGGTCGCCGCGTAGCCCTTCCGTGACACGACCTCGACAGTCGCCTTGAGTAGCCGCTCGCGCTGGACCGCCTGCACTTCCTCCGGTGCCATCCCGTGGGGGCCGCCGGTCAGCTTGACGTCCGCGTGGGGCCACATGTCACGACTATAGACGTACTGGTCTATATCTTTCAAGTCGGGCCGCCGATCCGGCTCCCTGCGGTACATGGCGTTCTGGGGTCGCCACTAGATAGCAGCCTATGCGGCACATATCTCCTGCATCCTCGGCAGTGCAAAGCGCCGGTTGTCGCTTGACAGTCGTAAACGAGGTGTTTTATGGTCGCCCTGAAGTCAGGAACCTAGATGTCTCCGAATTCCCGATCACCCGTCCCACACCCGGGGCGACGAGCGGGGAATTCACGCGAGAGAGGAGAGCAGTGCAGGCACCGCCACGAGGCAGTTCAGCCCTTGCGAGGGGCACGCGACAGATTCCCGGAGGGCTGCTGCCGCGCACGGGGATGGCGATCGTCGCATTCCTCCTCCTGCTCGCCCTCACCGCTTCCGTCGCCGCGGCAGCGGCAGGCCACCGTTACACCGGGCAGTTCTCGGGCCCGGGAGCAGGCGCGGGCGACCTCTCGAGCCCGGTAGGGATCGCGATCAACACCACCTCCGGCGACGTCTACGTAGTCGACTCCGGCAACAACCGCGTGGAGCGCTTCTCCGCGGCGGGCGACTACCTGGGGGAGTTCGATCTCTCGTCCGCCGATGGTGGCGGCTCGCTCTCCGGCGGGATCGCGGTCGACCAGTCGACCGGCGACGTCTACGTGACCGCGACGCGCGGCGACACGTCCGCGAACGTCGTCGATCGTTTCAGCGCGACCGGCGCCTTCGAGATCCAGATCGACGGCTCCACGACGCCTGCGGCCTCGTTCGGGTTCGTCGGCGGTGTCGCCGTCGATCCGGTCGACGGCACGGTCTACGTGTCTGACAGCGCGAACAACGTGGTCAACGCCTTCGATGACGCCGGCGGCTACCTCGCGCAGTTCGGCGGAACCGGCGGCTCCGGCGAGGGCGAGCTGAGCTGGCCCGCGGCGCTCGCCGTCGACTCGAGCCACGCCGTCTACGTGATCGACGGGTTCGGCGTCCGGGTCCAGAAGTTCACCGCCCACGGCGCGAGCTTCGTGTCGGTGGTCGACGCGAACAGTCCCCAGGCGCTGGCGGTCGATCCATCCAACGACCATCTGCTCGTCGGCGGCTTCGACCCGTCGTTCGCCTACCAGGTGGTCGACTACGACAGCTCGGGCACGCGCGTCTACGCCTTCGGCGCCGGGCGGCTCGGCTTCTCGCTCGGCCTTGCCGCGACGGCGAGCAGCAAGGTCTACGTCGCCGACTTCACGCCGAACGCGATTTTGACCTTCGGCCCGTTCACGGCTCCGATGGTCAGCACCGGCGCGGCGACCGACGTCACGGCCGAGGGCGCGACCCTGAACGGCACGGTCGATCCCGAGGGCGTCGCCACCACCTACCGCTTCGAGTACGGCATCGACACCAGCTACGGGTCGAGCACACCACAGTCGGATCCGCCCGACAGCGGCGACGGCGACGTTCCCGCGAGCGCGAGCCTGTCGGGGCTCGCGCCCAACACCACCTACCACTATCGGCTGGTCGCGAGCAACGACGACGGCTCGAACGTGGGCGAGGACCAGACGTTCACCACCGCCACGCTGGCGCCCGAGGTGGATACCGGTGCCGCGACCGGCGTCACCTTCGAGGCGGCGGAGCTCCACGGAACGGTCGATCCGAACAACTCGCAGACGACCTACCACTTCGAGTACGGGACCGACACCTCGTACGGCAGCTCGACGGCCGATGCCGACGCCGGTGCCGGCAGCAACCCGGCGCCCGTCAGCGCTGCCATCGCCGGCCTCGAGCCGGCGACCACCTACCACTACAAGCTCGTCGCCGACAACGGCACGGGGGGCGCTATCTCCGGACCGGACCGGACCTTCACGACCGCCGATCCGCCGCCGGGAGCGACCACCGGCTCGGTCTCCGGCGTCACCGCCGGCTCGGCCACGCTCCACGGAACCGCCGATACGCACGGCCTCCCCGGCACCTTCCGCTTCTCGGTCGTCCAGACCGATGGGACCCACAGCGATGCGACCGCGACCGCCGCGGTGCCTGCGGGCAGCGGCGAGGTGGGGGTGACGGCAACGGTCGACGGCCTTCCCGCCGGCTCCAGCTACGAGGTGAGGCTCGGCGTCACCACCAGCGGCGGCACGCGCTACGGCGCGAAGCAGTCCTTCAGCACGCTCCCGACTTCGAGCTACGTGCCGGCTCCACCGCCCGCCCGCGGCGGGTCGAAGTACGGCTGCGACAAACCGCGCCTCGACGCCTTCCGCTCGAAGGCGAGGCCCGGGCGGTCGATCACGCTGACCGGAGCCGATCTCGGCGTCGCCGGCACGCTGACGTTCGGCGGCAAGGAGGCGGACGTTCGGAGCCACACCTCGACCGCCGTCACGGCGACGGTTCCCGGCGGCCTAGCCGGCACCGTCTCCGTGCGGCTGGACTGCTCGAAGGAGAGCAACACGATCCGCGTGGCCGTCGTCAAGGCACCGACCAACAGCTTCGTCGTCCGCCCGGTCGTCGCGGGAGGCGTGGCGCGGCTGAAGGTCACCGTGCCGGGCCCCGGGCGGATCGTCGTCCGCGGCAGGTGGCTCCGCACGAAGCGCGTCGTGGCCACCAAGCGCGGCGGCAAGACCCTGCGGCTCAGGCTGACGAGAGCTGGCCGGAGGGCGCTGCGGGCGGAAGGCGACGGCGCGCTGACGCTCAGCCCCACGATCCGCTTCACGCCGACCGGCGGCACCAGCCGCACCACGGAGCGAACGCTCACCCTCAAGCGAAAGAGCAGCCGATGACCCGCGCCAGCCACCAGCCGACTATGACCTCCCGGCTCGGCTCGCCGGCACGCTCGCTGCGGCTCTGTGCCGTAGGCCTGGCTTGCGGCGTCGTCGCACTTGCCGGCGGTCCGGTCGCGGCCTCCGCCGCAGACTCCTGCCCGAACGCGGAGATCCGCCAGCAGCAGCCACGTGCCTCTCATCTGGCGGATTGCCGTGCCTACGAGAAGGCCTCCCCAGCCGACAAGAACTCGACCGACATCGACCCTTGGGGGTTGCGCGCCGTATCGCCGGACGGTGACCGCGCTGTCTTCTACACCCACGCGGCGGGCCCGGGCGCGACCAACGGCGTGCCGACGCTCTATCTGGGCTCACGCGATGGCGACGGGTGGTCGTCGCGGACGATCGATCCGGCGGCCGGGTCGGCGCCGAAGCTCCCCGTCGCCCGGGCGTTCTCCGACGACCTGACCGCCAGCGTAATCCTGTCCTATCGGTCGCTGGCTGCTGGCGGGACGGATGGCGCTGGCCACTTCTATCGCTTGGACTTGTTCGACGGCAGCTTCGGGCTGGGGACCCCGATCGGGTTGCCTGGGGCCCTCGAGCCGTTCCTAGCTGCGAATTCTCCGGATGTCGAGTCGTTGTACTACGAGCACGGCGTGGCCCAGGCGGACGTTCCCGAGACGGGCGCTCCGCCGAACGGGCAGCTCAGCACGTACAAGCTCGTGGATGGCGCCACGAGCGCCGTGGGTGTGCTCCCCGATGGGAGCACACCGCCTGACGGCTCGAGAGCGGGATCGGGACTTAGCTTCGGCAGCGTCGAGCGTGCGCTGTCGGCAGACGGTGCCCGCGCTGTATTCCACGCCATCGAGCTCGCGAAGCAGAACAACCACTCCGTCGATGCCTCGGTGGGTGGCCAGTTGTACGTGCGCGAAGATCGAGGCGTCGGTACACCGCATACGTGGCACGTCACCGCCTCGGAGCGCTCGACGCCCGATCCTGCAGGCCCACTGCCCGCGCTCTACTGGACTGCGGAGGCTCAGCACACCGACAAGGTGCTGTTCACGAGCTGCGAGCAGCTCACTGATGATTCGCGCGCCAGTACAAACGTCGGCACGGTTTCCGGTGAGGGTTGTGCGGACAACTCCGGTCTTCACAACGCTACGGAGGACCTCGTCGGCCGAGATCTCTATCTCTATGACCTTACCGCGGACGGGGGCAACGGCGACTTGATCGACCTCACCACGCTCGACCCCACCGGCGGCAAGGTCTTCGGCGTCATCGGATCGAGTGAGAACCTGGACCGGATCTACTTCGTTGCGGGTGGGGTACTGGCGCCTGGCGCGACCGCCGACGACCCCAACCTGTATCTCAGGGAAGGCAGCACGACCAAGTTCATCGGGACGCTCGATCGCGTGGATGCCGGCAACTGGGCTGTCTCGGCGCGTCAGAGGCTCCAGGAGTCGCGGGTGTCGCCCGATGGTAGGTATCTCGTCTTCACGACCGTCGCGTCCCTTGCGGGTGAGGGCGTTCCGAACCCGTCGATCTGTCCACCAACCGTTCTCAGCGGCCCGGACAACACTCCAAATACGCCTGACGACATCGTTTGGAACTCGGAGGGTCGCTGTGCCGAGGTTCATCGCTACGACGCCGTTACGGGAGAGGTCCTGTGTCTCTCATGCAACGCCGAGGAACGGCCAGCTTCCGGCAACGCCGCGCTCACGCGCTCTGGCGGCGGAGGCGCATCGTTGACGCCTGATCCAGCACCAACGAATCTCAGCCCTGACGGACGTAGGGTGTACTTCCAGACGCCCGACGCCCTCGTCTCGCGTGACTCCAACGGCCGCGTCGACGTCTATCAATGGTCGGACGGCGAGGTCTCGCTCGTCTCGAGCGGCCGTAGTACCGAGAACTCACACTTCGTCGACGCGACGCCTAGCGGAAGCGATGTCCTCTTCCTGACAAGGGAGCGGCTCGTGAGCTGGGATCGCGACACGAACGTCGATCTGTACGACGCGCGCGCCGGCGGTGGCTTTCCAGAGTCAACATCGGTACCGGAGTGCAGCGGCGATGACTGTCACGGTGCCCTGCCGGACCCGCCTCGCTTGATGGACCCCGCAAGCGACGCGTTTAGTGGGGTAGGGAACGTAGGTGCCGCCCCACGGCTGTCTGTGAGCGTGGGGCGCGTCTCGCGGAGGGGCAGGATGAGGCTGGCCGCGGGACAGGCGGTGACGCTCCGGATCAGGGCGAACCGGTCGGGCAGGGCGGTCCTGAGTGCCCGGGCGAACCTCGGAGCGGGTCCGCGAGTGGTGGGCTCGGTCTCCCGGCGCCTCCGTGCAGGCCAGTCCGTACGACTCAGGCTCCAGCTGTCCAAGCCGGCGCTTCGGCATCTGGCCAGGGTCGGCAGGTTGCGGATCGCCGTCGCGGTGCGCTTCTCCGGCGTGTCGAAGCGGCAAGCACTGACGTTGACTGCAAGCGGAAAGGGCCGGTGAGAGGCGTCGTGAGGACGATGAGAGCAGCGAGGCGACGCGAGATGAGCCGTTGGACGTCGACCAGGTTCGGGATCGTGGCGGTGACGCTTCTAGTCGCGCTCGCGGCGGCGAGTCCCGCGGCTGCCGCGCCGGACTTCCAGATCACCGAGTTCGGCGGACTGCTGGCGAATCAGGACGGGAGCTCGGCCACCCAAGCGGCCTCGCACCCCTACTCGATGACGACGAACATCGACTTCACGCCGCTGACCATGAACGATCCGAGTCAGGTCCGCGAGGTCCAGGTCGAGCTGCCGGCGGGCCTCCTCGGCAGCCCGTCGGCGACCCCGGTCAAGTGCACCAGTGCACAGCTGGCTGCCGAGCCGATCGAATGTCCGGCTAGCGCGCAGGTCGGTGTAGCGGCGATCTCCTGGGGGCTACCGCCGCAGATCTTCCCGACGCAGAACGTCGCGATCTACAACGTAACTCCACCGCCTGGATCCCCCGCGCTGTTCGGGTTCCGGATTCTCTCGCAGCCGGCGTACCTCTTCCCCAGCGTGCGCACGGGTGGCGATTACGGCTTGTCGGTGCGCACCCCGGAGATCGCTCAGATCCTGCCGATCGTCGGTGTGTCGGTAACGCTTTGGGGCGTCCCGGCGGATCCGTCCCACGACGTGGATCGCGGGACGCCGGCCGAGGCGGGGTACGGCTCCGGTCAGCAGTACTGCGTGCACATCGTCGACCCCGAGTGCTCGGTTCCGGCGGGGTCTCCGTCCAAGGCGTTCCTGACCATGCCGGGCAACTGCTCGGCCGGTGCGCTGACCACGGTCGCGCGGGCGTTCTCGTGGCAGCAGCCAGGGGTCGTCAGCACTGCGAGCTACGACGAGGATCTCAACGGCCAGCCCGTCGCTATGACCGGCTGCGAGAATGTGCCCTTCGATCCCGACGTCGAGGCGCGGCCGACGACCACGGAGGCTGACGCCCCGACTGGGCTGGGCGTCGACATCACCATGCCGCAGGACAGCCTCGAGAGCCCGGACGCGCTCGCGCAGGCCAACCTGCGCAAGGCGGTCGTGACGCTGCCGGAGGGGATGACGATCAACCCGTCGTCGGCGAATGGCCTCGCTGGCTGCTCTGACGCGCAGCTCGGGCTCAAGAGCGCCGCCGCGGCGACCTGTCCGCCGGCAGCGAAGATCGGTGCCGTCACGCTCGAGACGCCGCTGCTGGAGGAGTCACTGACCGGGAGCGTCTACGTCCGCACCCAGAGCTCCGGCAACCCGGCCTCCGGGGAGATGTTCCGGCTCGCGATCGTGATCGACAGCGAGGAGCGCGGTATCCGCGTCAAGCTCGCGGGCGCGGTCGTGGCCGATCCGTCGACGGGTCGCTTGACGACCACCTTCGACGGTAATCCGCAGCTCCCGTTCTCGAGGCTGTCGGTACGGCTCGACTCGGGTCCGCGGGCGCCGCTCGCGAACCCGCCGACGTGCGGTCGGAAGGCGATCGAGACGGAGCTGTCGCCCTGGTCGGCCGCCGTCCCGAGCCGGCCGACGCCGGACGAGGCGGTCACCAGGTCGAGCAGCTTCACGATCCCCTGTCCCGCCATGGTTGGCTTCGCGCCGTCCTTCAGGGCGGGCGCCGTGACAGCGGTCGGCGGGGCGTTCTCGCCGTTCGTCGTGCGGATCGAGCGGCCTGACCGTCAGCAGTTCATCGACGGCGTGCGGATCGATCTGCCCGAGGGCCTGCTCGCGCGGCTGCGCGGCGTGCCGCTCTGCCCCGAGGCTCAGGCGGCGGCCGGCACGTGCGGCCAGGGCTCACGGGTCGGATCGGCGACGATCGGCGCCGGGCCCGGCGCGCGACCGTTCTTCCTCGCCGACCAGCCGGTCTATCTCGCCGGCCCGTACAAGGGCGCTCCTTACAGCCTGTCTGTCGCGGCGCGCGCGATCGCCGGTCCCTTCGACCTCGGGACCGTGGTCGTTCGCCAGGCGCTGCACGTCGATCCCGTTGACGCGCACATCACCGTCGTCTCAGATCCGCTGCCGACGATCGTCGCCGGCGTGCCGCTGAGGCTGCGGAGCGTGAACGTGGACGTCGACCGCCCCCGCTTCACGATCAACCCCACGTCGTGCGCTCCCAAGCAGATCGCGGCGACCTTGCACAGCCAGCAGGGCTCGACGTACACGACGAAGACGCGCTTCCAGGCGGCCGACTGCCAAGCGCTCGCCTTCAAGCCGAGGCTGGCGATGCGGCTCACCGGTAGGCGGCAGACCCGGACCGGCCGCCATCCCGGGTTGCGTGCGGTGCTCACACAGGGAGGCGGCCAGGCGGCAATCGACTCGGCGAAGGTCACGCTTCCCGAGGCGATCGTGCTCGACCCGAAGACCTCGAACGACCCGAAGCTGCTGTGCACCTATGAGGACGGGCTGAAGGCGAGCTGTCCGACCAGCTCGATCATCGGTCGCGCGACCGCGCACTCGCCGATCCTCAACCGTGCTCTGTCGGGTCCCGTTCACTTCGTGCAGGGCATCCGCTTCGACAAGAAGTCCGGCGCGCGGCGCCGGACCCTGCCGACGCTTCTCGTCAAGCTGCGTGGCGAGGTCGCGATCGACCTCCGTGCCAAGAGTGCCGTCGCCGCTGACGGACGGCTCGTGACCACGTTCCCCCAGGTCCCCGACGCGCCGATCTCCAGGTTCTCTATGAGCGTCAAGGGCGGCCGCAAGGGCATTCTCGTGGTGACCGGCAACTCGCGTGGTGACATCGACATCTGCGCCTCGCGCCAGGGCGCGGGCGTCGAGCTGGACGCTCACAACGGCCGGCGCGCGGACTTCCCAGTGCGCGCCAAGACGCCGTGCGCTCGGACTGGCGCCCGCTGAGCGTCACCTAGACGTTGAGAGACGTGCGGACCTACTTCATCCCATAGATCGCACACGAGTCAACGACCAAGGAGCACGACTTGAAACTCTCGTCAAAGACACCAAGAGCGGTACTGGTCTCAGGCCTGATCGCCTGCGGCGCGCTGATTGGACCGGCGGCGGCGATGGCGGTGTCGACCACCGTGAGCCCAGCGGGTCATACGCTGCGGATCGACCCGCACTCCGTCTCTTTCGGGATTGCGAACCTCGGGGAGTCGACCTGCACGATGAACGCGTCGACAGCGGTGATCCCCTCCGCGCCAGCCAACCACAACGGGTCCGGCGGGATCGGGATGCCCTTCTCGATCCGTCCCACATTCTCGTCGTGCACCGTCACGGGTGGCACGCTGCCTACCCCGGTCACCACCTCGGGCAATTGGACGATCATGCTGACCGGAACCAACCCGGCCACGGCGACCGTCTACGTTCCGGCCGGCGGCTTCACGTACCGATTCGACTGGCCGGCGCCCTACGGCTGCTCGTCGACGAACACGAGCGCGTTCACGCTGACGGGGACCTGGACGAACGGCACGCTCGTTCCGTTCTCGAAGTCCAAGATCGCCAACCAGTCTCTGACCGCCTCGGTGCCGATGCAGCGTGTCAGCGGGCCGTACCCGCCGAGCAACCTATGTGTCGGCAACATGTACGGCTGGTACACGAACGCGAGCCCGCTGGCGGTTGGTGACCTGACCGCACCCGCCAGCCTGATCACGGTGACCCCGTAGCGGCTTAGGCCGCCAGCGTCACGCCGAGCAGCCGCTCCAGCTCAGGGAGCGTGCGGTCGGGACCGCGGTGGAGCACCGCCGTCATCCCGACCGCCTCGGCGCCGGCGCAGTTCTCGCGCAGGTCGTCGACGAAGACGCAGCGCTCGGGCGGCAGCCCGACCCGCTCGGCGCCGAGCCTGAAGATCTCGGGCTGGGGCTTGTGCATGCCGACGTCGCCAGAGATCACGACGGCGTCGAACAGCTCGTCGAGCACGGCCTGGTCGTAGATGTTCGTGCCGACGGAGTTGGAGATCAGGCCGGTGCGGATGCCTGCCTTGCGAGCGCCGCGAACGCCGTCGATCATCGCGAGGTCGGGTCCGATCCCGGCGAACAGGCGGTTCATCAGCCCGTCGGCCTCGGCGACTCCGAGCAGCGGCGCCAGGAAGCTTCCGAACTCGTCGGCCGACATCTGGTTCGTCTCGAGCTTGCGCAGGCTCGCCTTGACCTCCGGCTCGCCGCGCAGCAGGTCCTCGAACGCGTTCTCGGCTAGTCCCTCGGCGACGCAGAAGGCGCGGAAGGACTGGAAGACGTTCGTCGTCAGCACCCCGCCGAAGTCGACGAGCAACCCCTTCGCATGTGCTCCGTCACCCGCTTGTGGCATGTCCGTCACCTGGTCGGCGTCACCCCTCACGGCCGCCAGCCTACGGTGGCGAGGTGCCTCGTCGCCCGTCCGTCCCGATCATCAGCGCGCTCGTCCTCGCGGGGCTGGCCGCCTGCGTTGCCCTGGTCCTCTTCGTCATGGACGATCCAGGCGATCCGCTGCCAGGCGTCGCCTTGGGCTCTGAGCTGATCCTTGCGGTCGAGCGCGCGCTCGCCTTGTTCGGCGCTTGGATGCTCGTCGTGGTGATCGTGGCACGTGCGATCGGCGGCGAGCTCCCCTCGGAGATCTCAGGGCGGGGCGTGAGATACGCCGACGCGGATCGAACCCATACCACGGTGCGTGATTCGCATCATGCGATCAGCACGCTGAGAGTCGAGGTGGACAAGCTGCGTGATGTGGTCTACGCGCAGGCGGACACGGGTGACCGCGGGCTGTGAGCAGTCAAGCAGATACGCTATGTTTGAAGGAGGCAAATGGATATCGAGCAACGCATATTCGAGCTGTTTGACGGTCCCGACACGAGTACTGGCACGATAGTTGCCACGATCGTGCGGGAGTTCGGGATCAGCGAACAGGAGGCGTTCGAGACAGGGAGGAAAGTGCTCCGAGAGCGCGGAACGCCCAACCTCGCCAGAGCCCAAGCGGCCCTGGACCGCATGGCGGCGAACATCCCTTACATCTAGCCCGCTGCGAGCTCGCGTGCCTTCTCCGCCAGCGCCGGGACGCCCTCGTCGAAGATCGCTAGGAAGGCGTCGTCGCTGGCGCCGGCGAGGAAGCGCTTGTAGTTGCCCTCCATGAAGACGGCGGCCTTCCAGAGCGCGAGCGCCTGGTACCAGTTGAGCGCACTCATCGAGCGGCCGGACTGCTCCTCGTAGCGGGCGATCAACTCGGCGCTCGTCGGCCAGCCCGGCTCGCGGGTGACCGCCGAGAGCTGGCTGAACATCGTGTCGGCCGGGTCGTCGGGTCCGACCCACGTCACCGCCAGGTAGCCGACGTCGGCGAGCGGGTCGCCGATCGTCGCGAGCTCCCAGTCGAAGACCGACACGATCCAGGGCGGCGCGTCGTGGCCGAGCATCACGTTGCCGAGCCGGTAGTCGCCGTGGACGATCGTCGCGGCCGGCGACTCGGGCATGTTGTCCGCGAGCCATGTCCCGACCTCGGCGACGATCGGCAGCTCGCGAGTCTTGTTGTGCTCCCACAAGCCATTGAAGCGCCGCAACTGGCGCTCGAGGTAGCCCGTCGGCTTGCCGAAGTCCTCCAGCCCAGCCGCCCGCCAGTCGACGGCGTGGATCTCCACGAGCGCGTCAATCAGGTCGTCGCCAGCGCGGGCGCGGGCGTCAGGGGTCTCCAGCACCGGCGGGAGCGTGTCGGTGACGACCGTCCCCTCGACCTCCTCCATCACGTAGAACGGGACGCCAAGTACCGACTCGTCGTCGCAGACCGCGAGCACGGCCGGCACGCGCGCCGCTGTGCCGCTGAGCGCGCTCAGCAGGCGCGCCTCGCGCAGCACGTCGTGCGCCGACGGCGGCAGCGGGGGGCGGGGCGGGCGGCGCAGGACGAAGCGCTCGTCGCCGCGCCGCACGAGGTAGGTCACGTTCGAGTGGCCGTCGCCGATCCGTTCGGCCTCGATCGCGCCCGAGCCGAGCGCGGCTTCGTCGAGGAAGGCCGCGAGTGGCTCGCGCACGAGCAGCGGCGGCAGCTCCAGTGCCGCAGCCTCGGCCTGCGTGTCGACGATCTCCGCTCCCATCGGCAGGGGAATCGTCCCAGACCGCAGCGGCGATGCGGGATCTCGCCGTCGATTAGCACTTTGTCAACTAGCTTGCTAGGCTTCCCGCGTCGTAAAGTCCATAAACCTGACAGGAAATAGGAGTTATGAATCGGATCCGCATCATGAGCCTCATCGCGGCGCTGCTCGGCCTCACCGCCCTGGTGGTGGCCGGATGCGGCAGCGACGACGCCGAGGGTGGCAGTGGCAGTGGGGGCAAGATCGCTTTGGTCGCCTACTCGACGCCGCAGCAGGCCTACGAGGACGCCGTGATCCCCGGCTTCCAGAAGACGACCGACGGCGACGGCGTCGAGTTCTCGACCTCGTTCGGCGCGTCCGGCGACCAGCGCCGCGCGGTCGAGGGCGGCCTGCCCGCCGACGTCGTCGGCTTCTCGCTGCAGCCCGACATGACCAAGACCGTCGACGCCGGCCTCGTCGCCGAGGACTGGAACAGTGACGAGCACAAGGGCATGGTCACCGACAGCGTGGTCGTTCTCTCAGTTCGGCCCGGCAACCCGAAGGACATCAAGGGCTGGAACGACCTCCTCCGCGACGACGTCGACATCATCACCCCGAACCCCGCGACCTCGGGCGGCGCGAAGTGGAACATCATGGCCGCCTACGGCTCGCAGATCGAGCAGGGCAAGTCGCCCGACGAGGCGCTCGACTTCGTCAAGCAGGTGCTCGCCAGCACCTCGGTCCAGGACGACAGCGCGCGTGACTCGCTGCAGACCTTCGCCGGCGGCAAGGGCGACGTCCTGATCGGCTACGAGAACGAGGCGATCCAGGCCAAGGACGAGGACATCGAGCTCGAGTACGTCATCCCAGACGAGACGATCCTGATCGAGAACCCGATCGCCGCGACCACCGACGGCAGCGACGTGGCGCAGAAGTTCGTCGACTACACCCGCACCGACGATGCGCAGCAGCTGTTCGCCGACCGCGGCTACCGTCCGGTCGTGGAGTCGGTGCTCGAGGCCAACCGCGACAAGTTCCCGGAGCCCTCGGCGCTGTTCACGATCGAGAAGTTCGGCGGCTGGGACAAGGTCGAGACCGACTTCTTCGACGAGGAGAACGGCTCGATCTTCGAGATTCAGCGCGAGCTCGGGAACCCGACGGAGTAGGTCGGGCCGGCCGCGATGGCAGCCAACGACGTAACGGTCTCCGCGCCGCCGCGGGTGGGCTTTCGCCTACCCGTCGGCGGCGCGGCGCTTTCCCGGGGGGCGGTGACGCTCTGGCTGACGGTCATCGTCCTGATCCCGCTCGCCGCCGTCGTGGAGCACTCGCTTCAGGACGGCATCGGCGAGTTCTGGGAGGCGATCACCGAGCCCGAGGCGATCGCCGCGATCCGCCTGACCCTGATCTCGTCGCTGATCATCGTCGCGATCAACGCGACGATGGGAACGCTGATCGCCTGGGTGCTCGTGCGGGACGAGTTCCGCGGCAAGGGGATCGTCAACTCGCTGATCGACCTGCCGTTCGCGCTGCCGACGATCGTCGCCGGCCTGACGCTGCTCGCGCTCTACGGCCCGAAGAGCCCGATCGGCGCCAACGTCGCCTACACCAAGTTTGCGATCGGCCTGGCGCTGCTGTTCGTCACGCTGCCGTTCGTGGTGCGGGCGGTCCAGCCGGTGCTGATCGAGGTCGACCGCGAGATGGAGGAGGCGGCCGCCTCGCTCGGCGCGTCGCGATCGCGGATCTTCCGCAGCATCCTGATCCCGAACCTGACGCCAGCGATCGTCGCGGGCTGCGCGCTCGCGTTCGCGCGGGCGATCGGCGAGTACGGATCGCTCGTCCTGATCACCGGCAACATCCCGTTCGACACCCAGGTCGCGTCCGTCTACATCTTCGGGCGGATCGAGAGCGACGCGCCGACGTCCGCCGCTGCGGTGTCGGTGCTGCTGCTCGTCTTGTCGGTGGTCGTGCTGTTGGCGATGAACCTGATCGCGCGCTGGAGCAGCAGGCATGCACGCGGCTAGCCTGAGCAAGGTCCAGCGCTACGGCTTGCGCTTCGTCGCGCTCGGCTACCTCGCCGCGCTGCTGCTCGTGCCGATCGCGATCGTCTTCGTCCGCACCTTCGAGGACGGGCTCGGCCCGCCGCTCGAGGCGATCACCAGCCCGGACGGCCAGCACGCGTTCTGGCTGACGCTCGTCTGCGTCGGCATCGCGGTCCCGCTCAACACGGTCTTCGGCGTGGTCGCGGCACTCGTGCTCGTGCGCCAGAAGTTCCGCGGCAAGGCGATCCTCAACACGATCATCGACCTGCCGTTCGCGATCTCGCCAGTCGTGATCGGGTTGGCGCTGCTGCTCGTCTACGGGCGCAACGGCTGGATCGGCCAGGATCTGATCGACGCCGGCATCCAGGTGATCTTCTCGACGCCGGGGATGGTGCTGGCGACGATCTTCGTCTCGCTGCCGTTCGTGGTGCGCGAGACGATGCCGGTGCTGCAGGAGATCGGCAACGAGCAGGAGCAGGCGGCGAGCACGCTCGGCGCCTCGGGCTGGCAGACCTTCTGGCGGATCACGCTGCCGTCGATCCGCTGGGGTGTCGCCTACGGCGTGGTGCTCGCCACCGCGCGGGCGCTCGGCGAGTACGGCGCGGTGAGCGTCGTCGCCGGCCGCATCTCGGGCGAGACCGAGACGCTGCCGCTGTTCGTCGAGAACGAGTTCACCAACTTCAACCTGGCAGGCGCCTACGCCGCGGCGATCGTGCTCGCGCTGCTGGCCTTGGTCGTGCTGTTCAGCATGAACCTGCTCAAGCGAAAGGAGACGGAGACATGAGCATCTCGGTTGAGGGAGTGGAGAAGCGCTTCGGCACCTTCGAGGCGCTCAAGGGCGTGTCGGTCGCGGTGCCCAACGGCTCGCTGACCGCTCTGCTCGGCCCGAGCGGCAGCGGCAAGTCGACGTTGCTGCGCGTGATCGCGGGACTCGAGCAGCCCGACGCGGGGCGCGTGCTGATCGCCGGCAACGATGCGACGACGGTGACGCCGCAGAAGCGCGGCGTCGGCTTCGTCTTCCAGCACTACGCGGCCTTCAAGCACATGACCGTCGAGCGCAACGTCGGCTTCGGGCTGAAGATCCGCAAGAAGTCGAAGGAGGAGATCGCCGCGAAGGTCGACGAGCTGTTGAAGCTGGTCCACCTCGACGGCTTCGCCCACCGCTACCCGTCAGAGCTCTCGGGCGGCCAGCGCCAGCGGATGGCGCTCGCTCGCGCGCTCGCCGTCGAGCCGGAGGTGCTGCTGCTCGACGAGCCGTTCGGCGCGCTCGACGCGACGGTGCGCAAGGAGCTGCGCACCTGGCTGCGCCGCCTCCACGAGGACGTCCACGTGACGACGATCTTCGTCACGCACGACCAGGAGGAGGCGATGGACGTCGCCCAGCAGATCGTGGTGATGAACGACGGTCTGATCGAGCAGGTCGGCACCCCACGCGACCTCTACGAGGAGCCCGCGAACGAGTTCGTGATGGGCTTCGTCGGCGAGGTCAACAAGGTCGGCGACGACCTCGTCCGCCCGCACGACATCCAGATCCTGCTCGAGCCCGACGGTGTCGGCTCGCAGGAGGGCCAGATCGAGCGCGTCTCTCACCTCGGCTTCGAGGTCCGCGTCGAGCTCGTGCTCGAGGACGGCCGCCGCCTAGCTGTCCAGACCACCCGCCAGGAGGCCGAAGAGCGCGAGTTCGAGGCCGGCCAGATCGTCTACCTGCGCCCGGACCGCGAGCGCAAGTTCGCTACTGGCGCTTGAACGAGAGCTAGCGACGCTCCCAAGCACCGGGCTCGCGTGTCAGCGACGAGACCTGCTTGGGCAGCTTGCCGGCGGCTACGTCGGCGAGCGTGACGTGCTCGAGGACGTCGCGCAAGCTGGCGCGCAGGGCGACCCAGACGTCACGCAGCGACTCGGCGTTGCCGGCGTAGTCGAGATCCTCGGGCTTCTCGCCGCGGACGCTGGCGAGCGGACCCTCGGCGGCGCGGAAGACGTCGGCGATGCTGACGTCGGCGGGTGGCTGGGCAAGCCAGTAGCCGCCGTCGGGCCCGCGGCGGCTGTTGACCAGGCCGGCCACGCGCAGGTCGACGAGGATGTTCTCGAGGAACTTGAGCGGGATGCCCTGGGCGTCGGCGATTCGCTCGCCCTTGAGCGGGCTGGCGGAGTCGTTGCCGTTCGCGGCGAGCTCGATCGCTGCTCGAACCGCGTAGTCGGCCTTGGCGGAGACGCGCATACCGAGTCATTGTTCACCAGAGCGTGTCTAAGGTGTCGAGAGATGCGTCGACTGTTGCTTTCCACCGTGTTCTTGGCGCTGACGTTTCCTGGCTCGGCTGTTGCGGCCGACGTTCAGATCGGCGATTTCTCGTTCCGGCCCGACTACACGCGGATCGAGCCCGGTGAGACCGTGACCTGGACGGTGCTGGGTGACGCGAGCCCGCACACCGTCAACTCGGCGGCTGGTGCGCCTGCGGCCTTCGACTCGATGGAACTGCTGCCCGGCGAGCTGTTCTCGTTCAACTTCGCGGCCGCGGGCCGCTACCCGTACGTCTGCGACATCCACCCGTTCATGCACGGCGTCGTCCAGGTCGGCCCCGACACGGTCAAGCCAAAGCTGGCGAAGCCAAAGGCGAAGCTCGGCAAGCGCAGCGTCCGCGTGAGCTTCCGGCTGTCAGAGACCTCGCGGGTATCGGCCAAGCTCGTCTCGCCGAAGAAGCCCGGCAAGACGCTCAAGCGGGCTCGCGCGAAGAAGATCCGCAACGGCGCCCGCTCGATCGGCCTCAAGACCAAGGGCCTAGCGGCCGGCCGCTACCGCGTGACGCTCTCGGCGAAGGACCCCGAGGGCAACGTCGGTACTGCCAAGGTCGCGTTCCGAATTCCGGACTGATCGGCGCTAGTGGATCTCGTCGAGGTGGCGGATGTTCGCCACGTCGTCGTGCTCGTGGCTCGCGGCGACCTCGAACCAGGCGTCGAGGATCTCGCCGAGCAGCGCCGCGCTGGTCGTGCGCAGCGACAGCGCGAGCACGTTCGCGTCGTTCCAGCGGCGTGCTCCCCGTGCGGTCTCGGCGTCAGCGCACAGCGCCGCGCGCACCCCGGGCACCTTGTTCGCAGCGATCGAGGCGCCGGTCCCGGTCCAACAGCAGACGATCGCCTGGTCGGCCCCGTTCTCGGCGACGTCGCGGGCCGCAGCCTCGCTCGCCCACGCCCAGTCGTCGCGCTCGCCGTTCGCCAGCGCGCCATGGACGGTCACCTCGTGACCGCGCTCGCGTAGTGCCTCGACCACGGTGTCGGCGACGCCGGTCCGCTCGTCTGTCGCGACGCTCACTCGCATGCGGCCGAGCCTAGCCGCCGCGGCGAGCTCAGCGCTTGGGGACGCGGGCGACCTTGCGGGTCGCGCGGACGGTCGTGCCATCGGCCGTCACGCCGGCCGCGCGGGCCACGTAGCGCCCGGCAGCGAGGCGACGCCCGACGCGCACCCGCACGACTTTGCGCTTCCCGGCGCCGACGGCGAACCGCTTGCTGCGCCCGACGACCTTGCTGCCGCGCTTGCGCAACACGACCCGCACGCGCGTCACCCGTGCGTTGCGGGCACGGACGATCACGCGCACCGGCCGGCCACGCTGTGCCCGCCGCAGGCCCTTCGGCTTGCTGACGGTCAGCTTCGCCTGGCGAAGCGCCCGCCCGTTCTCGCCTACCGCGGCGCGTACCGGGAGCGATGCCTCGACACGGCTCAGCTGCACGGCGCCGGTGCTCCGCTGGAGGCCGTAGACGGTCGTCCCGGAGAGCACCTGTACGCGGTAGCGCGAAGCGGGCGTCGCGTGTGCGGCGATCGGCTCGAGCGCGCGCTCGACCGTGTGCTGTTGCCCGTCCAGCGTCACCGGGATCGGCGTGATCTGGTTGCCGAGCACGCGGTTCGAGCGCGTGTCGAGCACCTGGGCGTAGAGGTGCGTCTGGGCCGGAACCGCCGTGCCGGAGTAGGCGATCTTCACGCGCGGCGCCCCGATGAGCTCGCGCTCGGCGCCCGGCGCCCCGATGTCGACGTTGACTGCCTGAACCGCTGGGCCAGCCGCGATCAGACCACTGATGCCGGTGGCAGGCGAGGCCGCGCTGACGGTCAGCGGGCCGGACCCGGTCCCGGTCAGCGGCGGTCGCGCGAGCAGCGGGAAGGCGCTCGAGGAGCGCGTCTTGCCGTCGTCGGCGATCCACTCGAACGCCGGGCCGGTCGCCACCCGCTTACCCATCAGATGCCGCTGCAGCCAGGCGATCACCGAGCTCTCGACGAGCTGCACGCCCGCTCCCTGGCTCGACAGGCAGATTCCGTGGCCGCCGCAGAACCAGACCATCTTGGCCGGCACCCCGTTCGCCTTCAGCGCGAGGTAGTTGTCGATCCCCTCCTGGAGGGTGAACAGCGTGTCGGCGGTGCCCTGGACGATCAGCGTCGGCACCTTCACCTGGGAGATCAGGCGGTCGATGCCGCGCTCCTGGAAGTAGGCGACCGTCGCCGGCGAGAAGGCGCCGGTGGTCAGGCCCTCCTGGAACGCCTGGACGATCGGCGGGTCGAGGTTGCCCGTCTCGAGGTTGGCCGGGTCGAGCAGCCCGCCGGTCAGCGCAGACGAGCCGGCTCCGACGAGCAGCGTCCCCCAGCCCTGCTTGACCGACTGGTCGCGGTAGAGGCTGCGGAGCAGCGAGCTCCAGGTGATGCTCGGCGTGATTGCGTCGACGCGCTTGTCGATCGCCGCGGTGACGAGCTGGATCGCGCCGCCGTAGCTCACTCCGCTCATCCCGACGAGCGGATCGCCGGGACCCTCGAGCTGGGCCTCGGGTTGGACGCCGAGCCAGTCGAGCAGTGCCTGGACGTCGCGGCCCTCATAAGCCGCCGAGTCGACGCGCGCCCGGTCGCCCGACTTGCCAAAGCCGCGTGCGTCCCAGGTGAGGACGTTGAAGCCGGCATTGCGCAGCGGGCCAAGGCCGGTGTTGCCGGTCATGGCGCTCGAGGCGCTGTTGGGATCGGTATCGCCCTCGCCGCCCCAGCCGTGTCCGACGAGGACGGTCGGTGCCTTCTCACCGGTTGCGAGTCCATCGGCGGCGAAGAAGTGGGTGTTGATCTTCGTGCCGTCGAACGAGGTGATGGTCGCGTCGCGCGCGGTGGCGGGGGCAGCACACACCGCCGACGCGATCAGGGCGATGCAGAACGCTGCTGCTCGACTCCTCATCCGAGTCCAGGCTACCCAGCGCCCCTAGGCTTCATGCATGCCCGAGCTGCCCGAGGTCGAGATCGCGGCGCGGCGGCTGACCGCCGCTGCCGCCGGAGCGACCGTCGAGTCCGCGCTGGCGCCCGGCATGGTCACGATGAAGACGTTCGATCCACCGCTCGACGGACTGACCGGCCGGACGCTCGACGGGGTGGAGCGCCGCGGCAAGCTGTTCAAGGTCCGTCTCGGCGATCTGACGCTGCTGATCCACCTGATGTCGGCCGGCCGGCTGCAGCTCTGGGACAAGCGGGCGTCGCTGCGTGACAAGGCCTCGCGGCTGCTCGTCCGCCTCGACGGCGACCGCGAGCTGCGGCTGCGCGAGTTCGGCACGCAGCAACGTGCGTGGGCGAAGCTGCTTGCGGCCGGCGCGGTCGACGCCGATGAGGCGGTCGCGACGCTCGGGCCGGAGGCATGGCCGGCCCCGCCCGCCGACGTCTTCGCGAAGCTGATCGACCAGCCGCGCCACCTCCATCCGCTGCTGCGCGACCAGCGCACGATCGCGGGGATCGGCCGCTCGTGGGTCGACGAGATCCTTTGGACCGCCTGCCTGTCGCCGTTCAAGAAGGGCTCCGAGCTCGACGGCGACGAGGCCGAGCGGCTGCGGCTCGCGATCGACGAGCGGCTCGGCGCGGCGCTCGACCACTACGAGGAGATCGTCGGCGAGTCGTTGCCGGACAAGGCGCCGATGCCGCTCGAGGTCCACCGCCGCCAGGGCGAGCCCTGCCCGCGCTGCGGCACGACGCTCGAGGCGATCCACTTCAAGGACTACGTCATGTCCTACTGCCCGGCCGAGCAGACAGGCGGCCGCGTGCTCAAGGACCGGCGACTCTCGCGCCTGCTCAAGTGAGGCGTCGCAGCTCGCCCGCCATGTCGGTGACCACGGCCCGTCAGCTCGGGCTCGGTGTGTTTCGCATGTCCGTATGCTCGCGATCCCGTGCGGAGAGCCGCGAAACGCGACACGGAGGACCGATGGGCGAGGGCGAGCAGGCACCAGACTTCGAGCTGCAGGACCAGGACGGAAAGGCGGAGATGGATGCCTCTATCCCGGCTCGGCGTAACGTCGAGTTGAAGGCGAAGGATCTGGTCCCCGAGAGGTCGCTCGCAATCTGTCGCTCCCTGAACGCCGTCGATCACGGGGTCATCTCGCAGCGGGACATCTACTTCGATGTTCCAAATGGCGGGTTGAAGCTGCGCGAGGAGGAGCCGGGCGAACCCCATCTCATCCAGTTTCAACGAGCGAGTCAGCCGCAAGAGCGGCCGAGCAGCTACCGCATCATCCCGATCGAGGACAGCGTCTCCGTGCGCGCCGCGCTCCGCGAGTCGCTTGGCGAGCGCGGCGTCGTGGTGAAGCGTCGACATCTCTTTCTATGGCACGACGTACGCATCCACTTGGATGAAGTGCAGGGCCTCGGCTCCTTCCTGGAGTTGGAGGCGGTCGCGCCAGCGGACTCCGATCTGAGCAGCGAGTACCAGTTGGTAGCCGAGCTTCGAGACGCCTTTCGCATAACGGACGAGACGCTTTGTGCGACCGGCTACGTCGATCAGCTCCATCGAACCGGTACCGTCGAATGCGCTGGTGACCCGTAACGGTCTGATGGAACTGGAGCTTGGATTGATCGAGGCAAATCAGCAGGCGCCGGACTGGACTCTCGTCGATCAGGACGGGAGGCCAAGACGGCTCTCGGATTACCGGGGCAGGGTCTTAATACTGTTCTTCTACCCGCGCGCCGACACGCCTGGTTGCACCACCCAGGCCTGCAGCATCCGCGACCGCTCGGGCGAGTACGAGGCTGCCGGCGCGACCGTCGTCGGCGTCTCGCCCGACGAGCCCGCAGCACTGCGCAAGTTCGCCGACAAGCACGACCTCCCGTTCACTCTGCTTGCCGACCCCGACCACGCGATCGCCGAGGCCTACGGCGCCTGGGGCGAGCGCTCGATGTACGGCAAGAAGTTCATGGGCATCATCCGCTCGACGACGATCGTCGACGGCGACGGCAAGGTTGCGCGGCACTTTCCGAAGGTCACGCCGAAGACCCACGACGACGTGATCCTCAAGGCGCTGAGCGAGCTGGCGGGGGCCGGGTAGGATCCGCGGGTGCCCGCGCTCCGTGCCGCCGGCCTCGCGCTGTTCGCGGGCCTCCTGCTAGTCCCAGCCGCTCACGCGAAGCTCCCGTCGTCGATCGAGACGACCGTCGCGCCCGGTGGCAACGCGTCGATAGCGTCGCCGACCCTGTCGCCGGCGATGAAGTCGGCGACCGTGGATGTCGTACCCGCGGATGCCGGCCAGGACGAGTTCTTCGAGAACATGCAGGTCGTCCTGTCGTTGCAGCCCTCGCCGGGCAAGCGGCTGCTGATGTGCGTCGGGCTCTACATCAACGTGGCGCACGGCATCGACGAGAGCGTCGAGCTGCAGTTCCCCGAGCAGGTACACCCGTTGGCGGTGCTGATGCTGTCCGCCTGCCTGGAGCTGGCCGCCCAGGTCGACCGGGGCGCGCAGCAGTCTGCGCGCCCGGACGCGACGTCGTCCGCCGCGAAGTGCCGCCGGCTGGCGACGCAGATCGGCGCCACGTACACGCGCGTGGGTCGCCGGTACAAGGCGACGATCGAGGGGACTCCGACGAAGCTGCGCAAGCGGGGTCGGTTGAAGGTGTCGTGCAAGCGCAAGGGCGCCGGCTTCAGGATGAGGATGCGTCCCGTCGCCAGGGGCAAGTCGCTACGCAGCGTCGTCGGCCCCCGGCTGCGGATGGGCATCTACAACCCACTGGACGCAACGGGCTCCGGTCGCGTGAAGGTCACGTTCCGCCGCTGACATGGGGCGCTGGGAGGCCACCGGCGAGTCGTGAGATCGCCGCCGAGCCGACGGCGCGCTGGGGGCTGTGGGAGAACGCCGACCGGTGGCCGGACTGGAACCCGGCGATCGCGAGCGCCGAGCTGGAGGGTCCGTTCGCCGTCGGCACGACCGTCGTCATCCGCTTCCGCGGCCGGCCGGCGATGAAGTTCGAGATCACGGCGATCGAGCCGGACGAGCTGTTCGTCGACGAGACGCGGCTGCCGGGCGCCGGATGGCCTCCAGACCGGCGACTACCTCGTGGACGAGTAGCGCTTAGGCAAGCTCGAACGTCAACCTGCGCACTGCGGGCGCCTCGACCTTGGCGATTGCCTCGGCGGGCTTGTCCTCGAAGGAGAGCTCGAGTGCCTCGCGAAGATTCGCGAGCGCCTCGGTCTCGTCGTCACCGAAGCTCGAGACGTCAACGTCCAGGCACTGGGCGACTACGTGGTCGCCCTCGCGGTAGACGACGGCTTGGACATCGAGCATGGCCACGACCCAAGCATAGGCCGTGTGACTCGCCCGCTACAGGCGTAACGGGCGAGTCACGAAAGTGGCGAACGGAGAGTCGCTAGGCGACGGCGGGCTCGGCGTCGTCGGCCTTCGAGTCGGCGTAGGTCTCGCCCGCGAGTGCCTTCTCGACCAGTGAGGCCGGCGGCTCGAAGCGCTCGCCGTAGGTCTCGGCGAGCTCGCGGGCGCGCGCGACGAACCCGGCCGGGCCGCCCGCGTAGCCGTTGATGTACTGGAGCACGCCACCGGTCCAGGCCGGGAAGCCGATACCGAAGATCGAGCCGATGTTCGCGTCGGCGACCGTCTCGATCACGCCCTCGTCGAGGCACTTGACCGTCTCGAGCGACTCGATGAACATCATCCGCTCCTTGAGGTCCTCGAACGGAGGCACCTCGTCCGACGGCGGGAACGCCTCGCGCAGCCCGGACCAGAGGCCCGTGCGCTTGCCGTCCGCATAGTCGTAGAAGCCGGCGCCCTCGAGCTTGCCGGGCCGGCCCTCGTCGAGCATCTTGTCGACGATCGCCTCGGACGCGTGGCCCTTGTACTCGGGGTTGGCCGCCTTCGCCGCGTCGCGGATCTTGCGCATCAGCTTCATGTTCAGCTCGTCGGAGAGCTGGAGCACGGGAGCCGGGTAGCCGGCCTGCGAGGACGCCTGCTCGATCGACGGCGCCGGGACGCCCTCGGCGAGCATCGCGATGCCCTCGTTGATGAACGTGCCGATCACGCGGCTGGTGAAGAACCCGTAGCTGTCGTTGACGACGATCGGGGTCTTCTTGATCTGCTTGGCGACGTCGAGCGCGCGGTAGACCGTCTCGTCGTTGGTCTCCTCGCCCTTGATGATCTCCAGCAGCGGCATCTTGTCCACCGGGCTGAAGAAGTGCAGGCCGATGAAGTCCGCCGGGCGCGAGACGCCCTCGGCGAGGCCGGTGATCGGCAGCGTCGAGGTGTTCGAGCCGAGCAATGCGTCGGGCGCGAGGTGCGGCTCGATCTCGGCGAACACCTTCGCCTTGATCGCCGGATCCTCGAAGACCGCCTCGATCACCATGTCGGCGCCCGCGGCGTCGGCGGGATCGACCGTCGGGGTGATCCGGGCGAGCAGCTCCTGGCCCTTCTCCTCGGTGCTGCGGCCACGCTCGACTGCCTTGGCGACCAGCTTCTCCGAGTACTCCTTGCCGCGCTTGGCAGCGTCGAGGTCGACGTCCTTGAGGACGACCTCGATGCCCGCCTTGGCACACACGTAGGCGATCGCGGCGCCCATCATGCCGGCGCCGAGCACGACCGCCTTCTTGGAGACGAACGGCTCGCGGCCCTCGGGCCGGTTGCGGTTGCCGCTGACCTGCTGGAGGTCGAAGAAGAACGCCTGGATCATGTTCTTCGAGACCTGACCGGTCGCGAGCTTGACGAAGTAGCGGCCCTCGATCTCGATCGCGTTGTCGAAGTCGACCTGAGAGCCCTCGACGGCGGCCGACATGATCGCCACCGGCGCCGGGTAGTTCGCGCCCTTGAGCTGCTTGCGCAGGTTGGACGGGAACGCCGGCAGGTTGGCCGCGAACTTCGGGTTCGACGGGGTGCCGCCGGGGATCTTGTAGCCCTTGACGTCCCACGGCTGAACGGCCTCGGGGTTGTCGGCGATCCACTTCTTCGCGGCCGGGACCAGGTCGTCCTGGCTGGCGACGATCTCGTCGACGATGCCGAGGTCCTTGGCCTTGCCGGGACGCAGCTCCTTGCCCTGGAGCAGCAGCTGCATCAGCGCGTCGGCGATGCCGAGCATCCGCACGCTGCGCACGACGCCGCCGGCGCCGGGGAGCAGGCCGAGCTTGACCTCGGGGAAGCCGAGCTTGACCTTCGGGCTGTCGACCGCGATCCGGTAGTGGGTCGCGAGGCAGATCTCCAGGCCGCCGCCCAGCGCGGCGCCGTTGATTCCCGCGACGACCGGCTTGCCGAGCGTCTCGAGCCGGCGCAGCTGCGACTTCACGAGGCGGATGCCGTCGGCGAACTCGGCCGCCATCTCGGGCGTCACGGTGATCAGGTCGTTGAGGTCGCCGCCGGCGAAGAAGGTCTTCTTCGCCGAGGTGATGACGACACCGGCGATGTCGTCCTTCTCGGCCTCGAGGCGGTCGACGGTGCGGCCCATCGAGCGGATGTAGGCCTCGTTCATCGTGTTCGCCGACTGGCCCGGGTCGTCGAGCGTCAGGACGACTACGCCGTCGTCGCCGCGCTCGTAGCGGATCGTGTCTCTATCGGACATCTCTTCAGCTTCTCCTAGGTTCTCTGGCTCTCGCGGGTGACCGGGGCTCAGACGCGCTCGACGACGGTGGCGATGCCCATCCCGCCGCCGACGCAGAGCGTGGCCAGGCCGTAGCGCTTGTCCTGGCGCTCGAGCTCGTCGATCAGCGTGCCGAGGATCATCCCGCCGGTCGCGCCGAGCGGGTGGCCCATGGCGATCGCGCCGCCGTTGACGTTGACCTTGTCCATGTCGAGGTCCATGTCGCGGACGAAGCGCAGCACGACGGCCGCGAACGCCTCGTTGATCTCGACGAGGTCCATGTCCTCGGCGGTCAGGCCGGCCTTCGCGAGCGCCTTCTTGCTCGCGGGCGCGGGGCCGGTGAGCATGATCGTCGGGTTGGCGCCGGAGACGGCCGTCGCGAGGATGCGGGCGCGCGGCTTGAGCCCCATCTCGTCACCGGTCTTCTCGTTGCCGATCGCGACCAGCGAGGCGCCGTCCACGATGCCGGACGAGTTGCCCGGGGTGTGGACGTGGTTGATCTTCTCGACCATGTGGAACTCCTGCAGCGCCACCGCGTCGAATCCACCGGCCTCGCCCATGAACTCGAACGACGGCTTGAGCGCGCCGAGCGTCTCGGTCGTGGTGCCGGGACGGATGAACTCGTCGTGGTCGAGGACGACCTGGTCGTTGATGTCCTTGACCGGGACGACGGAGCTCTTGAACAGGCCCGCCTCGCGGGCGGCGGCGGCGCGCTCCTGGGAGCGGGCGGCGTAGCTGTCGACGTCGTCGCGGCTGAACTCCTCGACGGTCGCGATCAGGTCGGCGCTGACGCCCTGCGGTACGAACGAGGTCTCATACGCGGTCTCGGGATCCATCGCCCAGGCGCCGCCGTCGGAGCCCATCGGGATCCGCGACATCGACTCGACGCCACCGGCGAGGACCATGTCCTCCCAGCCCGAGGCGACCTTCTGGGCGGCGATGTTGACGGCCTCGAGGCCCGAGGCGCAGAAGCGGTTGAGCTGGACGCCGGCGACGGTGTCCGGCAGGCCGGCCTTCAGCGCGGCCGTCTTGGCGATGTCGGCGCCCTGGTCGCCGACCGGCGACACGCAGCCGAGCACCACGTCATCGATCTTGTTCGGATCGAAGCCGTTGTTGCGGCCGAGCACCTCGTGCATCAGGCCGACGACGAGGTCGACCGGCTTCGTCGCGTGCAGCGACCCGTTGTGCTTGCCCTTGCCTCGTGGGGTCCGTACTGCCTCGAACACCAGCGCCTCTGTCGCTGCCATCTCTTCCTGTCCTCTCGTTCCGGTTGCGCTCTAGGACGAACGATACAGATACATACAGGCGCGCATGTATGTTTCTCGCGATGGCTACCGTCGAGTCCGACAGACGTACCCAGGAGGAGCGCCGCGCGACCACCCGTGCTGCGCTGCTCGACGCGGCGATCGAATGCCTCGTCGAGCACGGCTACGCCGGCACGACGACCGGCCGCGTCTGCGAGCGGGCGGGGCTCTCGCGCGGCGCGATCGGCCACCACTTCCACACCCGCGCGGACATGGTCGTCGAGGCGCTGCGCGAGCTGGCGCGCCGCCGCGCGGGCGAGATGATCGGCGAGGCCGAGCGGCTGCCGCCCGGGTCCGAGCGCGTCGAGCGCGCGCTCGACTTGCTCTGGACGTGGTTCAACGGACCGCTCTTCCACGCGGCCGTCGACGTCGCGGTCGCGGCACGCACCGATCCTGAGCTGCGCACGACGCTCGAGTCGATCGAGCGCGAGCTGGGCCGCGAGACGCTTCGCTGCTGCCGTGGGATGTTCGCCGCCGCCGAGGCCGACGCCTCCAACGACCAGCTGATCCAGATGTCGCTCGCGGCGATCCGCGGGCTCGCCCTGCTGCCGGTGCTCCAACCAGGCAGCCAGCGGCGCGCCGACAAGCAGTGGGCGTTCGCGCGCGAGCGCCTCGCCGAGCTGTTCGCCGTCGCGACGCCGTAGCTTTCCGCGCCATGAAACTCGACGCGGACGTGATCGTCGTAGGGGCGGGCCTCGCCGGGCTCGTCGCGACAGCCGAGCTGGCCGACGCCGGGCGCAAGGTGATCGTGCTCGACCAGGAGAACGAGGCGAACCTCGGCGGCCAGGCGTTCTGGTCGCTCGGCGGGCTGATGCTCGTCGACAGTCCCGAGCAGCGCCGGATGCGCGTCAAGGACTCCTACGAGCTGGCGCTGCAGGACTGGCTCGGCACCGCGGCCTTCGACCGTCCCGAGGACGAGTGGCCGCGCAAGTGGGCCGAGGCGTACGTCGGCTTCGCGGCCGGTGAGAAGCGGTCGTGGCTGCACGCCCAGGGGATGCGCTGGCTGCCGAACCCCGGCTGGCCCGAGCGCGGCGGCTACCACGCCGACGGCCACGGCAACTCGGTTCCGCGCTTCCACATCACCTGGGGCACCGGCCCTGGTGTGCTCGCGCCGTTCGAGCGCCGCGTCCGCGAGGCCGTCGCGAAGGGGCTCGTGGAGCTGCGCTTCCGCCACCGCGTCGACGAGCTGTCGGTGACCGGCGGCGCGGTCGACGGCGTGCGCGGCAAGCTGCTCGCGCCGAGCGCCACCGAGCGCGGCGAGGCGTCCAACCGCGACGAGGCCGGCGACTTCGAGCTCCATGCCCAGGCGGTGCTCGTCACCTCAGGCGGGATCGGCGGCAACCACGACCTGGTGCGCGAGAAGTGGCCCCAGCGCCTCGGGGAGCCGCCCAAGCGGATGATCTCCGGCGTCCCCGCGCACGTCGACGGGCGGATGCTCGCCATCTCACGCGCTGCCGGCGCGAACGAGATCAACGACGACCGCATGTGGCACTACGTCGAGGGCCTGCACAACTGGGACCCGATCTGGCCGATGCACGCGATCCGGATAATCCCCGGGCCCTCGTCGCTCTGGTTCGACGCCCGCGGGCAGCGCCTGCCCGGACCGCTCTACCCGGGCTACGACACGCTCGGAACTTTGGCCCACATCCAGAGCACGGGCTACGACTACACCTGGTTCGTGCTCACCCAGAGGATCATCGAGAAGGAGTTCGCGCTGTCGGGCTCCGAGCAGAACCCCGACACGACCTCCAAGAGCCTGCGCGCGGTGCTCAAGGAGCGCCTCGGCAGCGGCCCGCCGACGCCGGTCCAGGCGTTCATGGACCACGGCGAGGACTTCATCGTCGAGCGCCGGCTCGAGGACCTGGTGCGGCGGATGAACGAGCTGACCGGCGAGGGCCTGATCGACCTCGCCGACCTGCGCGAGCAGATCGTCGCGCGCGACCGCGAGATCGCGAACCCCTATGCCAAGGACGGCCAGGTCACGGCGATCCACGGCGCGCGCAGCTACTTCGCGGACAAGGTCACGCGCGTCGCCAAGCCGCACGAGATCCTCGACCCGGACGCCGGCCCGCTGATCGCCGTGCGGCTGTCGATCATGACCCGCAAGTCGCTCGGCGGTCTGCAGACGGATCTCGACGCGCGGGTGCTGCGCCCCGACGGCGAGCCGCTGCCCGGGCTCTACGCGGCCGGCGAGGTGGCGGGCTTCGGCGGCGGCGGCGTCCACGGCTACCGCTCGCTCGAGGGGACCTTCCTCGGCGGCTGTCTGTTCTCCGGGCGCACCGCCGGACGGGCGCTGGCGAGCGCCGTCGGCTAGCTACTCGAACCGCTTGCGGCGCGGGCCCTCGATCACGGCATCGGAGTAGTAGGGCGGCTTGCCGCCGGCCGCCGCACGCACCCGCCGGCGCATCTCCCTGACCACCTTCGGGCGCTCGGCGGCGACGTTGCCCCGCTCGCCGGGGTCGCGCACGAGGTCGTAGAGCTTCTCGCGCCGCCCGTCGTTCTGGACCATGTAGCCCCAGCGGCCATCGCGGACGAACGAGCTGTTGCCGTAGCCGCCGACGGCGTAGGGGCGGTCCTCCGCGGGGACGCCTCCGCTGAGGATCGGCGAGAGGTCGGCGCCGTCGAATGACGGCGGCCGGCGGATGCCGGCGAGCGACGCGAGCGTCGGCGCGACGTCGTGCGTCGAGGCGAACCAGTCGCTCGTCGTCCCCGCGCCGGCGCCACCCGGCTCGCGCAGCAGCATCGGGACGTGGATCAGCTCGGGGTGGAGAAGGTTCGGGCCCTTCCCCGTCCAGTCGTGCTCGCCGAGGAGCACCCCGTGATCGCTGACGAGCATGATCGCGGTCGAGTCGTCGAGGCCGAGGTCCCAGACCCGCCCGAGGAAGTAGCCGAGCCAGCGATCGACGAGCGTGACCGACGCCTTGTAGGTGGTCCGCAGCCTGGCGAGGTGGCGGCGGCTGAGGTAGTTCGAGGCGTTGGTGTAGCCGACGTCGGCGATCTCATAGCCGCGATAGCCCGGATCGCCGTACATGTCGAGGTAGCGGCGCGGGGGCGTCCACGGCTCGTGCGGGTCGAAGCTGTCGACGACCATCAGGAAGCCCCGCTGACGGCGCGCGGTCGGCAGCAGCTTGGACGCGGCGCGGAAGACGCGCGAGGCGCCCTGCTCGAGCTCGTCGCGTCCCCGGCCGTTGTTGGCGAGGTACTGACGGATCGAGGCGATCCGCTGCTCGTTGCGCAAGGGGCCGGGTGGCAGCCGGCGCAGTGCGGCGGAGACCGGCACGCTCTCGAGCGGACGGCGCTCGCCGCGCTGGCCCGGTACGCGCACGAAGCGGTTCGGCGAACGGCGGAACGACTCCAGCGAGCGCGTGTAGCCGAGGAACGGGTTGTCAGTCACGTAGGCCGTCCACCAGCCCGCTTGGCGCAGCTCCGACACCAGCGTCGGCGCTCCCGGGCGCAGCGGCTGCCAACCGGCCCGGCCCGCCATCCCGTCCCAGGGGCGCCAGCCGCGAAACGGATAGGCGCGGCGACCGGAGAGGATCGAGCGGCGGGCGGGCATCGTCGGCATCGCCTCGGGGAACACGCTCGTGAAGCGCGCACTGCCGCGCGCGAGTGCATCGATGTTCGGCGTCCGCATCCCTCGTCCGCCGTAGCAGCGGAGGTGATCGGCGCGCAGGCTGTCGATCACGATCAGGATCACGTTCCGCCGCTCGCTCGCGGCCAGCGCGCTGCCGAGCGAAGCCCAGCCCGAGCCGGCGGTCAGCCCCGCGAGTCCGGCCGCGCCGGCGGCTCCGATCAGGTCACGGCGTGTCAGTCCGTCGCCTCGGGCGCTCGCTCCCATGCAAACCCTGAACTCCCCTGACGGCGCAAAGGTGCGCCGCTACCATCGGGCGCTTGCCCTTGGAGGGGGCGGACGACTCGCATGACCAAGACGCTGCTCGCTCTCATTCCCTGCGCGCTCTGCGCCGTGGCGATCGCCGGTCACGCGGCGTCGGTGCAGGCCGATGCCGCCGGACCGGCAGCCCGCCCCAACGTCGTCGTGTTGATGACCGACGATCAGACCCTGCGCTCGATGCGGGCGATGCCGCGCACACGGGCGCTGATCGGAGCGGCCGGCGCGACGTTCACCAACACGTTCGTGAACAACCCGCGTTGCTGCCCTTCGCGCGCGACGTTCCTCACCGGTCAGTACTCGCACAACCACGGCGTGCTCACCAACGGGCCCCCCGGCGGCGGCTGGCAGCGACTGCGCGGCACCTCGAACTGGCTGCCGACGTGGCTTCAGGACGCCGGCTACAGAACGGCCCACATCGGCAAGTTCCTCAACCACTACGGCCGCGAGGACCCGTACGAGGTCCCGCCCGGCTGGGACGAGTGGCGTGCGACGGTCGATCCCACGACCTACCGCTACTACGGCTACACGGTCAACGAGAACGGTCGGCTGCGGACCTACGGCCGCGACCATGACCCGCGCTATTACGCGACGGACTTCACCGCCCGGGAGTCGGTCGAGATCGTCGAGCGCCTCGCGCCCGAAGCCCAGCCGTTCTTCCTCTCGGTCGCCTTCCTGGCGCCGCACACGGGCGGGCCCAGCGAGCCGGGCGATCCGCTCGTCGGCACGCCAGCGGTCGCGCCTCGCCACCGTGGCGCCTTCTCGTCGCTGCCACTGCCGCGCCCCGCGAGCTTCGACGAGGCGGATGTGTCGGACAAGCCCTACCTGATGCGGCGCAAGCGGCTGCGGCCGCGGGTGGTCACGGACATCGAGGCGCTCTACCGGCAGCGGCTGGAGTCGCTGCTCGCCGTCGACGAGGGCGTCGATGCGATCGTCGCCGCGCTGCGTGCCAGCGGCGAGCTGGACGACACGCTGATCGTCTTCACCTCGGACAACGGCTATCTGGCGGGCGAGCATCGCTTGCCGCATGGCAAGGCCAAGGCGTACGAGCCGGCGATCCGCGTGCCGCTGATGATCCGCGGGCCCGGGGTCCCGGTCGGGGTGAGCGCGAGTCAGCTCGCCACCAACGCGGATCTCGCGCCGACGATCGTCGATGCCGCCCGGGCCACCGCCGGCCGGGTCCTCGACGGCCGTTCGCTGCTCCCACTGTCCCGCGATCCGTCGCTCGGTCGCGACCGGCCGTTGCTGATCGAGGTGGCGAAGGGAACAGCCATGCGCACGACGGCGATCCGGACGCCGCGCTGGCTCTACGCGGAGCATCTGGAGGGCGGGCGTGAGCTCTACGACCTCGCACGCGATCCGATGCAGCTGGACAGCCGGCACGCGGACCCGGCGCTGGCGCGCACGCGGTCGATGCTCGCGCGGCGGCTCGCTGCTCTGCGTCGCTGCCGCGGCGCGGAATGCCAGCGACTCTCAGCGCTGGCGAAGCTGACTCGTCCCGCGCGCCGCGGCGAGCGTCGTCGCGCCCGCCGCTAGCGTGGACTTGGAGCTCCTCTTCCATCCGGTGGAGCAGGCAGATGCCTGGCTCGCTGGCCTGTTCGCCGGAGCGCCGTTCGCCGTGGCGTTGGCGATCGCGTTGGCGCTCGGGTTGCGCCACGCCTCCGACCCAGACCATCTCGTCGCCGTCACGTCGCTGGTCGCGACCGACGGGGGCGACACCCGCGCGGCGATGCGGCTCGGAGCTTGGTGGGGCGCGGGGCACTCGCTGACCCTGCTCGCGATCGGCTTGCCGTTGATCGTGCTCGACTCGCAGCTGCCGGCTTGGCTCGAGCACGGTGCGGAGGCCGGCGTCGGGATCGTGATCGTGGCACTCGCCGTCAGGGTCTGCTGGACGTGGGTGCGTGGCGATCGCGATTCGTCGTCGGAGCGCCTGCCGCGGTCGTCGCACCAGGCGTTCGGGATCGGTCTCCTGCACGGGCTCGCCGGCACGGGCGCCGTGGTGCTGCTGTTGGTCGCGGCACTGCCGTCCACGGCTGAGGCGGCGACTGCCCTCGCGGTGTTCGCGCCGATGTCGATCGCCTCGATGGCGACTCTCACCGGCGTGTGGGCGTGGGTGTTGACGCGACCGGGAGTCGAGCCGCTCTACCGGAGGGCGCTGATCCCCGCGCTTGGGCTGTTCGGGCTGCTCTTCGGCCTCTGGTACGCGGGGATCGCGTAACGAGACGCTCGCTACATGGCGAACGTCTCGTAGACCTCGACCGTGCCCTCGTTGGCGAGGATCGGGCAGCCCTTCGCCAGCTCCGTGGCCGCGTCGAGGCTGTCGGCGGTCAGGACCGAGTAGCCGGTCAGGCCGGCCGCTCCGCCGTCGCTGACGGCGCCGTCGCCGGCGATCGACTTCGAGGGGCCGAACGGGTTGCCGCCGTCCACCACCGCCTCGCCGAGGCCCGCGAGCCAGCCGCCCCACGCGGCCATCTGCGCGTCACGCTCGGCGTCGGTCTCGGCCATGCGGCCGCCCTTGTATGCGAGTAGGTAGTTCGCCATCGTCGCTCCTTCGTTGGTTGGTCGTATCCGGTCAGTCGGTTTGGTTTGGCTGGGCCCAGGAATCGGGACCCGGGTCGCCTCCGCTCGCCGCGACAGCTAGCCGGGACAAGTAGTGGTCCCAGCCGCGGGTATGTGCAGCGCTCGAGTCCGCGCTCGGTAAGTCGCTGTGGACGAGCCGAACGATCGTGTCCTCGCCATCTCGTGCGAGGGTGATCTCGACCGTTGAGGTCCCCGGTCGCACCGGGCTCTCCTCGGACTCCCAGCCCCAGGTGAAGACGACGCGATCAGGTGGCGAGACCTCCACGAACTCTCCGCGCGCCACGTGGCTGCCGCCGTCGACGTCTACGCGGAAGATGCCCGCGGGCCGCGGGTCGGCTTCCGCCGTCGTGCCCATCCAGCGAGTCATCAGATCTGGCTCGGTGAAGAACGGGAAGACCGTCTCGGGGCGTGCCCGGATCCGTATCTCGCGCTCCACCGCGTGAGGCTTGGTCGGTGTCATCGGCTTCCTCTCTCTGCATCCTCGGCGGCGGCCTTGAGCTGGTCCAGCTTGGCGGCCCAGAACCCATCGAGGAACTCACGCAGCTCCTCCAGGCCCTCCGGTCTCGCTCGGTACATCCGTCGCGTCCCTGCTCGGCGCTCAGTCAGCAGGCCGGCGCTCTTGAGAACGCTGATGTGCTGCGAGATCGCCGGTCGCGTGACGTCGAACTGCGATGCGATCTCCCCAGCGCTCAGCTCCTCGGTGCCCACCAGTTCGAGGATCCGCCGCCGACGGGGCTCGGCGATCGCTTGTAGGGCGGCGTCCATGGACGGGAGTATAAGCAATCACTAACGTAAGTGGCTGCTAACTAGTTCTCCGCGGCGCTGTTGGTCTTGGCAACACGGCCGCTACATGCGCGAGACTCCCGATCGTGGCTAGCGAGACACGGGCTGACCAGTTTGGGCGCAAGCTGAAGGCGGCGCGCGACAAGCGCGGCCTCACCCAGGAGGAGCTGGGCAAGCTCTCAGGCTTCAGCGTGAGCTACATCTACCGGCTCGAGAACGGCAACCGCGAGCCGCGGCTCTCGACGATCGCCGATCTGGCGAAGGCGCTGAAGCTGGATCCCACGGATCTGATCAAGGGGATCCGCTAGCGGCAGACCGGCTCCCGCCTTCTCGGTAGGCTTCCGCCAACCTTGCCAAAAGTCAGGGTGACAAAAGCGGGCGGGAGAGTGACGTGACGGTGGTCAATGGGGGCGACGGGGAGCTGATCGCGCTAGTCGACGAGGCCGCACGCCCGCTCGTCAGCGACGCACTGCTCGTCTACCGCGAGGCGACGACCCAGGCGATGCGGCCCGCCGGACCGGCCGACCGCGCGGCGCTGCGGGCCCGGCTGGAGTCGATCGTCGCGATGGGCGAGCAGCTCGACGGGACCTCGGGGATGGTGCAGCTGACGGGGCCGGAGGGCGTGATCGCGGAGGTGATCAGGAGCGCTGCGAACGCGGCGACGAACGACCTCGACCAGCTCGTCGAAGTGCTGTCCTCGTCGCCGGCTCCGTTCGAGGAGAAGGCGATCGAGGCGCTACGCGATCGGCAACGCGCTGCGATGGTGAGCATCGAGGCGCTGATCGCGCTCGAGAGCTGCCGGCGTGGCAGCTAGCCGGTCACGCTGCATATTTGCATGTGGTTCTAGACAAGACGCCGTGTCTCGGATAACGTGACTATTGGCCTATGAGGGTCGGCTCGAGCGATCGTCAGAGCCGGCTCTCGTGCGGCGGCGGCTGCCCATCCCTCCGGGCGCCGCCGCCGGAGGCCCGCCTGTCGCGGCTAGCGCGATTGCCATACTCAAGCGGCATGTCGGCACGTCGAGGGAGGGGCGCTGCGAGGCTCGCCCTGCTCGCATCCGCGGCCCTGTCCTCGTGGGCGTACGTCGCACCCCCGACGGCACTCGCACACGGCCTCAGTGGTCGTCAGGACGTCCCGCTGCCCACATGGCTGTTCCTCTGGGGTGCGGCGCTCGTCCTGATCGTCTCCTTCGTCGCGCTCGCGACGCTGTGGCCACGGCCGCGCCTGCAGGAGGAGCATTGGCGGGCGCTGCCGCGCGGCTTCAGTCGCGTCGTCGTCGGCGCACCGGTGGCCGTCCTCTGCGGCGCCATCGGCTTCGCCCTGCTGGGACTGGTGTTGGTGGCGGGCTTCGAGGGCACGTCGAACACAGGCGACAACTTCACGCCGACGTTCGTCTACATCGCCTTCTGGCTCGGGCTGCTGCCGCTGTCGCTGCTGTTCGGCGACGTGTTTCGTGCGTTCAACCCCTGGCGCGCGCCAGCGCGAGCGATCGCTTGGCTCGCGACCAAGGCCGCCGGCGAGCCGCTCCCCGCGCCGTTGACCTACCCCGAGCGTCTCGGCCGCTGGCCCGCGGTGGTCGGAGTCCTGGCCTTCGGCTGGCTGGAGCTGGCGGCCAACGGCGGCGATCAGCCACAGACGATCGCCACCGCCGCGCTGATCTACTCGGTCGTCACCTGGGCCGGGATGGCGCTCTATGGGATCGACGCCTGGACGAACCGCGGCGAGGCGTTCTCGGTCTACTTCAACCTCGTCGCGCGGATGTCCATCTTCGAGCGGCGCAGGGACGAGATCGGCGTGCGGCGGCTGCTCTCGGGGCTGCCGCGCTGGGAGCCGGCGCCCGGATCGGTGGTCTTCGTCTGCGCGCTGATCGGCGTCGTGACCTTCGACGGCTTCAGTGCCGGGCCGACCTGGAACGACTGGATACCGGCCGTCCAGGACCGGATCGTGTCGCTCGGCTTCGATCGTGTGAACGCGCTCGAGGTGATGTTCGGCCTCGGCATGCTGCTGACGGTCGCCCTGACCTGCGGCTTCTACATGCTCGGCATCTGGGGGGTCAGGCGCATCGGCGGCGGCTTCACGGCTCGCGAGCTTGCGACGAGCTTTGCGCACACGCTCGGGCCGATCGCGCTGGTCTACGCCGTCGCGCACTACTTCAGCTTCTTCATGTTCCAGGGGCAGGACGTCATCCGGCTCGTCTCCGACCCGCTCGGCGACGGATCCGACGTCTTCGGCACCGCGACCGGGGAGATCGACTTCACGATCATCTCGACCAAGTTCATCTGGTACTTCCAGGTCGCCGCGGTGATCGCCGGCCACGTCGCCGCGCTGGTGCTCGCCCACGACCGGGCGATCGCGATCTACCAGGACGCCAAGCAGGCGCTGCGCTCGCAGTACTGGATGCTCGCGGTGATGGTCGGCTTCACGACGCTCGCGCTCTGGCTGCTTTCGGAGTCGAGCAAGCTCTGAGCGGCCGGCCCCCGCATGGGGACAAGACGGAAATCGACGTCAGCCGAGCCAGCCGATGCGCTTGAAGTAGCGGAAGACGGCGAAGCAGACGCCAGCCATCACCGCGAGCACCAGCGGGTAGCCGAAGCTCCAGCCGAGCTCCGGCATGTGCTCGAAGTTCATCCCGTAGATCGCGGCGATCATCGTCGGCACGGCGAGGATCGCCACGATCGCCGAGATCTTGCGCACATCCTCGTTCTGGCGCACCGTGACCTGAGCGAGGTTCGCCTCGAGCACGCTCGTGAGCAGGTCCCGGTAGCCCTCGAGCTGCTCCCGTACGCGACGCAGATGGTCATCGACGTCGCGGAAGTAGGCACGCACCTGCTCGGGGATGACGTCGTAGTCGCCACGGGCCAGGCGGTTGACCGGCTCGAGCAGCGGGGCGGTCGCGCGGTTGAACTCGAGCACCTCGCGCTTGAGCTTGTAGATGCGCTCCGTCGGGTTGCTGCGCTCGGCGGAGAAGACCTCGGCCTCGATCTCCTCGATGTCGTCGCCGAGTCCCCCGATCGCCGGGCCGTAGCCGTCCACTACGTGGTCGACGATCGCATGCAGCACGGCGCCGGGACCGTGCTGCAGCCGCTTGGGCTCGGCCTCCAGTCCTTCGCGCACGCCGTGCAGCGAGCTCGCCTCGCCATGACGGACGGTGATCAGGAAGTCCTGGCCGAGGAAGATCAGGATCTCGCCGAGCTGGACGACCTCGTCTGGATCGACGTAGCGGGCCGTCTTGAGGACGACGAAGACCATCTCCCCGTAGACCTCGAGCTTCGGCCGCTGGTGGGCGTGGATGGCATCCTCGATCGCGAGCTCGTGGAGGCCGAACTCCTTGCCGATCGTCTCGAACTCGTTCTCCGTCGGCTCGTAGAGGCCGATCCAGACGAAGGTGTCCGGTGCTCGGCAGGCCGCGACCGCCTCGTCGAGCGGGAGTGACTCGGCGCGCCGGCGGCCGTGCTCGTAGATCGCGTAGTCGACGATCACGGAGCGTCCCCGGTGCCGGTGCCGGTGACGCGGCTGCCGAGGCCCATGTGGTCGGCGGCCGACGCGAGCGTGCGCTCGGCAGGGTCCGGATGGGCGCGCTCGATCGCCCGGCTGAGCAGCGTGAGCTGGGCCTCGACGGCGGGACGACGCGCCGGCGACGCCGCGAGCAGCAGATCGTCGAGCAGCGCGCGCATGCGGCGCGTGACCTGGTGCGATGGCGCGCCGTAGAAGCGGATCTCGGTCAAAGCGAGGTCGAGCAGGTCGGGCCAGTCGGGGGCGGGGTACACGACCCGTGGTGTGCCGGCGGCGTCGCGCAGCAGGCCGGCACCGAGGTCGCGCTGGACAAGCCGGTGGAGGATCGCCTCGAGCACGTCGAGTCCCTGGACGGCGGTCGTGGGGTCGTTGACGGCGGGCGAGAGGGCCCGGATCGCGATGTCGACGACGGCGCGGATCGCGAACGCCGGATCCTGTGTGAGCGTCCGCTCCTCGGCGACGATCGCAGCGCGCTCGAGCTCGCTGTCGGGGATGCCGGCAGCGGGACCGTGGAGCCGGAGCAACAGGCCGCCGCTGTGCACGTAGCTGCCGATCGGCAAGGCGACCTCGATCACCATGTCGGCGGCAGTCGCCGTGCTCAGCAGCAGTGGGAAGTCGAGCGCCGAGAGCACTCCGCTCGGCCCGCTGTGCGACACGAGCTCGCCCGGCGTGGGCAAGGACTGGTCAGCGCCGCTGGCCGGTCCGCTCGGCGGCCGCGGGTAGACCTGGTCGATCGCCGCCTCGCAGCCGGCGCGCAGTTGGGCGTAGAGGCGTCGCGGGCGCAGGAGGTCGAGCAGTCGGGCGGTCAGCGCGAAGAATGCGAACACCGCGCCGACCAAGAGCAGCACGGCCACCGCCACAGTGAGGTTCGGCACGTCGCCGTCCTTGACGTCGCCGAGCGAGACGAGCGCGTAGATCGCCGGCGCGATGAAGATCCCGAGCGAGTGCTTGACGACCGAGTCGCGACGGAAGCGCAGGACGAGGCGCGGCGTGTACTGGCTGGCGCCGAACTGCACGACCACGACCGCGACCGAGACGACGAAGCCCGTGAAGGCGATCATCCCCGCCGCGACCGCCTGCAGGATGTCGCGCGCGCTGTCGTGCTCGAGGCTGAACCCCAACGGTCCCCTGCCGCCGTCCTCCAGCGCAGGGATCAGCTTGCCGAGCACGAGCGCGGCGACCACGTACAGCGACGGGATCACGATCCAGCTGCGATCCAGCCACTCGCGGACGCGGAAGCGCGTTCCCCAGCTCATTAGCCCGAACGCTACGTCACGGCCGGGTCGGTCCGCCGCCGTCGCCCTGGGTTACGATCGTCACAAGCGACGGGAGGGCACTTCGTGGCCGACCGCTGGCCCGGGTTCTCTGCCGACGATGGGATGATCAAGCTCGGTCTGAGCTACATGGCGCGCGCGATGCCCTGCTACTTCCCAATGACCGAGGACTGGCCCGCGTTCACGCAGGACAGCTCCCGCGCCAGCTGCCTAGTCTCTGGCGGGTGGCGCCCGCGACCATCGGCGATTCGTTCCGCTCGTTCTTCGACGCGGTCGAGCAGTTCTTCGAGGGGCTGGCCGACGTCCGGCTCGGCCCGCTGCTGCTGGCGCTGCTGGCGTTCGCGATCTACCTGACGTTCCGCGCGCGGGCCTCCTACAACATCCTGCGCGCGGCCTACCCGACCGAGCACATCGCCTTCCGCGACATCTGGGGCGCGTACTTCGCCGGCTACGGCTTCAACGCGGTGATTCCCGCACGCGGCGGCGACGTCGTGCGGCTGTTCCTGACCAAGACCGCCATCCCCAACTCCAGTTACCCGGCGGTCGGCGCGTCGTTCGTCGTCGAGGCTGGCTTCGACATCGCGATGGGGATCCTGATCCTCACGTTCGCGTTCACCCAAGGGGTGTTCCCCAAGCCGCCGGACTTCGCCAGCCTCAACGCCTTCGATCTCTCGCTGCTCGCCGCGCATCCGTACTTCGCGCTGTTCCTGGTCACGGCGCTGGCCGTGGCGGCGCTGTCCTCGTTCGCCTACTTCTCGGTCCGCGTGCGCGCGTTCTGGGAGCGGGTCCGCCAGGGCCTGACGATCATCTTCGACCGCGAGCGTTACTTCCGCGAGGTCTTCGCGGTCCAGTTCGCCGGCTGGCTGTTCCGCTTCGCGGCATTCTGGATGCTGCTCGAGGCGTTCAACGTCGGCGGCTCGGTCAAGAACGTGCTGCTCGTGCTCGGCGTCAACGCGGTCGCCGCCGCGGTGCCGTTCACGCCCCAGGGCGCGGGCGTCGCCCAGGCGCTGCTCGTCAAGGTCTTCGCCGGCACGGCATCGGCGGCGACCGTCGCCGCGTACTCGGTCGGTCAGCAGATCGCGATCGGCGCGTTCGTCTTCGGCGTTGGCTTCGGCGCGCTTGCCTTCATCTTCCGCCTGCGCTCGTTCAAGGAGGTCGTCGCGCGCGGGCGCGAGGACCGCGCGGCGGAGAAGGCCGGGACGTCGGAGGAAGCGGGTACGGCGCCGAGCTAGGTGCCGAAGCCCTCGCGGGCCTCGCGGATCAACGCGACGGCCTCGGGGAAGAGGCGCGTCATGGCCGACCGGACCTCCTCGGCCTGCTGCTCGGCGTTGCCCTGCAGGTTGAGCCGCTCGATGCCGGCGACGGTCATGTCGACGGCGAGCTTGATCGCGTTGTCGGCCCAGGCGACCTTCTGGGCGCCGGACATCTGCTCGGCCAACTCGGCCATGCGCTTGCGCAGCTCGTCGGGGTCGCCGAACAGGCCGCCGAAGGGATCCTCTGATGACATGCCTCGATCATAGGCGCCAGGCGTTCGGGCGGGAGTAGGCTGCTTGTCCATGGCTCTGCCGCCGCCCTCCAAGGACTCGGCCGTCCTCGTCACCGGCGCGTCGTCGGGCATCGGCTCCGACATCGCGCGCTCGCTGGCGCGGCGCGGTCACAACGTCGTGCTGGTCGCTCGCCGTGAGGACCGGTTGGCGGAGCTCGCGCTCGAGCTCGCCGAGACGCATGGGATCGACGCCCGCGCGGTCGCCTGCGACCTCCAGAAGGACGCGGCGCGCAAGCGGATGCTCACCGCCGTCGCCAAGCTCGGGCGCCAGATCGACGGGCTCGTCAACAACGCTGGCTTCGGCTCCGGTGGCCGCTTCCAGGATCTCGACCCGGCGCGCGAGGCGGCGATGGTGCGGCTCAACTGCGAGGTCGTCGTGGCGCTCTGCGGGCACTTCGTCCCGCTGATGGTCGAGCAGGGCGAGGGAGCGATCCTCAACGTAGCGTCCACCTCCGCCTTCCAGCCGCTGCCGACGATGGCCACCTACAGCGCCAGCAAGGCGTTCGTCCTGCACTTCACCCAGGCGCTCGGCGCGGACCTGCACGGCACCGGCGTCAGCACGACGGCACTCTGCCCGGGACCCGTCAAGACCGAGTTCGTCGAGTCGGCTGAGCTGACCCGCGACGCGAGCCGGCTGCCCGAGTTCGCCTGGGAGGACTCGACCGACGTCGCCGATGCGGGCGTCGACGGGATGGAGGACGGCAAGGGCGTCGTCATCCCCGGCACGCTCAACCGCCTCACCTCGATCGGCGGTCAGCACGTGCCGCGCAGTATCTTCACGTCCGTCGCGCGCCGCGTCTACCGGCTCGGCGACAACTAGACATGTCGAAAGCCGAGCAGCTGAACTGGGAGTCGCGCGCGGGCAAGCCCGCTGCGCTGGCCGCGTTCGCGACGATCATCCTCTCGGTCGCGTCGAGCATCTACGTCAACGCGGCACTCGACCGCCCGCCCGACTCCGACAGCACGCGCCAGCTGCTCGAGGCACGCGACGCGCAGCCGGACATCTTCGTCAACGGCGCCGTCATCGGTGGCATATCGACACTGCTGCTGGCGGTCGTGCTGCTCTACCTCTACCGCGCGACGAAGTTCCGTCGACCGGAGCTGCCCTCTGCCGCGTTCGTGCTCGCGATCGTCGGGCCGGTTCTGGTGGCGGTTGCGGGCATCCTGGTCCAGCTCGACATCAACGACACCGCCACCGAGTTCGTCAGCTCCGGCGCTCGGACCGAGGTACGGGCCGACGACCTGGTCGGCGACCGCTCGGCGCTCGGACAGTCGATTGGTCTCAGCGGCGCCCTGGCGCTCGCCTTCTCGACGATCCTGATCAGTCAGTCCGCGATGCGCACCGGGCTGGTGAGTCGTTTCATCGGCATCCTCGGGATCGTCGTCGGCGCGATCTACGTGCTCGGCACGCTGTTCCCACTCGGCACGGACATGGTCCAGCTGTTCTGGCTGCTGGCGCTCGGTCTCGTCTTCCTCGGCCGTTGGCCGGGTGGGCGCGGGCCGGCGTGGGAGACGGGGGAGGCGATCGAGTGGCCGACGGCCGCCGAGCGCCGGGCGGAGTTCGAGCGGGCTCAGGCCGCCGAGCAGGCGCCGGTCGGCGACGCCGATCCCGCTGGTGAGGCGACGCCCGGGCGCAGCCGAACCTCGCGCAAGCGCAAGAAGCGCAAGCGGCGCTAGCTCAGACGATCGCGCCGGCCGCCTCGGCGACCTGGCGGTAGGCGGCGGCGGGGTCCGGCTTGCCGAAGACCGACGAGCCGGCGACGAACAGCGTCGCGCCGGCGGCAGCGGCAGGGCCGGCGGTGGCAGGATCGATGCCTCCATCGACCTCGATCGGCGTCCCGGCGGGCACGCGCTCGCATAGGGCGGCGATCTTGGCGTCCGAGGCGGGGATGTACGGCTGGCCGCCCCAGCCGGGGTTCACCGTCATGCAGAGCAGCAGGTCATAGGCGCCGGCGAGTGCGTCGATCGCCGTGACCGGCGTGCCGGGGTTGAGCGCGATCCCGGCGCCGGCTCCGGCCTCGCGGATCGCGTGCAGCGCGTAGTGGATGTTGGGAGTCGCCTCGAAGTGGACGGTGATCGAGTCGGCGCCGGCGCTGGCGAAGTCACCGACGAGCCGCTCGGGGCGCTCGACCATGAGGTGGACGTCGAGCACCCCGCCGGCGTCGTGGACCTGGTCGCGCAGCGCGTCGACGATCAGCGCGCCGATCGAGATCGGCGGCACGAAGTGGCCGTCCATCACGTCGACGTGAATCACGCGTGCGCCGGCATCCATCACCTCGGCGACCTGGGCGCCGAGGCGCGCGAAGTCGGACGCGAGAATCGAGGGGGCGACGCGGCGGTCTTGCAGTAGCTGAACGGTCACGGCAGCGCGACGCTACCGGACGCGTCCGACCGAGACGCGGCGGGGCCCTCGCGGGCCCCGCCGTTCTCCCCGGTCCGTCCGTGCCGCCTAGCTCTGGCGCTGGTCCTCAGGCGGCGACTGCGTCTGGTTCTCCGGTGCGTCGGAGTCCGGCTGCGAGCTGCGCTTGACGACCTCGCACGAGCCGTTGGAGTTCTCCGCCGTTGCGTCGACGATCACGTCGTACTGGTCGGCGAGCACCTTGTCGCGGCCCTCGCTGCAGGTGATCCGGTCGACCTCGCCGTCGCGGACGTTGAAGCGGTCGTCGCCATCGCCGCCGTCGAGCGTGTCGCCGTCGGGGTCGCCTGGCGCGGTGACGTCGACCCGGGCGAGCGCCCACAGGATGTCGTCACCGTCGCCGCCCGTGAGGGTGTCGCGGCCGATGTTCGCGAATAGCTTGTCACGGCCGTTGTCGCCGTTGAGCGTGTCGTCGCCGATGCCGCCCGAGATGCGGTCGCGACCGCGGTCGCCGTTGACGGTGTCGTTGCCCGCGCCGCCGTGGAGACGGTCGCCGAAGCCGCGGTAGAACGCCCAGCCGTGGCGCCAGTGGCGGCCGTGCCAGCGGCGCAGGTGCTTGGCACGCCAGCCGTGGCGCGCTGCGACGGGGGTGGCGCCGTTGCCGCCCTCGATCGCATCGTCGCCCTTGCCGCCGAAGACGTTGTCGCGGCCCGCGTTTCCGGTCAGCACGTCGTTGCCGTCGTTACCGATCAGGAAGTCCGGTCCGTCGCCACCGTTGACGGTGTCGTTGCCAGCGTTGCCGAACAGCAGGTCCATACCGCCGCCGCCATCTACCTGGTCGTCGCCGGCGAGCGCCCGTACGCGATCCGGGCCCCCGAGCGTCGAGATCGAATCCGACTCGGGCGTGCCGACTACGCGGTCTGGCCCAGGCGTTCCGACGATCGCCACTGCAAGTGCCACCGTCGCGAGCGCAAAGCTGAAGACCACGCCAAGCGCGGCCACGATTCCTACCTTGCTGGTCCTGCTGCCCATGGTCTCTCCTTCTCGGGAACTGACCATGAGAACCGCCCAACACCCCCCAAGTTGCGGCCGGCTCAGACCTTTCGATACTCGGGCATCCAGCTTCCGTCGTCCTGCTTGACGAAGTCCTGGAAGAGGCCCGGTGCCTCGGCCTGCATGATCTTCGCGACCTGGTCGAAGACGGAGCGCAGCTCCTCCTCGGCGCCCTCGGCGGTGCGCATCTCGATCACGTGGCGCAGCGTGCGCGCGTTCGCGGTCCAGAGGATGTCGGTGCTGAGTCCGATCGGCGCGAGCCGGCGCAGGGCGGAGGTGACCTCCTTCTTCACGTGGAAGGGAACGCCCTCCTCGTCGATGCCCAGCTCCTTGGCGGCGCTGACCTGGAACTCCTCCAGCTGCTCGACGATCGACAGCACCTGGTCACGCACCGGCTCGAGTGCTGGTGGGACGCGGAAGCCGATGTCGGTCAGACGCACGTAGCGCAGGCTCTCCTGGCTGAACGCGGAGCCGGCGCGGTGGCGAACGAGCTCGTGGGTGAAGACGCGCGAGACGTTGCGCAGCGCGAAGGAGAAGTTGGCGTGCTCGAGCACGCTGCCGTGTGCGCTGCGGAGGATGTTCGCGAAGTACTCGGTGCGGTCGGTACGCACGCGCGTCACGTTCGGATTGAGGCCCGGCTCCCAGCTGCGGTAGCACGCGCGCCCACCGAACTCGACGAGCATCTCGCCGGCGCTCGCGGGCTCGTCCTCGGCCAGGCGCCGGTCGAGCCACGACTCTCCACCGACGTCGGCGAGGTACGCGCGCATGCCGTCGAGGTCGAGCTGGGGGCGGGCGATCAGGTGGACGGTCGGAGCGGTCTCGTGCACGGGTGGGCGAGCGTACGCACGGCGCCGGACAAATCGTCCCGTGTGACCTGAAATGCCTGCAAATCGGTCTAGGCGAGTGGTCGGCGCAGCACCCGCTCGAGTCGCGGCTGCTCGTCGCTGGGCCCGGGGATCGCTTTGTCGAGTCGCATCTCGATCTCGCGTCCCTCGATCCACAGCGAGGCGACCTGGTTGTCGAACCACGGGCTGTCATCGAGCGCCCGCCAGTGCACCGAGGGCTCGGGCACGCCCGCCGCGCGCGAGAGGGCGCGTGTGAGTGCGTGGGCGGGCTTGGACGCGGCCGCCTTGATCGTGTAGCGCTCGCGCCGGTTGAGTGGGTTGCGCAGCGGCGAGCAGACCGCCTGGTAGACGTTGCTCGTCACGCCCGAGCCGCGGCGAAAGCCGACCTCGCTCAGGTAGGCGTGGTGAACGTCGCCGGAGAGGGTGACGATCGTCGTCGGCGCGTCGCCCCGCTCGCCGGCGCCGAGCGAGCGCTGCAGCTCGGCGAGCCGCTCGAACGACTCGTTGAAGGCGGCCCAGTGCTCGAGGTCGAGCGCCTGGCGCAGCTTCTCCGAGGCGTTTGCGGCAAGCGATCCCCAGGCGCCGCCGCACATTGCCTCGTTCCAAGCCTCGAGGTAGTGCATCCCGGGCGCAAGCAGCCAGGGCAGCGAGCTCGCGAGCAGCATGTGCTCGAAGCCGCCGTGCATCCGGTCCTCGACCCACTGCCACTCCTCGGGGTCGAGCATCGAGCGCTCGCTCTCGGCCAGGCAGCGTCCGGCGCGCGAGTCGATCACCAGCAGTCGCGTGCCGTCGAGGTCGCGGTGGTAGCTCCAGCGCACGCCGTCCGTGGTGTGTGCGGAGTGCTTGGCGAAGTCGCGCAGCAGCTGCTCGGCGTCGCCAGCCTCGTGGCAGCGGTGCAGCAGGCCGTCATCGTCCTGCTCGTCTGGGCTTAGGTTCCCGGCGTGCTGGTAGATCCAGTAGGACATCATCGCGCCGATGATGTGCTCCTCCCACCAGTCGGTCGCCTCCATCTCGGCGCGCCAGGCGGCGGAGATGTTCCAGTCGTCGTGGACGTCGTGGTCGTCGAAGATCATCGCGGTGGAGACCGTCGAGAGCAGCCAGCGGATCACCGGGTCGCTCCACGACTCGCGGTAGAGCCGGGTGTACTCCTCGAAGTCGAGCGCGATCGGGCCGGGCTCCTCGTCGATGTCACGTTTTGTCTCGACGAACTCGCGAGTCTGCGGCGAGACCTCGTCGGCGTAGACCTGGTCGCCGAGCAGCAGCAGCAGGTCGGGCCAGTCGTCGGGGTCCTCGCCGGTCATCTGGAGCGCCAGCGCGCGCAGCGGGTCGAGCTCGCGGCCGTCCTCGTGCTCGTCCTTGGGACGGGTGTAGGGATCCTCGTGTGGGGCGCCGACCCGGCAGGAGCCGAACGCGATCCGCAGCGGCGGCGGCTTCGGTCGTGCGCGGAAGCTGCTCGGAGGGAAGGGCGAGTCGATCAGCGGCCAGACGCGCTCGCCGTCTAGCTCGACCTCGTACTCGTAGCGCTTGCCCGCTTTCAACCCCTCGGCGCGCACGACGGCGTAGTGGTGACCGGCGACGTGAAAGGTCTTCGCCTTCGTGCCGAGGACGGCGACCTCGCATGCGCTATCGGTCTCGGCCCAGACCACGGCACACGTGTCGCCGACGTACCGCAGCAGCGGCCCTAGGACCAGATCTGGCATGAGAGCCCAACCTACCCCGCCCGGGTGCCCGGCTACCATCGGCTGCATGAGGATGCGCGCCGCCGTGCTGGAGGAGTTCGGCCAGCCGCTGGTCGTCCAGGAGGTCGAGCTCGAGGAGCCGCGCGCCGGCGAGGTGCTCGTTCGCCTGGAGGCCTGCGGGGTCTGCCACACGGACATGTACACGGCCTCGGGCGCCGACCCGTCCGGCTACGCGCCGGCGGTCTTGGGTCACGAGGGCGCCGGGATCGTCGAGAAGGTCGGCGAGGGCGTCAGCCTCGTCCGCGAGGGCGACCGCGTCGTGACCCTCTTCTCGCCGCAGTGCGGCGAGTGCGTCCACTGCCTGAGCCCACGCACCAACCTCTGCCTTGCGATCCGCGAGGAGCAGAACAAGGGTCACCTGCCCGACGGGACGGTGCGGCTGGCGCGCGGCGGCGAGCCGATCCGCCACTTCATGGGCACCTCGACGTTCGCCGAGTACACGGTGATGCCGGAGATCGCGCTGGCGGTCGTGAGCCCGGAGGCGCCGCCCGACCGCGCCTGCGTGTTCGCGTGCGGTCTCTCGACCGGCCTCGGCGCGGCGATGAACACCGCGCGGGTGGAGCCGGGCTCGACGTGCGTCGTCTTCGGGGCCGGGCTCGTCGGCCTCGGTGCCGTCGCCGGCTGTCGGCTCCAGGGCGCCGAGCGGATCGTCTGCGTCGACCTCTCCGAGGAGCGGCTCGAGCTCGCGCGCGGGCAGGGCGCCACCGACACGCTGATCGGCGGGGAGGGCACCGTCGAGCGGATCCTCGAGCTGACCGGCGGCTTCGGCGCCGACTACACGTTCGAGGCGACCGGGCTCGTCAGCGTGATGCGCGAGGCCGTCGAGGCTGCGCGGATGGGCTGGGGCCTGTGCACGGTCGCCGGCGTCGCCGGCAAGGGCGAGACCCTCGACGTCGTCCCGCGCTTCCTGATCACCGGCCGCCGGATCGCCGGCTCGTCGTTCGGCGGCGTCAAGGGCCGCGACCAGGTGCCGCTGCTCGTCGAGCGCTGGCTCGACGGCGAGATCGACGTCGACCCGCTCATCTCACACCACATCACCCTCGACGAGGTCAACCGCGGCTTCGAGCTGATGCACGCCCAGGACGGCATCCGCTCGGTGATCAGCTTCTAGCCGCCGGTCACCTCGGCCGGCAGCTCGATCTCCCGCTTGAGGATCTTTCCGGTGGGTCCCTTAGGCAGCTCGTCCACGAACCAGATGTGGCGCGGGTACTTGTAGGCCGCGACCTGCTCCTTGCAGTAGCCCTGGATCTCCTCGACGCTCGCCTGCTCGCCGGCCTTGAGCGCGATCGCCGCGCCGATCTCCTCGCCGAGGTCGTGGTGCGGCACCGCGACGACGGCGGCCTCCTGGATCGCCGGGTGGGCGAACAGGATCTCCTCGACCTCGCGCGGGTAGACGTTGTAGCCGCCGCGGATGATCAGGTCCTTCTTGCGGTCGACGATGTAGAAGTAGCCGTCCTCGTCGACCTTGGCCATGTCGCCGCTCTTGAACCAGCCGTCGGCATCGATCGACTCGGCGGTCGCGTCGGGCTTGGCCCAGTAGCCCTTCATGATGTTGTGGCCGCGGATCGCGATCTCGCCGACCTCGTCGCCACCCATCGCGACGTCGTTGCCGTCGTCGTCGACGAGCTTCATCTCGACGCCTTGGATCGGGGTGCCGATCGAGCCGGGCTTGCGCTCCCGGTCGGGGTGGTTGAACGAGGAGACGGGCGAGGTCTCGGAGAGACCGTAGCCCTCGAGGATCTTGCAGCCGAACTCCTGCTCGAAGGTGCTCAGCGTCTCGACGGGGAGCGAGGCGCCGCCTGAGATGCAGAGGCGCAGGCTGGAGGTGTCGTAGTCCTTGTGGTCGGGGACGGCGAGCATCGCGTTGTACATCGTCGGGACACCGAGGAAGACGGTGATCTCGTCGCGCTGGAGCATCTCGAGCGCCTTGACGGGATCGAAGCGCGGGATCAGCGACACCATCGCGCCTGCGTAGACGGCCGAGTTCATCGTGCAGGTCTGGCCGAAGGAGTGGAACAGCGGCAGCGCGCCGAGCAGCCGGTCGTCCTCGGTGATCTGGATCAGCGTCTCGACGTTGACCTTGGTGTTGGTGAGCAGGTTGGCGTGCGTGAGCTCGGCACCCTTGGGGCTGCCGGTCGTGCCGGAGGTGTAGAGGATCACCGCGGTGTCGCTCTCGTCACGCTCGGCGAGCCCGTGGTCCGGCTCGGCGCCGGCGAGCAGCTGCTCGAACTCGCCTGGCTGGACGACGATCACCTCGGTACCCGCGCCGGACGCGCCGATCTCCGCATCCTCGGCGAAGTCGTGCCAGGCGATGACGGCCTTTGCGCCGGAGTCCTCGAGGTAGTACTCGACCTCGCGCCCCTTGAGCAGCACGTTCATCGGGACTACGGTCGCGCCGAGGCGCAGCACGCCGAAATAGGCGACAGGGAAGTAGGGGACGTTCGGCAGCATCACGCCGACGCGATCGCCGGGACCGATCCCACGCTCCTTGAGCAACCCCGCCATCCGCGCCGAGCCCTCTGCCAGCGCGCCGTAGCTCAGCTCGACGTCGTCGAGCTTGAACGCGACCTTGTCCGCTGACTTCTCAGCCGCGTCGATCAGGATGCTCGCCAGGTTCATTACCGCTCCTCCGCTCCTCGTGGTCCCTGCGATGGAACCTACCGACCGGAGGGAGCGGCGGCTACGTCAGGGCTGTCGGTCTGGGTACGGGTGCTGGCCCTTGAGAGCCCACAAGTGCAGCGTCTCGGGCGCGATGTCGGCTCCGTTCGGCCACGAGATGGTCTTTGTCTCGTGATCCATCTTCACCTGTTGGAAGAAGTCGACATCGGCGAAGGGCGCGAACACCCCGTTTCGCGAATAGTCGGAGAAGTCGATCTCTCCCTCGAGTCCGTCCTCGAACTGGAGTCGTAGGCGGTACCCATCTACGACCGCGACGCTCGTTGGGTGGATTAGGGGCGGAACGGACATAGCCGATATGCTAGTTGAGTGGATCGATTGTTTCAAGCGGCAGCTCGTCTCTCGCCCGCTGCCAGTTGACGTTCAGGGCTCCACGATGCGCCGCCGCCCATTTCCGCACTAGTTTCAACTTCCTCGGAGGGAGGGATCCCTTGAGCACCTCGAGGTCATCGATGGCGATCGACGCCGCGTGCTCCGCGTAGGTGGCGTGAAAATGGGGACGAAGGTGGTCGTCGTAGTACATCGTGATGACGATGCCGAAGAAGCGGCTGATGGTGGGCATCGCCCGACCGTCACAGCGGCTCCGTTGCGCGCGAGTCGCGTCGGCGACGCCTACGCGGCAGCTGCGCTACAGCAGCGAGGAGATCGAGCCGCCGATGTCGCGGACGGCGTCGAAGAGCGGTGAGGGGAAGATGCCGAGGGCGATGGTGGCCGCGGCGGCGACCAGGGCGATCGCGACGACCTCGGGCTGGGCCTTCGGGTCGGCCTTTGGCGACCAGCCGGCGGCGGGCTTGACGTAGCGCGGCGGGACGGTCGGCAGCTTGACGTCGGTGCGGTCGAGCCACATGACCGCGATCACGCGCAGGTAGTAGGCGAGCGAGATCATCGATCCCACCACGATCACGATGCCGAGCCAGGCGTAGTCGCCGTCGACGGCGGCGTCGATCAGGAAGAACTTGCCGATGAAGCCGGCGGTCGCCGGGAAGCCGGCGAGGCCGAGCATCGCGATCGTCAGCGGCCAGGCGAGCAGCGGCGCGGCGCGGCCGAGGTCGCGGAACGACTCGAGATCGTCGCCGTGCCCGGACACGCGCTCACGGGCGACCACGACCGCGAACGCCGCGACGTTCATCACGAGGTAGCAGGCGAGGTAGAAGACGGTGGCGCGCAGGCCGAGCTGGGTGCCGACGACCACGCCCGCGAGCATGTAGCCCGCCTGGGCGACACCCGACCAGGCGAGCAGCCGCTTCACCGAGCGCTGGCCGATCGCGCCGACGTTGCCGATCAGAATCGTCGCCACCGCGAGCGCAGCCAGCGCGGGCGCCCAGTCGGCCTCGACGTCGCCGAGCGCGTGCAGGAACAGCCGCAGCACGATCGCGAAGGCAGCGGCCTTGGTCGCGACGGCCATGAACGCGGTGATCGGCGTGGGCGCGCCCTGGTAGACGTCCGGCGTCCACTGGTGGAACGGGGCCACCGACGCCTTGAACGCGAGACCGACGGCCGCGAGCGCGACGCCGGTAAGCAGCAGCGGGTCGGTGGCGTCCACGGTCGTCCCGATCGCCTCGGCGATCGCCGAGTAGTCGGTGCTGCCGGTCGCGCCGTAGAGGAACGCGAGCCCGTACAGCAGCGTCGCCGAGCCGACCGAGCCGACCACGAGGTACTTGAGGCCGGACTCGAGCGAGTCGCGGTCGCGCACCGACGAGGCGCAGAGGACGTACAGCGGGATCGACAGCAGCTCGAAGCCGACGAACAGCGTGACGAGGTTCTCGGCGCCGGCGGCGACGGTCATGCCCGCGATCGAGGCGAGCAGCAGGCAGAGGTACTCACCGGCGCCGGCCTCCTGGACGAACCGCGAGCGCAGCGACAGCACGATCGCCGCGAGTCCCGCGACGTAGAAGAGGATCGACATGAACAGCGCGAGCGTGTCGATCGCCAGCGCGCCCTCGATGATCGGCGTGCTCTGCCCCGGATCCCAGTTGACGACGCTGAAGACGATCGCGACGACGATCGCGGCGATCGCGAGCAGCGGCAGCAGCGTCCGCTGGACGACGCGACCCGGGAACAGGCCGACGACGAGCACGACGATCGAGCCGCCGATCAGCGCAAACAGTGGCGCGAGGCCCTGGTAGTCGATGACGGGCGCCTTGACGGCTGCGAGGACGTCGATCATCGGATCTCGCTCACCTCGGCGTGGCCGTTCTTGCCGCGCAGGAATCGGTCGGTTTTCGACGCCGTCTCGGTGCCCGCGATCTTCGCGGCGGCGGCCACCTTCGCCGTCGTCGCCTCTTCAGTCCGGTCGAGGATCAGCTGTGGGTAGATGCCGAGCGCCACGATTACCAGCGCCAGCGGCGCGATCACGCCCAGCTCGAGCGGGCTCGCGTCGCCGCCCTTGACACCCGGCGCGAGCCGGTTGTGCATCGAGCGCTGGAAGACGCGGATCGCGTAGACGGCGGCCAGTGCCACGCCGACGCTCGCCACCAGCCCGAACACGAGCTTCGTGTCGAACGCCCCGAAGAGGATCAGGATCTCGCCGACGAAGTTCGGCGAGCCGGGCATCGCGAGCGTGCCCAGCGTGACCACGAGGAAGACGCCCGCGAGCACCGGCGCGCGCATCGCCATGCCGCCCATCTGCTCGAGCGACGGCGAGCCGCCGGCGCGCGCGGTCAGCGCGGCGATGATGAAGAACAGCGCCGCGACGACCAGGCCGAGGTTGACCATCTGCATCAGCGCGCCCTGGGCGCCGAGGTCGTCGATCGCGAAGATGCCGAGCACGATGAAGCCGAGCTGGGCGATCGACGAGTAGGCGACGACCAGCCGCGGCTCGTCCTGCGAGAACGCCAGCACCGAGCCGTAGAGGATCGAGAAGGCGGCGATCACGAGCATCAGGTCCTGGAAGTGGACGGCCGCGTCGGGCATCACCGGCAGCACGATCCGCAGGAAGGCGTAGACGCCGACCTTCGACAGCACCGCCGAGAGCACGACCAGCACCGGCGTCGGCGTCGAGCGGTAGGTGTCGACGACCCAGCCGTGGAGCGGGAACGCCGGCGCCTTGACGAGGAAGGCGAGCGCGAACAGCAGGAAGATCCACTGCTGCGAGCCCTCCGGCAGCGGGTTCTGGGCGAGCGTCGCGATGTTGAACGTCAGCTCGTCGCCGGTCTCGTTCGCGGTCAGCACGCCGAGCGCGATCGCCGCGGCGAGCATCAGCAGCGAGCCGACGAGCGTGTAGATCACGAACTTCGTCGTCGCCGCGACGCGGTCGCCGAGCCCCCAGCCGCCGATCAGGAAGTAGAACGGCACCAGCATCAGGTCGAAGAAGACGACGAACAGCGCCAGGTCCTGGGCGAGGAACGCGCCGAGCACGGCGGTCTGCCCGAGCGCCATGTGGAACATGAACAGCTTCTGGCGGTCGGTCTCGCGCAGCGCCGACCAGACCATCGCCGGTACCCACAGCAGCGCCGTCAGCGCGATCAGGAAGAGGTTGAGCCCGTCGACGCCGAGCTGGTAGCGGACGCCGAGCTCGGAGATCCACTCGTCGTCGGTCACGTACTGCAGGCCGGCGGCGCCGCGGTCGAAGTCGAAGATCAGCGCGATCGCGTAGCCGAGCACCGCCACGCTGCCGGCGACCACGACCCAGCGGCCGATCCGCGCGGGCAGGAACGCCGCGACGAGCGCGGCCGCGAGCGGCAGGAAGAGGACGATGCTGAGGTGGATCGTCAGCATCAGAAGCCCGCCGCGATCAGGAAGTAGAGGACGAGCGCCGCGGCGCCGACGAGCACCAGGCCGGCATAGGAGCGCAGCTCACCGGTCTGGATGCCGCGCGCGAACGAGCTGCCGGCGCGAACGATCCCCACCGTGCCGTCGACGAGCACGCCCTGGACGAACGCGCTCTCGATCACCGTGCGGCCGAAGCGGCCGGTGGCGCGCATCGGGCGGACGACGGTGAGGTCGAGCAGCTCGTCGAAGTACCACTTGTTCAACAGGAAGTCATGCACGCCGCGGAAGCGCTCGGCGAGCTTCACGGTCGTGCCGGGGCGGCGCAGGTAGAGCGTCGCCGCGATGCCGATGCCCGCGAGCGAGATCGCCGCGCCGATCAGCAGGCCGACGTACTCGGACGAGTCGCTCGGGTGGTCGTGGACGTAGTGCGAGTCGGCGAACGTCGGCTCGAGGAACTTCTCGAGCACGTCGGTGACGCCCGGGATCTGCAGCGCGCCCGCGATCAGCGCCAGCAGCGCGAGCGGCGCCATCGCCGCCTTCATCGCCGGCGAGCGCTCGGCGATGTGGTGCTCCGGACCCGGGAAGCCGACGCCGGTGTCCTCGGCCTCGCCGGTCGCCGGGTTGGTCGGCTCGGCGTGGGCGAGATGGCCCCCCTCGAGCTCGCGCGCCTCGGCGCACGGCTCGCCGTGGAAGACGCGGAAGACCATCCGAAAGGCGTAGAACGCGGTCAGCAGCGCCGCGACGTAGCCGACCAGCGCGAGCGCGACGTACCAGCCGCCGCGGTTGAGCGTGTAGGCGAGGATCTCGTCCTTGGAGAAGAAGCCCGACGTGAGCGGGAACGCCGCCAGCGCGAGCGCGCCGATCGCGAACGTCACGTAGGTGAACGGCATCGCCTTGCGGAAGCCGCCCATCTTGTCGAGCGACTGCTCGTTGGCCATCGCACCGATCACCGAGCCGGCACCCATGAACAGCAGCGCCTTGAAGAAGGCGTGCGTCATCAGGTGGAACATCCCGGCGCCGTAGGCGAACACGGAGACGCCGAGGATCATGTAGCCGATCTGGG